>ERZ824598.434-NODE-434-length-68792-cov-9.535781_pt1 | contig 68792 bp, 55 predicted proteins | sample MGYA00519934_ERZ824598 | MGnify/ENA primary metagenome ERZ824598 (study PRJEB31778, sample SAMEA3449177) | human gut metagenome | biome: human gut; feature: human-associated habitat; material: faeces | place: United Kingdom | collected 2010/2012 ...
TGCTTTAAACCAATCATTATCACATTTCTTGCAATGGAAAAAGTAATTCTGCTATATCACTAAAACGAGGTTCGCCGCAATTGGTTCAATATCGTCGTAATTTTAACATCGCTTAACAAAGTCATCCCATGTCTATACACAGAAAAGAGTGTCCGTGGCGGACACTCTTTTCTGCTTAGAAAAATATTTCAAGATTGATATGCTTCGGGGAAATACCCCTCTGCGGTTTTTTTCATGCGTCCGACTCACGTCGCACACAATCTTCTACCTTAAATCATGAGGTCAATAAAATTGACTAAATTGAAAAGCTGACTCACGTCGCCCTATTCGTTTGTTTCAACCGATAATCTCACGACACATTCGGCTGGTGTTGTAAAACCTTGATTTATATTATAACTTTAACCTGATTTGTTAAAAGCAATCGAGATTATGGAACACTTATCTCGAAATTTTCATTGCATGAAATGCGTTTTGCGGATTAATATTTTTACAGAGGCAAAATTACATCCTGACGTATTTAATTCATATCAATTTTGTGTCATTTTTTTGCCAATCTATTCCGAGATTTTCTTTTTGTGTCTATATGGCGAATTTGTTCTATTTTTTTGACGCAAAATTTGCATCACCGCATGATATAAATTTCTTTATGGTACAAAATCCCCATGATTACTGTCAAAACAATATTTTGTAAAACTCTGCTTCCCGCCCCGGAAATTCCGTTAAAATATACGCGACACAATCCATAAGAAAAAGAAAGAGGCCGCCTCACGGAAGCCTCAATGCTTTAAACCAATCATTATCACATTTCTTGCAATGGAAAAAGTAATTCTGCTATGTACATGTAAAACGTACAGCAGTAAGAATGGTTCATCGACTCAGATATTTTAACTTATCTTAACGGTTATCCTACGATATATTTTCCGAACGGCAGTCGGGAAATCACCGTGGTGATGGCGTAGCACACTATGTATGTCGTCACCGCCGTCGCTATAATCACCCCGTATACAGGCATCGTACCGGCATACATCGTAAACACTGCGGGCAGCAGCATCATGTGCATCAGATATATGCCGTAGCTCATCGCCGATATATGGCGGACGGCACTGTACACGGGCCCCGATGATATCCTGATAAGACGTATCAGCAGAAACGCACCGAAACTCATCACAACAGGCGCGAACGACGACGGCTGCCAGCTCAGTTCAAGCACTCGTACCTCCTCGGCCACCCCCGACTGATGGTAGAACCACCCCACGCAGAACGCATACCCTGCCACGAGGCACGGCACGCCGACCATAAGCGTTTTCTTCACGCCCCAGTCGACATATTTCCTTATATAATGCGCCAGCAGCACGAGACCGAACGAGCCCGACACGTAATAGAACGTCGGATAGGGATTCCACCAGCACTCGCCGGCGACATCGCCCACATATTCGTGCAGATGCCACGAGAACGTCGTCAGGAACCATATACCGAGATAGAATTCCTCCTGACGGCGCGACACGTTTTTGAGCCACGGGGAGATTATCGGGGCTATCAGATAGATACCTAAGAGCATATAGATGAACCACAGATGCGACCCGCGCGGATTGAAGTTAATCCATACGGTCGACAGATTGTCGAGCGACTGCGACCAGCTCCATTCGCCCCACGCGGCAGGAAGCACGGCATACAGCACGAGCCATACCGCAAACGGAATAGCCACCCTCGTGAACCTGCGACGGAAGAATGTCGACACGTCACCCTTAAGCGGCAGAAGCAGAAACGACGACGCCATCAGAAACAACGGCACCGCCGGACGCATAAGCCCGCTGATAAGGGCCACGCTCCACAGGCTCGTGGAGTCGGCGAAACTGAATGAATAGTCATTGGAATATACACACTCGCACGCGTGCACCATTATCACCATAAGGCATGCTATGGCGCGCAGCCAGTCAAGCCATGTTATGCGCGCGGCACTCATGCTCCGTGTCAATGGGGTGGCAATCCCAATGCCCCTTCCCGTTGCAATCTGATTTTCCATGGTAATTTCACTTAATTGTACAATACAAAATTAGCAAATCTTACTATTTTTACATATCATCAATAAATCGAAAAATAGCACATTCGCTCACATACGCCACAAAAAATAACCCGAATACGTCAAAAACATGAAAGGAGCGGGGGCGAGACGCCCCCGCCCCATTTTTTAACCATCCGGGATTATTCCGCGGGCGACATTGACATCTGCACGCGGTTGGCCGGGATGATGATTTCCTTTGCGAATGCGGCTACGTCGGCGGGGGTGAGATTTTCCACCAGTTCGGTATAGCCGTTGTGCATGTCGCGGCCGAACTTGTCATACATGTGGAGCACGGTGAGCCAGTAGCTGTTGTTCTCCATATTCTGCGAGTATGATTTGAGCATGTACTGCTTGATTTTGAGCAGGTCGTCGTCGGAGATATTGGCAGGGTCGGCAAGCATTTCGGCTGTACGGGCCACGATGTCGAATGTCGAGTCGGCATTCTCGGGAGCCACACGGATATACACCGGCATGATGAAGTTTGACGGGTCATTGCCGTTCATGCCCGCACCGACACCGCCGTGAGCCTTGATTGAATAGGTCCAGCCGCGGTCCTCGCGCAGATCTTTCAGGAGTGCCGACTGCACCAGTGAGCCTAACGCATGTCCTTTCACCACGTTGGGAAGGTTGTAGTCGCAGGGATAGTTGTAGAATGTATATGCGATTGTCTGCGGGGTCTCCATCGGAGTGGTGAAGTTCATGCGCTCGCGACCCTTGATATAGTGATAGCCTATGTCGGCCGGCTGCTCGCGGCGTCCGGCAGCGGGGAGCGAAGCTATGTAGCGCTCGGTGAGCATGCGGAGTGTGTCGGTATCGAAATCGCCGAGGATATAGAAATCGAAATCGGTCATGTCGCCGAAGCGGTCGCGGTGCATCCCGATGATACGGTCGTAGCTCACCTTGTCGAGGTCATCCTTGCTGAGCTTCGCGCCGAGCGGATGGCGGTCGTAGACATAATAGTGGATTGAGTCGGCCATGGTGAACGTCGGGTTGCTGTTCTGCGACGACAGCTTCATGCGGTGGTTCTCGATGATGGAGGTGAATGCCTGGTCGTCGCGCGTGGGTAGCGTCGCCTTGAGATACATCAGCTGCAATGCCGTTTCCAGATCGGAAGTGGCGGACGAAGCGAGCAGACGTTCCTCCATGTTGTCGACAGCCACGTCGACACGCACATCCTTTCCGGCGGTCATGCGGCGCAGGTCGGTCGCGGTGTGGCCGCCGTATGCTCCGGCAGCAAGCACGTCGTTGACAAGATGGTATTCCGGAGCGAGGGCGGGATTATATCCGGCCGAGAAGCCGCCGGGCGAATATCCGGCAATAACGACATGGTCGGGATTGTAGTCGGTCTTTTTCAGATGCACGCGTATGCCGTTTGACAGTGTCCACACGGTCGAGCCGAAGAGGCTGTCGGCCTTCTCCGACACAATTTTGCCGGCGACAGGCATCTCGGCGAGCAGCGGTTTGTCAAGGTCGTGCACCACGTATGGAGCAAGCGCAGCCTCGTCGACCGAAGCGTATGCGTTGGCAAGGGCGGCATCGGTCAGCGCGATGTCATTGTTGCCCGGCAGATATGCCACCAGTACTACATTACGGCAGTCGGGGCTTACAACCGAACGCACGTAGTCGTTGACCTGCTCAAGGCCGACCTGTCCGAGCACCCCTTTCATCATCTTATAATACTGCTCCTGCGAGGGAAGCGCGCCGCCGTCAAGGTAGTGGCGCACGTATGTGCGGGCATATTCCGTATTTGTCGTCTTGGTTCGGGCGGTGAACTGACGGTCGAGTCTGGCGCGCTCGTCGAGCTTTGCGCGCTGCAGTTCCACGTCGGTAAATCCGTGGCGCGCCGCACGGCGCAGTTCGGCGGCGATTGCGTTGACGCATTCCGCCTCACGGCCAGGCGACGTGCCGGCTCGTACCATAAGCGCGTCGCGCGTACGCGACAGCAGGAACTGACGGTCGCCGATACCGACGTTCGACATCAGCGTGCCGGTCGATGTCTCGAGGTCGGTAAGACGCTCGGCGAGCATGTCCACCACGAGGTCGCGGGCAAGTTCGCGGCGCAGCTCGTTGATTGTGTTGACATCGCTGTCGGGAAGATTGTCATGCTTGAGATAGATCTGCACGAACGGCGTCACCTGCTCGGGGTCGGACTGCACGGTAGCTATGATTCGGTCGTTGTCGGGCACCTCGACCTTTGCGGGGGTCACATTGAATGCCGGACGCTCCACGTCGGCCCATAGTTCCTTGATTTTGGCCTCTATGACATCGGGATTGACATTGCCCACCACAATCACGCACTGGTTTTCGGGATAGTACCAGCGCTTGTAGTAATCGCGGAGCGCGTCGTAGGGAAAATTCTCCACCACCGACATCAGGCCGATGGGCATACGCTGTCCGTAGAGCGAATTGCCGTAGATTACGGGAGCGGCCTTCTCGAGCATGCGGTTGGCGGCAGTGCCCTGACGCTGACGCCACTCACCCTTGATGACACCGCGCTCGGCGTCGATGTCGGCGTCGGCAAGCGTAAGGTCATGGCTCCAGTCGCGCAGTATCAGAAGGCATGAGTCGAGGCTCGACTGACGCGTGGTCGGCACGTCGCAGATGTTGTAGACAGTCTCGTCGGTTGAAGTGTAGGCATTGAGATTTGCGCCGAATTTCACGCCGATTGACTCCAGGTATTCAATCAGGGAGTTGCCGGGGAAATGCTTTGTGCCGTTGAAGCATAGATGCTCGAGGAAGTGGGCAAGTCCGCGCTGGTTTTCCTCCTCATTGACCGAACCGACACGCTGCGCGATGAAGAAATCGGCGCAGTTGGCCGGAGTCGCGTTGGCACGTATGTAATAGGTCAGTCCGTTGGGGAGAGTGCCGATGCGCACATCGGCGTCGACCGGCAGTTTATTGAGTTTTGAAGCGCCCGCTGCAAGAAATATCAGGGCAAAGAGCGCAAGAAATGTAGTCAGTCTTTTCATTTTTTGTCCTTGTCGAAGAAAATTAAAAAATAAACGAAACGGCGATGTCGGCCAGGTCGGAATGTATGCCGGCCGTATAGCTGCGCCGTGAATATGAGGCCGTGAGGCCGAAGGCATAACGGTCGTTGACCGCGCGTGTCAGATTGAGGCGCACGCCGGCCAGCGAGTTTGATTTCGAGAGTATGTCGTAGCGGTCGGTGTCGACAGCCTGCATCCCCGCGGGAATACTGTTGTTGACAGGCAGCTCGCAGATATTGTCGACAGGTATCGCGCAGGCGAATGTCGCCGAAAGCGACACGTGCCACGATGAGCCGAAGGTGCGCGCTCCCCTGACCGTGACGGAAGGCGTGACCGACGACAGCAGCAGCCTGCGGCGAGGGTCGGCATACGTCTCGTCGCTGCGGTCCCACTCCACGCCGGGATTGACCGCCAGGAGTGTCTGCCGCGACGCATGCCACTGCCACAGCATGTTGAGCCGGGCTTCGGTAAGCGTGTGGCGGTACAGTTCGAGCGCACCTATCTGGGGATAGACGCTCCCGGCCGGGTCGCCGAAGATATTCTCCGTACCCGTACGTTTGCCGTAAGATAATTCGCCCATAGCCGCGAAATCGTGCACGGCACTCGGCGCGAGCCACCCCGCCGTAGCCGACAGCCGGTTGTCGGTCGCCGACTCGAGCGGCAGCTTGTTCAGGCCCGTCAGTATATGGTCGAAGCTGAACGAAGTGAACTCCACCGACGCAACCGCACCGCGCAGCGTCGAGGGAAACAGGTTGGCTGTAGCGCCCCATCGGTGACCGTTGTAGTAATGGCTGTAGCCGTTGCCGGCAAAACGCTCGTAGTGCGTGCCCAGACCGGTCAGATGCCAGATGCTGTTGTCGCTTAGTTCGTTGACAAACTCGATGTCGCACGACTGCTTGTATTTGCGGAAATTGGCCGAAACGCCGGCATGATAGTCGGAAGTACCGATGCGCACCGCCCCTCCGGCCGATATGTCAAGTCGCCCGGTGGTGTTGCGCGGACGCGGGTCGACATTGCGGTAATAAAGGCCTGCATTGTAGCTCAGCGTAGCGCCCCACGCCCATCGGTCGGTGTGGTCGGCATATCCTCCTGCAAAGCTGTAGGTCTCCGTATGCATGTCGCCCCCGATGGAGTCGGCGGTGAAATAGGGATAAATAAGCGCGGCGTCCGAACTCTCGTTCCAGCGTATGTCGCGCAGCATGCCGTTGCGGTAGGAAGCGCTTCCCCACAGTGTCGACGACTTGTGCTTGATATAGCTGTCGGCTGAGAGTCCCCACGTCGATTCGTCGGTGCCAGACTGCACGTCGATGGCACGGCTGTCGGCCTCGCGACGGTAGCCGGTGGAGAGCGAACTGTAGCCGTAGGGCTGCTCCCACTGCTTCAGGGCCGGATTGGCATACGACTGCGCCGGCATGCTCCGCATCATCTCCTCATGCAGGGCAATCCGCTCCGTCACTGTCGTGCCGACAGCGGCAGTGTCCGCCTCCAGCCCGTAGGCCGGGGCGGCAGCTGCTGACGCTATAAATAATATGACAGGAAATCTCGTCATTTCACCGGTATGACGCCATCGTATGTGCGGGTGGTGCATAGTGTGCCGGCAGCATCGATGGCTGTGCCCTGCAGCTCGATTTCCGAGGGGGTCACGCGGGGATTGAAGTCCTCGGTAGAGTTGTTGGTATCCTTGAACACGGGATTGCCTGCCTCATTGAGGTAGAGCATCTTGCGACGCATGCCCTTGAAGAAGCGGGTCTTGTCGGAAGAGTTGAACGCCACATAGCTCCAGCCGCAGTCGAGTGCGGGCGAGGTGACGTTCCATGCATAGTTGTCCTGGGGCGACACGTTCACTACATCGAGCACCCACTCGTTGGGCACCATGTAGCAGCCGTCCTTCGTGCGGTCGAATGTACCGGCGGCGGTGACAAGCTGGTAGGTTGCGGTGTAGGCGTAGTCCTCGAGGAACTTGTCGGCGGGTACCTGCAGACGGGCTATGCCGAACGCACGCTGCGACTGGTCGAGGATGGTGATGGAGCGGCTGTAGCTGAACACCTTGTCCATGTTGGGTACGTCGGGGTTGTCGGTATCCTGCTGCGAGGCCACCTGCGACTCGTCGTACCACTCGACGTCGGCGTGGGTGAGGTCAAACGAATTTTCCGACGCCCGGTTGGCACGGTCGCACATCAGGAAATACTCGCCCGGCTGCACGGGGAAACGGGTGCCGTCGCCCGGCACGGTGAAAAGCGTGCGCACTACCACGTGCGTAGGCATCACATCGGGATTGTATTCAAATTTCTGTACGGTCGAGAAGTCGGATTCAAACATCGTGATACCGTCGGCATAGATTACCTTGTCGGTATTGTTGTAGAGCTTGATGTAGGAGTCGCGGTTCTGTCCGCCGGTAGAGTTGGTGGTTCCGCTGTTGAACACCTCGACGATGATGAGGTCATCGGCGTCGATGGTATTGTAGGCGGTCAGGTCGATGGTGTTCTCGCCGGCCGTGATTCTGACACTCTGCTGCATGGCGCGCATGGTTGTGGCTACGCCGTTGGGCATTGTCACGTGAGCTGTATATGTCACGTCGTAAAGTCCTTCGGTAAGCTCGATTTCGGTTGCCGACGTGAATGTCTTGACCTCGTTGGTCGATACGTTTTTAAACTGGTACTCCTCGCTGTTGATGGTTGCCGAAGCTATCTCCTCGGGAAGATTGACGGTAACGCTCACGGGATAGTATGCCACGGGGTTGTCATCGTCGGAACATGATGTCAGCTGCACTGACATTCCGCCGAGCAGTGCGGCGGCAAGGATAAATTTTGCAATTTTCATCTGTCGGTTATTTATTGGTTTATATTTATTGTTCTGTTTCCTTCAATTGTAATAATGTCGCCTTGCGCTATATCGTCACCGTCGCCTCCATGCCGAAGTAGGCCTCCGATGTGCGGCGCACTTTAAGTCCGCTGTTGGTGTAGTAGTCGGGCAGGTAGTCTATGATGCGGTTGACGAACGCCGAAATCCTCAGCCAGCGGCCTATCTGCTTTGTGGCCTTTAGATTGACATACATGGCCATCGGCACACGCTGTGTCTCGAACACTCCCGGGCTGTACGTATTGACGAGATGCTGAAGCATCGGGTCGCGGGTATCGGCATCGGTGAACGGATGCAGCAGGCCGTCGGCGGCCGAAAGGTAGCTTACAGGCATCGGATTCTCTTCGAGGCGGCGCTGTTTTGTCCACCATGTTGTCTGAATCGTAGTGGTGAAAATAAGGCCCCACCGCGGTATCTGAGTATCGAACATGAAACCGGTCGAGAACCTGTCGTTGGCGCGGCCGTCGGTCGTGTCGTAAAGTCCGACATAAAGGTCGCTCACCGCAGTGTTGCCGATGACGGTGTTGACCGGCTTGTACAGCATCTGCGAGTTGGAATACAGCGTGTGGAACCATGCGCCGGTCACTGTCAGCGCCGTGCGCAGCGGTTGCCAGCGGGCGGTGGTCAGCTGCAGCTCGATGCCCTGCTTGTTGATGCGCGTTCCGTTGGTCACGCGGCTGTAGCCGTCGAGGATGGTGCGGTCGGTGTAAGGCAGGTCGTCAAGCGACGGAGGCCCCGTCAGCGTCGACGGATTGATGGCCGAGGCGTCATAACTGCGGTAGGTGTAGGTGTCGTAGACCGTAGAGTATCGGAATCCCGAGCTCAGGCGCTCGTCGAAATATGTCACCGACAGGCGGTTGCTCCCCCAGGTCATCCCCAGGCGTATCTCCCACTTGCGGTTGCGCGCCGCACGGAGCTCATAGTTCGTGGGGTCGGTGATGTATGTGCGCAGATTCACTCTGGAATATTCCTCGGGGTGGCGCACGTCGTAGTATCCCAACTGCACGAAATCGGAGTAATGCACCTGTGGAAAGAGATAGTCGATTGTCGGCATACGTGTGGTCATGCCGTATCCGCCCCCTATCGACACTGTCATCGGCAGCTGTCCGACAGAGAACGACGGAAATGTCCATTCGGCATTTACGCGGGGGTCGATATACGGGCGTCCCGACAGATAATAGCGGCTGTCGAGCCCGGTCAGCGCTATCAGTCGCGCTCCGAGCTGTGCCTCCAGTTTGCCGGCTCCCGCAAGCACGGTGATGCCGTCCTCGACGTAGGCCGACACGGTGTTGAGCGCGGGAATGTCGCTGAATGCGCGCGGACGCGTGGTCCATCCCCCCGAGAGGGGACGCAGCAGGTCGTATATCTGTCCTTTGCCATAGTTTTTGACAAATGTATATTCGGCGCCCGCTTTGTATTTATGGAGCCATACGCCCATGGCCGCGGAGCCTGCGGCACGGAGCCGCGCCGTGATGTCGACCGGGCGTCCGTCACTCATGAAGTCAGCCAGGTAGGGCGACAGCAGGTAGCGGCCGTCGTGTACCCCCTCCTCCATCGATGTCGGGGCAAGCGGCGTGCCGTTGGGTGTCACCTGCTTTTGGCGCGTAAGCCTGTCGGAAGTGTAGCTGGCCGACACGCTCAGGCCTGCTGACTCTATCCATGCGGCGCGCGGAAACGTGACATTGAGGTCTGACGCCACGCCGAAACGGTTATACCGGCTTTTGTACAGGTCGATTTTGCGCTGGTTGAGGTCGGGGTCGGCCTTGGCGTTGTCAAACGAACCGGTGTAGTCAGCTGAAAGATTCCAGTGGTACACGGCTGAAGGCCGCTCCCAACGCAGGCGAGCACGCACCGACGCGTTGACGCGCTTATAGTTCTCAAGATTGTCGCGCGGGTCGATTTTGGAGTCGAGGTACCCTAAGTCCACGTTGATTACATTGCCCGCTCCGCCCACGGCGAAACCTTTGCCGAGCGAGAACAGTTTGCTGTATTCGTCGGCTTTGAAACGCGCCGTCCAGGGCGTCGCACGGCGTATGCGGCGTATGTTGACCACGCCCGACGTCAGGTTGCCGTACTCGGCTGAAGGTATGCCGCGCATCACCTCCACGCTCTCTATATTGTCGGTCGGGATGGTACGCATGTCGACACCGCGGTTCACGGTATTGCGCACGTATGCGGCATCGCCCGACGATGCACCCGGCACCTCGGTCAGCGACGCGTCGGTATTGATGGCGACGCCGTCGACCAAAAACGATGTCCCGAGCGCCGATATGGCATAGTCGGCCGATGCAGTCGTCGAACCCGAGGGCGACGAGAAGCCAGTTTCGCGGAGCGCAATCGAGTTGACCTGTCCCATCGACGGCGTCTTGCTTATATTGCCGGGAAGCAGCTCGAGCAGGTCGGTGAAGCTTGTGGGCTGGAGATGTGCCATGGCGTCGCGGTCAATACGCGAGCCCGATGTGAGCGATCTGTTCTCGCTCGCGGTCACCACGACCTCGCCGAGCGAATTTCCCCCCGCTGAAAGTGCCGTATTCAATGTCCTGTCGGAATTCAGGTCGATTTTTTCCTTCACGTCGGCATAGCCTATGTAACTTATTGTGACCGTATATCTTCCCTCGGGAAGCCTGATTGCCCAGCGGCCGTCGCCGCCGGCATGCGTACCCTCCTTTCCGTCTCCCACCTTAACCGTGGCAAACGGCAACGGCTCGCCGTCACCCTTGTCGGTGACAGTGCCTGAAAGCACAAAATCATCTCCGGCCGCATCTGCCGCCACAGAAATAATCACGAGTATAGTCAGAAAAATTTTACTCATCGGTCACAGAAATGTATCTTCTTGGATACTGCAAAATTACCCCATAACCGATATTCGGGAAATACCCGAAATTGAGTAAATTCACCCTCCTAATCACCCCTCAACTACCTAAATTTAGTTATCCCGCGCCTTTGGAGGATAGGCCCGATAAGCTCAATAGGCTTTAGGCCCAATAAGCCCGATAAGCCCTATTGGGCCTATTGGCCCTATTCCTCCTATCCATCCAATCGCCCATAAAAAAAGCCCCTCGGCTATATGCTTCGGGGCTTTCCCTATCATGAGAAAAAATTATTGTTATTTCACTACGAATTTGGTCACTTTGTTGCCCTGCACGCGGAAATAGACGCCGGTTGCGGTCGGATTTTCCACGCGTACACCCTGCAGGTTGTAGTAGACCGTCTCGCTATTCTCCATGTCGGCGAGCACGTCCTCTACTCCGGTCACTATGGCGTCGTTTTTATCCATGTATGTGGCACCTTTCACCGCGATATAACCGTTGTAGCCCGTAGTCTCGTCGGCCTTGCTCAGGTCAAGCACTTTGCCATCAGGCGCTTCCCAGTAATTGGGCATATTTCCGGCGCCGTTGAGGGCAAATTCCTTATCCGTTATCTTATTCGGCACGCTGGCGGGAGCATTGGCCGCTCTTGTCGTCACTGTCTCGTTATCGTTGACTTTGAGCGATACTATCTCAAGATCGTCGAAGTCGGTAGATGTGGCGCCGGTAATCGGGCGTTCGAATATGTAGATTGCGGTGGCATATATCTTAGGCGTGGTCTCATAGTTGAAATCCTGAGCGATATATGTGCCAATCAGCGGGTCGGTGTCGTTGGTGATGAGGCCATGATGGTCGGTGTCGAACGTATCACCCGTATGGTGACCTTCGACGTGGGGTACAAGATACGGGTATGTGGCCTGGTCGCCCATTCCGTTATTCAGTTCGATGAGGTAGTATACAGGCTTGATGGGAGTGTAATTTGCACTGTTCGGATCGTAGGTCGACGGGTCTTCATACTCATTGTCATCGTGCTTCTCCAGCGTCGGGTTATGGTCCTTGAAGTCCTCGTGGCCTTTGTACATCCAGTCCCATTTGCCGTCCTCGCGTTGGATGTAGCCGAGATGTGCGTTCGTGATTCCATCGTTGTTGTGGGTCTGCATAGTGCGCTCCGCCTTGATGGTAAGCATCTTGCCGAAGTTGCCGGTCTGCGGTTTGTATTGAGTGCCGGCATCAGTATTAGGCACATATTCGGTCTTCACGAATTCCACTGTGGGATAGACATCGTTGCGCGGGTGCATTCCCTTGAACTCCATGCGGTAGCGGTTGGGCGTATCTTTGTCGGTGTCTGCTATGTCCTCATCGTGGAGCACGGCCTCGACTTTCAATGGCACCTGAATCTTTTTGTCAATTTCCGTATCGGTATTGGTCATGTTGACATAATACTTTATGTCGTAATAACTGTATATTTCCTTGTCGACATTAGGCCGGTAGAAATCTACCTGAAGCGTGAAGTTGCGGGTGTCAAGTTTGCCGTCGTCGAGGCGCACGTACACTTCCGCCATGTCGCCGGCCAGGATTGCATCGCCGGTCGAAGCGTGGCCGTTCCAGTTGTTCACGGGCACTTTGATTTTGCCCCACTTGTAATCTGTACCGAGGTCGTTGGTCTTACGGTCGTACACGTAGCGGTACAGGGGCCAGAACGGGCGAGGTGTCACCGGGTCGATTCCTGCTGCCGAGTGTGTCGTGACCGGTTGTTCGCCTCCTGCCACAGGGTGGTAGGTATAGTTGAGCGTCACGTCGAATATGGCATCGGCAAGGTTGCCGCCGCGTTTCACTATCGCCGAGTAGTATGTCTGCTGTTCGCTGAATTTAAACTCGCTCGCTGTGCCGTGTTCAATCTCCTTTATCGTCTCGCCGGCGTCTGACTTGATGGTTTCCTTTATCGTGAGAGTCGGCACGGGTATCGACTCGTCGGTTATCGTTCCGTTGTCTTTATAACCCTGAAGTATGGCGGCATATCTGTTGTAGTCGAGGCAGCGCACGTAGTAGTTTGATGTCCACCAGTATTTGTCGGGGTTGTTGTTGAGGAACTCACGCGCTATCTTCGAGTCGATGATTTCAACTCCGACCGGTATGTTCTTGCCGCCGTCAACGATATCTTCCATTATATAGAATTTGTCACCGTCGTTCACGCGGTAGGTCATATACTTCTTGCCCGATACGGTTGATTTGGGGGCGCCTGCGTCCATCAGCGCTTTCGCTGCGCTGTCATGCGGCAGACCGAACTTGTCGGTGTATCCGTCGCGAAGCTCCACAAGCTGCATCGGCACGATGTTGGGCGTCACGGTTTCGTCCTCGTAGATGGCTACGCGGTTGGATACCGCCTTCTTGCGGCCGCCATGCTCGTCGGTCACATAGATCTCATATTCGTAGAGACCCGGCGCGAAACCGTTCTCATCAAGGATACCCTTGTCAAGGAATCTCGTGACATCAAGATGATTGGCCGCCTCACCCTCATAGAGCATCCCTACGGTCATATTCTTGCCGGAGATGTCGACCTTTTGTCCCTGCGGGTAACCGGTAAACTGCGGCTTGCCGTCGACAATGCGGTAGCGGATTATCTCGTAGGATACCACTTTGGCGTCACTGCCTGTCTCGTTCTGAGCTTTGTTGAGGTACCAGTCGTATCTGATATGGTTCTTCTTGTCACCGTTCTGTACGGTCTGCGCGAAGATGGCGGGGCCGGCGGATTCCTGTATGAACTGTATGTAAGAATTGTTCACGCCGGCAGTATTGTTGAACCACAGTATCACGCGGTTGAAGTATGCGGGCTTGCCGTCCTCCGAAATCCGGTAGTCGGTGGCGCCTCTGCGTGCCACATTCTTGTAGAGCACCGCGTCGAGGCCGCCGGCATTGATGTCGAAGCCTTTCACCTGATATTTCCATCCTTCGTTTATGTCAGGGCCGCCGTTCGGGCCGTGCCATACGGCAAGGTGGTTGTAGCCGCCGTTGGTGGCGTCTTCGTTGCCGCCCCAGCCCGACCAGAACTTGATGTCGCCGCCGATCCACATGTCGCGTACCACATAGCAGTTCCAGCCGTCAGCAAGGGTAGTGGTGCGGTTGTCCTCAGTGTCAGTCTTGCACTCTACGTGCAGTCTGAAGTCATATCCGTCATCGAATATATGCTCTCCGTTGTCGCTGATTGTCGTGCGCTTACCGAATGACTCATAGTAACTCTTGTACGGGTCGCTGTCGAGGTTGGGCAGGTTGTTCCACTCCACAAACTTGATATTGTTTGACGTGTAGGCGAATTCGTTGCCGTCGGCAAGACGCAGATTGAACTGCACGGGGCTTGCCGCGAGATAGTCGGGCGTGAACGACGTGTGGTACAGGTATTCGCCGTTGCCGTCGACGTATGGTTTGTTCGTGGCCTGGTCGTATTGTATCCAGCTGTCAAACCAGCCGTCATATCCGCGGTTGTGCATCGTAGTGTTGCCGATGCCAGAGTCGTTGTTGAAGTTCTGGTTGATGATTTGGTTGCCCACGAGGGTGAACACGCGCTGCTTTGCAGCTTCTTCCGTCGAACCTTTGGTGAACGTTATCTCCGTAGGCAGCTTGTCGTTGTTGAGCGATACCTTGATTTCGCTCATGAATGTGCCGCGGCCGGTGAAATAGTCCCCGGTTTTGTCAAAATTTGCATAAAATACATCCGAGGGATTGAAACGTGTCGCGCCCTTTGCCTGGTCGTACACTCTTCCCTCGCCCGGTATGGCGATGGCGTTCGTTAAGTCGTCGGGTTCAAACGTCCGGTTATTGCAATAATATGTGAATTTATGATGTATATAGTCATTGTAATTGTCAACGACGCCTACTGCGAATGCCCCTATGTAGATGAACCGGTTGTTGAGCACAAGCTCGCCGTTCACCTCCTTGAATTCCCATTCGGGCTGCAGGTGCCATTCGCCCATGCGTTCGCCCACCAGGAAGTAGTGCTTCTTGCCGCCGGCAAAGTCGGTCGACGAAAGCGGCATGTGCACTGCCACTGTAAACGCCTTGAATGTCTTGTTCATCCAGTCTACCTCGATGCAGTATTTTCCTGCTTTCGTGGCGTACCATGCACCATCTTTGTTATAGCTGAATGACGTGGTCTCGTTCTGCTTGAGTTCCTTGTCATTGCCTGGAGTCCAGTTGTAGTCTCCGACATTGAATTTATCCATGTCTTTCTCCGACAATACGATATATTCATGCGCTTTCAGGTCGACGGTAAAGGTATATTTGCCATACGCCGTAGGCGTGGCCTTCCCTTTTTGTGAATGCCAGCTGTCTTCACTGCTGTATATATAGATATTGTTTACGGCGCTCAAAGTCCTGTTGCTCCAGTCCACCGTTATGGTATATCTTCCGGTATTGGGCACATACCATGAGCCTGTATTATTGCCTGCGGTGAATCCGGTATCCTTTGCGGGGAGCGTAATGTCGATGCCGTCGGGATTGAAACGTCCGTAGTCAGCCTGCATTTCATCCCATGTGGTGGCTCCGGAATTTCTTGAAACGAAGAGATGTGTCTCCCGCTCCAGATCCATATTGAAGGTGAATATGCCGTTGTCGTTGGTAGCCTCACCCAGCATCCTGACATCCTTGCCTTCCCCGGCATCTTTGTTGGTGTAAAGATACAGATTGTCGGGCAACTGCTCTATGATGCGGTATCTGAAGTGGTCGTCATCATTGCTGCCGTCTTCTTTGACATTTCCGGTGATTTCAATCTGGTATCTCGCCCCTGCTTTCAATCCCGATAAGTTATACCTGCCGCCATCATCTTTTCCGGTTGTTTCGGCAAGTACCCAGTCGGCTCCGGGCGTCGCAGTGCAATTGCTGTTGCCAAAACTCCAGCGCGTATCGGAGTTTGTATCTTGAGTTCCGTAATAGACGCCTGTCTCAAACTGCAACGATGTACCTCCGGCGGTAAACACCGGCGTACTCCATATCCCGGTTGCACTGTCATAAGTCATCGACATCTCGGGCATTCCATCGACTATCAAATCTATTTTCCAAGGGTCTTCCCCTTTGCCGAAGGTCCATGCTTTCGCTTTGTCGGGAAGCGCGAAGGCTATCATTGACAAGGCTAAAAAAAGAGTAAACTTTCTCATGATTTTTATAATTATTATATTTTACTATGCTTTTTAGGAGAGAGTGTTGCAGGACAATGGAATCCTGCAACACTTGCTTTCGGTTACCAAATCTTTACGAAAAGATTTGTTCATGTAATGATTAAGGATTGGTTAGAGGAATTAGGATTGTTCTATGTGTTCCGATTAAAATTTGATATTTTGTTTTATTGCGTGAATACATTTGCAAATATATGCAACATATCCCGCGCAGCCAATGTGATATGTTGAAAAAGTAGTGGGTGGGGGTAGATAATTATCATATTTACAACATATTAACTATATTGTTATTCCCCAATAATGTAGTCGTTGTAAAGAACCTGTTTTTCTCAATATACCGTTTCCCGACGATAGCGGATGTCTATATATCCGGATATATCACCGCTCCACCCGACTTTTATAAGGCATTCTAATTATTTGGCAATCTTATGCTTATATCCCCATAAATTTAAGATATACATATCAACTACATTTTAATTATCGGGGTACGGAAAGATAAAAAATATAAAAACGCGACGACAGCGAAAAAAAAATATCGCAATCGTCGCGTTTTGAGTGGAGCGGGGGCGTCTCGCCCCCGTGGTATCTTACTTCCCGATAAATATATAATACTCGCCCGGAGCCAGTTTAGTGGGCAGTTTGGCCTTCGCTCCCTTCATGTAGTCGAAATTGTAGGTGCTTGCGGCCGGAGCCTCGCCGGTGTATACCACGTCGGCGGCTTTGTTGCCGATATTGGCCATTACAAGCACGTTCGACCCGTCGACCGAGCGCGAGAAGATGTAAAGGTCGGGCGAAGTGGTGGCGTAGCGGTGCATCTTGCCCCCCTTCACGCCTGCCTGCAGAGCCTTCTCGTTATGCTTGAGGGCGTTCAGCTTCTGATAGAATGTGAAATATTCGTTGCGCGGCTCGAAAGTGGGAGGCACGTCCTTCACGAAAAATTCAAACGCGCGGTCCATTCCCGTTTCCTGTCCCGTATATATCAGAGGCATGCCGGGAAGCGTGTATGACAGCACGGCGAATGCATTCGTAAGGTTGCCTAAGCGCTGGAACTCCGTGCCCTCCCATGAGTTGAGGTCATGGTTGGTAATCATGTTCATGAGATATGAATCCTGGGCGAACTCCTTATCCTGCTTGTCGAGCAGGCGGTCGATGGCGTCGGCATGCGCCGTGTTGAGCTTGTTGTCGTCGTATGTGCGCTGGCCGGCTGTGGCGGCGATGTCGTTGAACACATCCTTCATCGGCCAGTTGTAGGCCATGTTGAACGCATGCTCCACTAAGTCGGGCTCCGATGCCTCGGCGAGCATGAATATCCCCCCCTCCTTGGCGGCGTCGAGCTGCGGGCGCGCCTCGTTCCAGAAATCGGTAGGCACCTGCATGGCCACGTCGCAGCGGAATCCGTCGATGTCGGCTTCGGTCAGCCAGAATTTCATCGCGTCGATCATGCCTGCGCGCATTGCCGGGTTGGAGTAGTCGAATTTATACACGTCGGTCCAGTCAAACGGGCCGAACATCTTGCCGTTCTCGTCGAGCGCGTACCAGTCGGGATGCTCTTTCACCCAGGCGTTGTCACAGCCCGAATGGTTGGGCACCCAGTCGATTATCACCTTGAAGCCCTGCTTGTGAGCTTTCTTTACAAAGTCCTTGAACTGCTCAAGTGTGCCTAACTCGGGATTGACGGCCTTGTAGTCCTTCACTGCGTAATAGCTGCCTAATCCACCCTTGCGGTTAAGCTCCGATATCGGGTGTATCGGCATCAGCCACAGCACGTCCACGCCCAGATCCTTAAGTCGCGGCAGCTGGTCGGTAAGTTCCGGGAGCGTGCCTCCGGGTGTCATCTGGCGCCAGTTCACCTCATAGATGACGGCATTGCGGCTCCAGTCGGGTTGTTGCAGAGTGGTAGGCGCGGCGGCCTGAGTGGTGAACAGCGAGCCAAACAGTCCCGCTATCACCGAAAAAATCGAAAATCGTTTCATTTTGTTTCAAGTTCTATGATATAATTAGTTTCTTGTGGTATCTGTCCCAGATGCAAAGTCACCTTTCCGCCCTTGCGGTCGCCGGTGAATTTCACAGGTTCGCGGCTGTCGTAGACCACGGCTTTCTTTACTTTGCATGTCAGTGGAAGCTCGATGTCGGCGGTGTCGGCGGTCATGACATGCACATACAGTTTGTTGCCTTTGCGTGTCGATGTCCCCCATGCCTGAGCCGGAAAGTCGCCCGCTGTCGTGCCGTAGATGGTTTCCCCGTAGCGGTTCATCCACTCTCCGATGCCGGCGAGGCGGTCGAGTGCGGCGTCGGGAAGCGCCCCGCTCGGTTGCGGCCCGATGTTGAGCAGAAGGTTGGCGCCCATTCCCGATGCTTTTACTATGTAGCGCACCAGTTCGGTCACGCTCTTGTAGTCGGTGTCGATAGCTTTGTACCCCCAGTTGCCGTTGACGGTATTGCAGGTCTCGAGTGGCAGCGGGCTTATCTCCTGGCCGCCCGAAAATCCTGCCGTGTTCTCTCCCGGAAGGTCACGCTCGAATATCTGGAAATCCTCGCCCGGGTACGCAGCCTTGTGGTGGTTGTTTCCTATCAGGCAGGCGGGCTGGAGCGAGTGTATGAGCGCGTACTGCTCGCTGAGATTCCAGTCAAACTGCTCTTTGTCGGGGTCATGGTCCCACATACCGTCAAACCATATTGCCCCGATGGGGCCGTAGCCGGTCAGCAGTTCGGTCAGCTGGTCGTTCATGAATTTGTAGTATGTCGGCCAGTCGTATAGTTTGGGGTCGCGGCCGGTGCGCTCGCCTGTCCACCCGCGGGGATAGGCCGGGTGGCTCCAGTCGAGATGCGAATAGTAGAGATTGAGCGTGATGCCCTGGCGCCCGCATTCGTCGGCAAGCTCCTTGATGATGTCGCGGCCGAAGGGCGTCCCGTCCACAATGTTGAATTTCGATTGGTGAGTGCCCCACATCGCGAAACCGTCGTGGTGACGGCTCGTGATAGTTATATATTTTGCACCCGAATTCTTTATGGCGGTCACCCATTCGGCGGCATTGAAATCGGCCGGATAGAATCCGCGGGCGGCTTTGGCATATTCGGCCGAGGTGATACCGTCGTTGAGATACCATTCACCCTGACCGAACATGCTGTATATGCCCCAGTGTATGAATATGCCGAAACGGCTGTCGCTGAATTGCTTACGCGCCTCGATGTTTTCGGGCGACGGAGTGTACGCGTTTTCCGCTCCTGCGGTCAGCGACGCGCCGAGCATCAGTCCCGCCGCAATGGCTTTGATATATTTCTTCATGATATTATGTCTGTGTCAGTGTATTGTCGTTGGGCGTGCGTTGGCACTTTGTCATTTACGTTCCTTCACGAGGAAAATCTCGGTGGGGTAGTGGTCGGAGTATCCGTCGAGCCATACACCGGCCGAGAACGTGCGGCGGGGATAGCCCTGGCGCTGTCCCTCGGTGTCGCGCAGGAAATCGAAGTTGTTGACCTTCGCGTTGTTGTAGTACACCGTGGCGCCGTTGCGCTTGAGCAGCGTGCCGCTTACTATTATCTGGTCGAACAGGTTCCATTGACCTTTGTAGGCAAGCGTGCCTATGCCCTTGTCGAGTATCTTCCACCACGGATTGTAGAACCCGTGCGGAGCCACGTCGTCAATATCTTTCTTGGCGCCGAGTGCCACCGCGCACGATTTGTCCTGCGGGTCGTCGTTGAGGTCGCCCATCACGATGACACCCTGGTTGGGACGTATGCGCCACAGCGAGTCGGCAATCTCCTTAGAAAGCGCTCCGGCAGCCTCGCGCAGGTACGACGACTGTTCCTGGCCGCCCAGGCGTGAAGGCCAGTGGTTGACAATCACCGACACCGTGTCGCCCCCGAGTATTCCCGTCACGCACATCTGGTCGCGCGTGCGGAACGACTCATAGTTCGGTATGCGCAGCGTCGTGTTCGTCACGTCGAGCATGCGGAACTGGCGCGGATTGTACAGACAGCCGACGTCGACACCTCGGCGGTCGGGAGAGTCGTGGTGTACCACCTGCAGGTTCCATGTCTGGCGACCCTCGGCCTGCAGTTTCTCGTCGACAGCCTTCACCAGGTCGTCGAGCACCGATTTGTTCTCGATTTCCGAAACGCCTATGACAGCCGGGCCGTTGGGAGTGGTGGGCGATGTCATGTGCGTGATTACATCAGCGAGATTGTTGATTTTCGACCAATATTTCTTGCCGTCCCACTGGCGTGCGCCGGCAGGCGAAAATTCAAGGTCATACTTACCGTTGTTGTTGATGGTGTCAAACAGGTTTTCAAGGTTGTAGAAAGCCACACCATACACTTGTACCTGGCGTTTGCCCGAAGTCTTCTTCTCTTTTGCGCCCATTGTCACAAGACACAACAGAGCTATCACAGGAATTAAAAAAAGGCGTTTCATCATATTTTATTGTTATTGTTGGTTTCTCCGGATATTGAATTAAAAGTCATTAAGCAAAAAAATAATTAAATTGTAGGGACGCGATTCATCGCGTCCGCGCCATCTCCACCTCCATCTCCACCAACCGCGTCTACCATAGCTATGATAGCTACTATAGCTAAAATAGCTACCCCCATTTCGTAAAGATAGCAATACTTTTAATATCCCCCAAAAAATCCCCGCAAAAAAATATCCATGCCCCTCCATTCCCCATGCATTCCCCATGCATCCGCCCCTCCGGCCTCATGCTTTTTTATAAAAATCGACAATATGCATGCGGCAGTCTGAGGTAAGCGAAGCAATATTGTTTGCCATGTCGTTCATGGAATGAAATTCGGAGTAGCCTGCTGCGGTGCGGTGTCCAGTATTGTCGGGCCATGCGGCCAGAAGCAATAGCCTGCCCGATGAGCACAGAGTAAAATCACTGCCTTGTGGTTTGAATCGCGAGTCAAATCCTTCGTGGCGCAGATGTATTACGCTTGCGCCCATATCGAGCGCTTTTGCACGTATAGCTTTTTCGGCCGGGTGAATAAAAGGTGAGACGGCAATGGCGCCTTTTGCTATCTCCGACAGACACTCATCTTCGTATGCCTCAAATTCTCGTTTGCTCCAGCGGCGGTGTATGCGTACCGGCATGAGATAGTCATGACGCAGGAGAAAGATGTTTCCGTAAGCGGCATATTCTCTTCCTGCGATATTCAGATGCATGTATCGTTGGAAGAAATCAGGGTGTAGCCGTTTGATAAGTAACCGGCGCGGATTGTCACGGATATAATTGCGTACGCAGCCGATTTGACCGATTTTCGTCATGGCACGGTCGTGATAATTCTTTTCAAAGACCGATGCTTCGTCCGTAATTATTCCCGCTTCCCTCGCTCCGACGGTACACCCGCCCATGAATCCCCCGATTACTTTCCCTAAATGTCTCGGAAGCCGTACTGCTACCTCAAGAAGAATATGTATATGGTCGGGCATTACTACATATTCAATGACATTAAGTTGCGGCGTATATGACGGTATGGACTCTATTTTATCCCGTATGACAGCCCCCAGCCTGCTGTATGATACGATAGGCGCCTCCGGAGTACCGGATATGGCGGAAAAAGCAGGTATTCCGGGGGCTGAGGTTATAGTAATCATGAAAAAGCCCGGATCAAGATAATTACAAAAAGCCGCGCGGCGTGTGTTCCGGTGCTTCAGTTCTTTATTAAACGGATATTCCGGCTTTTCTATGGTCATACAGATATAAAATTAATTATGGCAATTTTTCATGCAATTTCTCTCTTTATTCCGCTTACGCGTCATCACGGAGCTATAATGCCATTTCTTCCGGTGTATCAACATTGGTAATTCAGCCAAGTGATGACGCGTAAGCGGAATAAACGCCCTCGTTCGCCTCACCCCCGGTACGTCTGGCCCCAGTTCGAGCGATCGAGGTTGCGGTAGCTTATCGCCTCCGCGATGTGCCGGCTCTTTACCTCGGTGCTCTTGTCGAGATCGGCTATGGTGCGCGCCACTTTCAGTATGCGGTCGTAGGCGCGGGCCGACATGTTGAATCTATCCATCGCCGTGCGCAGCATCTCGAGCCCCTCGCGGTCGGGGCGCCCGTATTCCGTAAGCATCTTCGACGTCATCTGCGCGTTGCAGAATACCCCCGGATGCCCTGCGTATCTCACTGACTGTATATGCCTTGCCTCGACCACGCGCCGGCGTATCGCCTCCGAGCTTTCCCCCTTCCGGAGTGACGACAGTTCGTCAAACGGAACCGGCATTATCTCCACCTGAATGTCTATGCGGTCGAGCAGCGGCCCCGATATGCGCCCTAAATACCGCTGCACGGCACCGGGGGCGCATGTGCATTCTTTGGTCGGGTGGTTGTAGTATCCGCACGGACACGGATTCATCGACGCAACAAGCATGAACCCCGCCGGATAGTCGATGGCATACCGTGCGCGGCTTATCGATATATGCCTGTCCTCAAGCGGCTGACGCATCACCTCAAGCACCGCCCGGCTGAACTCCGGAAATTCATCGAGAAACAGCACCCCGTTGTGTGCGAGCGAAATCTCTCCCGGCATCGGACTTGCCCCGCCACCTACCAGAGCAACCGGCGAGATAGTGTGGTGCGGCGCGCGGAACGGTCGCGACGTCATCAGCATCGACCCGCGCCCCAGTTTTCCGGCCACGGAGTGTATCTTCGTCGTCTCCAGTGCCTCGGCCAGCGTCAGCGGCGGCATGATTGACGGCAGCCGCTTCGCCATCATTGATTTTCCCGATCCCGGAGGGCCTACGAGCAGTATGTTGTGGCCCCCGGCGCATGCCACCTCAAACGCCCGCTTCACATTCTCCTGCCCCTTGACATCACTGAAATCGAGGTCGCTGATGTCGGAACCTTTGGCAAACTCCTCACGGGTGTTCACCACCGTAGGCTCTATGTTGAGTGTCCCGTTGAAGAAATCAACCACCTCCCTGAGGCTTTCCACGCCGTAGATGTCAATGTCGTTGACTACCGCCGCTTCCGTCTCGTTGGCCTTCGGCACTATCATCCCCTTGAACCCCGCCTTGCGAGCCATTATCGCCATCGGGAGCACCCCCTTCACCGGAAGCACCGTCCCGTCAAGCGACAGTTCGCCTATCATCACGAAATCGGATAGCTGCCCGGCTGGTATCTTCTCGTCGGCGGCAAGTATCCCGATAGCCATCGGCAGGTCGTATGCGGCACCCTCTTTGCGCACGTCGGCAGGGGAGAGGTTGACCACAGTGTGGCGCCGCGGCCATTCCTGTCCAGACTGCGACAGCGCCGTCTGTATGCGCTCGCCCGCCTCCTTGACAGCTGTGTCGGGCAGCCCGACGATGGTATAGCCTATACCCTTGTCCACGACCACTTCTACGGTCACTGTGATGGCATCTATACCCTGGAGGGCGGCGGCGTAAGTCTTGGCAAGCATGGTATGGGATTTGTACGGTTGATTGATATTTCGGAAGGAGGTCGGTTACTTGGAAATCGCCGGAAGCGTCGTGCCGCGGTATGTCAGGCGTGAGGTGGTGTCGGCGACAACGAAATAGGGCAGCCTCGGTATGTTGAGCACCCGAAGCACGGCATTGTTTACGCCCCCGAGCGCCCACAGATGTTCCACCTTCTTGGAGAAGCGGCGGCAATCATTGTGCCACCCGAACGAGTCAATCGACATCCTGACCGATGCCACCCGTATGTCGCGCGCAAGCGAGTCGGCGAAGTCCACAATCGAGTCGGGCATCCTGTGAGCGTCGGTGAAGATATAGAGCGTAGCGGTTTTCTTCGACGGCTCGAATCTCACCACAGTGTCGTTCCATGAATACAGTTCGAGCACCGGTACCGAATCGGGCGTTTCGGCCATACGTGCGGCTATCTCCGCTTTGGAGCGCAGCATGGCGTTTGACATTACCGCATTGTTGTCAATAAGCGACAGTATGGAGTCGGCACGCACGGCGTCTTCATTGATGTCATAGTAATATCCCGCTAAGAGTGCCGAGAGTTCGGCCGATGGAGCTGTAGCTATCTGACGCTCTATCGCGTCATTGAGTCCCTTGGCATTCTTTTTGAGAAATTCGCCGAGCGCCGCCGACAGTTCGTCGCCCGTCGCCTCCATGAAACAGCGGTCGGCAGCCTTGAATTTCACCTTTATCTCCTCGCCGTTCCTGGCCGCTACGCAGCCTATGCGTTGACGCTGGTTGTCATACAGCTCGATGATGACGGGCTGTTCCGAACTACCCTCGATGTGGAACGTCGAATTGACCGCGTTGGTAGTCATTGTCCTGAGCGACGTACCGTCATGGTATATGGCCGTGATGTTCTGTGTGCCCAGTCCCTCTACCGTACCGTCGATTCTGTAAGGTTTTTTCCCGCCGCAGCTTGTGGCGAGCGATGCGATGCATAGTGCCGTAAGTGGCACTATGATATTCAAATATATTGATTTGTATAGCTTCATGCCGCAAAATTAAGTAAAAAATTCTACTAAAAGGACACAAAATCATACAAAGTTGATTGGCTAAATATAAAATAGATATTTATCTTTGCAATGAATATGAAAAGGATAATCTGTAATCTGTTTATTGCAGTCATGGTCGCCATGTTGGCCTCACCGCAGGCAGGCGCTCAGATTGTGACTGTCGACGGACAGCGGCTCAACACCGACTCCGTGCGGCACGAATTTGACAAAGGCCCATATTTCGGGCTGTACAAAGACAATTATTTCATTTTCGGCCCCGCAATCGGCCAGAAAATCACCCGCGAGAACACAAACGCCAAGTTTCAGGTGTCAATCGCCCAGAAACTCACCAAAAGCACCCTCCCCTGGAACACATACCTCTACCTCTTCTACACACAGAAAGTATTCTGGAACGTCCTCGAGGAATCATTGCCGATGACCGACCTCAACTTCAACCCCGGTATCGGCCTTTGCAAACCGCTGTTCGTCAAAAACCGCTTCATCGGAAAACTCACATTTCAGATTGAGCACGAAAGCAACGGACGCGACAGCATCCAGTCGCGCTCGTGGAACCGTATCACCTTCGGAGCCAATATCATTGTCGACGCCAACCTCAGTGTCCACGGCAAAGTATGGATACCCATTATCGACGGCGAAAACAACAAGGACATCCTCGACTACTGCGGCATCTACCAGGTAGGCACATCCTACATCTCCAACAACAAGCGCTGGAACGCCTCCGTAGTCCTCGTCAAGCGCCGCGGCTGGAACCTCAACTACAACACCATCTTCGAGCTCGCCTGGAAACTAAGCAACAACCAGAACCAGTACCTCTTCCTCCAATACTACAACGGCTACGGCGAAGGCCTCCTCGACTACAACAAATTCCACTCCCAGCTCCGCGTAGGCATAGTAATCAAACCCACCCTCTTCTCCGACTACTGATTCCCCGCCGTAGCAACGCACGGTCTGTGCAATGCGGTTCAAATAGCGGAGGGCTTTCAGCCCTCTATATTCCCTATTTGAATCGCATTGCACCGTCTGTGCGTCCGTAAATACATTTATAGCCAAGTGATGACGCGTAAGCGGAATCCCACCAATCTCCACACAAAAAAGCCGCGGAAAAAACGATTTCCCGCGGCTTCCATATCTCTTGATTGTCTATCCTCACTTCACCTCCACCGGCTTCTTGCCGGCATCGGTCCTGACACCCTCCTTGCCGGTGGCAGTGATTGAATGGGCGCCGTCGATAATAGTGCGCTCGAAATCCGTGGGATTTGTCAGCGAATTGCCTATTTCTCCCGCCGGCTGCCGGCGCTCCTTGTCGAGTACCTCATACACCGAATGCTGGCTTCGGAATTCCGGCACAAGACGTTTCATTCGCCGCACAATCGACATGTTGTCCTCTCCAAGCGATGAATTGTACAGCTCGTCAAATACCGGGACAATCGAACTGTAGTCATATTCACGCACCTTGGCTATCATGATTTTCGGGTGAACCGTCGGAAGCGTTATCTCCTTCTCGTTGAGCACCTCCTCATAGAGTTTCTCGCCGTCGCGCAGTCCCGTGAACTTGATTTGCACGTCGGCACCGCTCAGCTTGATCATTCGTTTTGCCAGGTCAACTATCTTGACCGGTTCCCCCATGTCGAATACGAATATCTCGCCCCCTTGGCCTATCGTTCCCGCCTCAAGCACGAGCTTGCACGCCTCGGGTATAAGCATGAAATATCTGATAATGTCGGGATGTGTCACCGTAAGCGGGCCGCCACGTTTTATCTGCTCCTTGAAGATGGGTATCACCGAGCCGTTCGACCCGAGCACATTTCCGAAACGTGTCGTGACAAAACGCGTCTTGCTCTTGATTTTCCCCTCTTTGATGGCCTTGTCGAGCGCCTGCACGTATATCTCGCAGATGCGTTTCGAGCAGCCCATCACATTGGTCGGGTTCACGGCCTTGTCCGTGCTCACCATCACGAATTTCTCAGTGTTATATCTTACGGAAAGGTCGGCTATGATGCGCGTACCCTCCACGTTGTTCTGTATCGCCTCGGCCGGATTGTCCTCCATCATCGGCACATGCTTGTAGGCAGCCGCGTGGAACACATACTGGGGTCGGTACATGTCGAATATCTCCGTCATGCGGCTTTTGTGGGCAATGTCGGCCACTATGGTATGCGCTTCCAGTTCCGGGAACTCGCGGGCCATGAACAGACGCACGTCATGGAGCGGCGTCTCGGCCTGGTCTATAAGTATCAGCTTATCGGGAGCGTATATCGATACCTGACGCACGATTTCGCTGCCTATCGAGCCGGCAGCACCGGTGATGAGTATGCGTTTGCCCGAAAGCTGGCGGCACGTGGCGTCGATGTCTATGTCAATTTTTTCGCGCGGCAGCAGATCCTCGATTTCAATCTCGCGCAACTGCTGTGTACGTATGCCGCTCTTGCCGTCCCATTCCTGTACCTGGCTGTATATCAATATCTTTATGTTGGCCTCGATGAGGTCGTTGATCATGCGTTGGTTCTCGCGCAGTTTTTCCGTGAGAAAGGGCGATACGAGCAGCTTGCTCGCCTCCTTGCGCTTCATGTTGTCTGTGAGGTGGCTGTCATTGGCATAGACCGTTACCCCCATCAGCATTCGCCCGCACATGTCGGGCTCGTCCGAGATAAATCCCGACAGCGTGTATTTTACCGAATCCTGGTTTCCGAGGCTTTTTGCTATGGCTATGCCGCCGTCCCTCACTCCGTAGATGAACACTTTCTCGGCATTCTTGCTCGCAAACGAATAGTCATGCAGGAATTTGACAAACACGCGCATACTCCACATCAGCAGCAGCGACATCACCGACCATATCAATATGGCGCGTACACGTATATGCACGAAAAAGTCACTGTAATTCTGTAGCAATGTATGAAGCGCAAGTGCCAGTACCATGCCTAACAGCACGGCGCTCGACACCCGCTGCAGGTCGATGAACGATGAGTAGCGGAACACTCCCGAATATGTGCGGAATATCCTGAATCCGATTACATAGCAGCACATATAAAGCAGAAATGTCGCGCATAGTGGCCAGAACAGGGTAGCCGTCCGTATCAATCCGTTGTTGAGTGAATACACAAATATCATCGACATGAACACCAACATGCAGTCAAGAAGTGCTACAGCCCAGTATGGCAATGATTTTTTGGTAAAGTACCAGCTTGATATTTTTGAAAAATAACTCATTCTCTTTTGTATTAGGATTACTATAGGTTACAGAAATTATAGATTGTAATAGTGATATATAGGGAGTTCCCGCCTCCGTTTTACAGTACCTCGTCATCGGCGAGCGGCGCGTATGCACCGTCCTTTACCTCGATGATGACCGACGGCTCATGCACGTCGATGGTGTGCCAGCGGCCCGCCTCTATCTGCACTCCGCGGTTCGCGCCGTTGGCGTCAAGCTCGATGCGTTCGGTCTCGTTGCCGTTGTCGTCAAAATAGACCTCTGCAAGGCGTCCCTTAAGCAGTACCACCGTCTCCGACGTCGTGAGATGGCGGTGTACGGGCACCGACGTGCCGGGCATCAGCGCATTCAGCATGCGTTGCGACGTGTCCGACTCCGAGTTGCGTAAATCAAGATTCGTGCGTAGGCGTGCGTTTGAGGCGGCTTCGTTCAGTAGGTTGTCAAATATATTTTCGCCGATAATGAAGTTCATGATTTCTTGGCAAGTAGATATTGTTCGTGAAGATAATAAAAATTTTTCATAAACACCAAATATCCGATGGCAAGTGTTGCGATTATGCCGCAGAAATATATCCATTGGCCTGTGCCGTCACCGATTGCGATTAACCCGAATGATATGGCGAGCTGCAGTGCCATGTAGATGACAGATACTAATGTATGACGCATTTTAAGCTCGTTCGACATTATCTGGTAGGCATGTTTGCGGTGAGCCTCGCCAAGATTTTCCTTAAGCATGATGCGGTGTATTATAGTCAGCACGGTGTCGGCGCCGTAGACTGCCAGAAACAGCAGGTACACCGGATTGCCCGTAGCCATGATGAGCCGTCCGAGAGCGAACAGCACTATGAACGCTATGCTGACCGACCCTACGTCGCCCGCGAAACATTTCGCTTTCTTCCTGAAATTGAACACTAAGAATACCGCGGCACTCAGCGCTGTCACAGCCAGCAGACTCTCATCGATGAAATGCATCTCCCTGTTGAGGTAGAACAGCGGCGCTATCACAGCCAGCGAGTAGCATCCCGTGATACCGTTGATGCCGTCCATGAAGTTGTAGGCGTTGATGATGCCCACGCACACTATCAGCGCTGGCACTATAACCCACCAGGTCGATGATTCGTACAGATGCAGGTTGATGAACATCAGCATCATGGCCGTGAACTGAGCCACGAGCCGCAGCGCGTTCGGCGTCGAGTGCACATCGTCAACGAAACTGACAGCCCCGATAAGCGTCAGCCCGGTAAGGAACCAGATGTAGTGCACACCGAAAAATGCAGCCCATACCCACGCGCCGATAAGGAATATCACACCTCCTCCGCGGAGAGTTATCCTCGTATGCGAACTCCGTTCGTTGGGCTTGTCTATAATGTTGAAGCGGTCGGCAATCCTGAAATATACCAGTTCCGCCACAAGCAATATAACAGCAATAATTACATATTCCATATAAAATAAATCCGGATATATTATAGATTTAGAATTAACCGAGTAGTAGCCGCGGTTTTCAACCGCGGTCAGCTAAAATCGTGTTCTGCAACACCCTCCCCCACGCACGCACACACAAAAAAAATAATTATGAATTATGAATTATGAATTGTGAAACGACCTGATAGTGCGCCTTATCCCCTCGGCCGAGCTGACCGGCAGCTCCTTGATTCCGAGCGCACGTTTGATTTTGCCGTTGTCAACCACGTAATTCTCCGTCAGTTTACGCAGACGCTCCTTGTTGAGCGGCAGATGGAGCACCGTACCCGTCGAGGCCATGAAACGCACCATCCCGCGAGGCATTTTCCATATCCGCGGCTTCTTCCCCATTGTATCGCACATGAGCCGTATGAGCTCGTTGGTCGACAGCGGTTTGTCATCGCCGATATTGTAGATGCCGGTTGGAGCGTCGCTCTCGAGCAGCCGACCGATTATGTGAGTGAGGTTGTCAATCGATGTGAACGACCGCAGATTGTCAAAAGCCCCCAGCGGCCAGGGTATACCGTGGCGTATCACCGAGTGGAGCAGGTTGAGATTCCCTTTGTTGCCCGGTCCGTGTATCATGCATGGGCGGAATATGTAGGTTGCCTTTCCCGCGTTGTCCCACTTTGTCTGTATATATTCCTCAGCCTTGATTTTGCTCTCGCCGTAAGGCCCTACGGGCTTGGGCGTGATATTCTCGTCGAGAATGTCACCTTCCACACTGTCGGCAGCAGCTTTTACCGAACTGAAAAATATGAATTTACGTGCCGATGATTGCAGATAGTGGTCGTAAATCTTCCGGGTAAGACCCGTGTTGACCTTGAAATATACGTCGGCCTGCGCCTTGTTCTTGGTATCGTGGGCTTTGCCTGCGAGATGTATCACGGCATCCACCTCAGGCACCCGTCCCGCATCGAGATCGTCCCATGTATAGGTCCTCACCACCCCCTCTTTCACCGGAGTGACAATATCGAGTCCGTAAATCTCACAGCGTCCCTTCAACGCCCCCACAAGATTACTCCCCACAAATCCATGTATTCCCGTTATAAGTAATTTCATAAACAATATTTACATAGCTGGCTTCTGTGAGCCGGATTTATCGGGCAGAATAGTAGCCGCGGTTTTCAACCGCGGTCGTTATTTCCGTCCGGTTTATTTCCCCTTTTTGCAAAGATTTTCTACCAATTCAAGATACTGTCCGGTGACAATCTCCTTGGAGTATTCTTTCTCTATCACGTCGAGTCCGCGCGCGCCTGTCTCACGGAGCGTCTGTTTGGTCTGGCTCTTGAGCCATTCGTAAAGTTTCTCCACTTTGGCTGTCTGCTCCTTCTCGGTGTCGAGCAATGCGCATCCTTTCCCCGCAAGGAAGTTGACTATGGGCGTTCCTTTGCCCGAGCATACCATCAGCGGACGTGCGCACGCCATGATTGTATACACTTTCGACGGAAATCCCTGTCCCTCCATCTTAGGAGACATGAATATGAACTGCACGTCGGAGTAGGCCAAGAGCACCGGCATCAGTTCGCGTTTCTGATAGGGGAGTATGTGGATTTTGTCAAGTCCTTCGGCCTTTTTCTGCTCCTCGAGCCACGGCTTCATCACCCCCTCGCCGATTACGAAATACTCGATATTGTCCTCGCGGGTACGCTTGGCAAGGTCTACGAGTGTCTCCCAATCCTGAGCGAAACCTATGTTGCCCGCATACATCACCTTGACGGCGTCGGTCTGGGGAAACATTGTCCGGTCAAGCACCGATGTGTCGCAGTTGTCGGGATTGTACAGTTCGGTGTCAACGAAGTTGGGTATGATATGCAGTTTCGACGGGTCTTTGAAGCGTCCGGCGATTGTGTCGTAAAACACCTGGTCGATGGTAGTCACGGCATTCGACTTGTTGTAGACATACCGTTCCATCTTCTTGAGCATATTCACCACCGTACCCTCTTTCTTGGGCAATATGTCGGGATATATCTCCTGCACGTTGTACACCGTGCGGCATCCTTTCAGTTTCTTGAGCCAGTTGTTGATGACTCCGATTGTAAGAGGGGGCGACGGCGACAGTATCAAGTCGACTTTGCGTATCGACAGACCGATGATGAAGGCTATCACATGCCAGTAGGCAAATCCGAAAAGCCGCAGCAGCGTCGACTTGAATTTCTTCTGCGGTATGTGGTATACTTTTATGCCGTGGTAGTCGCTCTGCTTGCATATCCCGGGTATTTTCCACCGCATGGGTTGCTTCGCAAGCTCCTCGTCGACTATATTGTAGTGGGGCGTGGTCGACAGCACCACCACTTCGTGCCCCTCGTCGTGCAGACGGCGCGCTATGTCGGAATAGAGATAGGCGGTCGATACGCCGTCGGGCGAGAATATCAGTGAGTGTATCAGTATTTTCGCCATACCATCTTGTTTACTACTCCGGTATATGACTGTATGAGGCGCACCACCTTGTCGCTGACGTTCTCGTCGGTGTAGTCGGGCACGGGTATGCCGTAGCGGCCGTCGGCTATGAGGCCTACTGCGGTGTCGACAGCCTGCAGCAGGCTGTTCTCGTCGATGCCGGCAAGCACGAAGCATCCTTTGTCGAGTGCTTCGGGACGTTCGGTCGATGTGCGTATGCACACCGCCGGAAACGCATGTCCCACCGAGGTGAAAAACGATGACTCTTCGGGCAGCGTGCCGCTGTCGCTGACTACTGCGAATGCATTCATCTGTAAGCAGTTGTAGTCATGAAATCCGAGCGGCTCGTGGCGTATCACGCGGCTGTCAAGCTCAAAGCCCGATTGCTCCAGGCGCTTGCGGCTGCGCGGATGGCAGGAATAGAGTATGGGCATGTCGTATTTCTCGGCCATCTTGTTGATGGCGTTGAACAGCGACTTGAAATTCTTCTCCGTATCGATATTCTCCTCGCGGTGTGCCGAAAGGAGTATGTATTTCCCCTTTTCGAGTCCTAAACGGGCATGTATGTCGGAGGCTTCGATTTCATTCAGGTTATTGTGAAGCACCTCGGCCATCGGCGAACCGGTCACATACACACGTTCCTTGGGCAGTCCGCAGTCATGCAGATATTTGCGTGCATGCTCGCTGTAGGCCAGATTGACGTCTGAAATGATGTCGACTATGCGGCGGTTGGTCTCTTCGGGCAGACACTCGTCCTTGCAGCGGTTGCCCGCTTCCATGTGGAAGATAGGGATATGCAGGCGCTTGGCGCCGATGACCGACAGGCACGAGTTCGTATCGCCCAACACGAGCACCGCGTCGGGCTTGATCTGTGCCATCAGTTTGTAGGACAATGCTATGATATTGCCCATAGTCTCGCCCAAGTCGGCGCCTACGGCATCGAGATACACCTCCGGCTCCTTGAGCTTGAGGTCGCGGAAAAAGATGCCGTTAAGATTGTAGTCATAGTTTTGTCCCGTGTGTGCGAGAATTGTGTCGAAGTAACGGCGGCATGCGTTGATTACGGCTGCCAGACGGATTATCTCGGGACGTGTCCCGACTATAATCAGCAGCTTGAGCTTGCCGTTATTCTCGAATGATACATCTGAAAAATCCATTGTCTATATTAGTGATAACTTGTTCTGTTTAATTCAGTCGGACTCGTCCGGTCCGACCTGTCCGACTGGTCTGACACGTCCGACATAAGAGTGGGGGAGGATGTTGCAGAACTAAACTTTCCGCGGTTGAAAACCGCGGGTACTATGCGAAGCCTCCCGATAATCAGCTGTGTAGTAGCCGCGGTTTCTTTGCAGAGCAAAGCGCCAAAGGCGATAATCAACCGCGGTCAGCTAAAATCGAGTTTTACACTCCCCCGTGCTATTTTTGCCCTATGGCATTTTGAGCCCCCGAGCGATTACTGCCTCCTGATTCTGATCGGGACAGCAAACTCAGGCACCTTGTCGACTACGATAGCAAGATGTCCGCCGCCGCCGGCGCCGCACATCTTCCATGCCATCGCTCCGGCTGCCTTGCACCGTTCGATATACTCCTCGACCCCCGGCTGCATCATGGCAGGAAACATTGCCACCTGTGCGTTGAACGAGTCGGTGTACGCTTTGGCGAATGCGTCAAGATCGCGGGCAAGTATCGCGTCCCAGCACCGCTCGGCGGCGTCGGCAAGCGCTTTCACTTTGTCGCGCGTTATATCCTTGCCTTCGAGTATGTTCACATTTTCCTTGCGAGGGAACATCGGTACGAGGCATACATGGCTTTCAAGCCACGAGAGTATATCTTCGTCATGCACCGATTCGATTTTGTCGGGCCAGTAGCGGTTGTTGTAATAATGCCGCGTCAGACCTGACATGCAGATGCCGATGGCATCCTGCGCCCCCGATATATGGCCGTGGTTCTCGGGGTCGTTCTCGAAGCAGAACAGCAGGCGTGCGAGCATTTCCTCGTTGTAGTTGGGAAGCTCGTAGGGCCATATCTTGCGGGCGGCGTTGCGTGTCGAGGTCGATAGTCCGCCACGTTCCATGAATTCCTGTGTCGGCTCGATTGATATGGTGATGGCCCATCCCGGATAGTGTTCCGACACGTAGGGCTGGTCAATCCATGTGCCGGCGAGGTCTATGCGGTAGGGAATGTTTGATTTGACGTTGGTGCGGAGCGATGTTGTCGAACGGGCTTCAAGTCCGGCGTCGGGCACACGTTCCAGCTCGATGTATTCGATGCCGCGCTCTTCACACAGCCGTCGTTTCTCCTCGCTTCCGCCGTCGGTATTCACGACAAATACGTCAGGCTTGACGATATCGAGTGTGGGCACGAAATCCATGATGCCGCTACCGGCATTGATGTATGCGTCAGTGACGTACCGTATGGCCTTGACCATATACAGGCGTTCCTTCTCCGAGTAGACCGTCTTGCGGTTCTTATAGTGGAGTATTGTCTCGTCGGAACCGATGCCTACGTACAGGTCGCCATACTGTGCGGCCGATTTGAAAAATGCCACATGCCCGCTGTGGAGCATGTCGTAACAGCCGCTGACGAATACTTTCTTTGCCATGGTCGTGTTCTGATAAATGATGATTTGTCGAAATTTTGCTCAAAATTACTCAAATCATCGCAGATATGCAAAATTCATCCCTACCGTGCCATTCCCACACTTCGTTTTGTATCTTCCGGTTTGGGGAATTTGCTACTTTACCACCGGTTCGTGGAATGTGTCGGGATGCGCGGGGTCGAATGCCTCGTTGGCCCACATCAGCGTGACGAGCGGTTCCGTCTCCGACAGGTTGATGATATTGTGGGTATAGCCGGGAAGCATGTGCACCGCCTGAATCTTATCGCCCGATACCTCGAAGTCGAGCACCTCGTCCGAGCCGATGCGGCGCTGCTGTATCAGCGCACGGCCGCTCACTACGATGAAAAATTCCCACTTCGTATTGTGCCAGTGTTCCCCTTTCGTGATACCGGGATTTGATATATTGACCGAGAACTGTCCGCAGTCGATGGTGCGCAACAGTTCGGTGAACGATCCGCGGTTGTCGACATTCATCTTAAGGTCGAAGACAGCCTTATCTTTCGGCAGATAGCTCAGATAGGTCGAATAAAGTTTCTTCTTCAGCGAACCGGCGGGTATGGACGGCATTGTCAGCGTCGTGGGCTGAGCCTTGAACTCCTCAAGCATAGCCACGATATCGCCAAGTGTCGCTTTATGTGTAACCGGAACATGGCAGTATGTCCTAGCCTCGTCGGCCGGAGCCTCGACGGGTGTTACCCCTTCATAGCGGCAATGATGCTCATTGCCTGCCAATGCGGCAATCATCTCCTCCACGAGGTCGTCAATGTAGAGCAGTTCGAGCTCAACACTCGGGTCATTGACCTGAATTGGAAGGTCGTTGGCAATATTGTTGCAGAAAGTCGCCACCGCCGAATTGTAGTTCGGACGGCACCATTTGCCGAAAAGATTGGGGAAACGGTACACAAGCACCTTGGCGCCGGTCTCCTTGCCGTAACTGAAAAACAGCTCTTCGCCCGCTTTCTTGCTTTCGCCGTAGGGATGACCGGCATATCGGCCTGTAAGAGTGGCCTGTATCGAACTCGACAGCATCACCGGACACCTGTTGCCATGCTTCTTGAGCGTATCAAGCAGGGTAGAGGCAAAGCCGAAATTCCCTTTGAGGAAATCATCCGGATTTTCCGGACGGTTCACCCCCGCGAGATTGAACACAAAGTCAGCCTCGCGGCAATACCGGTCAAGCTCCTCGGCAGTGGAATCAATATCATATTCCATAACCTCCTCGACCTCAATGGTATAATTCCTTGCCTTCCCCTCCCTGATATTATTAAGCATAGCACAAAGGTTCCTCCCCACAAAACCCTTAGCCCCCGTAACCAATATCTTCATATCGAGTGTAATAATTAAAAAAACAAAAGCACAAAAGCCTCAGCAAGTGTACAAAATGAAAACAAAAGCCAAATTAAATTCAAAGAGCTCTTGTTTAGCTGTTAAAACTATATATCCTAAATTCTAAAAACACTATTGTGCCTTTGTTAGAGTTTTTGTTTTTTTGTTAAAATTACTGGACGAAATTGCCGTTGCCGTTCAATTCATTTTGGATATACTCCAGCGAAGCGATTTTTGCTTTCGTCTCCTCGACATTGAGCTGACGCGTATTGTTGGAGTTGAACTCCGAAAGCGTGTTGCGGGTCTCGTCACCCTCCTTGAAATACTTGTCATAGTTAAGTCCGCGGTTATCGGCCGGCACACGGTAGAAATTGCCCATGTCCTCAGCCTTGGCACACTCCTCGTTGGTGAGAAGCGTCTCATACATCTTCTCTCCGTGGCGTATACCGATAATCTTGATATCCTCACGGCGACCGCCGAACAGTTCGCATACCGCCTCGGCCTGCGTCATGATAGTGCACGCCGGCGCCTTCTGCACCAGTATATCACCGTTCTGACCATGCTCGAAAGCGAAAAGCACCAGATCGACAGCCTCGTCAAGACTCATGATAAAACGTGTCATCGACGGCTCGGTGATAGTGATAGGATTGCCCGAACGCATCTGCTCGATCCACAACGGAATTACCGAGCCACGCGAACACATCACATTGCCGTAGCGCGTGCAGCATATCTTCGTCTTGCCGGAATAACGGCTTTTGGCCACAGCCACCTTCTCCTCGATAGCCTTGGTGATACCCATCGCATTGATAGGGTAGGCCGCCTTGTCGGTCGACAGACAGATGACAGCCTCCACCCCCGCCTCGATTGCGGCGGTAAGCACATTGTCAGTACCGATGACATTGGTCTTGACAGCCTCCATAGGGAAAAACTCGCAGCTCGGCACCTGCTTCAGAGCCGCAGCATGGAAAATATAATCCACACCCGGCATAACATTCTTGCACGACTGCAAATCACGCACATCACCGATATAAAACTTGATTTTATGAGCAACCTCAGGATAACGCACCTGATACTCATGGCGCATATCATCCTGCTTCTTCTCATCACGCGAAAAAATACGTATCTCCCGTATATCGCTCCCCAAAAAACGCCTCAACACAGCATTCCCAAACGACCCGGTACCCCCCGTAATCAATAAAGTCTTATCTTTGAATATCGACATATTGTATCTTATATTATGATTAAATCAAACAATTATTTATCATCCTAAATTTCAGTTAAAAGCCAAGAAGCGCACATTGAGGTTGAGACATGAGTGACCTTAAAGACCTTAAAAGATACTTTAAAGGCTCTATTCTCATGCAAGCTCGATATTATATTTTTCTTTAAAATAAGACTTTACTTGTTCTTGACTTGGATTTTTACCCAACGCACGTTTCATTTCACTCATTTTCGCATCAATGAGGAAACGATACCAATAAGCCTGCAAAGTAGCCCATATCAGTCCGGCCTTACCGTCAATAAATCCGCCCAACAGAAAATATCTTACAGAAAAATAAACCCCTGCACGGAAAAACGCCGGCAACCGGTAATACATCCCTTTCTTCTGATTGCGTCCTTTAAGAGCATCATCCTCACTTCCAATGCCATACATCCGCATAGCCTCTACAGCGAGCTCGCGATTAGAATAATTATTATGCTTCTGCGTCCACCATGCCAGCGAATTAAGATTATGGTCGACAAAACGCCCTTTGAATGTAATAGCCGATCCCTCAGTCAGTACCATTCGCTCATCCATCCACCGTTGCTCCATATAAGCTTTTCCACGTCGCCAAATTCGCATAATCTTAGGCGCATGCAATCGGCCGTGCTTTACATTCTTACCCTGAAAAATCACATCTAAAGGCAGATAGACCCCGGTTACATCCTCCGACAACTCAGGTAGTCTTGTCTTAATTTCATCGACAAGCTTATCTGTAAGATACTCATCGGCATCCATGCGCATAACCCATTCCGTATCCAGTTCCAGATTGTTGATTGCCCACTGCATCTGCTGAGCCTGATTAACATAGTCATGCTCCACCACCGTAGCCCCCAGGCGCCGTGCAATCTCCTGAGTCCCATCAGTAGAATAGCTGTCAACGACATATATCTTATCCGATATTCTGTGGGCACTTTTGATACACCGTTCGATATGTAGTCTCTCGTTATAGGTCAATATGAGCACAGATATAGATATATTCATATAAATGTTATATTAATTGGGTGTGAGTTATTCAGAATTTAAACCATGGAGTAAAAATTCTGAAAAAATTACCAATGGTGATTTTAACCTTGCTTTTTAATGATTGTTGGTCTTTTGAAAAAGATGCAGCAACAGAATTACTCCCCTCGATTCCGCCAAAACGCGGCTCTCGCGAAAAACGTATGGATATTCCTTTTTCTTTACATTTACATCGTTTAAATCCATCTGTTACCTGGAATAGGTAGTTATATAATACAGATTCGACAAATCGGCCGTCATAGTCGTAGCATACGGTATATTTATCGCTGATATTCTTGACATAAAAATCGATTTTGCTACCCCATAATCTGGCTTCAAAACTATGACTATTCCAATTTAATCCAAGCAGACGGTAAAGATTGTGATTTTTAAGATCGCAGTAAAAATCATATCCATTGCTGAACGCTATGGAGGCCGCTTTATGGAATTGAAAGATATTATATATAGGATATCGTCCTGTGACTTTGAAGAAGGCTCCGGCTTGTTTGATGAATGTTGAATTTTTAATGGCAAGGTTTATGAGCAATAATTCATTGTATCCTTTTCCCTTTGAGATATCGAAATGTTTTGGAGAGAGTGAAATAAATTCTATTTGAGAATTTATTATATCTGGATTGAATGATTTTGTCAATTCATTATGAAATGTGGATAAATCCCAGCCTGAGTTATCAGCAAAGACTAATTTTACCCCCCCCCACATTGTTTATAACTGATTGATATATAATGTGTTAATGAATTGAGATACATCGCGTAACGTTCCTCGTCACTAAAACAGGCACCTTTCATTCCGTGCGTACTAACTGACGCCGTCATTAATATCGGCAAAAACTCCATAGTAATAAATGTATCTTAGTCAACAAAAATCCATTCTGGCTTTTTGACATAGTCGGGGTCAAGAAGCCATTCGTATGACTTGATTGTCTTACGGGCAATCTCCTCCCATGCAAAATCACGATTCATCCATTGTCGTCCGTTCTCACCCATGCGTGTCAGTTCATCTATTGAGCGTGACATCATATCTTCAAGTGCTTGCGTGAGATTTTTTACCGAAAGCTCAATCCACAATCCGCAATTATTGTCGACCAATCCGCTCCATGGAGCGCCGGTAGTGGTAATAACAGGTGTACCGCATGCCAATGCCTCTCCTACAGATATCCCAAAATTCTCAGTGTGGGTCGGCAGAACATAGATAGATGCTCGGGAAAGCAATTCATTTTTGACATCTCCTTTAACTTCGCCAGTAAATGACACAGACTTTAGGTCCGAGGCCTGTTGTTGTATTTCTTTAGCATAGTCTGATGCCGTCGGCCCTGCAATTATAAGATTCCAGTCCTTGAACTTTTCATTGCTTTCAATCGTCCTCCATGCCTTTAGAAGTATATCGACGCCCTTTACTTTATGTATACGGCCCAAAAATATTACCGTATTTTTCTTGTTGGTATTTTTCGGTTCAGGCAAGTATAGTCCGTTTGGAAGGACTGCTACCGGTTGTTTTAATCCGAATTTTCTTATATCCTCATATTCCTTCTTGCATGTGGCGATAAACATATCCGCATTCTTTAATGCTGTGCGTTGCCCCAATGCCATCACAAGTTTTTTCTTCTTTGAGGAAAGAGACAGTGCATATTCAGATAATGTCCCTCTCGGTACAATTACTGATTTCGCATTTGTTTTCCTTCTGCAATATTCATGGATATAGTTCGGAAATTGCCAAAGCGAATTTGTCTGTACAATCTGTGCGTCCTTACATTCTTTTTTTAAATGCTTATATAATTCGATAGAGAATGCGAGCTGACTATTGTATGGGAAACGATGGATATGGTATGTGTGGAAATCAATATCCTCATAACCTGAGAAATCTCCCTCCGCTGTATGGAATTGTACCTGATGGCCGAGTGCTTGCATGTGACGAGTCAAAGCCGAGGTTGAAAATGTCGGTCCTCCTAATGTAAATCCCGGAAGTATCTGTAATATTTTCATCGTTTAGAGTCGAGCGTCAATTATATCGCGGGGAAGGATTCCTTTAACATCGTAGATGACACCGTCTTCATTTATAAGACTCTTGAAATCCACTGATGCAAAATCATTGTGTGCCACTGCAAGTATGACTGCATCATATTTCTCTCCTTCAGGTAGCTTGGCTATTGTGTCGATGCCATACTCTTTCTTTACTCTCGCTGCATCGGCCCACGGGTCATAGACAGTGATATTGTCGGTATATTCCTGAAGTGTATGGTATATGTCAACCACTTTGGTGTTGCGTATGTCGGGACAATTCTCCTTGAATGTGATGCCAAGTATGAGTATTTTTGCATCCTTAACCTTGACTCCTTTGAGGTTCATGCACCTGATTACCTGGTTTGCAACGTATGCGCCCATTCCGTCGTTGAGTCGGCGAGCGGAATGCATGATGCGGGGAAGCACGCCATATACCTGAGCTTTCTGTATGAGGTAGTAGGGGTCGACCGAAATGCAGTGGCCGCCTACCAGACCCGGGCTCAGCTTTATGAAATTCCATTTCGATGCGGCAGCCTCTATCACATCATGAGTGTCGATACCCATTGCGTTGAATATCTTGGCAAGTTCGTTCATAAACGCGATATTGACATCACGCTGCGAATTTTCAATAATCTTGCTCGCTTCGGCCACACGGATGGTTGGTGCTTTATGGGTACCGTTGACAAGCACACTGTTGTACAGATTGTCGACTATGTCTGCAATCTCCGGGGTAGAGCCACTGGTCACTTTCTTGATTTTTTCTACGGTGTGCAGCTTGTCGCCGGGATTTATGCGTTCGGGAGAATATCCGGCGAAGAAGTCCTTGTTGAATTTCAATCCGCTCACTTTTTCAACAACCGGCAGGCACTCCTCTTCGGTCACACCCGGATAGACGGTTGACTCGTAAATCACTATATCTCCTTTCGAAATCACTTTGCCGACAGTTTCGCTCGCACCCCATAGAGGTTTGAGGTCAGGAGTGTTGTCATCATTGACAGGAGTCGGGACAGCGACTATGTAAATATTGCAGTCTTTTATGTCATCAAGACATGACGTGCACCTGAACCCGTTTTTATCAATAGCCTCCTGAAGGAGGTCATCGCTGACTTCAAGAGTAGAGTCATGGCCCTGCATCAGTGCAGCAACGCGGTTCTGGTTCAAATCAAATCCAATAGTGGGATACTTGGTAGAGAACAAGCGCGCCAAGGGAAGACCCACATAGCCTAAGCCAATAACACAAATTCTATAGTTGTCCATTGCTGTATATATAATGAATTGTTAAATTGTTTTATGCAATTGTACCGGATAGGCCGGTGATGCCGGAAGGGTGCTATCCAAAGGCATCGCTTCGCCATCAGAAAGTTTCATTTTTGCAAGAGATAAAAACTCTTTGGCAGCTCTTTCTGCATTCCATTCTCTAAGCATCGTCTCTCTGGCATCGCATCCCAGCTTACGGCGTTCTTTAGGATTGTCAATCAGAAATGTTACTTTCTTGTATAAATCTTCGAGATTGTCGGTATTGAATATCAGGCCGTTTTTATTATTGTTAATCAGGAATGGTGTCGCCCCTGCAGCCGATGAAGCAACCGGGCAACATTCCGATGCCATTGCTTCCCCTAATACGGCACCCCATCCTTCTCTTCGTGTTGACGTGAAGCAATATATGTCACTTCTCAACATTTCTGACAAAACTTCTTCGTTCGGAATATTTCCTTTAAGTTTTACCCGTTTCGATAGTTCACAGTCTTTAGTTACCTCCATTCTGATTTCATTAGCCATTATTCCGGCCCCGATCATTGTCATCTCGAAGTCATAATTATGCTTCATAAGCAGTCTGGCAAGACCAATCATCATATAAGGGCGTTTCCAATCAATAAATCGTGCAGTCCACAGTATTCTGACTTTTTCGTTGGCGTCCCTTAGCTCCTTTTCAGACTCAGAATATTTCGGGAAATATCCCCACTTGAACACTCGGTTTTTAAAAATACCCAGATTGCTCAGGTCATTGGCCAGATATCCGCTTGCCGCAAGCATATACCATTTTCGTTTACGACCTTTGCCAAGATATAGACCAAATTGTCGTAGAATATTTGGTGATATGATATTTTTCCAACCCTGCTTGAGCCAGCGCTCACTATAGGAAAAAGTCACACCATTGCTGTTGGCGATGCGCAGTTTCAGGTATTCAAATGACTCAGCGCCCATAATAGCCACGTCAGCGGATACGGCAAGTCTACGGGCCTTTTCGCATGCATCGGGGTTTCCGTCAGTGTGAATCGTATACTTACGGTCAAATTGCCTGAAGCCCATGTGCTGGCGAGATGCATCCAGATTTGCAGTCTCGACAAAATAAAAATCGCCGTTATTCTGTCGAAACAACTCATCACACAATGCCACCTGATGATGATTCAGCACATTGGAAAAAAATACGATTGTCATTGTCGGGCAATTTTATTCTTTTTGTGTGGTAACAATTTAAATGCGTAGGGGCAGTCGATGCATTGCCCAATAATTAGCCAATAAAGATATGCTAAAAATCCTCCGGCAGCAAAGATATACCCCTCAAACCATGCATGCACGAAGAATGCGATAAAACATGAAAAAACAAATCTGGAATGCAACGTGCGAACGGATCTTGTATTGGCATATGCCTTATACAGTATTGCAACATAAACAGCAAATCCCAATAATCCCAGCATGGACAGAACAGAAAGATGGGAAGTTCCGGGTTCTATACGTCCTGTTATTGGATCAGCATCACCTGATTCAGGATTAACAGAAGAAAACCCTATGCCTAATATTGGTGATGATTTGAATTCTTCTATTCTTGAGTCGAATTTTCCTTGACGGCTATTTAGACTTGTCGATTGTGCATTTCGATTTTCCTGTTTGTTGATTACACCTTTGAATGCAATGCCCGCAATCGGAATTGTCAGAATTGCAGAAAGTACAAGCAAGCCAATCATTCTTTTCCTGATTAGTGCGTTTACTTTTCCGAAAATCAGATTGTATATAATGGCTATTACAAGCCCAAGCAACGCGGCACGGCTTGCAGCAAAAACAGCACTCATGGCTGACATAAAAAAGAGAATAAGGAATATCTTGTCGGTTTTCTTCTGATAGATGAAATAAAAAGCCAGCGCCGAAATCATTGCTATAGGGCCAAGCATCATTGAATGTGAGGCAAGCCCCCCGAACCAGCCGCCGGTTGATGCATATTTTTCAAAATCGCTCATTATATCCGCACGCGATGCCATCAAGTTTATACCTGCAAAAAAACAGAAAAAAGAGCCTACAGCGATGATTCCCAATCCATAAATTGTGTATTGAAAAAGATATGCTCTGAACCGTACAGCGATATTGGTATTCATTGCCGATGTACACACTAAAGTAAGCAACATGAATATTACGACTCTTTGCATAGGTTTGAAATAAGGCGGAATATCAGATACTAAAATGTTCAGTATTATAACGAAATATAGCGCAATGAATGGTGGTGAAACTTTAAAGCCTCCTTTGTATAGCAAGAATACGAGGCATCCGGCTAGCATTCCGTAATATAATAAATCATCAGAGAACGGTATGCCTATTGAGGCCCCTAATAATGCTATGATAGCAAAAAAAAACGCCATTTTTTTTGTGTTTCGATCACATACGGGGGTATCAAAAATAGCTGAGCTGTCAGCGAAAAACCGTTGTAGTAACTTTTTCATTCGGGTTATTCCTTAAATTTTTTTATGACTCTTGCAGGCACTCCTGCCACGCGCGTAAAAGGCGGCACATCATGTGTTACCACACTTCCAGCCGCAACATGAGCCATCTCTCCGACTGTTTTTCCCGGAAGTACAATTACATTGGTTTCAATAGAGGCTCCTTTGCAGACACGTACATTAGCAAACGTTCCCTTGCCAGCTATGCTTGGAGTGTCAATGGTATATTCATGACTGCCTGTCACAATAGAGGCTCTTGTGCCAATTTTTGCATAATCCTCAATTATGATAGAGGACTCATTATGCCCGAAAATCATTGCGTCGTATCCTATAAAGACGCCATTTCCTATTATCAGTTCGAATCCACCGTAAAATTTTGCAGTAGACATTATTTCGACATTCTTCCCGATTTTGGCCCCGCACCATCTCAATAGTTTTGCCTTCAGGCCGTGGCAACGGCTGACAGGAATCAAAGGACATATCAGATGATAAAAATATAATTTTTTTGTACTAAGACGCATTTTTTGTAATCTAAAGTGTTTTTATGAAATATCCGGGAATCCGAGAGCTTTTTCGTAAGCTTTTACTACATTCTCGACCGTATATGGTTCCCATGCTTCTTTAGGCGCAGCCTGACGCGGATTGCGAATCTGCTCGACAATAGCATCTGCAAGTGCCTGTGGATTATTCACAGGGACAAGTGTGCCATATTTACCATCTTGCAGAAGCTCCGGAGGTCCATAGGGACAAGCTGTCGATATGACAGGGGTTCCTGCCGCTAATGCCTCTACAAGAACGACTGAGAAACTCTCAACGTTTGAAGAAACAATAAAAGCTGTAGCTCCTTTAATTTCAGCCGGAAGGTTAGAAGTGTGTCCTGCAAGCATTATCCTGTCATTCATACCATTTTCGTCAATCCATTTCTGATACCTGTCAGTTAATCTACCCTTGCCGAATAATACCAGTCTTACTGGACTCTTTTTATTTGCAAACTTTACTGCTTCGAATAAACATATATGATTCTTAAACTCAGAATGAGCCCCTGCAGCTACAATTGTCGGCATCGTTTTATTTATAATCCATGTATTTTTAGGCATAGATTGTACTTTCTTCCAATAATTATTATCTATTACAGGATTATATACCGGTATGACAGAATCTGTTTTTCTGCGCATTGAATATTCAATTGCGTGCGATGTGCCAAGTGAGACGCCCATTATTGTGTCAAAACAGTGGTTTAAAAGTTTAGATATTAACCATCCTTTGGAAAGTTTTGCAGGTCTCGACGGTTGCATTGTTGACATATCAAAACCTGCAAAACTAGAATGTTCAACGTAAGCAATTTTACATTTTTTTCTTATTTGTTTTGGTAGCCTTAAAGATGCGAATGCAAGAGCAAAATTATAGTTGGTACTCATTGCTACAATCGCATCAGGTGTATTTTTTAATAAGTATTTACGTATATCTTTTATATTGTTTTTTGCCTTACGGTCTGGAAGTATTATGACATTTGTTTTTTGGGGGACAGCAAATGGCTCTATATCACCCTGGTCAAGCAAATCCTGATGCACTTTCGATACAATTAGATCTACATCATAGCCTTTGGCTACAAATCCTCGTATCATAAGAGCGGTCACATATTGGGCTCCAAGTTGGAAAAGATCCTGAATTAAAAATGCTATCTTCATCTTTTTAGTTTGCTATATATTTTAATTGGCCACATTGCTGTGATTTTATAATAAATTCTTGAGTTAATTGCTGTTGCAATTTTAATCCATATTTTTAGGTAAATGGGCAATGATAGTAAATATTCAACATTTCTCAATAATGAACGCTGATTGTTTAGAAATTTTTGTTGTGTAGTTTTATTGAATTTCCAAACTTGAGGTTTATATTGAAGAAGTTGTGCTACCCATCGTTTTAACCATTTATTATCTATATCTTTTTTACATTTAACAAGATTTTGTAAAATGCCATTATAGGCGATTTCGTGCTCGTAGTGACGATGTTCTGTCCATATTAAATCTTGTTCCCGAGCTGAATTCCCTCTTGCTAAATAAAAATATAACTTAGCATCTATTGCAATATATTTGTTAGCTTTTAGTCCGATACCATTACAAAAAAGGACATCTTCTCCATTTTTTATTGGTTCAAACCTTAGATCTCCAAGAATTTCTCGACAAAAAGTTTCCGTCCAAACCATTTGATGATTTAGAGCACCAAAAGATGCTTTGGTGCTACAGTCATCGCTCAACTCGTTATATGTAATCTCTATATTTGGCTTTTTTAGATTATTTGGTATTATATTGGTAGTTTTGGAGTAACAATAACCGATCATGTCAGCATTTGGATTCCGTGAAATGCAGTCTCTTAAAATTTCCAAAGCATCCAAACGGAGTGCATCATCTCCGTCAACAAAAACAATCCATTTCCCACGAGCTTTGTCAAGTCCGAGATTTCTCGCTGCACTTACCCCCGAATTAGGCTGATGAAAAACCCTGACACGCGCATCTGTCGATGCAATAATGTCAAGTATGTCTCCACTTCCATCGGTCGAACCATCATCAATTGCTAAGATTTCAAAGTCACAAATTGTTTGCTCTAAAATTGAACCAATCGTTATCTCTATATATTCTTTGACATTATATACAGGTACAATGATTGAAAATAAAGGGACATTAGTGTCAATTATCATTATTAAATCAGTATTAAATTGTCGTTTAAGAAGCTAATTTGTTAGGGATGAATCGACTTTTTAACTTCTTCCATAAATATATCTGCACCTGAAGTATCATTTATTTTCTGCCTAATCAGAGCATTGCTGTATTGTGCTCTCAAATTCGGGTTGTCCACCAACTCTTTTATGGCAATAGACAATTGGTCAATGTCGCAATCAACGATTTTTCCACATATCCCTCCTTCCAATTGCTCGTTAGCTCCATCAAAACGTGTTGCAATAATCGGTCTGGCAAACACTCTTGCTTCTGCCACAGTCAAACAATATCCTTCGTAGCGGGATGGCTGTACATATATGTCACATGATGCAAAATAAGGATACGGATTTTCTTTTATTCCGCAGAATGTCACACAATCGTGAACGTTTAATTCTGTAAGTCGCTTTGATATGTCTTTAATCATAGGTCCATCGCCTATGATTAACCATTGAAAATTTATATTTGATTTCCGGAGGTTATGGGCAATATCTGGAATAAGATCAAATCCTTTCTGATGTTGTACACGTCCTACGCTTAATAGCTTAAAACCGTTCCCTTTCCATTCCGCCTCAAACTTTTCAGACCACTCCTTCATCATTCCGGTATTGAATATATGGGGAAAATGTTTTATCCGGTCATTGAAGTCAGGAAGTCTGTTTTTAAGAGATAGAGTCAAATCTTCTGATACACAATATAGTGTATCGAATTTGCTTAAAATTTCACAATATCTGTTTATATCTTTTGTCAATCCATCAAGTTCGGTATGGAAAAAAGCAATTTTCCGAGTCGCATTTATCTTGTCGCTGACTAAAATCATCTGCTCGATATTCGCATATGCTACGGCCAGATCATAATGTGAAGAAAGTATATTGTCATCAATAATTTCATTGTGATAACGTCTGTAACGGTGTATTAATCGGTCATCCTCCTGTTTTCGGTTCTCTTTGCGCAATGACAGGTATTGTTTCAGCGAATGAAATATTCTTAAATTGCGAATATTCTTTTTAAGCAATTGTTTGCGGCCTAATCTTTTTTCATCGGAAATATTTTTGCTGTATGCAATCTTATGGACATTTACCCATTCAGGTATAAGCTTCATGAACAGGCCTTTATCCTCGTTAAGGAGTAATGTGATATCAGCACTCGAATTATCCAATACATTCAATAGTGACAGCAGAGATTTCTCTATTCCACCACACATCATGGTGTCCATTGCAATCAATATTTTGGGCTTTGTATACATCTGTTTAGCCTTTTTCGTTAATTGGTATGCGGTTTTCTATCGTTGCGTAAACATTGAATTGATTTTCAATGTTTAACAAGCTGTAAGGTCAGAGTACTTTCTCGACATACATAGTATAGCCAGATCGGATATGTGGCAAATACGCTATAAATAAAAATTTTGAAATGGCGGTAAGCCTAAGAATGCGTTTATGGCTTAATGTTTTTACGTAGATAATCAGTCCCGATTTTGCAAAATTCATCAATCTTATGTTTGAACTCAGGTTTTTTATAATATGGAGACAAATCAAGATTGGCAGACAGGTCAGTCATGCGCCATTCCTCCGATGTCCCATTCAGAAGGTTTTCGATTCGGTTATTGCTTTTGACCTTATTTCCGTTGAATTTGACGAAAACAAAAGGCTTTTCGTAGATGAGGCTGAATACAACCGCATGGAATGAATTGGTAATGACAATTTCGGCATTAGCGATTGCGTCAACCCATTCGGCTACAGTTGTTACTTTATTCTTTGCTCCTTTGCAGTGAAACGACTGCAATTCTACATTGAGCGCGTCTTTTAGACAAATACCATTATTGTCCAGTATTTTTGTGAGCAGGGATTCATTTGCTTTATTTTTCGGCCCAAGCATATATATGACAGCCGAATACTTTCTGTGCTCTTCACCCGAGATTAATTCATCGTAGACATTCCGAGGGACAATCATGGTAGGATCCGGCATCTGTACAACATCCATAATACCCAATGAGGCGAGATAGTCTACGTCATCTTTTTCTCGGACGCTTATGGCGGAATATCTTTTTAAACGCTCAACAATCCATTCGGTATCTTCCTCTCGGAATTTTATGTTGCCTAAGCTTGGTGCATAGGATATACGCCTGATGCTGTCAGAACCGAAATTCAGAAAGTATGGTGCAAATAATTCTCTAGGTGCGGATGTGTTCCACGTCTGATCGCTTCCGGAAATCAAACAATCGCATTCGGGAGGATTGGCTATTATTCTGTCCCCATCGCAACCGTAGTATTCAGTCAGCGGCCACATCGCCCATATTGGAGAGAATTTTTTACGCAATGTGCGTTGTTTCCACATAGTTTTAATCTTTGACATCAAGATCCGAGGGGAACGACCCACGTAATTGCGCCAGTCGCGAGTGTCGAGTCCAAAACTCCAGGGATGATGGAAGTTTATCAACTGCACCTCATGCCCTATGCTTTCGAGCGCTTTTATCGTGGCATAGCTCTGTAGCATAGCTCCATAATTATAGCCAAGACAGTATGTGATAACAGCAGTCTTCATTTTTTGATATATGGCCGTACTTTGGCCTTAAAAATTCGTATATACTTGTTTATTATCTGTTTTGTCGTAGGTCTAAGCATCTTGATTATAGACTTCTCCTGAAATCCGTTTTTTGAAAAATCCTTAAAAAATCTGGAGCGTCGACGATGAGCCTTGGGTGACTCTACTAATGCACCGGTACTATCAACCGCAGCATCCCAATTTACAGCTACAGAGTCAGATAATTGGGGCTTGATTTCATTATATAGTCTTTGCCCTTTTTCAGTATTTATACATACAAGGGATACTCCCATATCATCATCAATTTGGGGGACATACTTTTGGATTTTCCAAAAATCGCCAAGTGTTATGTCTGCGCCACTCTTAAGATTGCGTACTGTACAATTATGACATGACGGTCGATTGATGAGCTCACACAGGAAACCTCGTAGATAAGGATCTGTATCGGCTCTTCTGTCACTTACGACATATTCCTTTTCCGTTCCATTGTGTTTGTCTACTACTACTACTACTACTACTACTACTCCGTTGCGCCACCCGCCCTCTTTGTGTAGTTTGTTGCGGAATGTGACCTCTTTTATTTGGTATTCGTGGTCAGGCGAGTTTTGTGGTAATAAAGTAGCGATATAATCGTTGAGCACCTTAGGACTTGGTACACCATGACATATCACTTCGCAACATGTTAGATTTGGATAATCTTTTTTAAGGAAATGCTTAAGCCCTGATATCTGGCACGGAGTACCGGAAAAGAGAACATTTTGTCCCTCGTTCAGTTGAGACTTTACTGTTTTATATATATTATTGACTTGTGACTGCACATATTTCGAACCACGGAATTCCTTAAGCCCTTGCATAGTGTTGGCATAGTCATGAATGGCTCGTGGTATGCGATTATTTCTGTCCCATCTCACTCCCCAGACAATTCCACCGTCTGATATTGTATTTGCTCCCAACAATGGGAAAATGCCACCTGATGATGCCGCAAATCTTATCGTGTCATTTTTTGCCCGGGCTGCATAAATTTCAATCGGGCGCCTATCGGGGTAAGGGGAAATCACGTGACATGCTTTTTCGCATAGTCCGCACTCTACACAAAGGCTGCTATTGATAATGGGGCGTTTAAAACCCTCGAAATCTTCAACCATGGAAATTGCCCCTTTGGGACAAGTGACTGAGCATGCACTACATCCCGAACACAATAAATTTTCAGCTAACGTGGGCATAGATAAATATAGAAATAAATTAGACCTTAAATAATTTTAGTAGAGTAGAATGGTATTTAAGCTTTCAGAATATAGTAATTAATTAAAATGTTACATAAATGTTGTTTTGATATCCTTTTAATTTAAGATATATTGAGAATAATATCATTTAGGTTCGAAAGATTTGGTCGTGTGGTAACTGATTCGGTTGTGCCTATCTATAAAAGCCCATAATTGTTTAGGATAGCGAAATGTCTTTACAAATTTAAAAAATGTTACTGTCTGAAAATACCTGTTCTCTGAGTAGAATTTTTTAGCACGCTCATATACTTTTTTATCTCTATGATATGCTGCAAAGAAAGCCCAATGGCGATAAAAGTTGAAATATGCTTTAACTTTAGCGTCATCATCAACATTATACTTATTAGTATAATAATCTAATACTAAAAGACGGGAATGCATCCATTTAATTCGTTGTGCGTCGTGTTTCATCTTTGATACACCGCTTGGACATATTCGATAGACACACATAATGTCTGATAAATACATGCATTTTCCTAATGTCGACATGTATAGCCAAAGTTGATAGTCTCCGAAATACAACCCGGATGAGTGTAAGGTCGTTTCTTTATAATATGAATTTAATAAGTTTTTTCTCAACATGGTTGAGCATGTGACAATGTTGTTTTGAATTATTAAATAATTTATATCGAAAGTCCCCTTTTTAATAAATTGACATTTAATTAATCGTTTCTCAGTTTGTATATAATTGTCTGCATTACAGCATACGAGGGAATAGTCAGGGTTGTTTTCCAAAAAATCAACTTGTTTTTGTAGTTTAAGAGGGTCTGTCCAATAATCATCTCCTTCGCAATATGCCACGTATTTTGCTCCGGTTTTTTCAATGGCTTGCATCATAATCTTTCCTAACGGATTCCCCGGTTTGCTATATTGGTTTTCAGTTTCATATATTGGGTTGATTATATTCGGATATTTTTGAGCATATTCCCTGATTATAACAGCTGTATTGTCAGTAGAGGCATCATCATGAACAATTGCTACAAACGGAAAATTTGTTTTTTGCATCACGAACCCTTCCAACGTCTCACGAATATATTTGTCCTGATTATATGCGATACAATGTATTGCTACCAACGGTTGACTCATTGTTATTAAGTATCAATGTTTTGTTGTATTTTTATTATGTATTAAAGAGAGGTAATATTTGCAATCAGATATTTGATTGACATCGTTCTGTTTTAGGATTTGTAAAATACAGTATGAGAAATAATATATCTTCTTTGTTAGGGGAGAATGAATTTTATTCTGACAACAATCTATATCTGAAATGCGTATTATAAAAATAACTGCGCAACTTAATGAATTCACGCTTTAATCTCAGCACTAAACGAAATCCAATATTGTTGAATGGTATTTGGATATATTGGTTTTTTTTCTTGAGAATGTGATTGGCAGTTAGTTTATTATACAATTAAGGACTCTTTCAATATCGTCATCTGAGAGTTCATGATGCATAGGAAGACATAATACAGTATCTGCCAATTTATATGATTCCGGAAGATTTTCACGTGATGCAGATGGAAGACCGCGATATGTGCTGAATTCGGAAATGAGAGGATAAAAATAGCGCCGACCGAGTACATTGGCTTCTCTCATCTTGAAGTATAGTTCATCTCTCGTGCACCCGAATTTTGATGCATCTATGAAGATAGGAAAATAGCTGTAATTGTGACGTACACCCGGCATATCATCAAAGAACGTTATACCGTCAATATCTCTCAATACTTTGCGATATGAATTCGCCACTTTTTGCCTGGCCTCAATAGCAGAATCTACCAATTGTAAGTTTAGCATACCGTAGGCCGCTCTTACTTCGTCCATTTTGGAATTTATACCGGGAGCTACTACTGTAGTTTCATTGGCAAATCCGAAATTCTTCAGATAATCAATTCTTTTCTTTGTCTGTTCGTCCTTCATTACCATTGCACCGCCTTCAATGGTGTTATACACTTTAGTAGCATGAAATGAAAGAGTCGATATATCACCTTCGTTAAGAATTGATTTCCCATTCACTTCCACTCCAAATGCATGGGCTGCATCATATATTACCTTCAGTCCGTATTTATCGGCAATTTCTTGTATCGCTTTTGTGTCGCAAGGTTTACCGTAACAGTGAACCGGCATGATTGCCGTGGTTTTAGGAGTTATGGCAGCTTCTATTTTTGTCGGGTCTATCCCACAATTGGCAGAGTCGATGTCAACAAAAACAGGCTTGATGCCGTTCCACCACAACGAATGAGTTGTCGCAACAAAACTATACGGAGTCGTTATGACTTCCCCGGTTATCCTTAATGCCTGTAATGCGGTAATCAAAGGTAACGTGCCGTTGGTAAATAGAGACAGATATGGCACTTTTAGATATTCGGCAAGTGCTGATTCAAGACGCTTGTGGTATTCTCCGTTGTTGGTAATCCATTTTTTATTCCATATATCTTTAAGTAACTCAGTAAACTCTTTTAAATCAGGAAGAAGAGGCGCTGTAACGGTTATCTGATTCATATTATAATGTATATCTTTGAGGATGATATTCGGTTTGTATTTATTTTCTTAGTGTCAGGAGCAATTTCAGCCCTTTTAGTTTGAATATTATTGCTCCCCCTAAATAAATTATTATTCCTAATAGTATGGAAATGACAAGGCTGTCAATACCGTTTCCCATTATAGTAGAACATGTTTTACACCCTAAAAACATTACAAAAGAAAGAATGAGATATGGTCCGAAATCTTTTGCTTGTTGCATGATTCCCATTCCAAGAAATTTTCCTGTATAATGTGTGTTTATAAACAAGGAAATCAATGATGACACAATTCCACCGGCACACATCGCTTCAAGGCCTAATGGAATTGTGATGCACATGATTAAAACGGCAACGACTTTCTTTATGACTTCAATTCGAAGAACAATGTCACTTCGTCCTTTTACAAGGAGAAAATTGACATTTATGGCATGTATCGGATACCACATTCCGGCAAAAACAATAATCTGCAGGAGTGTTGCGGCATAAATCCAAGCTTCAGTATATAGTACATTAATCAACGGAAATGAAACGCCGCCTATTCCTAAACTTAGAGGAAATATTATAAAAGAACAAATTATTATCATTTTTCGATAACCTTCACGCAGCCTGTCATTATCCTCTTGCATTTTACAAAATGCTGGATAGGAAACCCCGGCTATGACATACGTTGGCGTAGTTGATGTCATGTTATTTAATACTTGTGCTCTGTTGTAGAATGCTAAGTCTGGTCTCGCAAAAATTTTACCAATTACTACCCCATATATATTGTTAAAAAATGTATTAAGGAGTTGAGAGCTTAAAAGTTTTGAACCAAATTTGAAAAATTCTTTCAGTGATTTTGTAGAGAATAATATAGAGGGACGCCATGTTGATTTGTACCAGACGAATATGGTATTTATAGTGGTATTTAAAATTGATTGCGCGACGAGTGCCCAGACTTGAAATCCTTTATAAGCCATATATATGCCTACACAACCCGATATAACTAATGCCGCCATATTATAATAAGCCAAAGCTTTAAAGTTCATTTCTACTGTAAATAGAGTCTTCTGGACAGCAGAGAATGCTCCAATTATAATACACAATGCCATTACTCGCAGTAGAATTATCAATTCTGGAAGTTCGTAAAAATCAGCGACTAGTGGTGCACAAAAAAATAAAATTATATATGTTATTACTGAAATGATTATGTTGGAATAAAAGACAGTGCAGCAATCTGTTTGTGTCCTATTTGGTTTTCTCATCAAAGCACTTGAAAAGCCTGAGTCGACAAATACTCGAGCCAACGCGAGAAATATTGATAACATTGCGATGGCTGAAAATTGATTGGGCATCACAAGTCGTGCAAGAAATATACTTACTACAAGTTGTATAAACTGAGTTCCACCAGTTTCAACTATTTTCCAAATTACACCATGAAATGTTCTCTTTTTTAAAGACGGTTCAACCATGGGGAAATAATTGTTTTTTGTAAATTTAAATATTATTGGAGATCCAGTAATAATACCCGGTATGTAGCGGTACGGTTCGATATGCCGAGATCTATGACAAATCTATTGAGATTTGTTATATATGATGCTCTTCCACTAACTTTGAGCATATAATTGAATATTACTCTTGATACTGAGTGATGATAGATGTTGGCCAATGCGCGTTTATATATCCGTTGCCATGTGGTGAGATGTGATTTTATTGATGTGCCGGGACGTTGGCCATTTATGTGGTCGAGCATTGCATACCATAAAAGCGTACTGTCAGATATGGGAAATGTCCAGAATTTGTCACGACGCCAGGGTATATCGCCTCCATAATGTATTGCAATCGGGTGGCTGACATTTTCTGGCGTAAGAGCTATTGAGAGCGTCTGCCATTTCTGGGGTAAAAATTTGACTCTGTCGTGGAGGAGGTAGTTCAATGCTGTCTGGTCGGCAAAAAACACGTCAGGGTATTTCCCTAAAAAATCAGTAACTTGTCCGATTATTCCTTCCTCGCGGAACTTGTCAAGATTATAAAATGACAATCCGGCTCCGAAATAACGGTTATGGTCAAAGGGCAGCCCATGCTGTTTCGCCCATAATGCTTCTCTTGTTATCGTTTCCGGATGATCCTGAACTCCCAGAAATATTTCCTTATCCGAACGCTCTTGCCATAATTCAGCTATATCGATTAGCCATAGGAAATCTGTGTCGGAATATATTATATGCGATACGTCAGGTAATGCTTCTGCCAGTAGCAGGCGTGCGTAGGTCATTTTGTTGCCTGACCATACCGGGTAGTTCTTAAAAAGAGTTTCATCAACGGCAATCCGGTGAAATTCTACATGTGGGTGCAATTTGTGTATTTTCTCCGCCATCTTGGCGAATGTGTCATCTTTGATTCCCCCGTCAAGGATATGCATCATTAATTTTACGTCTTTTGATGCATGATAGGCAATACTGCCGGCTGTGACGGTAAGGCCGATTACATAGTTCTCATCGGAGGGTAAAGCTATATGTATGGTTCCCATATCAAATGCAGAATTTATAATTTGCCTGTCTCCCCTTTAACTAATATGCGTTTTTAACTAATATGCGTTGCTGGATTCCAGACCTTGATAGGTTGAGTTTGGAGGAGAGTCGTTTAAAGCTAGAAGAGTATTTGCCGCGGCCTATTGCTTTGAGAAATATAGAAAATAGTGCCATACTTAACGAGTGGTTATAAATAAAATTCAGTGAATATTTATATATCCGTTGCCAACGACTAAGATCTTGTTTTATTGACGATCCTGATTCAACACCGTTGATGTAATCAAGCATGGCATACCACAACAAAGTGCTGTCTGAAATTGGAAGTGTCAGTGATTTTGCTCTATTCCAAGGGATGTCTCCTGCATAATGGATAGCAATTGGTTGAAGAATATTTTCTGGAGTTAAAGTAATTGAGTATGTTTGCCATAGTTGTGGAAGTAATTGAACTCTATTTATTAATACATGGTTAAGCGCACTTTGATCAGCAAGAATTACATCGGGATGAGAGCATAGAAATTCAGATACTTGGTTGATTATCTTTTCCTGACGGAATTTGTTAAGATTGTAGAACGATAATCCTGCGCAAAAATAGTTATTCCGGTCAAATGGTAGATTGTGGCTTTTTGCCCATTTCTCCTCTGATGCTATAGTCGTTGGAAAATCTAATGTGCTCATAAATATTACATCATCAGAGCGTTGCTGCCATAATTCTGCTATATCGATTAGCCATAGAAAATCGGTATCGGAATATATTATATGGGATACATCAGGGAGGGCATCGGCCAATAGCAGGCGTGCGTAGGTCATTTTGTTGCCTGACCATACCGGATAGTTTCGGAAGAGATTTTCGTCTACCGAAATTCTGTGGAATTCGACATGGGGGTGCAATTTGTGTATTTTATCCGCCATTTGGGCGAATGTGTCATCTTTGATTCCCCCGTCAAGAATATGCATCATTAATTTTACATCTCTTGATGCATGGTAGGCGATACTGCCGGCTGTGACGGTAAGGCCGATTACATAATTTTCATCCGAAGATAATGCTATATGAACAGTCTCCATCATTCGATAGGGCTAAAACTCTATTTCTTTTAGTGATTTGGTTATAGTGCAATCAATCAGATTGCTGATTTTGCTGTCATCGAAGTATGTATCTCCTGACTCTATGAGGAGGTCTTTTTCAGGCCATTCTACGCCTTTAATCTCAACTCCGCAGCGACGGTTGACAATCTCAGCGGCTTCGCGCAATGAGAATGTTTCTCCGCCAATATTGTAAATCTCATTTTTTGATTGCGGTAATGGCGCAGTCAGGAGGATTTGACGGCATATGTCAGCCACATGCGTAAAGGTCCGCTTTTGGATTCCGCCGCCGTATAAGGTAATCGGATTGCCTGACTTGGCGTTCTTTAAAAAGAACCCGATTGTTCCGAAGGAATAGTCTCCCGAAATTTCATTGCCGTATGGAACGCAAATCCGATATACGGTAAACGGTATGCCGAACGAATTAGCATAGGCTTTCAGATACGCCTCACAGGCAAGTTTGTTGATGGCGTAAATGGTTTTGTGGTCCTTTTCATCACATTCTCTAAGCGGCTTGTCAACACCTTTGTATACAAGACGTGTCGAAGGGAATATAATGCGGGCTTTGCTTTGCCGCCTGCGCATTACGTCGAGCAGGTTGAGCAGACCGGTCTCGTTGATTGCAACATATTTTTCATAATTGTCAAAACCGGCATAAGTCCCGGTAAGTCCAGAGAACATGAAAATGCAATCTACATCAACATTTATTTTTTCTAAGCTTTCTTTGTCGGTGATATTAATAGATGAATAGACCGGATTTTCACTTTGTGGTGAGATGTCATGACAGCCTGCAATTTCAAAACCGTATTGTCCGGCGTAATGCACTATGTGCTTGCCGAGGTATCCTTCTGATCCAATTATTATGCACGATTTATTTTTCATTGTTCTTCAGCCTTGAGATAAAATCATTGACCAATGTAGCTTGTGTGACGATTTCGCCGTATTCATGCTGCCGGAAATTCTCGTCATTGATACATTTTTCAAATACTTCAATGCTTTTCATGAAAGTATCATCGGGCGAAAGCTGGTGGTCGGTGTATTCCTGATTATTCTTGATTATGCATTTGGGGACGAATCCTGCCGGTGCGGTCAAAATTCTGTCCGATGTAAGAGACCCGGTTGAACCCCAGGCATCAATGATGCAACGATAGTCGTTGTCCATGCCGAAAGCCACCTGCGCTACATGGCCTTTGTCGTTGACAAGTGTGGCACAACCGCAAATGTCCACGTCAAAATCATCAGCATACGTAAGATGTGCGCTTATGATTCGTGCCGTTGGCCCCAGAAGATGCCATGCATATTTCAACGTATATCCCCCGGCATCAAAAAGAGAACCGCCGCCCAACACTTTGTTATACCTGAAATCATTCCGGCTGCGCATCGGAAATCCGAAATTTATACGGTAGTTGCGGACGGCGCCAAGTTGTCCGGACTGTATGATATTGTCAACTTCATTTATCTGCTCATGATAAATGAACATATAGTTCTCGTGGAGAGCCAGGCCCCTTTGTGCGGCAAGTTCGACAAGTTCGGTCGTATCAGCGAGACTGCATGTCGACGGCTTTTCAATGAATACATGTTTCCCGGCTTTGAGCGCCTCCTTTGCCCATTTGAAATGTAGTGCCGGAGGAAGTGGTATATATAGTGCCTCAATTTCATCGTCATGTATCATTGTGGAATATCCTTCATAAATTTCGCCGCCATAATTTTCTTTGAATCCTATGGCTTTCTCATATTCCCTGTAGTGGATCGCTTCAAAATCCGAGTTGTCATGTTCTTTGTCGCCGAACCAATCTTTGTCTGATGGTACGGCAACTCCTGCATAAGATAATTTCCCGAATTTTTTCAGCGCGGGAAGAAATCTCCTGAATGCTATTTCCGAAGGGCTGATTATGCCTATTTTCATATCCGGTTATTTGAATTTGATTGATGATAGCAGACTGCGTGCGGCGATGTTGAGGTAATTGTTGTAGGTGACAAATGACATCATCTGATTTAACGTCATCCAGCAGTAGTTGGGGTCAACCTCTATTGGAAAGTCGTCGCCGACTTCTACTATTATATTGAGATTTTGTTCATGGAAGAATCTTCCCCCCTCCTCGCTTTGATATGTGCTGTACCAGACCTTATCAGCCGGAGGGTTGATGAAATATTCGATATATGGTATCGTATATTCGTTTTTCCCTTTTTGGTAATTCCCTGTAAGGCATTGTACTGTCGGCGCCATCTCTACGATGTCAAAATTGCCCGCTTCAAGTTTGCCCTGAACAAGGAAATGGTAAATTCCGTTGATTTTTTTGACCAGGAATCCCATGATACCCTCCTGTGCAGAACGTATCATTGGCTGATCCCATGATATGATTTCACGGTTACCGATTGCCACATTTACTCCGATGACATCAAAGTATTTATTATCCTGATGATGGATTGTATTGCCGTCATAAATCCATTTGTTCATTTGTGAAATGCCAATAGGTTTCACGCTAAGGTCATATTTGAATTTAAGGCCTGTAATCCATTGTATTATTTGTCTGAGGTCATTCAGATGGTTATCGCAGCTCAGTACTGAATAAAGATAACCGTCGCTATGAACGCTTCGGCTGCTCAGCAGAGTGTTGACCAATTTTAAAGTCGCTTCGCTGTAGCCTCCGTAGGTTATGCATGAAATCACTGTACGCGTGTCCATGTTGAGGACATTCGGATACGAAATCAGTTCTTTAATCTGTCCAAGTGACAGCCATAGAAATCCTTCTTTAATCTCGATATCCTCATTTTCCGAAACCTCAACAATTATATTGCGGTTTCGTTTTTGCAGAAAGCGCGCTCCTTGCTCCGACTGGAGTTGGTCAAGTAGGATTCTGACCGGTTTTTCGCCATTGAAATATTCAAGATATGTAGGCCGTTTCCCCTTATGAACACAGGTATAATTACTTCTGGTAGCTTGGAGTGTTGGAGACAATTGTACTACATTAAGATTCCCCGGTTCAATCTTTGCTTGGACGAGAAAATGATATATTCCGTTGAATTTCTTAACGATAAACCCAAGGAATCCTATTTCCGGCTGATTGATTATCGGTTGGTCCCAAGTCTGTTCTCCTCTGTAATTTGTACTTATTCTTATGCCGTCGATGCTGAAAAATTTTCCTGAGTCATGTCGTATTCGGTCATCGGTGTATTTCCAGCCTTTCAGACGGTTAAGCGGTATTTGCTCTATGTGGCTTTCAACTATTTGGTTCTGTTCCTCCATCCATTGCAGTACGTTATCTGTAGATACAAATAATCCGGGATGAAGTGCCGATACTAAGAAATCGAATTGAACTTTTGTAAAATCAATATTTGAAGTTGGCATATAGTGTATGTGAGAGTTGCGGCCAAATTAAATAAGGAAGCCGTAGGTGATAAAAAAACTTATGTAGAGGGTTATGATGAATTAGTCCAGTATCTCGATGATGGAGGTGGGGGGGAGGGTGAGGTCTATGTAGGCTACGAGGCAGTCGCGGAGGCGGACACGGAGACGGCGGTAGCGGGAGCCGCGTACGGTCAGGAGTTCGCCTTCTATCACGGTGTCGTTATGGGGGATGCGGACGCGGCGACCTATGACGTGGGAGAGGTTGTCGTCGCCTGCGGTACGGAATGTGACACGCTGGTTCGAAGTGGTTGCGGCTATGAAGTTTTCCATTTCACTGTCGCGGATTATGACCGGCTGACGATATGGCATTCCCTTTATGTAGAGGTATTCCACACCTATGTTTTGTCGGACTAACGCGTCGATATTGCTTATGGTGTCGTTGACGAAAAATATGTCGGGTATGGCAGGTGATACTTTCTTTATGTGCCGTCCGGATTTTACCGTGACACTTTCTTTCATCGGCATGAAGAATTCATGCACGCGTTGCTGTATGAGCTCATAGCCGTATAACCGCGCGGTCATGGCACGTCCTGTGCCTGCTGACGGTATGGAGATGCTGATTTTCTCTTTTTTTGAGCGCATGACTACCCATACGGCGGTTTCTCCGTCGGCAGTACGAATCTCGGGATTTTGTATGTACAGCGGGATGAAATGTAAGTTTTCCGTCGCCATTCCGGTATGTTGCTATGATTGGCGATTTTTGGGCTATGGCAAATCTTTTTATCCCCATCGGATTAGTATGTGCGTACTAATCAATAGGTTATACTTGCTTGTTCCAAAAGTTAGGGGCTTTTTCTCGACTGCAAAGTCTTGCGAAATTTTGATGGTTTTTATTTCATACCAGTCAGCTGCGTGTTTTATAGCCAATCGGTCAGATGTAGTTTGTAGTTGATAATCAAGCCCGTTTAAGCAGTGCTAATGCGGCGCAAAGTTAGGAAAAATGATGCTAATTTCCAAATTTGCGTCTTGCAATTACGCCTAAATTCGCTTATTCGCTCTCTGGGGTGTAAAAATGCCGGCAATGGGGTGCGCGATGTTTGTTCGCGGTCTCCGTTGCCGGCGTTTTTTTGTGGTGGTACTTTTCCTTGTTATTTCACGCGGAGGAGGGTTATTTCACGCGGAGGAGGAAGTAGTTTTTCTTGCCTTTCTGGATGAGGATGTATTTGTTGTTGAGGAGTAGGTCGGCGGTTGCGGGGGCGTAGACGTCGCTCACTTTCTCTTTGTTGATGGAGAATCCGCCCTGCTGGGCGAGTTTGCGGAGCTCGGCTTTCGAGGGGAATACGGCGGCTTTCTCGGTGAGAAGGTCGGCTATTTTGGTTTCGCCGTTGAGGTCGTCGGCCGAGATTTCAAACTGCGGAACGCCTTCGAATACGGCCAAGAGCGTGTCCTCGTCGATTTTGCGCAGTGTCTCCGACGCTTTGTTGGAGAAGAGTATCTGTGATGCCTCTACTGCCGCCTCGTAGTCTTCGGCGCTGTGCACCATCGTGGTGATTTCCTTTGCGAGACGTTTCTGCAGCGGACGCTGGCCCGGGTCGGCGGCCTGCTGTGCCACGAGGTCGTCGATTTCCTCTTTGGGAAGGGCGGTGAAAATCTTGATGTATTTCTCGGCATCGGCGTCGGATACGTTGAGCCAGAACTGGTAGAACTTGTAGGGTGACGTGTAGCGCGGGTCGAGCCATACGTTGCCGCTCTCCGTCTTGCCGAATTTGCCGCCGTCGGCCTTGGTGATGAGGGGGCAGGTGAGGGCGAATGCGTCGTCAGCGCCCTTGATGCGGCGTATGAGTTCGGTTCCGGTGGTCATGTTGCCCCACTGGTCGGAGCCTCCGAGCTGCAGGCGGCATCCCATGTCTTCGTAGAGATGGAGGAAGTCATAACCCTGGAGAAGCTGGTAGGAGAATTCGGTGAACGACATGCCTTCGCGCGACTCGCCCGAAAGACGTTTCTTGACCGAGTCCTTGGACATCATGTAGTTGACTGTGATATGCTTGCCGATGTCGCGGATGAACTCGAGGAACGAGAAGTTTTTCATCCAGTCGTAGTTGTTGACAAGCACGGCCGCATTGGGAGCGTCGGAGTCGAAGTCGAGGAATTTCGCGAGCTGGCGTTTGATGGCCTCCTGGTTGTGGCGCAGAGTCTCCTCGTCGATGAGCTTGCGCTCCTGGCTTTTCATCGAGGGGTCGCCTATCATGCCTGTCGCGCCGCCTATGAGGGCGATGGGACGGTGGCCGGCGCGCTGGAAATGCTTGAGCATCATCACGCCCACGAGGTGGCCTATATGTAGAGAGTCGGCCGTCGGGTCGATGCCCAAATAGGCCGTAGTCATGCCTTTTTTGAGTTGTTCGTCGGCGCCGGGAGTCACGGAGTGAATCATACCGCGCCAGGTGAGTTCCTGTATGAAATCCATCTAAGTAGTGAATTGATATTATGTAGGTTAACGGTTATTTCAGTTTGGCGAGCGCGTCGGCTATGCGGCGCATTGCTTCGCGGATATTGTCGTCGGAAGTGGCATAGCTCAGGCGGATATATCCGTCGAGGCAGAATGCGGCTCCGTCGACCGTGGCCACATGCGCTTTGTCGAGGAGGTAGAGCGCGAGTTCGCCCGACGTGTTGACGGTCTGTTCGCCGTCCGATTTGCCGAGGAACGACGTTACGCGCGGGAAAAGATAGAACGCGCCCTGCGGCTCGTTGCATTCGAGGCCGGGAATCTGTCGCGCCAGCTCGACCACGAGGTCGCGACGGCGGCGGAACGCCTCACACATCTCGTGCACGCAGTCCTGCGGGCCGTCGTAGGCGGCTTCGGCAGCTTTCTGGGCTATTGACGAACACCCCGATGTGTACTGGCTTTGCAACTTGTTGACAGCCTTGGCGAGCCACAGCGGAGCGGCACAGTAGCCGATGCGCCATCCGGTCATGGCGTAAGCCTTTGACACACCGTTGATTATTACCACGCGGTCGGCTATTTCTGGGAACGATGCCAGCGATGTGAACGAACCGGTGAAATTGATATGCTCGTATATCTCGTCGGAGAGGACTATGATGTCGGGGTATCTGGCGATGACGTCGACAAGTGCCTGAAGCTCTTCACGCGAGTATACCGAACCGGTAGGGTTGGACGGCGAGCAGAGGAGCACCATGCGCGTGCGGGGAGTGATGGCGGCCTCGAGGCGCTCGGGCGTGATTTTGAAATTATCCTCTAAGGTGGTGGGCACGAGCACATTTGTGCCGCGGGCGAGTTTCACCATCTCCACATACGACACCCATGCCGGCGTAGGGATGAGCACCTCGTCGCCCGGATTGATTGAGGCGAGTATCACGTTGCACAGAGCCTGCTTCGCACCGTTTGACACTACAATCTGTTCGGGCGCGAAATCAACGCCGTTCTCCTCTTTGAGCTTTCGGGATACGGCCTTGCGCAGCGACATATAGCCCGGCACGGGCGTATAGAACGTGAAATTCTCGTCGATGGCGCGTTTGGCAGCCTCCTTGATATGCTCGGGGGTGTTGAAATCGGGTTCGCCGACCGAGAGATTGATTACGTCGACGCCTTGTGCCTTGAGTTCGTTGCTCTTTTGCGACATTGCCAGAGTGGCCGAGGGGGAGAGCGATTGTATAAGCTCGGAGATATGTGTCATAAGTATAAAATTTTCGGCAAAGATAGCATTTTTCTTTTAAACAAGAGCAAAAAGAGTGATTTAAGTTAGAAATCAGGCGGCAGAACGCGTTGTTTGGATGCTTTAAATGTGAAATAAATATAAAGATGTGGATATTGCAGAGCCGATTTGTGTGAAAATGAGTATCTTTGTGGAGAGATGGTATCGATTGATACCGTTGGATAAAGTGCGGTTGTCGGCCGTAAGATGTAACATTTTGGCGCATCGCGCGTCTATATTATGTGCTTGCATTGCAATCCGCATCGTTGTGACAAGCTAATCGTTTAATAACCAATAATAAACATTTATGAAATTGAAAAAGCTCGCGCTAAGGGCGCTTGGCGGACTGATGTCATTGGCATTGGTCGCTTGTATGCTCACTTCCTGCAGTAAGAGCGGCAGTGGCGACAAACTGGTGGAGAATATTCCCGCATCGGCATTTATGGTGGTCAAAATCAACCCGCAGCAGATAATTGAAAATGCAGGTTGCACCGTCGACAACGGAAAAATCGTACTCTCGCAGAAATACAGCGACGTCATCAAGCAGCAGGCCGGAGCCGCCGCTCTCAATGTCGTTAATTCATATCTCGCTTATACCGAGGGAATAAAGCTCGATGCCATAATGGTGGCAGTGACTGCCGACGGCGACGGTATCGGTGTCGGTATGCTCAGCGATGCCGAGCCGGTCAAGAAGCATCTCAAAGAACTTTTGGGCAATCAGTCCGATGAGGACGGATTTGTAGTGTTCAAGGCTTCAGGCCGCATGGTCATAGCCATAAAGGACAATATGATATGGTGGTCCGACGGACTCGGATCCATTAAGAAACAGATTGAGAAAGCCGCCGAAAGCAATATCGCGTCTCTCAAAGGCGTAGGCGATATCCTCTCCGATGACAACGCTTTTGCCATGGTCATCAACCTCCCCGAAGCCAACAAGAAACTCGCCGCCCATGGCGAAGATATAAAGGGTGAGCTTACCCGCAACGGCGTTCCCGCGGGGCTCGCTGCAAAACTTGCCAATGTGATGGATTACTATGCATGCGGTTCGCTGAAGTTTGACCGCAACACCGTAAGCGGCGAGTTCTATCTCATCGACAAGGACGGCAATCGCAATGAGTTCGGCAAGATGCTCAATGTCATCGACACCGACTTCCTCAATAATGTTCCTGCCGACGCCAACGCGGTCATGGCTTGCGGAAATATAGCTGACCCCGATGTCAAGAAACTGATTGACGATGCAGCGGCCGATTTCAAGTCGAAACCCTACAACGCTTCCGACGCGCAGTATCTCGACCTGCTTACCGCATGGGACGGCACTGCCGCCATCGCTCTTGAATGCAACAGCCTTGCCGGCGCTGACCCCGTGAGCATGATGAACATGTCGGAGACCGCATTGGCCGAGATGGTGCTCAAGAACCTCAAATTCGTGGCTATGGCTCACTATCCCGCCGACGTTGTGGCTAAATACACCGAGATGATGTGCTCGTTCATGCAGAGCAGCAACATGACTCCCGTTCAGGGCGCCGACGGTCTTTACAGCGTGGCTGTACCCAACGTGTTCGACCTCTATTTCGGCAACGAGAACGGCTATCTCACCGTGGCCAACTGCAACGGCGGAGGCAACAGCTCCTCGCTCGCCGACAAGTTTACCGGCAAGCGCTTCATGATGTACAGCCGCTACGATGCAAATCCCACCCTTGCAGGTTTCGGCTGGAACTTCGGTTCGGAAAGCGCGCTCTGGCTTGAAGCCGATGCCCTTAAATTCCGTTCGGAGCTTACCGGTACCGACGCCAACTACCTCCAGGCCATTATCGAGCCGCTCACCGACATGAACAATCTCAACAAACTGATGGAGTACGTCGGTCAGATGATGAGCAACATGAATTATGGCGACGACTACGACTATGATGACTACTACGATTACGGCGATTATGCCGAATACGAGCCTGCTCCCGAGCTTTAAAGCCTGAAACAGACCGTATTGATTAGCGCGGGGCGTATCATGGGACCATGAGCGCCCCGCTCATAAAAAAATAACACGCGGAAAACACGTTGTAGGGACAGTGTTGCAGAACTGCGAAATTTTGGCTAATAAAGTAGGGACGCACGGTCTGTGCGTCCGATAATGCCTTGATAACCAATCCCCGCTTTCCGGACGCACAGACCGTGCGTCCCTACAATTGGGCGTTTTGCAACACCCTCCGCATCTGAATTAGTAATCCCGATTATGGTAATGTGCCATGCGGGCGCGGACGCGATGAATCGCGTCCCTACATGTGCATTCGGCGTTGTGACGTTAAAAAAACTGAAAGAACTGTGATAGAAAAGATAACAATCAACAATCTGCTGCCCGAGGTTTTCCGCGAGGAAAAGAATGAGCCGCGCATCGTCAATTCCGACATCTGGCTGCGGCACGTGGCGTTTGAAAAGCCGTTGTCCTACCTCGTGTTCGCCGAGTCGGGCACGGGCAAATCGTCGCTGTGCGCGTTTCTCTACGGCAACCGCCGCGACTATGAGGGGACCATACTGTTTGACGGCAACGACGTGCGTGGTTTCAGCACCGAGAAATGGTCGCAGCTGCGACGCATGTCGCTGGCATATCTGCCGCAGCAGCTGAGCCTTTTCCCCGAGATTACGGCTCTTGACAATGTGTTGCTCAAGAACCGTCTTACGGACTACTATTCGGAAGCCGACATACGGCGCATGTTCGAGCAGCTGTCGATAGACCACCGTGCCGACGTCGTGGCCGGACGCCTATCCATAGGGCAGCAGCAGCGCGTTGCCATCATCAGGGCACTGGCGCAGCCGTTCGACTTCCTCCTGCTCGACGAGCCGGTGAGCCATCTCGACGCACGCAACAACGACACCGTGGCGCAGATGATAACCAGCCATGCCGATTCACGCCATGCTTCGGTCATCGCCACTTCGGTCGGCAACCATCTATCTATCGACAGTAATAAAATATTACGCCTATGAGACTCCACAATCCCGTCAACCGTCTGCTGAGAAAAAACATATCGGTCGGCCAGATAGCCGGATACTCGATAGCCAATTTCGTGGGACTCGCAATCCTGCTGACGGCGCTGCAGTTCTACCGCGACACGACGGCCGCCGAAAACGAATCGGAGGATACCTTCATATCACGCGACTACATGATAATATCGAAGCACGTGAGCGATGTGAACACACTCAAAGGGCAGACCTCGGCTTTCTCCGAAGATGATGTCGCTTCGCTCCGGCAGCAGCCGTGGGTCGAGAACATAGGCGAGTTCACTCCCTCACGCTTTCATGTCAACGGTGCAATCGATTTCGCCGGGCGCGGCATGTCGACGCACCTCTTTTTCGAGTCAATCCCCGACGAGTTCTTCGACGTGAAGCCCGAAGGGTGGGGATATGATCCCTCCGACTCGACCGCCATTATCCCTATCGTGATATCGCGTGATTATCTCGCTCTCTACAACTTCGGCTTCGCAGCATCGCGCGGCATGCCTCAGCTCAGCGAGCAACTCGTAGGTTCAGTGCCGCTTACGCTCTCGCTCAGCGGCAACGGTCGGCGCGTATACCGCACCGGCAGAATCGTGGGGTTCTCGTCACGTCTCAACACTATCGCTGTGCCTGAGGCGTTCATGAAATGGGCCAACGCCGAGTTCGGCGACCCTTCCGAGCCGGCCAACGTGGCTCGGCTCATCGTCGAGACAAACGACCCCGGCAATCCCGCCATCGAGAAATATTTCTCGGAGAACGGCATCGAGGTATCCGGCGAGAAACTCAATCAGGGCCGTGCGGCCTACTTCCTGTCGATAGTATCGGCCGTGGTGATAGCGATAGGGCTGGTCATCTGCGCGCTCGCGTTCTTTATACTTATGCTCAGCATCAGTCTGTTGCTCCAGAAAAACAAGGACAAGATACACGACCTGCTCATGCTCGGCTACACGCCGCGTCAGGTCGGAGCATACTATTACCGTATGGTGGCCGTGCTCAACGGTTCCATACTCGCGGCGGCAGTGATAGTGGCCGTTGTGGCGTCGCATCTGTGGAAAGGCCTGTTCGGCTCGCTCGGACTGACCACAACAGGCTGCGGGGTGACCATACTTGTCGGGCTGCTGCTTATGGTCGTCGTCACCGCTGTCAATATTATCGCTATACACCGCAATGTGAACCGTAATTTCTATAACTCCTGACACTCGTAACCGTGTCCTTCAACCTTTTTTGATATGATGAACAACCTTCGAATTGCAATCGTGGCCATTATCGCGGCTTTCTCCGCGTTTGGCGCATCGGCTGCCGGCAAGACCGTAGCGGTCAAGCCTACCGCAGTGCGTCCCGATATGGATAGAATAAAATCGGAAGTGCTCAATCCCTCGAGCCGTTATTATTATCCGAAACTGATGGCCGACTATGAGAAAAATGACACACTCATGACGCTTGAGGATTACCGCTATCTCTACCTCGGAAGCGTGTTCCAGGAGGACTACAATCCCTATCGCCGTTCACCTTTCGACAGCGAAATCGAGCAGCTGTATTACAAGAAAACACACACCCGTGCCGAACTCGACACAATCATCGACTATGCCGAGCAGGCGCTCCTCGACGACCCCTTTGACCTCCAGCAGATCAACTTCCTCATTTATGCCCTTCAAAACCGCGGCAAGGTAAACCGCGCAAAAATATGGCAGTTCCGTCTCAACCATCTTCTCGAAGCGATACTGTCGACGGGCACCGGTGTCGACGCCGACAACGCCTGGATAGTAACCGACCCCAAACATGAATACAACATCTTGAATTTCAAGAACAATATCGCCGACGAGGCCACATACGTAGCCCCCTACTACGACTATATCAAAATCCATCGCGAGGAGGGCGACGACAAAACCCCCGAGGGCTTCTACTTCAATATCCGCTACATCCTCGAAGAATACTACCGCAAGCACCCCGAAGAACGGTAATCCTTCTTATATACAAAAGTTACCACGGGGGCGAGACACACCTGCCCCTACTAAGTCAATCTTAGTTGTCCGCGGTTAAACACCGCGGCTACTATAACGTGCTATGAGTCAACCACGTAGTAGCCGCGGTTTTTAACCGCGGACAACAAAGCCGACAATTATTATATTGGCATGTACTGCAATTTCGGCTTGAACCCTTTTTAACATTTCAACCGGGTTTTGCAGCTGACCCTGAATCACGCCCTACGCCTGGATGCAGGGATGGAGATATAAAAAAAGAGATGCCATTTTGGCATCTCTTTTTTGCGCTTCAGGATGGGCTTGAACCAACGACCCCCTGATTAACAGTCAGGTGCTCTAACCAACTGAGCTACTGAAGCAGGTGTTTTTGCTTTGGCTTTGGGGCTTTCTGACGGCCTTATCGGCTTTTGCGTTGCAAATGTACTGCTATTTTTTTTATTATGCAAGATTTTGAACGAAATTTTATCGGTCAGGTATTAAAATATTGCAATTCAGATGGTATCAAGATGGAGAAAACGACTGATGCAGCTTCGTTGTATAGTGATGGAGGATGTTGCGGAACTGCAAAATTTTGGTCGACAAAGTATGGACGCACGGTCTGTGCGTCCGATAATCCGTTGATAATCAATGTTCGCTCTGCGGACGCACCGACCTTGTAATGCGGTTCAAATAGCGGAGGGCTGAAAGTCCGTTGGTGTCACTATCCCCGTCCGACGCGTAGCGGAGGGCGGGGCGAAAGGAATACAATGTGCAAGCCCACGGAGAGGGCGAGTGTGTGATGCTCCACGATACATTT
>ERZ824598.438-NODE-438-length-68585-cov-15.534992_pt1 | contig 68585 bp, 59 predicted proteins | sample MGYA00519934_ERZ824598 | MGnify/ENA primary metagenome ERZ824598 (study PRJEB31778, sample SAMEA3449177) | human gut metagenome | biome: human gut; feature: human-associated habitat; material: faeces | place: United Kingdom | collected 2010/2012 ...
TGCCATCTGTGTCTTCCTCCTTTCCGAAAAGTTATGCCTTAACGGATTCTTTAATAATTACTGTTGATTTCTTCGGTCCCGGAACAGCTCCCTTAACCAGAATCAAATTATTTTCTGCATCTACGCGGACAATCTCAAGATTCTGAATAGTAACCTGTACTGCACCCATCTGACCAGGCATTTTCTTGCCTTTGAATACTTTACTCGGATCGGATGCCGAACCGTTGGAACCAGCATGTCTATGGAATTTGGAACCGTGACCCATTGGTCCGCGAGACTGTCCATGACGCTTAATTGCACCCTGGAAACCTTTACCTTTTGTCTTCGCAGTAACGTCAATTTTGTCACCAGCTTCAAAGATGTCTGCTTTAATTTCCTGGCCCAACTCATACTCTGCAGCATTCTCGAATTTAAACTCTGTGAGGAATCTCTTATTCTCGATACCTGCTTTTTCTAAGTGTCCTTTTACCGGCTTGTTCACTAATTTCTCGCGAACATCGCCATACGCTACCTGTACTGCTTCGTATCCGTCGTTCTCAACTGTCTTAATCTGAGAAACATATACCGGACCAGCCTGAAGTACGGTAACCGGTGTCAACACACCGTCTTCGTTGAAAATCTGTGTCATTCCAACTTTTGTAGCTACAATAGCTTTCTTCATTTCTTCTTTCCTCCTATAAAATCTACAGCGGATTGATTTTCTCAAACCAATCATCCTAGATGGTTACTGTTTTGTCCTGAACCGTAGACCGCATCATAACCATAGGTTCTTATTTCATTTTGATGTCAATTGCAACGCCTGCAGGCATTTCCAAACGGGAAAGTGCATCTACAGTCTTCTGTGAAGGTGTCAATACATCAATCAGTCTTTTGTGAGTTCTCTGCTCGAACTGCTCACGGGAATCTTTGTATTTGTGTACCGCTCTAAGAATGGTAACAACTTCTTTTTTCGTAGGAAGTGGCACAGGCCCACTCACCTTTGCTCCCGTTTTCTTTACAGTATCAATCAACTTAGATGCTGCAAAGTCGATCAACTGATGATCGTATGCCTTCAGGATAATTCTCATTTTCTGACTTTTTTTACTTGCCATAAAAAATAGTCGCCTCCTTTTCGTACTTTATTTGGTAATAGTACGACAAGTGGTGACTGTACACTCATCCGTGTGTGTCATATCGGTTCATTCAAAAATCCTCCCTACGGAGGCTTGACTCACACGTTTATCTGCTCCTTGGCAGAAAATATGTTACTGTACAGTGACTTGCCGTCAGGGTTTCCGGCCGAATTTGCTGATCTCGGCCTCTTGACATTCGCTCCACGGAAAAACCCACCGGATGGTGGCAACCTCACGCTTCATCGCTATCATGTCACAGCAAATATTAGTCTACCATACCTTTTTCCATAATGCAAGCACTTTTTTCACGAAAACTACAAGCCATGCAAAAAAGGTAAAAACAAATTTCGTCGGGAGCTCGATCACGTAAGAAAATTTGTTTTTTAGCTTTTTTATAGGGCGACAGCCCGTGACCGAGCCGAAGCGGAGCGGAGGCGAGGTTGCATGGCTTGTAGTTATCCGGAGGAGGTGCGCATTCCTCGGCGTTCCCCGCCAAATCCATGGTGCTCCCCGCCCCATGCAACGCTTTTCCCTCTTTTTCTCCCTAAGCGTTGTCTATTTCGCTCGTTTCACGCCTCTTATCTCTCTTATTTCGTCAAATTACGCCCCCAAAGCAACTCTTTCTTCTATATTAATGCTCCAGCGTTGCTTTTGAAGCAACCTCTTTTCGTTCTCATGCAACTCTTTTTTACTTTTACACCAATTTAGGTTGCATAAGACAAGTTGCCAGCATTACTTCCATCTCTTTTACCCGGTAACATCGCGCTCACCAGTGATGGCAACTTGCTTTTGGCATTTTCCCCCTACACCAAATATTCCTGAATATAACAATCCAGCACCCTGGTGTTCAACGGCGCGCTTGAACTTTCATGGAGCAATAAAACATCCCTGCCAATCAGCAATTGGTTCATCTCAAAGGCATCCAATTTTCGCAGAACCGCATTATAATAATCTTCATTATCCATCATTCCAAAATGCTCCAAATAATAAATCCTGCCGGTTCGCGAATTCATAACCGTAAAGTCCGGATAAAAGGTAACTCTCCGCCCATGCACCGTGAGTTCCAATGGCTTTTCATATTTATACACTACACCATAACGCCGTAAGTGGTCCGCTATAATTATCTCCGACTTCGAGCGCACATGCTCACCATTTGCTGTGAAGTATTCGCCAGTTACTTCCTCATCCATCGTTTTCGCAGCATAATCTTCATTTTCAAACATCTTAACTCTTTGTTCAATAGGAATAAAATCCGGAGTAAATAAAACTTGCTTACCTTCATGCATCTGAGAATACACATCTTCTAATTCAGAATCCGAGAAAAATTCAACTGCCTGTCTTCCAGCCTCAATCTTAGCATTTAATATAGGAAGTAACTTTTTATAATACCTGTCTTTTGCCAGCATCCTCAACTTATCTTTTTCGCTTTTTTTCACATATTCCCCATTAAGATAATATTGAAATGCCCCTCGCACTTTCCGACAGATAAAATTACCACCATTTGATATCGTAACACTCTTTTCAGCCTTCCTGCGTACCTGTTCCAAAAACCATATACGCTCTCTAGCAAGACTCTTTAATTCATTTTCCAAACATCCACATCCTTTCTACACCAAACTCTACCTAATAAAATACACTTTAACACACATTTCAGGCATTTACCAGAATTATATACGACAAAAATCAGCGTATAACGCTCGCATCAGAAAAATTTCACACGGTCCTCCCCTACAATAACCGTGCCGGTGCCTTTTGCAAGCCCATCCTCGTATAGATACAGTCCATCTTTGTAGACCTTTTCCACTCCATCCGGAATCACAAACTCATCGCCAATTAAGTATGCAAAATACATTATTTTACCATCCTTCGAATACAGCCATCCATTTTCATCGCTTTTATAATTAGGATTTGCCTCTGCCACATCAAATCCCATTTCATCACCATTTCCACTGTTTTCCCACACAACAGCATTTTTAGCAATATACTTCACGCTCGCCGATATTTGAACACGTCCTTCCTTATTGATTCGGATGCAATGCGTCCCAAGCCTTTCCAAATGTTCTGGCATATTTTTTACCCGCTGCAAACCTCCTCTTTGTAATTAATTTGCTGCTTCTTTTGGTTTTCCGTACGCATACTTAATTTTATGCTTTTTTGCCCATTTTTCTGCGTAAGAGTGTTTTTTTACATAAAGAGTAACTTTATCTTTGCAATCCATGAATTCGTACTTGTATATTTTCTTTACACTGTCAGGAATTATAACCGTCTTTAAATTCGGACATGACACAAAAGCATCTTCAATCATTTCCAGCCCCTCTTCGATTTCTACATATGTAAGATAATTGGAAAATGTCCCTTCACTGGAACTCATCGTTAATGATCGAACTGTCTCTCCTTCATAGACTGCCGGAACAACAAGCTTACTCTTTTTCAATAATTCAGTATCCGAAAAAATACTTAAACGCCCTTCAATAACGGACCATCTGTCTGCCTCAACTTTTTTGTTTCCAGGCGCATCATTCTCCACTTCTGTCACAGTATTCCTTTGAGCATTCTGCAAGTTCTGAGCACCACCTGAAAAATCAATAAGAAACAGGCAGCCAATTCCCAGCATCAACGCGATAACAACAAAGATTATTATGATTCGTGAACTTCTAGTCATATAAAATTCCTCCCTATAAAATATGTTTCAGAATAAAAAGATTTTAAATTCATAAAATCCTTTATTCCAAAACATATTTACTAAAATTTACTTACTTTGCTTTATCGTGTAATCAATCGTGTCAGCCAAAAAAGCAGTATAGCCGTTACCGCTTGGCTGCATAGAACAGTTCCATGACATGGCTTTATGATAATGTTCGCGATTTTCCGTGCTGCGATATCTTGCAACTGCAACTGATATTTTGTTTCCTGAAGCAACAGTTGTTTCCTTTGCTGATTTTTCTATTACACGATTGCTGTCAGCATACCGTCTGTTAACATAAGCAGAATAATAACGCTTGCTTTTTGCAATATTTGTAACGGTAGTACTTGCTGTATTACCATTTCCTTCTGCTTCCATTTTCGCAATAGTTTTTGATTTTGTGTATGTGTAATTCTTTCCATAATAATTAGGCAGCGACGCAGCAAAAGCAAGACTCGACACTACTAATGATAATATCATTGAACAACAAAATACCTTTTTAATTTTTCTGAACATTTTTTATCTCTCCTTCTTTTTTACTTTACAGCTTTCTAGCTGTATCATATAATTAGTTTGTTACTTTATGTATGCGTTCTTTTCGGTATTCCACTACCATATGAAAAGAACGCTTTTTTCAATCATTACTCTGTAAATCATATCTGAATACATTCTGTCACCTCCCTTACACTCTTATCATAGCATACAACCATCCACAAAAACCAAAACCGGCACGAATGGTCATTTTTCATCCTTGAACGGTCAAAATCTTCTCCGTTTGAAGTATCTATTTACTATAACGTTTCAAACGGAGAAAATCTGACAAAATAATTTACTAAATTTTCTCTTTACACGGCACCACTTTTTGAACTATTTTGCATACCGGATAAAAAGCGTTCTTCCGTTGAGCCTTTTCGATTTATTTTTCACCGAGAAGTTTTTTCATTTTATCCGGCATTGCCGGCTGATGCAAAACAAATCTGCAAGCAGTACTGGATGAGATTACTCCTGCAATTAAAGCAAGAGATGCAAGATGATTTAAGAATTTTTTGCCGAAATCTTTTTTGCTCATAACTTTCGCCTCCCTTCTTTGCTATCATAACATAGAATTATCCTCAAAAACCAAAATCGGCACGAACGGTCGTTTTTCGTCCCTGAACGGTCAAAAACTTGTCTTTTTATGCAATTCTATAAGAATTGTGGCACTAAAATACACTAAAATAAGCCAGATTTCCAACAAATACTCACTCATTTTCATAAACAAAAAAGCCATAAAAAGCGCACCGAGCAATAAAATAATTACTTTGGAATATGTTTGACACCGTTTTTTCTGATTTCCTATAAATGGTTTATTCTTACATTCAACAGGAGCAATTATCCACAATAAGACTTCTAGAATAATAAAACTAAAGCTAACAATCCATACCGATATCCCTGTGAGATAAAAAGGGAGCAAAACACAGCCAAAAAGAACGCTTAGCGACAATACAAAACAAGCCCCTGCCGTTTTGGCATGACACCCGCCTAATACACTTCTCCCCGGAATTACAACCATTAAAAACAATAGTGTCATCGGCAATTTATGAAAAAGCACGCCAATTAGAATAGAAAATATAATATTACCCGCCATTTCAAATAAAGCATTCAAAGAATATTGATATAACTCATATTCATCCACTGCTATAACATGATTTTTCTGCATAACATCGGCAAAATATTCACTTGGCTTCATTTTCTTCCTCCCCTTCGCTTACATACGGAATCAAAATCATATTTTCAAATTCTTCTTGTTTCTTATTATACTCTGCACAACCACCATATTGTTCCACCACAGATGTAACATTCTGCAATCCAAGCCCATGAAACCATGGATTCTTTTTCTTATGCCTTTCTTTGCTAACAGGATTTTTTGTATAAATCAAAAATTCATCTTCAGTCGTTTCAATTCGTATATATACATTCGCATTTTTCTGTTCTTTTACCGCCTCTGAAATATTATCTGCCAAATTACCAAGCACCGTAACCAAATCATAATCGTCCAACATAATTTTTGCTGAATCCACGTGCAATTCCAAGACAAGAATATTACCCTGCTCATCCAATTGATTTTTTAAATTACTCAAGATAGAATCAATTACCACGTTGCCGCAATTAACAACATGGAAATTTTTATACATAGCATCCTCAATACGTGCAATATAGTCCAATGCATCCTCCCATTTTTTTGCTTCAAGCAATGCTCCGACCTGACGCAAATGCTTATTCACATCATGCAAAAGTTTATTTCCCTGCTTAAATGATTGTGATAGTTTCTCATAATTTTCTCTTTGATTTCGAATCTGTTCTCCCAACATTTCATCACGTGCCTCATTGGCAGCAAAACTAGCCAGCAAATATAGCAAATAATAGGCAATTATATTTAGCGCTAATATTGCCAGAAGTGAAAAACTGAGAGCAATCCCCTGTCCATTCGCCAAGCCGTAAACAACAAATAAACTCATGAATGGGACCAGTGAAAAATAAAGCAAAAAACGCGTTGGCATAATTTCCTGTTTTTTTCGAATCGTCAACACCAAAATGATAAATACAATGAAAAACAACTTGGAAATAACTAATTCGACCGATTGCACTTCAAATTCTCCCTTTGGAAGCATTCCCGGAATCAACTGGCCGATAAAAACCGCGACAAGTTCAGACACCATAGCTAAAACCTGTGTAAATATTACATGAAAAATACGGCTTCCAAGCTTTCCCTCAAAAGCACAGGAAAGAAAAAACAGCGACAGAAGACTGGCTATTACTACTCCTATCTGTAAATGATAAACGGACAAAAAGTATGAAATAACAAACCAAATTGCAGACACCACACCAATTGAAACATAAGTACCCCGTGCCCATTTCTTTTTAAAAATTCCACAAAAATAAATTGCTATCACTAACGTATCAAAAATTCCGGCTAACGCAAACATTAATTCACTCATTCTCATCTCTCCAGTATCGCATATCTCATAAACTGCTGTTTCAACTCTTTTTCTTTCCGTCTGCTAATCGGAACCAAATTCCCATTGGATAAAACCAAATCATTTTTCTGAATTCTCCGAATATGTTTCATATTTACCAGATAGGAACGATGTGTCCTCATAAAATGCTGTTCCAGCAACTGATTTTCAATTGCACTCAATACCCCTTTTGCCACTACACATTTATCCTCCAAATACACCAGAAATTGTTTGGAACTTTTCTCTTTTTCAATATAATAAATTTCGTTTGTAAAAAAGACAACATTATCCTCATCTATTTTTAATACTACACGATTTTTATCATCTTTTTCCAAGTATTTTCTAGCTGCATTAAACTTTCTTTCAAACTCATCAAATTGAACCGGTTTAATCATATATTGAAATGCCCTTACATCAAAACTATTTTGCATATACTTCGGATAGTTTGTCAAAAACAAAATCAAACAGTCACTGTGATAATTCTGCCGGATTTCTTTTGCCAGATCCAAGCCGCTTTTCTCATCCATATCCATATCCAAATACACCAAATCAAATGGATTTTTTTCACTTTGAAACCTTTCCAGCATAAAATTTCCCGACAAAAAATATTCAACATTTAATTTAATATCCTGACGCATTTCAATATTCGTAAACATCGTTTTGTATAATTCCAACTGCTGCTTTTCATCATCACAGCATGCAATTCTTATTTTCATTTCTCCGCTCCTCTCCTTTACTATCTGTAAGCAAACCAAGTATAACACAAAATAACCGCTCACGCACAAAATTGGCATGAACGGTCATTTTTTGTCCCTGAACGGTCAAAATCCTATCTCACAACCCCACTCTCGGTCGGTCCAAAGTAAGATTCTTTGGCATCTCCCTCATGACTAAGCACAAGTTTCTGCAAAACCAGACCAGATTCCATACAATAGATATGAATCGTATGTACGCCCTTATCCAATGTTACCTTCGTTTCTCCATAGTGGCAGTTATTTAAAACACCCTCTGCCCAGTCTCTGGCACGGCTGTGGCCGCCACCAATGTTATAATGCTCATCAAGAACAGTCTTAACTTCACTCGCACTGCCGTCATCAAAAGAAACGGCATACCGCATATTGCGTCCATCTTCCAAGCTGTTCGTCGGTGCTGTAATCACACGCAGTGTGTACTCACCGCCCTCACGAATCAAAACGGAATAAGAAAGACTTGGTCCCTCGCCCGGTTTGTCAAAGTTTGTTCCCATCGGGTACACTTTCATAGAAGAAAGGGTTTTACCATATTCTTTCAGGCATTTCCATTCCTTGCCATCCTTTGATTCATTCGCTGCAAAATGTTCTGCCTCCATCGAGACAATACCATCGCGCTCTACAAATGTCATCGGTGGCAGCGTCTCCGTTACTACAACTGCTTTTACTTTTACTTTCACCTCACAGCCTGCTGCCTGAACAAGGATTTCAGACTCTTTTGTCCCGGTAAGTTTTGAGAAGTCAACGGACACCTCAAAATTGCGGACAGACTGTGGACCACAGGATAATTCACGAATCGAAACAAAATCATCCTCGCATGTAAGTATCACATCAAGCAAAGCATCTTTGGCATTCGCAGCCTGAAGCAGATATGTTTCTTCACCAACAGAAGTAAACTCAGGAAGAGAAACCTCTCCTTCCGATACAAAGCAATCGGAATCTGCTGCATGAACAAGCAGCTTATCCTCATCCGATACAGCTCCCTGAACGGTCTCCGGGTACTTCCAGTCCTCATCATTCCAATGCGTAAAACCGATGTGTGCCGAAAGCATCATGCCATCCCATTTGCCATCTGCCATTTCTTTATTATAATAATTTGTCAGTTCTTCATCATATGTAATGCATTGTTTTACTTTTTCTGCATAATCATTTGCTGCTGCCACACCATACTTCGCATAAAATTGATTCTTCGCTGCATACAGATTCATCAACTGAACATTTGCCCCTGCAACTGCCGGATAATAAACAAGTCCATAATAACTTGCCTTTGCTTCTTCCGGAAGTTTGCCATCAATGTCGTCTGCCATCTTTTTAATGCGGTGGCAGAGATGAATCATTTTACTGCTTTCACCGTAGTGTGTCACATGATAGGTATCCGGATATGTTACTTCCGGACGGCGGTTACCATGCATTCTTGTATATGCTTTCAAAACAGAAACAATTTCTTCTTTGACATCGTCATCTTCTACAACGCCGCCAAACTGCTCTTCTACCCAGCCACGGATGAAATCATCGGTTTCATTTGGATGATTGATTCCCATTCCCTCATAATCATAAGCAAGTGCCATGTAGTAGGAAAGAGGAAGTTCCTGCGGACGGATATCTCCGACATTGACAATCCACAAATCTTTGATGCCGTACTCATATGCCATGGTAAGCTGCTCCCATACTTTTGGAAGCGGTGTCGAATTAACCCATTCATAGGAAACCGGCGAACCATGATAATCAAAATGATAATACAGACCAAAACCGGCTTTTCTGCCGCGGTTTTCCTTGGTTGGCAGTGTACGTACATTTCCAAAGTTATCGTCTGACAAAAGAAGAATCGTGTCATCAAGCGCAGCCCAGTCTTTTAAACCTTCTACGCCATCGCCGCCGTAATAATAATCTTCTACCTCTTTGTAAAGGGCAAGCATCTTTGGCATGTCATCGCAGCCTTTTGCCTTAATAATCTCTAACTGGTCTGCAATAATCTTGCGAAGCAGTTCCACATTTTCCTGAATCGAGGAACCTTCCGGAAGCATTGTCGTATCACGCTCACCACGCATACCAATCGTAATCATATGTTTAAAGTCTTTGTTTCTCTCTACGCCATCTTCCCAGTAACGGTACAGGCCTTCGCCATTGGTATAATAATTCCAGTCTTTTCCATAACCGACATTGTTCGTATCAGTCTTTACTTTATCCCATTCTTCACTGGAGCGCATCAAAGGTTCATGATGAGAATTTCCAATCGTGATGCCGAGGTCTGTCGCTAATTTTACATTTGCCAGTGGATCCTCTTTGCTTCCATCCAAACACAAAGAAGCAGACCACATCGCCGGCCAGAAATAATTGCCCTTTAAACGGAGCAAAAGGTCAAATACCCGGTCATAAAAATTCACATTAAAATCACCAAACGTATTCATGACAAAGTTGCCAAGAGACGGCCACTCATCATTCATAAAGAATCCACGGAATTTAACCGAAGGCTCTTTTGAGGTAAATTCGATGCTCTCATCCCAGACAATCTCTGCCTGTTTGCGCGGAATAGCATCTCCCCAGTACACCCATGGTGACACACCGATTTTTTCGGAAATGTGATACATACCATGCAAAGTTGCCACAGTCTCTGTTCCGGCAATCACCAGTTTATCGCCGTCCACAAGACAAAGAGCATAACTCTCCCGTTTTCCGTCTAATTGAGAAACATTCAGTTTCCCATTTGCAATCATTTCATCAATCACTGGATTTTTTCCAATGGTACCCGGAATTATCGAATATCCCTCCGGCATCGCATCACAGATTTTTGGTGCCACACCCGTGACAAGTTCAATATCTTTCTGGATTTTTTCTGCCACGTGGGAAAGTCCCGCAAAATCATCCGCCTCTTTTGCAATGTAAAGGCTCGCAGCCTGTGTTCCTTTTACCAATTCAAACATAAAACTGTTTCCTTTCTTATTTTAAGTCAAAGCCAAAATAATTTACTGCATTGTAATATGAAATATTTTTCACGATTTCTCCTAAGAGGTCATAATCCTCCGGGTACTCTCCATTTTCCACAAGGTTTCCGATATAATTGCATAAAATACGGCGGAAATACTCATGACGCGGATAAGAAATAAAACTTCTCGAATCCGTCAGCATACCAACAAAATTGCCAAGAAGGCTTAAGGAAGCCAGTGATTTCATATGCTCTTCCATACCGTATTTGTGGTCATTGAACCACCAGGCAGCACCCTGCTGGATTTTGCCGCGCACGCCATCTCCCTGGAAACATCCAATCATCGTTCCAATCAATGCATTGTCGGTTGGATTTAAGGAGTAAATAATTGTTTTGGGAAGATTCCCCTCACGGTTTAAGGCATTCATAAAATCTGCAACTTCTGCAACAAATCCTTTTGGATTAATGCAGTCGATTCCGGCGTTAGCACCGGCACTCTTGAATACCAGTTCATTATTCTCGCGCTTTGCACCATAGTGAAGCTGCATAACCCAGTTTCTCTTTTTGTACTCAGCACCTAAAAACAGCATACACATTGTGCGGTACTGTTTTAATTCCTCTTCGGTCAAAGTCTCACCGGCAAGACTTTTCTTTACCAGTGCATTTTCTTCTTCCTCACTAAGCGGACAAAACTCTGCATAATCCAAACCGTGGTCAGAAACTACACAGCCTCTCTCTGCGAAATAATCCAAACGTTTAACAAGTGCTTCTTTGAGCGTTGTAAAATCCGTAATGGTAACGCCGCTTACTTTACCAAGTTTCTGAATGTAAGAAACAAATCCTTCTTTTTCCGGACTCATCGCAAGATCCGGACGCCATGCCGGAAGAACCTGCACATCAAAATCAGAATCGGCTGCAATCTGCTCGTGATAATGTAAATCATCAATCGGGTCATCTGTCGTACAAACGAGGGTAACACCGGACATACGAATCAGATTTTTTGCAGACATTTCCGGTTTTTGCAAAATTTCATTACATTTATCATAAATTTCTTTCCAATTCTTCTCAGATAAAGTCTCATTTATGCCGAAATATCTTTGTAGTTCCAAGTGACACCAATGATACATCGGATTACCAATGCAGTTTGGCAGGGCTTTGGCAAAAGCGTGAAACTTTTCTTCATCCGGGGCATCCCCTGTGATGAAATATTCATCGACACCATTTGAGCGCATGACACGCCACTTATAATGGTCAGCTCCTAACCACAGCTCCGTCATATTTTTAAAATGTATATCCCCTGCAATTTCCTTTGGGACGAGATGACAATGATAATCTAACACCGGCACCTGTTTGGCATAATCATGATACAGTTTTTTTGCTGTATCGGTTTGTAGTAAAAAATCGCTATCCATAAATGGTTTCATGGTCTTTCCTCCTAAATATTGCGTTCATTTTTATTTTAGCATATAATCGTATTAGGGTCAAAAGGTAAAATGTTTTCACAAAAAGAAAGGAGAGCGCTATGCCAATTATCAGTAATTCCATTCAGAACAATGGTGGTTCCTCGCAGGGAATCCGTTCCCAGACAAGAACCTACCGCTCCGGAAATTCCACACTGCACCTGCGTGAGGGGCAGACACTGCGGGGTGTCATTAGTGATATCCACGGAAATGACATTACCCTTTCCATGGAAGATGGGTCATCCTTTACCGGCCAGCTTCCCGATGCCAATCAGTATTCCATCGGACAAAAGGCTGCTTTTCTGATTACCGGTCTTGAAAATAACACCATTTACATGAAAGCGACTACAGGAGCTTATTTGTTAAATATGGAAGATACCATTGCCCAGGCACTTGAGGAAGCGCTGCTTCCACGCTCTCCGCGTAATCTGGATGTGGTGCGCAGTCTTCTTAGCAATAGCCAGTCCATCAGCCGTGAAAACATTATGGCATCGATTCAGTTGTGTGCCCAGTACCCGGAAGCCGACGTTCACTCCGTCATCACGATGAAATGTCTGGGACTGCCGATGACAAACGAGTCCGTTCTCCAGTTTGAGAACTATCAGAACCAGACACACCAGTTATTATATAAAATGGATACGCTCACCGATTCGATTGGTGATATGCTTCACGCAATCGGCAGTCAGGTTCCTGCATTGGCAAAAGAAACTGCTTCCGCTCTCTTAGACTTAGCGTTAGAGGGTGTGACCGTGCCGAAAATGACTGAGCAGGCAAACGAGACCGCTGCCGTATCCGCCGAGGAAATTTCAGAAGCACCTATCCCGGAAACCGGTGAAGAAGCTGCAAACACCATGGGAAATCCCGTTCAAGATGGCAGCAATGGCACAGCGGGCGCAGAAACTTCCACCCCGTTTTCGCGGGTAAAAAATCTGATTAACAATTTGACCGAATCCGTGGGATCAAAAAACACGCCGGAACCGGAAAATCCCACTTTTTCCAAAGAAGAAGTAGGTGCCTATCTCCCGGAGGAAGAACGCGCAGCAGTCCACGAGCAGTTACGTGACCTTCCTTTTTCCGAAGCCGCAAAAAAACAGCTTGCCGATGGTACACTTTCGGTCAGCCGTTTTCTAACCGAGATAAAACAAATGCTTCCTAACCTCACCGATGGGCAGGCAGGAAAACTTATATCCTCGGACGCCTTTCGAAAACTTGTTAAGGGACAGTTTCTTTCCAACTGGACGATTTCGCCAAAACAGCTAAAAGAGCCCGGTGCGCTCACGGAAACATATGAGAAAATGGCAAAAGAGTGGGAAACGCTCTCTCATTTCAGTCAAACCGTGTTAGGCAAAGATGTCTTTAGCAAACTTTCATCTTCTGCCTCCGATATGACAGAAAACCTAAACTTTATGAAAACGCTAAATGAAACATTTCCTTATATTCAGCTTCCGATTAAACTGCAAAATCAGAATGCACATGCAGATTTGTATGTGATGACACGCAAGGAAGCCTTGAAAAAGAACCCGGATAACTTAAAAGTTCTGCTCCACCTTGACATGGAGCACCTTGGCACCTTGGATATCCGGATTGCCAAAGAAAACACTGCGGTTTCGTTAAACTTTTTTGTTTCTGAAAAAGATACACTTCATTTATTCGAGCGCAATGTAGAACTTTTGCAGGATGCCATTAACGCACAGGGTTACGCCTGCACCTCCGAACTTTCGCTCAAAGAAAAAGAAGTCGATATTGTCAATGATTTTCTGGCAACAAACAAGGCACCAATCGGTGATATGAAACGATACAATTTTGACCTGCGGGCGTAATCAGTCCGCAGGCTTTTTCTTTTCTCTTGCAGAAATCAGGATACAGGCAGCAATCACAAACACAAGTGCCGCGGCACCGAAAATTCCGGTATCCATCCAATGCGACAAATCAATTTTATCACTTTTTCCAAAGACCGCCAAAAGAGCAAGAACAATTCCCATCAGCCCCTCTCCCGCAATCAGACCGGAGCAAAATAAAATTCCTCCTTCGTCATCTTTCTTTTTCCCAGATGAAACATAACGCAAAATTCCTCCCACCAAAATCGAAGCCGATAATTCAAACGGCAGATACAGTCCAATTGCCACCGGAAGAACCGGAACGCCCATAAATTCAACCGCCACGCCGATAAAAACGCCAATAAAAATCAGTGTCCACGGAAGATTTCCCTCCATGACACCCTCGGTAATCATTTTCATAAGAGTTGCCTGCGGTGCCGCTAACGCCTCACTGCCAAACTGCCACGCATGATTTAAAAGCATCATTACACCGCCAATTGTAACTGCCGACACCGCCACACCAATCAGTTCGCCAATCTGCTGGCGTCTCGGCGTTGCCCCCAGTAAAAAACCTGTTTTTAAATCCTGCGAAGTATCACCGGCAAGTGCCGCCACAATGCAGATTACCGAGGCAATCGAAATTGCTGCTATCATCCCCGGCATACCGATGGTATTTGTCGCCTTTAACCATGCCGTCACGAGTAATAAAGTGGCAATCGTCATACCGGAAACCGGATTGTTGCTGCTGCCCACCAGTCCGACCATGCGCGAAGATACGGTTGCAAAGAAAAAGCCAAATAAAATGACAAGCCATGCCCCGGAAAATGAAATCGGAAGAGCCGGAACAAGCCAGATGAGTAATGCAAATAGAACAATTCCTCCAATGACAACCCGAATATCTAAATCTCTCTCCGTTCGCTTTTCGCTTTTTTCTTTTCCACTTCGTGCCGCCTTCACCGCTTCATAAAAAGTAGAAAATAAAAGCGGCAGAGTTTTCACCAGACTGATCATGCCTCCTGCCGCCACAGCTCCCGCTCCAATATATCGGATATAGGAACTCCAGATAGCACTTGCCCCTCCCTCATTATAAAGAGTGGCGATTGGCACCGCGCCGGGATACAAAATACTTTCACCGCCAAAAGACACAATTGCAGGAATCAAAACAAACCAGCCAAGAACCGCTCCCGCAAACATATACGAGGCAATTCGGATTCCACAAATATATCCCACTCCCATAAGTGCGGGATACACCTGTACGGAAAACAATGTTTTTAAGGAATTAACAGGCACCATAACCGCTCCCGGAATTACCTTCATCCCATCGACAATATACTTAACCAGAGCGGCAATACCCATGCCAAAGAAAACAGTTTTTGCGCCGCTTCCACCCTCTTCACCGGCTAGCAGCACATCCGCACACGCCGTTCCTTCCGGATATGGAAGCACCCCATGTTCTTTTACAATTAATGCTTTGCGCAGCGGAACCATAAAAAGCACGCCAAGAACGCCTCCACACAAAGCAAGTGCTGTGATAGTAAACAAATCCGGCGTCTCCGCCTTCCCTTCTTCTGCCCACAAAAGTAACGCAGGCAGCGTAAAAATGGCACCTGCCGCTAATGACTCTCCTGCCGAGCCAATTGTCTGCACCAGATTACTTTCTAAGATAGAATTGCGGCGCAGCAAACCGCGCAGAATCCCCATTGATACAACCGCCGCCGGAATTGACGCTGACACCGTCATTCCCACGCGAAGTCCAAGGTATGCATTTGCCGCACCAAAAACAACAGCTAACAAAACACCGACAATCACAGCGGTTATGCTAAATTCTTTCATCTCTTTTTCCGCCGGAACAAATGGCTTAAACTCCTCTTTTTCCTTTTCCAAAGCAATGCCTCCAGTACTTGTTTTCTTGTTAGCATACCCAAATTACTAATATTTCTATTCCTGACGGCAAAAAAACTGCTGCCATAGTATTTTTTCTAAGACAGCAGTTTTTCATATTACAGTTTTAAATTTTTCCTGATTTTACTTAGAACAAATTCGAGAAGAAGTCGGCAATTGCCTTTCCTATCATGACAAAGAAATCACAGATTTTCGCCCAGATTCCTTTGGCATCATCCAAATCAATTCCCATGTCCTTGATTTTATCATAGACATTCTGCGCCTGATTCTGAATTTTACCAAGGTCTAAATCCAGTCCACCAATCTTTTTCATCAATGAAACCATCTTGGTTTTCATCTCATCATCAATGGAAACATTCATTTCTTTTTCAGCTTCATTAATTGCGTCTTTTATTTCATCTTCTGATGTCAAATCGCCGCTGACTACTTTGTCTTTCAAAAGTGCCACAAACTGAGCAGCCTTTTCCTTACCGATGTCATTTGCCAGCTCACTCGTTGCTACCAGCTCATTGGTCGCTGCATCGGAACTCGCCTCATCGACTCCTTCGCCGGTCATTTCACCGTAAGCTTTCATCGCACCAACCAAAGCAGCTGTACCGGAAATCGGAAATGGTCCGACAACCGTCACTTTGGCATCCGAAATTCCGGCGGTCACAAGGGCATTCGTATACATTTCCTTGCTGCAGAAAGAAATATTATGTGTCTCTACCTCGATTCCGCTGCCGGCATCTGCCTCTTCAATCATAACCGACGATAACGCTCTCGTTCCAATTACTTTGGAAGCAAGATATTCATCCAGATACTGATGTTCTTCCTTGTTTGTCACTGTGATTGTCTGATAATCTGCGAGTTCTTCATTTGTAATTCCAAACTGCTTCATTACCTGCGCTTTTTCTTTCGTTGATAAATCTGCACCAAATGCGAGAAATGGTTTTACCGACACCGAATCGGCAAACGTATATTTTCCCGGCACAAGGCACAAAACTAATGCAAGGGCACTAACCAGTGCCAAACGAATGGATTGTTTCATCGTATCACCTATCTTCCTTTCCCCGGTCTGCTTTTTACAAAGCTTTAATTCGCTCCAATGCTTTTTTCGTATTTTCAGCTGAACCAAAAGCAGTCAGTCTGAAATATCCTTCTCCACTTGGTCCGAATCCGGAACCAGGTGTTCCTACTACATTTGCTTTCTCCAACAGCATATCAAAGAAATCCCATGATTTCATGCCATCCGGTGTCTGAAGCCAGATATATGGGGCATTTACACCGCCAAATACAGTATATCCCATACCGGAAAGTGCGTTTCTGATTTCTTTGGCATTGTTCATATAATAAGCAATCTGCTCTTTTGTCTGTGCTTTGCCTGCTTCACTGTACACTGCTTCGCCGGCACGCTGAATGATGTATGGTGCACCATTGAATTTTGTTCCATGGCGTCTTGCCCAAAGGCTGTTAAGCATCGTTCCATTGCTGTCAACAAGCTGTTTTGGCACAATTGTAAATCCAAGACGGGTTCCGGTAAATCCGGCATTTTTTGAGAAACTTCTCATCTCAATCGCACAGGTTTTTGCGCCGTCACACTCATAAATGCTGTGTGGCACATCCGTTTCAGAAATGTATGCTTCATAGGCAGCGTCATAAATGATAACTGCTTTCTTTTCGTTTGCATAATCAACCCACTTCTGAAGCTGCTCTTTTGTCAGCGTCGTACCGGTTGGGTTGTTTGGGCAGCAGATATAAATAATATCCGGTGTCTTCTCCGGAAGTTCCGGCACAAAATTATTTTCTGCCGTACATGGCATATAAATTACATTTGACCAGCACTCTTTATCTTTCAGATATTCTCCGGTCTTTCCGGACATTGCATTACTGTCAACATAAACTGGGTAAACCGGGTCTGTAACGGCAATTACATTGTCCTGAGAAAATATATCAACAATGTTTCCGGAATCACTTTTTGCACCATCGCTGACAAAAATTTCATCGAGTGCAATGTCAACACCGCGGGATTTGTAATCATTATCCGCAATCGCACGGCGTAAAAACTCATATCCAAGATCCGGTGCATAGCCGTGGAATGTTTCTGCTTTGCTCATCTCATCTACCGCACTATGAAGAGCATCGATTACCGCCGGTGCCAAAGGCTGTGTTACATCGCCGATTCCTAAACTAATGACTTCTTTGTCGGGATTCGCTTCTTTGTAAGCGGCTACTTTTTTTCCAATCGTAGAAAAAAGATAACTGCCCGGCAGCTTTAAATAGTTATCATTTACTTTAAACATTTTTATGCCTCCTGTCTGTAGTTATGTCATTGACATTTTACACGAAAACGCCTGCTAATGCAAGCGCGGGAGAGTGTAAGTTTGCGTCAAGTGGGTGTTGGTACTTTTTTTGTTTTCCGTGATTTAGAAGAAATGCTTTGCGTCTTGTGGGCGCTTTCGCTCATTGAGTGCGTAACAGTAGGGGCACTGAAACTACCAGTGCCGCCTACTGACGTACTCAAAACCCACAATCCACTAAGCATTTCTTCTAAATTACTGGAATCCAAATAAATTTGCAATACACATTTGATACAAACTTACATTTTCCCGCTCCCAATTAGGTGCAGGCCATCCACTCTTCATTCGGTAATGTATATTTTTACAAAAATTACTTGTGGCAAGTATTCCATTCCCCCCTATTGCCACTATGAAACAAAAAAATCCAACGGGGTATGAGACTATAACGCGAAGCGTTATCCCGTCTCGTAACCCGTTGGATTCCTTTTTGTAATCATTATAAATCTACAGCACCTGTAGAACCGTTTTTCAAGCCTTCATTTACTACATAATAAGCTTTTCCTTCTTCCGGTTTTACATACAATTTTGCTCTTTTAATAGATGTAATTTTCTTTCCTTCTGCCTCCCATGCTGCCACAACTTTTTCCATAATTTCCTGCTGGGAAAATTCCTGTCCGTAAATCTGAACAAAAACTTCTGAGTCAACAGTAGCTGCTGTCTTGCGAATCGTAGCTTTACTTGTTTTTCTCGGTTTTCTTGTTGTCTTTCTGGCCGTCTTTGCAGCCGTTGTTTTTGCTACTGGTTTTTCTTTCCCAGCAACCGGCTTTACTGCTTCTTTTTTCGGCCCTTCTTTTGCAGGAGCTGCTGTTGTTTTTACTGCCGGTTTAGCGGCCGGTTTTACAGCTGGCTTTGCTGCAGTTTTTGCTGTTGTTGTTTTTGATACTTTGTTTGCCTTGTTCGTAGTCATCTGAATCCCTCCATTACTTCTGATAAAACATTGTATCATAATATGTAAAATATTATACATGTTTTATTAATTCTTTACAATTGCTATTATGACCAAAAAAAAGTTGTTTGTCAAATAAATACGTACACTTTCACCAAAAACTCTTTACTTTTTTTCTTCTATCACGTAAAATAAGGATAAATACTAGCGCAATGGATATAATAAATGCGTAAGAAAGGAAGGATATTAAAATGAAAAAATTTGTAAAATTCCTCCTTGGTCTGACTGCAGTTGCAGCAGCAGTAGGTGGTATATTGTATTTCTTGAAAAATGTTCTGATGAAAGATTATCTGGATGATTACGATGACGACGATTTTGACAATGACCTTTATGATGAGGACGATGACGACCGCGACTACGTGACACTCTCACCGGATGAAGAATCAGAAGAAGCAGACGATACATTAGTTCCGGATGACATGGAAGAAGAATAAAAATTCATCATAACACAAAGAACTCATAAACCAGATGGTCTATGAGTTCTTTTTCTATACCATATCAATTATCGTGAAAGGCGTTTTGTCATACTATACAAGTGCTCGTCAATATCTTTTGTCATCTGCAATGCATAGTCAATATCAAAATCAGTAAATTCGCCATTTTTATATGCAACTACACGATTTGTTTGACCTTTTAATAAAAGATCAACCGCTCTTGCTCCCATTGCTGATGCGTATACACGGTCACGACAAGAAGGATTTCCGCCACGCTGGATATGCCCAATCACCGTTGCACGCGTCTCAATGCCGGTTGCAGCTTCAATTCGTTTTGCCATTTCATGAGAATGACCAACACCTTCTGCATTTACAATAATATGATGTTTCTTTCCGATACGACGCTTTGAGATAATCTTTCTAATAATTTCCTCTTCATCGTTTTCCTCAGCACGCTCCGGAATCAAAACATACTCGGAACCGTTGGAAATACCACACCATAATGCAATGTGTCCGGCCGTTCTTCCCATTACCTCAATGATACTGCATCGCTCATGGGAAGCGGAAGTATCACGAACCTTATCAATGGCTTCCATTGCCGTGTTGCAGGCAGTATCAAATCCAATCGTGTATTCGGTGCAGGCAATATCCAGGTCAATGGTTCCCGGGATACCAATTGTGTTAATTCCATTTGCGGAAAGTTTCTGTGCTCCACGGAAAGAACCGTCACCACCGATTACAACCATACCATCAATGCCATGTTCGCGGCAGATGTCAGCAGCTTTCTGCTGGCCTTCCGGTGTCATCATCTCTTTACAGCGGGAAGTAAATAAAATTGTGCCGCCACGCTGAACAATATCAGTAACGCTCATCGTGTCCATGTCAATAATATCCCCTTCCAAAAGTCCTGCATATCCACGACGGACACCCTTTACTTTCAGACCACTGGAAATACCGGCTCTGACTACTGCACGAATCGCAGCATTCATTCCCGGCGCATCGCCACCACTTGTTAATACACCAATTGTCGTTACCTTTTTCGCCATAATCCGATTTCCTCCAATTATATGTTTTATCTGTTTCATTTATCATTTCTCATACATGTATATTTTACTATGCCCGGAATTTTTTTTCAATACTCTTTTCCGTGACTTTCACATTATCCTCGCCAAATTTAGTATACAATTCCGACAGCAATTCTTTGCATACTTTCGTGCACCGGCTTTTTGGCAAAAGTTTTCTCGCACGGTCTTTCGACAAATAAATATAAACGTTTTCTATGCCATCGTAATTCCCGAGAATGGCAAATAAAGTCTGCTCTGCTTCTTCATAATCCGCACGTGTTAGAAATTGAATCCACAGTTCTTTTTCCACGGCATCAAATGGCACAACACCGGAGCAAATAAGTTTCGCAGGCTTGTCCTCTTCAACAGTCACACGGCCTTGAATAAATACTTTTGCATCTTCCTCTAAAAGTGTGCGGTATTTTTCATAATCGCGTGGAAAGACAATGACTTCTACCGTTCCGTACAAATCTTCTACCGTAAGAAATGCCATCATGTTATTCGTACGGGTTGCTTTTACCGTTCGTCCGGTAATCATACCGCCGATAACCGCTCTCTCCTGGTCTTTCACTTTCGGCTCCGTCTCGCCGTCAAGCACTTCAAAGTCAGCCGTCGTACGTGTAATATTTTTCTCTAATGTTGCCACATATTCTTCCAGCGGATGGCCACTGATATACACACCTAGCACTTCTTTTTCAAAACCTAAAATTTCTTCTTTTTCGTATTCACCCACATCCGGCATTTTTACTTCTAACTCTTTTTGTTCCTCCGGACTGGCAAAATCAAACAAGGACATCTGACCTGAAAGCGTTCCTTTCTTCTCCTGATTTACACCATCCATAATGCTGATGTAAGAATACATTTTCTGCTTTCTGGTACCCGGCAGGCTGTCAAGCGCACCCGACTTAATAAAACTTTCGACGGTTCGTTTATTCACCGATTTTCCGGACAAGCGCATGCAGAAATCCTTCAATGAGCGGTACCTGCCGCCAAGCTCGCGCTCTGCGACAATTTCATCAATAACCGGTCTGCCGACTCCCTTGATAGCAGCAAGTCCATAGCGGATATTTTCTTCATACGGCGTAAAACGATACTCTCCCTCGTTGATATCCGGCGGCAGAATTTCAATTCCCATTTTACGGCAGTTCATAATGTACTCCGTAATTTTCCCGGTATGCTCCATAAAAGAAGTCATCAACGCCGCCATAAAATCAACCGGATAATGACATTTTAGATATGCTGTCTGATATGAAACGACAGCGTAAGCCGCCGCATGCGATTTGTTAAACGCATATTTCGCAAAATCGGTCATATCATCAAATATTTTAATTGCCACTTCTTCTGGGATTCCCCGCTTAATGCAGCCTTCCACACCAATTTCTTCATTGCCATAGATGAAATAATTCTTTTCTTTCTCCATGACATCTGCTTTTTTCTTAGACATGGCACGGCGCACCTGGTCACTTCGCCCATAACTGTACCCGGCCAAATCACGCACAATCTGCATAACCTGCTCCTGGTAGACAATACAGCCGTAGGTCGGTGCTAAAATTGGCTCTAGTTCCTTGCAGTCATACTGAATATTATCCTGATTATTTTTTCCCTCTATATATTTCGGAATAAAATCCATCGGTCCCGGACGATACAAAGAAATTCCCGCGATAATATCTTCCATACTGTGCGGCTTTAACTCTTTCATGAAGTTTTTCATCCCCGCACTTTCTAACTGGAACACGCCTTCTGTGTGTCCGGAACTTATCATATCAAATACTTCTTTATCATTATAGTCAATGTCGTGTACATCAAACGCACCATGAATCGCATTCTGGATTACCGTCAGCGTACGAAGTCCCAGAAAATCCATTTTCAAAAGACCTAAGTCCTCTAACGTTACCATCGTGTACTGCGTCGTAATGTTGCCATCCGAAGCCCTTGATAGCGGAACGAATTCATCGACCGGTTTTGGACTGATTACAACCCCCGCCGCATGAACAGAAGTATGTCTGGGAAGTCCCTCTAAACGCATTGCCATATCAATCAGTTTCTTCGCCGAATCATCCGTTTCATACATCGTGCGCAGTTCCGGATTCATTTTCATCGCTTTTGCAATCGTAATACCAAGCTCCATTGGAATCGCCTTTGCCACACTATCTACATACGCATACGGAAGGTCTAACACACGTCCGACATCGCGGATTACCATACGCGCTGACATCGTACCAAATGTTACAATCTGCACCACGTGGTCGGCTCCGTATTTTCTCGTTACATAATCAATAACTTCCTGACGTCTTTCATAGCAGAAGTCAATATCAATATCCGGCATCGTCACACGTTCCGGATTTAGAAAACGCTCAAACAAAAGGTTATATTTAATCGGATCAATCAAATCCGTAATATTCAAAGAATACGCCACCAAAGAGCCGGCTGCCGAACCACGTCCCGGGCCTACCGGAATTCCATGGTCTTTGGCATATTTAATAAAATCCCAAACAATCAAAAAGTAATCAACAAATCCCATCGTGGAAATGGTATCAAGCTCGTAATTTAACCGCTCTTCCAACTGCTCTGCCTGCTCCTTTGGATAACGTTTATAAAGCCCCTCTTTACAGAGTTTTCGCAGGTAGCTTTCCGAAGTCTCTCCCTCCGGCACATCAAAGTGCGGCAGTTTATAATCATGAAACTCAATTTCAACATGACATCTCTCAGCGATTTTATGAGTGTTCTCAAGCGCCTCTTTGGCATACGGAAATAATGCCTCCATCTCCCCAGCGGATTTCAAATAATACTGTCCGCCCTCGTAGCGCATACGGTCGGTATCACTGACCTTCTTTCCAGTCTGAATGCATAAAAGAATATCGTGTGCTTCTGCATCCGAATCGTAAATGTAGTGGACGTCGTTCGTCGCCACCAACTCAATCCCTGTCTCCTGATGCAGACGAAGCAGTCCCTGATTGACCGTCTTCTGATCCGGAATACCATGATCCTGAAGTTCTAAAAAGAAATTATTTTCACCAAAAATCCCCTGTAACCGGTACGCTTCCTGCTTCGCCTCATCATACAGCCCACGACGCAGAAAACTTGGAATTGAACCTGCGAGGCATGCACTCAGCGCAATAATTCCCTCATGATATTTTTCTAACACATCATAATCCACTCGCGGTTTATAATAAAATCCTTCTGTAAAACCACGAGAAACAATTTTAACAAGATTTGCATATCCTATATCATTCTCTGCTAAAAGCACCAGGTGATGATAACGGCTTTCTTTTGCATTTCCTGCTTCCCTGTCAAAGCGTGAACCGGGTGCCACATAAATTTCACATCCCAAAACCGGATTAATTCCTGCTGCTTTTGCCGCACGGTAAAAATCAATCACGCCATACATCACGCCATGGTCGGTAATTGCCAGACTATCCATCCCCAATTCTTTGGCACGGCTCACAAGCTCCTTGATTTTACTGGAGCCATCTAACAAACTATATTCCGTATGTACATGCAAATGCGTAAATTCCATGGTATCCCCCATTCACTAAAATAAAAAGGCCGCTATACAAACCGTAACATCCCGGTTCGGACAGTAGCCTGTAACCATTACTATTTCTTATCTGCTAATTTCCGGTCAGGTAATTCTCCATTCCTTTCATAGCAGTCTCTTCGTCTTCCCCGTCAATACGAAGCTCCAGCTTTTGTCCCTTTGCGAGTCCCAGTGTCATCATGCCCATAATACTTTTTGCATTTACTGTCATAGTATCACGATGGATTTCAATGTTACTCACATACTGGCTTGCTAATTGAACCAGCATAGCAATTGGTCTTGCTCCATCCTCGCCTAAACTAACGTCAATGTTCTTCCTTATCATGTTTTCCTCCTTGTAATCGCAGTCCTTGTGCTATCTCACTTAATTTGCGCAATCGGTGGTTCACCCCGGATTTTCCAATTGGCGGTTCTAACATCTGTCCCAATTCTTTCAGCGAAACATCCGGATTCTCCAGACGTAATTTCGCAATCTGCGACAAATTCTCAGATAAATTACCAAAGCCTATCGTATCATGAATATAACGGATGTCTTCCGTCTGTCTTGCTGCTGCCGAAACCGTCTTCTTAATGTTTGCGGTCTCACAATTTACCTGACGGTTAATGGAATTTCGCATTTCTTTCAAAATGCGAACATTTTCAAATTCCATCAGTGCCTTGTGCGCACCAACAACATTCAAAAAATCAACAATCGCCGCTCCTTCTTTCATGTATACGACAAAATTATGCTTTCTTTCTATCGTTTTTGCCTCAATTCCAAAAATACCCATAATCTCCAAAATCCGAGCAGCATGTTCTCTATCTCCAGCTGCGATTTCCAAATGATACCCACTGTTTGGGTCGGTAACGGAACCACTTGTCAAAAAGACTCCCCTTAAAAAAGCCCGGTTGCAACAGGCTTTTTGTCCAATGCACTCCACCGAAAATGGCGAATATTCCTGCACTCGAATTGCTTTCATAAAGTCCCTTGCATCTTCATCTTCCAATAGAAAAAGTGAATATTGATGATGTCCGCTTACGGACACATCCGGCACAATATGAAAGACTCTCTTAACTAACATATAGCATTTCTTCGCAACTGTCAAGTTTTCTGTCACAAACTTAACCCGACATTCACCTTCTTCATTCATGTAAATCTGCCCACACACGGCAAAAAACGCCGCCAGTTCTGCTAACTGGCAATGTCTGGCTTTTCCCATTTGCCCAAGCAGTTCTTCTTTTACTTTTCCTGCGAACGACATATATATCTTAACCGGTCCTTCTCTATATCTCTATGCTCTTTCTTGCAGCCATATTCCGTGTTTGCATACTCCTCATACATCGCATTGGTTAATGTCACGGAACGATGCTTGCCGCCCGTACAGCCAATTGCAATCACCAACTGCGTTTTTCCCTCCGCAATGTAGTTTGGAATCAGAAAATCAAGCATATCTTTCATTTTATTTCTAAACTCAACTGCCTTTGGTGAACTCATCACATAATCGTATACCGGCTTGTCATCTCCGGTAAGTGGTTTTAATTCATCCACATAAAAAGGGTTCGGTAAAAATCTCACGTCAAAAACCAAATCGGCATCCGAAGGAATTCCATACTTAAATCCAAAAGAAACAAATGTGAGATAAAAGTTGCAAAAATCCTCATGCTCCACAAAAATGCGGTCAATCTCCTGTTTCAATTCACGTATCAAAAGTGTCGTTGTATCAATGATGTAGTCCGCCCTTTTTTTCAGTTCGGAAAGAAGTGCTCTCTCATCTTCAATTGCTTTATCCATGCGGCCGCCCTGTGCCAGCGGATGCATTCTTCTTGTCTCTTTATAGCGCTTTACAAGAACTGACGTTGACGCTTCCAAAAATAAAATTTCCAGTGTATAACCTCTGCTTTTTAAATCATCCAGTACATGAGCGGCTTCTTTTAACGAACGATATCCGCCACGGATGTCAATGCCAAGTGCCACCCGCTCAATTTCCTCGCTGGAATCCTCCGTCAATTGAATCAACGTAGGCAGTAAAGACAACGGCAGGTTATCCACACAGAAATATCCATCATCTTCTAATATTTTCATTACGGAACTCTTTCCGGAGCCACTCATCCCGGTTACTATGACAAATCTCATGCAAAGTTCCCCCTTTTCTTATTATTCAAAACCAATCATGCGGACTTCCGGCTCTAACTTAACGCCAAATTCATCCATCACACGATTCTGCACATCACTTATTAACTGCGCCACATCTTTGGCAGTCGCCTCACCGCGGTTTACCACAAAGCCGCAATGCTTTTCGGAAACCTGCGCGTCACCCACACGGTATCCCCTAAGTCCTGCATCTTCAATCAGTTTTCCGGCAAAATATCCCTCCGGACGTTTAAATGTGCTGCCTGCACTCGGGTACTCTAAGGGCTGTTTTTCGCGGCGTCTTTTATTTAACTCTTTGATTTCTTCCTGAATTTCTGCCGGATTTCCCTTTTCAAAAGAAAATGTTGCCTCTAAAACCAAATAGCCTTTTTGAAGAATCACACTGTTTCGATAGGAAAGCTGCAAGTCTTCTTTCTTAAGGACAACGCGCTCACCCTCTTTTGTCAATACTTTTGCACTCACAATGCAATCTTTGATTTCTCCACCATAGGCACCGGCATTCATCGCAACACCTCCGCCTAATGTTCCCGGAATTCCTCCGGCAAAGGCAAAACCCTTTAACCCTTTTGAAGCCAATCGAGATGCCATATAAGCTAACGAAACACCAGCCTGTGCCGTCACAACACCATCATCTGTGATTTCTATTTTTTCCAATCCCTTTCCAATTTCAATGATAACACCATCAAAACCGTCATCGGAAAAGAGCATATTACTTCCCTTTCCAATCACATAGTAAGGAAGTCCTTTTTCTTTTGCAAAATCCAGTGCCTCAATAATTTCTTCTTCTCGCTCCGGTATGAAATAGTACGCTGCCGGTCCGCCAATCCGAAATGTCGTATGAGTCCGCAGCGGTTCCTGTTCCAGTCGAATCATTTTTCTCTCCTTCTATTTAAAAAGCACCATTCGCACAGCACCATAAATGCCGGCATCATTGCCAAGTTCTGCCAAGTGGAAACTCTTGTTTTTCAAGGCAAACATGGAATTTTCATTATAATATTTTTCTACTACATCTAAAAGAATCTGTCCTGCTGCTGATACCCCGCCGCCAATAACAAAGGCTTCCGGATCTACCACATGAGCAACATTACTTAATGCAACACCTAAATATCTGCCAAACTTCTCAACCACTTTCATGCAGTAAGCATCGCCCTCTTTGGCACCATCAAAAACAGCTTTTGCCGTAACTTTTTTATCTGCTAAGTAAGAACCTTCCGGTACATTTTCTTTTGCCATATTCACAATTCCGGTTGCCGAAGCATACTGCTCCAAACAGCCTTTATTTCCACATCCGCAGACACGGGTTTCATCCATATTAACTTTCATATGACCGATTTCCCCACCGGCACCTTTACAGCCGGTCAATATTTTTCCCTGCAAAATGACACCGCCGCCAACGCCGGTACCAAGTGTCACCATGACAATACTGTCATAGCCTCTGCCGCCGCCTTTCCACATCTCACCAAGCGCAGCTACATTCGCATCGTTTCCAACTTTTACATTGCCAACGCCGGTCAAACTTGCCAGTTTGTTTGAAACCGAGAATACATCCCATCCCAGATTGGCACATTTTAATACTGTTCCGTCAGCAGTAACTGGTCCCGGAATACCAACACCGATTCCTTTGATATTCCCCTCAAAGGTTTCTCTTTTTTCTTCAATACTATCTACAATATCTGACAGAATATACTGTCCATTATTTTTTCGTCTCGTTGGAATTTCCCATTTATCCAAAAGTTCTCCGGTATCTGAGAACATTCCCATCTTTACGGTCGTTCCTCCCACATCAACCCCAACATAATACTGTGCCATATCATCCGTCCTTTCTATGCCTTACCAAAGTTATTACTCGTCACACGGTTGTACAATTCTCTCGCTGCATTATATCCCATCTTCTTCTGTCGGTAATTAACCGCCGCCGACTCGCAGATAATGGCTACATTTCGTCCCGGTCGAATCGGAATCGAATGACAGACTACTTTATTTCCAAGGTATTCAATGTACTGCTCTTCCAATCCCATGCGGTCATATTCCTGCTCTTTGTTCCACTCCTCCAGCTGAATGACAAGGTCAATCGACTGTGTGTTTTTTACACTTTCTACACCAAAGAGTGTCTTGGCATCAATAATTCCAATGCCTCGCAGTTCAATGAAATGTCTTGTTATATCCGGAGCTGAACCAATCAGCGTCTCATCACTTACTTTTTTGATTTCTACCACATCATCTGAAACCAATCGGTGTCCTCTGTGAATCAATTCCAAGGCAACCTCACTTTTACCGATACCGCTCTCACCGGTAATCAGTACGCCCTCGCCGTAAATGTCAACAAGCACGCCATGAATACTGATTCTAGGTGCCAGTTCTACTTTCAGCCATCTCGTAACCTCAGCGGAAAATGCAGAAGTGTCAGCGTGCGACTGCAAAATCGGGATTTGAAATTCATTCGCCAACCGCAAAAACTCTTCCGGCACCGGCAAATCACGGCAAAAAACAATGCCCGGAACTTTGTAAGAGAGAATTCGTTGCATCTGCTTAAGGCTTTCCTCAATTCCCTGCTTTTCCATGTACGTATGTTCTACCTGACCGATAATCTGGATTCGGTGATGGTCGAAATAGTCAAAGAATCCCGCAAGCTGCAACGCCGGACGGTTAACATCTGACTGCGTAATTTCAATCGCCGAAATATCAACCTCCGGTGTAAGATTTTTAACTTTCATTTTCTGGATAAATTTTTCTAAAGACACTGTATACATGGCAGTACTTCCTTCCCTGATATTCTACTGTGATGATACCATATTGGGGGGCGTTTTTCAACGGTAGTTTGTGGGAAGTGTTCGTTGCTGGTTTTTTAGGTTCCGTAATTTATCAAGAAAAGTTTGTGTTTCGTGGGTGCTCTCGCTAAACAAACGCGTAGGGGTATCGGCATGCCAACTACGCATGCCAGATACCCACGTGTTTGTACCCACTCTCCACAAATCTTTTCTTGATAAATTACGGAATACTAATAAGACTAGTAACGAACACTTCGCATATTTCTGCGGTGAGATTTTTGTTTTTTGGGGAGGTGAAGAGATACATGCTTTCGAAACAACTCTTTTCGCTTGATTTTACCTAAAAGGTTGCATTTTCACCTCGTCATCTGACTTTACTCGGACAAATCACACGAAAAACACAACCCTTTCTTCTCATTTCCTGCTTTTAGGTTGCTTGCAGATGCATCTTTTCAAAATTCATGCAACTCTTTTCGCTTTTTATAAAGGTTAAGGTTGCATAGGGCTCTGCCCTTTCTTCAGACTCCGTCTCCGCCCTTCTAATAATCGCAAAAAGTACCGAAGGATGAGTATCCATGCGCAGGTATCAGATAGGCGTATTTTGCCTATCGATACCTCTGCGCATGGATTAAGCGAGAGCGCTCATCCTTCGGTACTTTTTGCGATTACCTCATCCACACTCACAACCTCCGGTGCTTCAAGTGATGTTTCTTTTGCATCCGCGGCTTCTATAGGGTCTTCCAATTCTTTTTTCTCCTCATCGTCCCACAGCGAATCATACTTTTTCCGTTCTTTAAGCTTTGCCATCATCTGTGCGTTTTTCGCCATCTGATACAAATCACTGTCGAATTCCATAAGTTTTTTCTCGTCCGAGCCGGGAACGATATCCCCGTGGAACATGCGCATTGCCACCGCGAGAATTTTACCCATTTCCTTATAATAATCCCCTTCTGCTTCGGCATTTTGTTTTGCGCTTACCATCTCACGCTCGGCATCCCATTTGTCCATAAACTGGTGAATAAAATCATCATAAATCTTCTGCTGGTCTTTCACCGCATTGTACTGGAGTTCCAAAACCGCTGCCTGTTCCCCAAACAGTTTGTCTCCTTCGGGAACACGCTTTATCAATTCCTTCGTCTCATTGAGTTTTTTAGACAATTCAAACGCCGTCGAATTGTACTGCTTATGTACTGCACTGAATTTATTCCTCAGTTCTCCTAACGTCGTCATGCAAACACCTCCTTGTGTTCTTTTCGCAAATCCATTTACAACATATCTCTAAGTATATTATCGGCAGTTTTCCCTCATAATATTACAACTTGACAAATCTGCCCCTTTCGTACTAGAGTAAGCATAGAAATATTTTTATTAAGGAGAAATCAAAATGAGTGAAGAATGTACGCACGACTGCTCCACCTGTAGCAGCAATTGCGGTTCAAAAGACCCAAAAAGTCTCTTAGTAGCACCACATCCAAACAGCAAAATCGGCAAGGTTATCGGTGTCGTCAGCGGAAAGGGCGGCGTAGGAAAATCAATGGTTACCGATTTGCTTGCGGTTGAATTTGCGCGCCGCGGATACCACTGCGGTATCTTGGATGCCGATATTACCGGTCCTTCGATTCCGAAGGCATTTGGTATCACCGAAAAAGCTCAGGGAAATGAAACAACGATTTTCCCTGTAAAATCAAAAAAATACGGGGTGGATATTATGTCCATTAACGTCCTTTTGGAAAATGAAAGTGACCCAGTTGTATGGCGTGGTCCAGTGATTGGTGGAACGGTTCGCCAGTTCTGGTCTGACACCCTTTGGGATAATGTCGATTATCTGTTCGTCGATATGCCGCCGGGAACCGGTGATGTTGCACTTACCGTATTCCAGAACATTCCGATTGATGGCATTGTCGTTGTTACAAGTCCGCAGGATTTGGTTTCCATGATTGTTGGTAAAGCAATGAAAATGGCTTCTCTTATGAATATTCCGGTTCTTGGTCTTGTGGAAAATATGAGCTATGCACTCTGCCCTGACTGCGGTAAGAAAATTCATGTATTTGGCGAGAGCCACATCGGTGAAATTGCTGAAGAATACCATGTACCGGTACTCGCCCAGATGCCAATTAACCCGTCACTTGCTTCTGCCTGCGACAACGGCACGGTGGAGGATTTGGATTGCTCCTATCTAGAGGATGCTGCGCTTGTTATTGAAAGAGGTCAGAGATAGTGGATACAAAAGTCTGTTATTTATTTGGGGCAGGGGAACAATCCCCCTGCCATATCGAATTAGGAAAAGATGATTTGGTCATCGCTGTTGATGGCGGCTTTAACTATTTAGAAAAAATCGGGCTGCGTGCCGACTATGTGCTTGGTGACTTTGATTCCGTTTCGGCATCCAGCCATCTGCCATCCGACTGCATCCGCCACCCAAAAGAAAAAGATGATACGGACATGATGCTTGCCGCACGTCTTGGTTTGGAAAAAGGATACACAAATTTTGAAATTTATGGCGGTTTAGGCGGCCGCTTAGACCACACATTAGCTAATATTCAGACGCTTACATTCTTAAACCGGCATAATGCCGTCGGAACCTTAATCGGAGACGGCTATGCACTAAAAGTTGTCACAAACGGCGTCATTTCATTCGGAAAAGATTTACCGGAAAACACCACAGGAAACATATGTTCTGTCTTTTCTTTGAGCGATGTGAGCACAAATGTCACCATTCAGGGATTTCATTATGAAGTAGAAGGGGCGACCCTCACAAATTCATTTCCTCTTGGTGTCAGCAATGAGTTTACCGGCAGAAAGGGAAGCATCAGCGTGTCAAATGGCACATTAGCTGTTTTGTGGAATCGCCCTTAAATTTTCTATTTACATTTCTATTTTATCGAATCAAGTCCGAGTTTTACGGCAATCATCTTGTCAATCGGACAGGTACTCTGACCCTTGCCATCCGTTCCTTCCAGATACGTGGTGGCAGCGGATTCAAATATCATATACACTTCATCTCCCACAACTTCTACTTCCTCTACCATTGGCGGCAGTGCCACAGCAAGTTCTAACTCGCCAAGCATCGTATCGTCGGTCGCATCCGCACGGTTATATACCTGTAATTCCGATATAAATCTCTTCTTTGTACTGTTTCTTCCATAGGAACAGCTAAAGATTGTACGGTCTCCGGAGAATGTAATTCCCTGCACATAATTCGGTGTGCTGCGGTACAACACATTGCCACGGACATCCAAAATAATTTTTCCAGTCAAAATCTGCTCTGTCGGCTCCGCACCTTCGGTTTCTGCCGGAATTGTACGGTGAATTTCCAGCGTTACCGCAGTTCCTTTCGTACATTTTTCCAGTAATTCCGAAAGCTGTTTTACACTTGTAATCAGCTCATTATTAACCGAGTAAATAACATCTCCTTTTTTCAGCTTTTCTTTTGCTGTAGCAGAGCTTCCTTTTTCCGCAAGTAAAACAGAGGAAGAAGAGTACACTGTTGCAACCTGAACACTTGTCTTTGCCTCATTTTCTCCGGTTGCTTCTGTCTGTACTTCTTTTGTCTGGATTCCCAGATAATCCTCTTCAGCAGGATTCGTAACAATACGAACCTGATTTAATTCGTTTGTCTTTGCATCGTACTCATATGCATACATACGCGGTGCACCGGTATCATTTTCCTCTACTTCTTCATCCGTATCTTCATCCTCCAAGGTGTCACCTGCAACCGGTGCCACACTAAACTGTGCCACCCACAGATAACCGTCCTTTTTATTGTAGGAAATCGTCGATGGTTTTGTTGGAATCTGATGTAGTTCCACTTTACCGGACGACGTATATTCTTTTTTGCCTGTCGCATATTTCACCAAATCCGACAACGTAATGCGCTCAAGTGAATACATTCCTGTCGTTTTATCTTTGTTTGAGTGGCAGACCCAGATGTTTTTATTTTTCTCATCATAAGTAATTCCACCTACGTGGCTCTTCTGGTCTTTTAAAACTAGCGTCTTTAAAAATTCGCCCGTCTTGTTGTTGTAAACAAAAATGCAGCTATTGTGCAAATCATCCATGCAGTATGCCGTCGTAAGCATATAATTTCCTGCCATACAGACACCCTGCGGGCAGAGATTGTTACACTGAATATAATTTTTTGTCCAGTCCTCATCTGCTGTCGGTGCAAGACCCGGCATCTGGTATTTATCCACAATCGTCCATTTTAAATCTGTCAGTTTTTTATAATTAGTAAATCCCGGAGACAGTGGACTCTTCGACGGATAGCTGTATTTATTAATACTGTCATAGGTACTGAAAACACGTACCGGTTTTTTGTTAATCGTAACGGTAACGGAAGTCGAAGCTGCCTTATAGTTTGCCGTTGCTGGCACACTCATGGTTACCTTTGTCGAAACTTTCTTAATCGTATCTTTTGTCTGCTTGGACAATGTTTTACATGTCTTATCAAAGGTTTTAACAATCGTAACCTTACCGGCTTTCGTGACTTTGATCACACCAGTTGTCGCGCAGGCATATGTTACTGTTCCACCGCCTTTCGATGGTTTAGCTACAATCGAAAATGAACCATCTCCTTCAACGGCTGAATATGCTGCTTTGTCCGGTACTAGCAAACGACTTGCTTTTTTTATCTTAAAAGTTTTGCTTTTGCTGCCCTTATATTTGGCTTTTTTCCCTTTTTTAGCCTTCTTGGCTTTAATTGTAACTTTCGCCGTTCCGGCATTTTTATTTTTTGTATACTTGACCGTATAATCCCTGTTTTTTTTCAGTTTTTTCTTACCAAGTTTCACGGTAACAGCTGGTTTTTTGGCTTTTCCATTATATGTATAACTGCTCTTTGCCAAAGTAATCTTTGCTTTTTTCAATGACTTTGGCTTCGTCTTTTTCTTTGCCTGAACATTCATTCCACCAATTAATACAGTGGAAAAAAGTAACAGCGCTAACAATAGTATTCTTTTTTTACACTTCATATTTTACGCTTCCTTCCTAAAAAAATGTAACTGTCCTTTACCGAACAGTTACATTTAATCATGCAATCGTGGCAAAACATAGGCATCCTTACTTCAAATTTACCCACATCGTCGGACGTATGCAGGCACCATTTTCGTCCACCGGGAAACCATAGGTAATAATATCCCCCAGTGCAGAAACATACGTCGTTGCCGTGGCATCTTTGCCCGGTGTACGCAGCCGCATTGTCTTTGCCTTTGCTTTCAGTTTCTTCTTATACTTGGTAAACTCCGGCTCATTCATCAAAAATACTTTATCTTGCGTATTCTTGCCACCGTCCGTCCCAAACTCTTCGTTTGCAACATTTTCAACATTTGTAGTCAAAATCATCGCCAATTCCTCCGGTGTAAATTTACCGTCCTCAAGGAATTCACCATTCAGATACTTTCGCAGCGCACAACTCTCCCATGTAACCTTTTCTGATTTATCATGGTATGGATGTTTATTATCTGCCATATATTTTGTAAGCAGAGCTTTACCATCTGTACGCTCCAAAACCATCCAGTCACAAGTTCCAAACTTCACAACACCACCAATTTTCACTTTTTCGATGGCTTTTTTCTCAAGCAAAACAATCTGATTTTTACAATCTTTATAATCGCCCAGTTTTTCGTATGTGGACGATGCCCATTTATCAAAACCAACTTTTGCAGAAAGTCCGGCTAACTGATAACGGGTTGCCGGAACATTATAGCAGACAATCATTGCAACAATAACCGCAAGCACAATCCATTTTGCAATTCCTTTTTTCTTATTGTCGTCTTCTTCCTGCTTCTTCACTGTTGTCGTAACAGTTCGTGAAATTACTTCTTTTTCTGCCGGCAGTTTCTTTTCCCATTCTTTTGCAAGGGCTGCACATTCTTCACTTAACGCAGCACACTCTTCACATCCTTCAAACGGAGTCTCTTTACCTAGCTCATCCATCTGTGCGAAATCTTTTGTAAGACGCACGTAGATACGATAAACATCTTCATCTACTAAAAGGCATCTTGTCGCTCTCTTTAACGTCTTTAACTGGACAAACCGTTCCGCCGGCGTCAGTTCAATGACCTCTTTTTTCTTTTTCTTCTTATCTCCCTTTGCCATGCACTGGAATCCTCCTTTGTCTCTTATGCGGACTGTATTGGTAGTATAACATAGATTGTGTCTAATTATCAACTTTTTGACATCTTTTGTTCGTCATACGAAAAAGAAGAAACTATCATTCGCATGAACATTACTGTTTCCCGATTTGTAGTTTCTTCTTTTCTTGTTCCAATATTTATTCACAAAGAATTATTTTTTCTTCTTTGAATAAGTGACTGCTTTCTGCTCTTTTTCTCCTTTTCCGGAAAGAACATACCACAATGGTGATGCTACACATACTGATGAATAACATCCGGAAATAATACCTACAATCAACGGAATTGCAAACTGGCGTACGGAATCTACACCGAATACTGCCAATACAAATACCATGATAAAGGTAGTTACCGAAGTATTAATGGAACGAGACAATGTCTCTGTAATACTCTTGTTAATAATTTCTGCAAGGCTTGTTCTTGACGTAGCCTTCGCTTTATTCTCACGAATACGGTCAAATACTACGATGGTATCGTTGATGGAGTATCCGACAATCGTAAGCATACATGCAATAAAGGTACTTCCGACCGGAATAAATGCGCTTGCCACTACATAAACAGTCAGCACAGCAATTACATCATGAACAAGTGCCAAAACAGCACTGATACCGGTTGAAAGTTTACGGAAGCGAATCCAGATATAAAGCAACATACAAAGTGTCGCAATCAGAGTTGCTACGGCTGCATCTACTTTCATTTCATCACTGACAGAACCACTGATGAACTCGGACTCAATTTTTGTAGATCCATCCACGCCAAATGTTTTCGCCATCGTTGCTTTCAGTTCTTCGGACTGTTTTTCACTGAGTTCCTCGGTACGAACAACAATCTTTGTATTATCAGCAACCGAAATTTCAACACTCTTACCGCTTCCAATAACAGATTTTGCAGTATCTTCTGCTTTCTGTTTGTCTTCATCGGTTACAGTCTTAGACAAGTCAACAGATGTTGAGTTACCACCGGCAAAATCTAAACTATAGTTAAATAATGGACCACCGGAAGCAGCACGGACAACAAGTCCTGCCACACAAATTACAACAACAGCTCCGGAAATAACAACATATTTCTTCCAGTTACCAATAAAGTTAATTGTCTTACGCTCTTTCTGAATACCATACATTGAAGTATTTGTCATACCCAGTGCACAGAATGCTTTCATCAAAAGTTTTGTAATAAACAAAGCAGTAAACATAGACAACACAATACCAATACCAAGTGTCATCGCAAAACCTTTTACCGTACCGGAACCCTTGAGATACAGTACCAAAGCAGCAATCAAAGTTGTTACGTTACCATCGATAATGGCGGACATCGCTTTGGAAAATCCATTATCAATCGCAGACGCTACCGTCTTGCCGGTTGCCAATTCCTCGCGGATACGTGTAAATATAATACAGTTTGCATCCACCGCCATACCAATACTCAGGATAATACCCGCAATACCAGGCAGGGTCAATGTTACATTCAAACCATTCAGTGCAAGCAGCATAGCACCTACATAGAAAATCAATGCAATACTGGCTGCCACACCGGAGATGCGGTACATAACAATCATGAAAATAATTACGAGAATCAAACCAACAACGCCGGCAAACAAACTGGATTTCAATGCCTGACTTCCCAGTGTTGCTCCTACTACGTTACCATGAATATTCTCAAGTTCCAATGGAAGAGCGCCGATACGTACGGTAGAAGCAAGCTGCTCTGCGGACTCAGAAGTAAAGCTTCCCGAAATCCAGCACTCACCGCCTGAAATCTCTTCTTTCAGGTTTGGTGCAGAAACTAATTTCTCATCATATACGATAGCAAGCTGCTCACCAACATGCTCTCCGGTAATCTTAGCAAATTTCTTAATTCCTTTGCCTGCGAACTTAATAGAAACACCATATTCAGTTTTTCCGGTGCCTTCCTGCTGTCTGCTGCCGGAAGTTGCCTCACCAATCATGTCACCGGTCAAAAGGACTTTCGATTTGTCGTAAACGACTTTATCACCTTCGTTTGGTGTGCCGCCTTTTTCAGTCTTCAGATCTGAATACAAAATGAAATAAAGCGCTCCAGCTTTACCAAGTTCCTTCAAAACCTCTTCTGAATCACTGGCACCCGGAATATCGATTGTGACACGGTCACTACCTTCCTGATATACTGCAGCTTCCGTGCTCTCTAATGTTTCCACACGTTTCTGCATCTTGTAAATCGTGTCCGCCATGTCTTTGTCAGTTGGCTGTTCACCGGTTCTCTTACCGGTACTATCAGTCTTGTAAGCCTGATATGTGACACTCACGCCACCTTCCAAATCCAATCCAAGACGAATGTTCTTTGCGCTTCCTCGGTGTGCGCCACCAATTCCCCTTGCTGCTACAAACGCAAACGCTGCAATCAGCACAAGAACCAGTAAGACCTGTAAAACGCCCTTTACTTTACTGTTCATGTTACTTATCTCCTTTACTATAAATCCTTACCAGGGTCTCTTACTGTAAAAATCCCCCTATCGAGCATTGCTCGAGAATAAATTATACCACAAAACAATTGGTTCTTCAAGTATAAAACGAAAGCGGCTCGCGCCCTCTTCTCTTTGCTCCAAGCCCTGCTCCATTCGCCCTAGCGGGCTCATGGACGGCTCGCGCCGTATATAAAAATAGAAGCAGCCATTCATTTGTGAGTGAACTCACAATGAATGGCTGCTTCTATTTTTATGCATGGCTTGGAGCTTAGCCAAAGTATCTCTTTAACAATCCTTCGAATGCTTTGCCATGTCTTGCTTCGTCTTTTGCCATTTCATGAACAGTGTCATGGATAGCGTCTAAGTCTGCTGCTTTGGCACGTTTTGCAAGGTCGAATTTACCCGCTGTTGCGCCATTTTCAGCGTCAACACGCATCTGCAGGTTTTTCTTTGTAGAGTCCGTTACTACTTCACCAAGAAGTTCTGCAAATTTTGCCGCATGCTCTGCTTCTTCCCAAGCTGCTTTTTCATAGTAAAGACCTACTTCCGGATAGCCTTCACGATGAGCCACTCTTGCCATAGCAAGATACATTCCTACTTCTGAACATTCTCCTTCAAAGTTTGCACGAAGATCAGCTACGATGTCTTCGCTGACACCCTTAGCAACTCCTACTACATGTTCTGCTGCCCATTCTCTTTCGCCAGTCTGCTCTTTGAATTTTTCTGCCGGTGCCTTGCAAACCGGGCACTGCTCCGGTGCACTGTCTCCTTCGTGAACATATCCACATACGCTGCATACAAATTTCTTCATACTAATACACTCTCCTTTTGATAAATTAGTTTAACCACTTTTGTGGTTTATAAACATTTTTTACAGATGCCGTAAAAATAGATTTCATGTCCTTCTATTTTTCCGGGAAACTTGTCATCCATCTTGGTATCCAATTCAAAATCCCAGTCGGCTTCCAAATCGATTACCTGTCTGCAACGACGACAAATAAAGTGATTGTGTGGGGTGGTCGTTGCATCAAAATGCTCTACCCCGTCACCACAGTTCAATCGCAAAATCTCACCACAGTCTGCTAATAAGTTTAAATTTCGGTATACCGTTCCTAAACTTATCTTAGGAAATTCTTCTCTGATTTTCTGATATACCTGCTCCGCAGTCGGATGAGACTTTGTTGAACGCAGATAGACTAACACAGCTTCCCGCTGCCTGCTATACTTGAGTCCAGCCATATCTCACGCTCCTTTTTGATAATAGTAACTGTTACTGTTATTACTATATATCATTTATCTTTGCTTGTCAATACTTTTTCTCAATAAATTTTATTTTTTCACATTCGACATTTTTCTACATAATATATAGTAAAAACAAAAAAAGGAGTTTCTATGAATCTTTCAAAGAAACCATTAGCAATGGCATATGTCCCATGGCAGACTTTTGAAAATGTCATGGAGGGCGAATGTGCCTTAAGACACGGCACCATTTTCGAAGATTTAGTTTTTCCATTTGTTGGTGCACAGGCTGCCTGCCAGGCAGACCGCAGTCAAAACCACTCCCATTCCGGTTCTTGTGGCTGCCATAACCGACAGCCCTATATGCAAAACAACTCCTGTGGAAGGCGAGGTGTTTATTGATGAATCAAAACAGACATTCAAAGCATCAGAAAATGACCGCTGTACGTGAGGCCGGATTCTGCATGATTGACGCCGGTATGTATCTGGATACTCATCCTTGCGATGGCAAGGCAATGGATTATTTCAACCGTTACCAGCAGATGTACAAAGAAGCCGTCTGCGATTACGAAAAACACTGCGGACCGTTATTTTTAACCGGTATTGATACAAACGATGGCTGGACCTGGACCGATGAACCGTGGCCATGGGAAGGGGGGTGCAGCTGATGTGGACGTATGAACGACGACTGGAATACCCGGTCAATATCAAAACGCCGAATGCAAAATTGGCAAAAGTAATAATCAGTCAGCTGGGTGGACCCGATGGAGAATTAGGCGCTGCCATGCGTTACCTTTCCCAGCGCTATTCCAACACAAACCGAAAAGTAGCCGGTGTGCTTACGGATATCGGTACCGAGGAACTCGCTCACATGGAAATGATTTGTGCCATTGTTCACCAGCTCACGAAAAACTTAAACGCAAAAGAATTGGAAGAACAGGGATTTGCCCCTTATTATATCGACCACACCATCGGCATTTGGCCACAGGCTGCATCCGGTGAGCCTTGGAGCGCAACCAGCATTCAGTCAACCGGTGACCCGCTTACCGATATGCATGAAGATATGGCGGCAGAGCAGAAGGCTCGACTGACCTATGATAACATTCTGCGTCTTGTAAAAGACCCGGATGTCTGCGATCCGATTCGCTTCCTGCGTGAACGCGAACTGGTGCACTACCAGCGCTTTGGCGAAAGCCTTCGTCTGCTGCAGGATGATTTGAACAAGAAAAACTTCTATGCGTACAACCCGGATTTCGACAAACAGTTCTGCAAATAGATTTCTGCATTTTTTAAAAGGGCAGTTCACATACTCGTGAGCTGCCCTTCTCTTCTTATTTTCAGTGCGGATAGTTTTTACCTTGCTCCATGCACCATAATAATTTTTACCATTATTGGTTACATCCCCGCGAACTCTTACATAATATTTCTTTTTCTTCGCCAGCCTGTTCATCGTAGTAGCAGTCGAATAAGAACTGCGGATGGATCTTGTCTTTTTGAACTTTTTGCTGGTTGCATATTGGTACTGATAAATAGCACCTTTATTCTTTCATCTTTATGCCTCCTTATATTTTTCATAAGCCACCTTAAGTCCGGATAAATCGTTTCTGTTTTTTATCGAATCCGATGAAATCGTCTTTATTCCTTTTGGACGGTACTTATCTTTATTTGTCTCCTCCGCATCACACGTGTACGATTTTTCTTTTGTGACAAGCTTACCGTTTTTTATCGCACAGGCAGTCATATCGCCCTCATATTGTGCCGGTATTTCACCCATATTCACAATACCGCTTTCGATAATCAAACCTTTTTTTCCCGGCCGGTAATAAAATTCAGTCCGTGCCGTCAACTCGTCTACCTCCCCCGCCACATATGCACCCTTTTCTTCGGAGTAAGAATAAAAACGGGCAAGATAGCCATACTTTCCGGTTCCAAAATTAATTCCTAAACACGTTACAATCAGTTCCGGAATGTTGTCACCATTTACATCATAAAGAAAATAGCTGTAATCGGATACATATCCTGTTTTTCCGTTTTCGGTATAGCCCTTCACTTTCAATTTCTTACTTAGTATTTTCCGATAGGCATCCCGCCATCTATCCGCTATCGGAACCGGCGTCTGTGTCGGTTCCGGTGTCGCTGTCGGAGTCTCTGTGGCAGTTGCTTGGACTTGCTGCTCCGGAGCTGGCGTCGGTGCCGTCCGTTTTTCCTGCAACGCATTTGCCCCAAGGAAAATACCGGTTCCTATACTACCAATTGCAGCCAAACCGGCAACTGTCATCGTAACTTTTCCTGCAACAGTCTTTAAAAAACCTTTGGAAGCTTGTTTTGCAATCTTTGCTCCCTGATTCATTACCGACGCAGCTGATGGAATCACAAAGCCAGCGTTTTGTAAAAATGCCTGCTCTTCTTTGCGAAGCAGGAAAAGAAGAAGCGGAAGTGGTGCCATACTGTAGAGTTTGTAGCCTTTTTTCTGCAATTCCTCGGATTTCTTTTTAATTGCCTTGCGCCCATAATTCAAACGGGATTTCACGGTATTTTCCGAACATTCCATTGCCTCCGCAATTTCACGAATACTCGCACCCTCAAAATGAAACATCAAAATACACATTCTCTGGTCATCCGGCAGTGTATCTAACATTTCATGAACCATTTCCTGCGTTTCTTTTTCTGTGTAAGCAATTTCCGGCTGGCGGCTCGCATCGGTATCCATAATATTTAATTCCATTGCTTCACCTTCTTCATTTACACCTTCTAGGTCGGAGAAGAACAGCATTTTCTTTTTCTGAAGCGCATTTTTCGCCGTATTTGCAACAATCATTCCAAACCAATTCGGAAATTTCTGATAGTCCTGCAAGGTATTTAATTTTGTAAATGCCTGCACATAGGCATCCTGTAAAACATCCTGCGCATCCATGTCATTTCCCATATATTTTTTCGCAATGAAAAACTTTTTCTGATAGGTACTCTGATATAAAAAGTCATATCCTTCCTGATTTCCTGCCAGCGCACTTGCCACCGCTTCTGCATACTGTTCCATTTTTCTCATTTCCTCCTTACTCTTCTGCATATGTTCTTCGAATTACTACATTAAAGATATCTTTTCCATAACTTTTTTTGCTTACTTCCCAATCAAATCCATCGGTTCCCACTTTTGTTTTCCACAATAAACATCTTGCGTAAGAGCTTGCCGGAACCCCCTGCCAGTATTTTTTGCCGTTTTTGTCAACAGCGGCGATGCAAAGCCATTCATGGTTCTCCTTTGGATTGCTCGCCAATCCTGCTTTAACGCCAATCACTTCGCAAATTTCATACAAGCGTTCGGACGATTCCCCGCAGACACCTTTATAAGTTCCCTGATAAATTGCCTTATATCGGTTTTTCACACCGCCCTCGCCATGAACCGGTCTGCCCTTTGAATCTTTATTATACTTCATATTCATGTCGCAGTACGTTTCTAAAATAAGGGCAATTTTCTGTGACTTCGTCGCCTTTTTAATAATGTCATCCACGGTACACTCGCCACCAAAGTTCTCTAACGCAGTCCATTCATAAGTATATTTCTTATTTGCCGTACGCTTCAGCATGTTCTTATATGCGCGCGGATTACTTTTTAAATGTTCAAAATAATCCTTTTTGCCTGTTTCGTAACACTGTTCATATTCATGGGCAATAATCCGAAGTCCTTCGTCTGGGTTCTTCACAAGGGGGCGAAGTTTTTTAGCAATCTTCTCCAAATATGGATTTACGGTTTTTACGATAAATTTCTGCTTTTTGCCATTCGTATACGTTACCATAATATCCTCTTCATCAAGTCCCGTATTGCCACTGGCCTTTCCGGGCGTAAACTTGATTTTTTTACCGGAAATTTTCTTTCCTTTTGCCACACCTTTCAGTGTCTGATTCACACCTACAACCTTTTTGATTTTCTTTGTCGTCTTTACTATTTTGGTTTCCTTTGTCTGAAGAAAAACCTTTTTAGTCCTATAATAGGTAACCTTCTTTGCCTCGCTGCGCGTCGGAATCATCCCCACCATAATCATCGCAGCCATTAGTAAAGCCACAAAACCTCTCATTTTTGTTTTCATTTTCATCCTTCCTTTCTGTGTCTTTTACTTATAAGACAAGTGAAGTTTGAAAAAAGTTTTACATTTTTGAAAAAAAATTTAATTATTCAAAATTTCCCCACAAATAAGAGTATACATAAGAAAAAACTATAATTCAATAAGAACCAATTATATTCCTATCTCCTTATAGTTTTTTCAAAAAAAATATTATTTTGTTTTAATCAGCCTTACGAATTACCAAGACATCATTTTCCACATCCAGAGAAAGCACATCTCCTACTGCCACTTCATCCGCAAGCATCTTCTTCGCCAGCAGAGTTTCGACATTTTTCTGCAAATACCGCTTCAACGGTCTCGCACCATAAACCGGATCATATGCTTTTTCCACAATATAATCAAGCGCCTTATCGGTAACGGTAAGAGAGATTTCTTTATCCTCAATTCTGCGGTTAATATCCTTGACAAGCAAATCAATGATGCCTCGGATATCGCTTTTTGAAAGAGGCTTAAACATAACAATCTCATCCAAACGGTTCAAAAACTCCGGTCGGAAATGATTTTTCAACTGCGACATCACAAGTTCCTCTGCCTCAGAAGAAATGTTTCCATTGTCATCAATGCCATCCAGCAAAAATTCTGCGCCAAGGTTTGACGTCATAATCAAAATGGTGTTTTTGAAATCCACCGTACGGCCTTGTGAATCCGTGATTCGTCCATCATCCAGCACTTGCAGCAAAACATTAAACACATCCGGATGTGCCTTTTCAATCTCATCAAAAAGGACAACCGAATACGGTCTGCGGCGCACGGCCTCGGTCAACTGTCCGCCCTCTTCATAGCCAACATATCCCGGAGGCGCTCCAATCAGGCGGGACACAGAATATTTCTCCATATATTCACTCATGTCGATACGAACCATATTCGCTTCATTGTCAAACAAACACTCGGCAAGACTCTTTGCCAGCTCGGTTTTACCAACACCGGTAGGTCCCATAAAGAGAAATGAACCAATCGGCTTAGTCGGGTCTTTAATGCCTGCTTTGGAACGAATAATCGCATCTGCCACTTTTGTCACACCATCATCCTGTCCAATCACTCTCTTATGAAGTTCATCATCCAGGTGCAGTGTCTTATTTCTCTCCGACTCTGTTAATTTAGCAACCGGGATTCCTGTCCAGCGAGAAATAATCTGAGCAATTTCTTCGTCCGAAACGCTTTCGTGTACCATTTGCTGGTCACTTGTTTTAGCCGCATTTTCCGCTTCGTCCATCAACTGCTGCAAACGTGGCAGCTCGCCATATTCAAGTTCCGATGCACGCTCCAAATCACCGCTGTTTTTCGCCATCTCAATCTGATTATTCGTATTTTCTATCTCTGTTTTCAATTGATGGACTTTATCAACGGCTGCTTTCTCATTGTCCCAGCGTGCCTTTTTAACCGAAAAGTCTTCCTGTAGTTCACTTAACTCTTTCTGCAGTTCGGTAAGACGTCCCTTACTCAAGTTATCAGTTTCTTTTTTCAGCGCCGCTTCCTCAATCTGCAGCTGCATAATCTTTCGCTGGGTCTCATCGAGTTCCGTCGGCAGCGAGTCAAGTTCTGTCTTAATCAGTGCACACGCCTCATCCACCAAATCAATCGCCTTATCCGGCAGGAAACGGTCCGTGATGTAACGGTCTGCCAGTGTTGCCGCTGTCACAAGTGCGCCATCGGTAATTTTTACTCCATGGAAAATTTCATAGCGGTCTTTCAATCCACGCAAAATTGAAATCGTATCTTCTACCGTCGGTTCTTCCACCATTATCGGCTGGAAACGACGTTCCAAAGCTGCATCTTTTTCAATATACATACGGTACTCATCCAATGTTGTCGCACCGATACAGTGCAGCTCGCCACGTGCCAGCATTGGCTTTAACAAGTTGCCGGCATCCATTGCACCATCTGTCTTTCCGGCACCGACAATCGTATGAAGTTCGTCGATAAACAAAATAATCTGTCCATCGCTTTCCTTCACTTCTTCAAGCACTGCCTTCAGACGTTCCTCAAACTCACCGCGGTACTTCGCACCGGCTACCAAAGCACCCATATCCAGTGCAAATACCTGTTTATTTTTCAGTCCTTCCGGCACATCACCGCGCACGATACGCTGTGCTAATCCCTCAACTACGGCAGTTTTACCAACACCCGGTTCACCAATCAGAACGGGATTATTTTTCGTCTTTCGTGACAAAATACGAATCATGTTACGAATTTCTTCATCTCGTCCAATTACCGGGTCTAATTTCTGATCCTTTGCCTGCTCCACCAAATCCGTTCCATACTTAGACAGACTCTCGTAAACTGCCTCCGGATTATCTGTCGTCACTTTCTGATTGCCACGCACCTGAGAAAGAGCTTGCAAAAATCTTTCCCTGTCAATATTAAATTCCTTGAATAACTTCTTTATCTCCGGTGATGCTTTACGAAGCATACTTAAGAACAAATGCTCCACGGAAATGTATTCATCACCCATTGCCTTTGCTTCGTTTTCGGCATAAATCAGAACTTTATTCAAATCATTGCCAACGTAAATCTGACCGCCTTCTACTTTTGGTCGTTTATTAATCAAGCCTTCCACCTGCGCCTGGAAAACGACCGGGTCAATGTCCATCTTCTTTAACAGACTGACAATCAAGCTGTCATCGACCGTCAGCATATTGTATAACAAATGCTCCTGCGCCAGCTCCTGATTTCCAAAATCGTATGCCGTCTTTTCAAGATTATTTACAATCTCCATTGATTTCTGTGTAAATTTACTAATGTTCATGTCGTTCACTCCCTTCAGTTTCAGTGAAATACAATCTCTTGTATGTTCTATCATATCTATAACACAGTTATAATATAGCACTCGTTGTTAGCACTGTCAAGAGGTGAGTGCTAATTTTTTCAAAAATTTTTATTCGCTGCGTAAAACAGCAAACGCCACCCCAAACAAAACCCAAAATACCGGTGCCACGCAGATGGATGAGTCATTGGCAAGCCCCGCCACAAAATATCCGCTGACTCCACACAGAAATGCCAAAGAAATTTTCTGACTATGATTCCATTTTCCTTTTTTGAAACATTTACGGATGGTTCTGCCAAAAAGCAGCAGATACAACGCTAAAAATGCAAGCAGCGCAGGCAGTCCATCCTGAACCCAAATCTGCAAATACATATTATGTGGCTTTGTAATAATCTGTTCGTTGAAACCACAATTCACTTTTCCTACATAATCATCATTCGGAAATGCATACGCAAAATTATCCCGACCTACACCAAGAAGCAATGCACGCTTCAACAGCGGAAATGTGCGCGACCAGATATAGCCACGGTTTGACGCAAAATCATAATGTCCTTCCATGCCAAAAGATTCCACATAGTGAAGCATGTCCGGCTTCCCAACTCCGTTAATGTAACGCAGCCCCACACCAAGCATAGCAAAATCCCACGAATATTTATCATCCACCGTAAGACGCAATACATCAAAATAAGTTTTCTGCTCCTGATACGTAATTTGACGCTTAGTCGCCTCAAACAAAAGTCCCTGATACGCATCCCCTTTTAACTTAACACCACTGAAGGAATCGCCTGTCATTTCAATCTTTTTTCCATTCTCATTCAAAGCCTCAAATTCGTAAACCGTTGCATCGGCATCCCACCGAAGTGTAATCATTTTCCCTGAATGCAATGTAATTTTCACACTCGTGCCATCTGAAATCATAGAAGAAATATGGCTGCTGCACGGCTCTCCATTTCCCTTTATGACAGAACGGAAGAATGTCGGATTTTTCCACAAAAACAAAGCTACCAGTCCGACTGCCACAACAAATACGCCACAAAGAATCTTCCTATTTTTATGGATATCCGAAAACAAAAACAACACCGCCACGCATACTGCCGCACCTACACCAACCATCCCGGCAAGCGAACCGGAACCCTTTAGCATAATAAGCTGGCACACAGCGGACGCCGCCGCCACAATTTTATATCTGTTTTTTTCATCCTGTACCGCCTCATAAATGGTAAGCGGAAGCACAAGTGCCACATAGGACCCAACATAATTAGGATTGTAAAGTGTTGCATAAGAAACCCCTTTTCCAAAACTTGCCGTAATTCCATTAAACTTCTTAGGCAGTGTACGCATAAACATGGTAAAAAATGGCGTTGTGACATCATTTGCCAGGTAATCCACACCAAAAGCCTGTAACGCCCCTAAAACAGAAAGAATCAGCGAACCAATTAATAGCGCATGGACAATCACTTGAATTTTATTTTCACTCGATAAAAGAAAATAAGCAAGACAAAAAAGAGCAACATAAGCAGTCACCACAAGTACCCCTTCCATTTGCTCAAATCCACCGAATAACGCATCTATTTTTTCATCCGCAAGCAATGCCGATATTGCGGTAACACCCCAAAATACTGCCAGCAAAATCAAAACAATTTTCTGATTTTTAGTCGTCCACACCGCTTTTGCCTGCACTCGCATCCACTGCGCAGCACAAAACAAAATAATAATCACAGCTCCTAAAAGAATCAGTGCTCCCCGCTTAAAGCCAAGAAAAAAATCAACAAATGAACCGCCGGATGCCCATGTATATTTCCCAATTCCCGATGAATACGCTGTCATCATTGTCAATAAGGGAACAACTGCCACGGCAAGAACCAGTGGCAGCATATAAAAATCAAATGAAGTTTTCTTTGACCGTTCCATCCTTTATACCTCTTCTTCTTTGGTCGAATCCGTAACGCCTGCCACAATCGCAGCTACCGCAGCAACCACAACAATCACTGCTACAATGGCAATCGCCGTAAATACACCAAGTGCTACTAATGCTCCCATACTCTCATCGTCCTTTCTCTCTTTATTTCCAACATCATTTGTAATAAGTATAACACTATTTTTCCCATTTTGCACGAATAAATTTGACAAGCCTATCTCTTGTCTGTTATAATTTCACTTGTTTGCGGATATGGCGGAATTGGCAGACGCGCTAGATTTAGGTTCTAGTGGGGAATCCCGTGCAGGTTCAAGTCCTGTTATCCGCACGAAAGCTAAGAGAAGTGCATAGCGGGGTGTGGGCGGCTGACGCGAGCTTGCTCGCAGGCAGACGCATCACAATCCGCGTATATACGGCGATAGCCGTGGGACAAGCGTTTCGGAGAAACGCTTGTATGCACTTCGATTCCAAGGCTGAAAACATTCTATTTTATGAGTGTTTTTCAGCCTTTTTCTTTCTGAAAAACTGCAAAAATTCCGTTTGTTCTAACCAAAATTCTAACAAATTTTCATTTTTTACGATTCTTGTTGACAAGGCCTCCCTTGGCACCACACGTTTCTTTCTCTCCACCTATCTGCCACATTTACCATCCGACTTCCTTCAGATTCCACCTCACGATGGACACCCTTGTCTTTGGCTGTATCCTTCCCACTACTAGGGCAGATTAGGGACTTTCACCCATTAGAAACGTGCGCCGCAAGGCGCACAATAAAAAAAACTGCCGGCAAGACAATCTTGCCGGCAGAAATGGTATCATTTTATTTTACTTTGTAATAATCAAAATCAACATATCCACCAGCTTCTTTTGTTGCATAATTTACAAGCCAGCTTCTTGTTCCCATAAATGTTGTCGCAGTATCAAATCCAAGTGAGAATGTTTCGCCTATGCTCTTCCAATTCTCTCCATCTAAACTATAGAAGAAGTTTGCTCTATCTGCTCTTGTCTTGCCTGTATTAAAGGCATACTCAATTTTAAGATATACTGGTGCGTTTCCTTCGATCTTTTCTTCAGAAACAGCATTTTCTTTTATCTTATCCTCTTTCTTCGCCTTTGCACCACTATTCGTATCACTATTGCAGCCCTGGAATACGTAACGGTTACCATTTTCATCGCATTTTACACCAACCATTCCATAGTGTGCACTGATTGCAGCAAGACCTGCATAATCACCCGGTTTCATATTTTCTGTCAAAACGCATGTCTCTGATGTAAAGTTAGGCCCTACCGTTCTTTGTGTCAGAGAGTTTCTTGCAAACCAAATATTCCCTGCTACCTTACCGTTTTTAATTCGATAATAACCAGGATTTTCTGTTACTGACCAGTTGGCGTCATCCGGATTATGGTTCCACTGCCATACTTTCTTTAGGCTGTCACCTTCCTTAAAATCCGGATAGGAGAAGTCATCATCACCAACAATGTAACTTTCCTTATCACTCTTATTCAACTGGATAGTAAGTGGATTCTTAACCTTCTGGCTTGTTCCAAGACAATTTACAAAGTTTCCTTTATCATCATAGTAACCCATCATCGGCCAGTCTGGATAATACTTGTTATTCTTTGTATCAACATAATCCCAGTTTACAGCAAGTATAGACGGAACACGACCAAGACCATCATGATCCTGGAAAAGGAATCCATACCAGTCACCATAGATCGTGTCCACAATACCACCCTGTGCGATACCGGTTCCATACTCATATGTAGAGCCTTCAAAGATCAATTGAGCTTCCCAGTCTGACGCCTTACTATCATACAATTTTTTACTTCTATAGCATACTTCTCTACGGAACCAGCTTCCATAAGAACCAATGATCATAAGGTAATAGTAATCACCAATCTTATAAGCATGAGCACCTTCCCATAAAGACCACTTGAATCCGCCCAATGTCTTATTAAACAGCGCTCTTGAACCGCCTTCTTTTACAACTTTTCCAATTCCACCTTCTGCCGATGATTCTTTTAAAGAAATCTTCTGAATGTTATTTCCACTGTAGATAACATACATTCCGTCACCGTCAAAGATCAATGCTGGGTCATGGAAACTTGTCTGTATGTAATATGCTTTCCACGTACCATTCTCGATATCCGGTGTCGTGTAACAATAAAAACCATCATTGTTAACATTGTAGATTACATAGAAAAGTTTTGTTTTTTCATTGTATTTTAATGATGCTGCCCAGGAACCATTCTTATATGTCTGCTGTCCGTTCTCAAGATTAAATAAATCCTTGTCCGGGAAACGGTTACATGCATAGTTTACAATTTCCCAATGAACAAGATCTGTCGACTTCATAACAGGGACACCAGGAACAAGGTTCATCGTTGTACTTACCATGTAGTAGTTCTGACCAACACGAATTATATCCAGATCCGGCACATCGGATGCAATACCCGGATAGTCCGCTACAGTAAGATTGTTCTTATCTAATTCCGGCATACCAGGCGCCAATGTTGGACGTGGTGCAGGAGATCTCGTTACAATCGGTGTTGGTGTTGGTGCTGCCGTCTCCGTTGCGGCTGGCGTTGCTGATGCTGTCGGCTCAACCGGTGCTGTTGCAGACGGTGTCGCTGTAGGTGTTGCCTTGTTTACCGTTTCCGGTGTTGGCGTTGCTACATTCTTCTTTTTCATGCCAGTTACCGTAACTTTAACCTTTCCCAATGTTCTTTTCTTCTTTTTACCTTTTTTCTTTTTACCTTTTTTCAAAACTTCTTTTACTGTTATAGTCGCTTTTCCGGCTTTTATTCCGGTAACCTTCCCTTTTGATGTTACTTTTGCCACTTGTTTGTTACTGCTGGTAAAAGAATAAGAATGTTTCTTAGTTTTATTCTTGATTAATATACTCTTTTTCTTTCCAACCTTAACAGAAATCTTCTTGGTCTTAAGAGAAGCCTTAGCCTTTGCTTCTACATCACTTCCGGCGCTGGATAGTGTTGTGATACAAAGAGCCGAAACCATAAGGCCTGCGATTACTTTTCTACTTGCTATTTGCATAATTACCTCCTTCTAAATTGATTAAAATAATATTTTAATTATAGCCCTATCTGTAAGATTATTCTATGATATATTTGGTACTTAAATTGAATTTTCTAGTATCTGTTTTCCTTTATAACAAAAAAATCCACAGGTAACATTCCTGTGGTTGAAGAACTTCCGTCCTTCGCCTTTGCTTCTTCTGTTACCTCTTTTCAGTACCTTTGTAGACAATATTAACGCATATTTGATAGAAGCACCCGATATTTTTATCGAAAATAGAAAAAACCATTAGTAGTGTTTCGAATGTAGTTTTTGGGAGTATGCCGAATGATGGAGGAATTTTAAGTGACTATTCTTTTGAAAACAAAGAAGAAATAGTTAAGAAATATCCTCTTGCAAGAAGCATGTTTAAACCATTTATTGGAGCAAAAGAACATCTGTATAAAGCATCTATAACAAAACGAAATCATGGACGGAAATGTAATCATTGCAATTGCTCATGGTTGGCAGGGATAAATCAACGTGTTCGGGGAAGATATGCATGTCCAAAATGTAAGAAGACTAATTCGAAAAATGTTAATAATTTAGACTGAATTTGCAGGATATTTTTTTATCAAACTCCACTTGCATTCTTTCTACAAGAGTGTTATTATGATTATACAAAGAAAGCACCCACTCCAAAGTGGATGCTCCAAGTTTATAGCGATATTGTCCTTACGGACACCGCCTATCCTGTGGGTCAGACAGGATAGGCATTTTTATTTTCGCTTGTTTCTATTTCTCTTATCGAGAAAGGCAAGCAACGCAATAATCAAACAACCAAAGGATGTTAGCAAGGCTAATATCCCAATAAAAATCGAAATGATTTCATAAGCTGTCATAAGCGCCACCTCCCTTCCTATGTATTCCGGCAAGCCGGTGCACATAAACTTGGGAGGCTACCACCCTGTCATGGGTACTTTCCGTAAATATATTTTAACACGTGTCCAATTGAATGACAACTATTAAATAACTTCTTTTATTCCTTGTTACTATTGACAGTATTCGTTGTAATATAGCAGACAAAATTGATAAATCAATTTTTGCAGATTAGGAAATGAATGTTTTTGCGAAAATCCCTATACGTCCGATGAGATAAAAAATTTCTGGAACCAGTTATAGAAACTGCAATAATACACCCATACAACGCTAATCTTATTTCCAAGCCAAAAGCGTTGCATTCCTTCTTAATCTTTCTCGTCCAAATGCAACGTTAAAGCCCTAGCATACCGAAAAGAGTTGTTTAGACACATTGATTTACCCTAAAAAAGCTGTAAAACAGGCTAAAATTGCAACCTTTTTTAGGCAATTGGGTAAAAAGCGTTGTTTTGCAAACTTAATGATCGACACGTTGTTCTCTCCTTTTCCGAATTTGTGCCTTCACTTCATCGATGGAAATTTCTCGACCTTCTTGCATCGCCGTATATCCCTGACCAAGTAAAGAATATAATTCTAACGTAGCTTCGTCAAGTTTCTCTATTTTCTCCAGCCCCCTAAAAACATTTCTTAACTCAGTTATTTTTTCCATGGCTTCATCCAATGGAAGTTCTCTCCCAGCCTCCATGTCCGCAATACCATAATTTAATTCGCTTTTCAGCTTATTGTCTTTATCAAAATTGTCTTGCAGCCGTTTACTTGTTTCATTTTTCATACAGCACACCACTTTCTAAAATTATCCATTGTCACACATAACAATTCTCTTTTATGTAAAATTATATGTTCTATCAAAAAAGCGTTCTCTTCCCCACCAATCAGGAATTAATTCTTTAAGCCGAACGATTCTTCTCTTTTCAAAATCCACAAGTATTTCAATGTCACCACTATCTTTATCTAATTGCATCATATACTCTCTACACGCACCACACGGAGCGCCAACACTTCCATCCTCAACAACCGCAACCATTTTATCGATTTGATGCTCACCATTTGTTATCATATTAGCAATCGCATTTCTTTCAGCACACATTCCCAGTGTACTTGCCGTATCAATACAAACTCCAACATAAATACTACCTTTCTTAGTCAAAAGTGCAGCTGCAACACCCCCTGCCTCTATAAACGGAGAAATCACTCTCTCTTTTTGCACTTTTCTTGCTTCACAGTATAATTTTTTCCAAATATCCTCATACATAATAACACCATCCTAAAATTATTCCATTTCTACTACTACACCATAATGATCACTTGCTGCCAATGCTATATCCTCATAAATTGCTGTGCCAAATACGTTGCACCTGCTCAAAACGGGAAATTGCTGCGGATATGTATTTTGCAATAAAATTCTGTCAAATCTTGAATTTGTCTCTACCGTATTTCCTTTAAATCTAGGATTTTTCCGAAAATCAAGAGTATTCTCAGCCTTTTTATCAGTAATTTCCGCATATGCAGATGCCAAATCAAACCAACACGGTAAGGATTCACAATTATTCAATGTGCATTCTCCTAACAAAAACCGCTGTACATCTGAAAAATCACTACAATTAAAGTCACCCGCCATATAAACATAATCGTATGTTTTTTTATCCACTGCATTGACAATTTTTATAATTTGATGCTCTCTGATTAATACACTATCCCACGGAAGATGAACATTCACAACCGCTATTTTTTGAGAATTATAAAAAAACGAACAATAAATTGCATTTGCTGCAATACTTTCAGCCAATTTTCTACTTGATACCTCCTGAAGACATATCACATCAGCATTTATTAATTTTATTTCATTTACTATATATTTAATTCTATATGGCATTCCACTTTCTGAATTCCATATATTATATGTAGCAATTTTCAAATTCAAACTCTCCTTTCTTTTCCACACCTTAGTTCTCTCTGCCTCCGTGTCCGTCTACGCCAACAGCGAAACCAAAAACCAGTTATCGAAAAGCTGCCACATCAAAAAGGACATCATTAATATCAATCCACCAAAGAACAACCAATTACTGCCTTTTTCAATTCCTTTGCAAAACAAAATTAGTCCAACAAGTACAAACAATAATTTCATATCCTATTTCCCCTCATTTTTCAAAGGTCATTATAACATATATTGGTAATCTATGAAAGAAAAAGCCCCCACTGCATTTTTTAGCATACGCCCCCTCATCAAAATCGCTTTCCGTTTTTTTATCTCAGCCAAAACTCCTCCCCTAATACATTACTCTTTACTGATTTCATATTTACGTTATTTAATTACGTTATTTTACACTGCTTTATTTTTTAATACCAAGTATAATATTATTTATGAATTTACCTAAGAAAGGGGTTTGACAATGAATGTATTAGACCGTATCGTGGAATTACGGCTGGAGCGTGGCTGGACCGAGTATCAACTATCCCAGCAGTCCGGCATTACCCAATCAACGATTTCAGCCTGGTATCGAAAAAACACATTGCCGTCCATTCCCTCTTTACAAAAAATATGTAACGCATTTAATATTTCGATGTCTGAATTTTTTATGGAGGAAGACACCACTTCTGTTCATTTGAATGAAACGAGGTTTCGCTTACTCCGCTATGCAGAGCGCTTAAATGGTACACAGTTAAGTTCTATGCTTAAATTTCTGGAATCCCTTTGACTTATATCATAAAAAAGAAAGAGAGGTACTTTTATGCCATTTATTGATTCAAAAATTACCGTATCGCTCACCCCGGAAAAAGAGGAAGCTATCAAAACAAAACTTGGTGAGGCTATCCAAATCTTAAACAAATCGGAAACGTATCTGATGGTTGGATTTGAAGATAATTACGATTTGTACATGGGCGGTTCGAAATTGGACAAGGGAGCATATGTTTCTGTCAGTCTGTTTGGTCAGGCATCTCCGTCTGCCTATTCAGAAATGACAAAAGTTATTTGCGACATTTTAAGTGAAGAGCTTTCCATCCCGGGAAATCAGGTTTATGTCACTTACCACGGTGTGAACGACTGGGGCTGGAACGGCAGCAATTTTTAAATGTATCACCAATCAAAAAAGCAGAGAATTCCATTTTGCGAACTCTCTGCTTTTTTCTTTTAACCGTATTTGTTGGCAAGCAATTTGATGTACTTTTTCTTTCTCGTACGAGGAATTTTAATTTTCGCCGCCGGATAAATTCCAATAAATGCTTTTTTGCCAATGACTTTCAGTTTTTTCGTTCTAATATCTATGTACCTCAGCTGCCTTGTACCATAGAACGCCATTTTACCGATTGACTTTATGTTCGTGCCAATCAGAGCATGGCGAATTTTTCTGTTTTTATAAAAAGCACGGTCATCAATCGCTGCGACATCAAAACGGATTCCTTTGTAAATAACCTTCTTTGGAATCACCAGTTTCTTTACCGTACCTTTCACCCCTTTGACGGTTACGCTTCCTTTTCTGCCATTTACTTTTATGACCCGGTAGCGGATTTTCTTCACAACAAACACCTTGCCTGCTTTCACCACCGAGGCTTGTTTCGGTGCTGCCGTCACGGTAGGAATTTTTGTCTGTTCCGGCGTTTTTTCCAGTTTTTCTGTAATAACCTGAATCGGCACCTGCGTTGGCGTTATCGTTGGTGTTATCGTCGGTGTCGCCGTTGGCTTGAGTGTTGGGGTCGCCGTTGGCTTGAGTGTTGGCGTTGCCGTTGGTTTTTGCGTTGGGGTTGCCGTTGGTTTCGGCGTCGGCGTTGCCGTTGGGGTTGCCGTTGGTTTTTGCGTCGGGGTCGCTGTTGGCGTCACCGTTGCCGCTGGCTCATCGATTTCCATCACCAAGTTCAGATTTTCGATAAGTGGATTATCAAAGTCCCACTGGATATCTGTTTTTTCCCATTTGCCACCAACATATTGACATACAAACCACTTCACATATATTCCAATATCTTTATAAGGCTGTAAATTTTCTGCGTTCTCTTGATAATTGCACAAATAATCTTTTAAGGCATACACTTTACCATTCCTTGTTGATGTATAATAATATGTCACCTGAAGCACCTTATTTGTAGCATCCAAAAAAGAAGGATACTCATCCACGCCCAGTCTCATTCCGTATGTCATCTGTATTTCACGACACATTTGACCGCTTGAAAAATAACTTTTATCCTTAGCATAAAATGGCTTATCCATATACTGGTATTCGTTATCATACTCATCACATCCAATATCAAAAACACCTTCATTTCTTGGATCATTTTTTACAACGTAAATCCATAGTCGTTTTCCATTATCTGCTTTTTTACACTTACCAATAGCCAGCCCTACAGCCTTTTCGCCAATCACCTTACAAGCAGCATAAGAATAATCCACCTTAGGACAGTAATTTTCCCCCATAAAAACACCTTCTCCAATCAGCACCTTGTATATTGTCCCATTTTTGTTCTTTTTCACTGACGAATTTATATCTTGAAATATCATCCTCGTATTTTTGTGCCAGACGGTATAGATTTCCTCCTTATTTTTCCACAATTTTACCATATTCGACATTGAGCTTTTTCCACAAATTGACCACGCAAAAAAACTCCATTCAGAAAACTAGCCAAACAGAGTTTTTTTGATTTGAAAGTTATTAAAATTATATTTTTCTTTTGTACTTTCTAAAGCCTTAGCAATTATTAATGCCTCAAAAAGAAACACAAGCTCACATATTCCATTATCCTACATAGTTCTCCATGTTATACAAAACACAAATCACTTTCTTACCTTTTGTCTTTACAACAACATAATTAGAACCATTGTTATATATGGATTTGATTGCTTTCTTTTTGCTAATCTTTTTTGCCTTATATCTTGTATAGCTGCTATTATAACCTTTGCAACGATATAATTTTGTAGCTGCGGTCACCTTATACTTTTGAGGTTTTCCCCAAGATTCTGGTGATGAACCCGTCTACCTTCTAAGCACAAGCTTTTTGCTTGTTATATTAGTTACTCTGCCATCTTTAGTAAACGCATTTACACTAAAACTTGCTGCCGATACCTTTTTTTACAGGGACAACACAGCCACCCAAAGTTAAGCATAATAGCAAAACATATACCATCTTCTTTTTTAACATTTTTATCACCCCAATCCATTTTTCATATTATTTGTCACTGCAGATGAGAATTAAACAAAATATTGTCATTACACTTTTACGAATAATAACGTTTTTTCAATTTGTAGGTTCCCTTTAATTCCCTATCATATCTTTTCTTATTAGTAACCTTAAGTATAAATTTCTTTTTCTTTATGGTAAACACAAGACCTTTTTTCTTGGAACGATACTTGTTTTTTCCAATCTTAATTAATTCACCACTACATGCATTATAAAAGTGAGGAATATTAACAGTAAAATTTCCGTAAGCTTTTCCTTCTGGTGATGAATATTGATTTAACTGAATCATAGCACCTCGCTTGCTATATTCACCCGCAAAATAAATACTTTTTGCTTTCGCACTTCCCGCTCCCAAACCAATTGTCAATGTAAGTGCTAATAACATAGCAAGCACTTTAAAACTTTTTTTCATAATTTTCACCTTTACCTTTCTTTTTGTTTTGTATATCACGCAGCAGATTACTGTGATACTGGTTACTCTTTGCCTCCTCTCTCTGCTAAATAATCATAACATATGCAAACTTTTTTCTTTTCCGCAATCTGACCATCTACCTTTTCCCTTTTTCTTCTCAAAAAAACTTTCAGCGCAATACGCCTCGCTTCATCATCAAGTCGTTTTGCACCTCTCTTTTCTTACGTTTTTTCGCCTTTTATGCTGTTTTTAACTTCTTTCCAAATGGGCGCAAGTCGCTTTACGATTGTAATGAAATATATTGACTTTTTCTTCATTGCGTGCTAGTATATTTACAAACAAGGGTGGGAACAAAAACCGTTCTCCTTGTTATTTCTATTTGATAAAAGGAGGCATGCTATTGGGAAGTAAAGATTTAGCTGAAAAGAACTTATTACAATACAAAGATGTTTTTTCCGACATCGTTAATGTAAACTTATTCGGAGGCAGACATTATATATCTGCGAACGAATTATCACGAGAACCCGGTGAACTGATTACCAGGTCCTCTTCTGACAACAAACTAAAACAACTGCAGATGGATGTACCGATGAAGTGTAACAAAAAATACAACACCCGCTTCTTTGTCTGTCTGGAAAACCAGAGCGATATCAATAACATTATGCCCGTCCGCGATATGGGGTATCAACATGCAAAATATATGGAACAAGTTAGGACAATCAAAGAGGCAAATCGACAGCAGCAGGCTTATCCATCTCCTATTACCAAGGAGATTCATGACGCTCAAAAACTGGACCCGGTTATTACACTTGTTTTGAATTACAGCCAGAAAGAGTGGAAAAAGCCTAAGCAGTTACAGGATGTGCTTAATATCCCCGACGATATGCGTGGGGAATTTGAGAAGTGGATTTCACCTCATTCAATTGGTATTATCAACTTAGCCAATCAATCCGAGTCCACGATGCAGATGTATCACTCCGACTTTAAATACATTGTCCGATATTTGTCATGCAAAAATGACAAAGAAAAATTAGAATCTTTTTTCCGCACGACGGATTTTAAACTCGACCATCCGGAAGCCTTTTTAGACTGGCTGTCCGCTGTCGCAAATGACGACCGTTACATAAAAGCAAAACAGTTAATCGATAAACAAAATGAAAAAGGAGGTCATATCAATATGTGTGTACTTTTAGATATGTATGAAGAACGTGGTGAAACTCGCGGCATCCATGAAATTAACACCTTAAATCTCCATTTACTAGAGGACAATCGTTTGGAAGACATGCAGCGTGCCATGGTAGATACTGACTATCAAAAAGAACTTATGAAAGAATACGGCATTGGAAAATAAGCAATAAAATAGGATGCCCGAGCAAAAAGCTTGCCCCTGACATCCTTATATAACACAAGATATTTCATTTATGTATCTTACTTTCCAAGCAGTTCTTCAACAAACTGGTTGTAATCCTGCATCGTGGTACAGTTTGGCGCATAATCACTGAGCAGGCGTTTTTTCAACTGTGCTTCTTTTGTTTTGACGCACTCGCGAATTGCCGTTGGGAACAATTTAGTGCCAAGCTGTGTGGCAACTTCCTCGATTTCCTGACGCACATCTTTTTCCAAATTGGAGCGGCCGGCGTACTTCACAAGCAAAAGGCCGGCAATCTGCAAATTGCGGTTCTGGCGCTTTTGAACAGCATGAATTGTATCGCTGAGTTTTGTTAGTCCCTGCAGTGCAAAGGCATCCGCCGTGACCGGGATAATTACTTCGTCCGCAGCAATCAGACAGTTATACAATACAATATCAAGAGATGGTGCTGTGTCAATTACGATGTAATCATAGCCGTCTAACATTTCAAGCGCATCCTGCAAACGGTACATTCCCTCCACATTTCCATCTAAAAGTTTTCCCGCCTTGGCAAGCAATGGGTCCGAAGCTACAATATCTCCGTTCTCCATGTGTTGCACAGCCTCATCAAGCGGCACCGGGTCCTCATCAACCATGACATCATAAAGCGTTGCCGTATCCTCAATTGCTGCCTGATAGGTACTTGTGCTGTTCCCCTGTGGGTCCGCATCAATTAATAAAGTTTTTCCTTTTTGATTCAAAATCCCTGCTAATGTTGTAGCGGTTGTCGTCTTACCAATACCGCCCTTTTGGTTTGCAATTACATAAACCGTTGCCATAATTTTCTTCCTTTCTGACATTCTTGTCCCACATCCTTTTAGAATGCAATCTGGCCTTCTATTTTCTGATTCACCACATAATAAACCGCTTGTTCTTCCGGTTTCACGTAAATATCAAGCTGTTCAATTTCCTCTTCTGCAACTCCTTTTGTTAAAACATCATCGTGAATCAATTCCAACAAATGCTTTGTCGAACGTTCACGTCCTTCGTACTGAATCACCATATTTTTCTTTGCACTGGCGAAACCGCCAATTTGTTTATTTGCTCTTTCCACACTGCATCTTCGAGCCATACAATCACCTCCGTATCTTACTGTTCTTCCTCTTTCGCTTTACTGCGTTTTATCATATGATTTACGGCAAACCCAAGTCCCATAAGGATCCAGAACAAAGGTGCCACACATACACTTGAATCATTTGCAAGACCAACTACCATGTAACCACTGGCACCACAAAAAATTGCCATTGCTGTTTTTTGAAGCCATGTCTTTTTCTCTGCATTCATGCAATTCTTCCATGTTGCAATAACAAGCATCACGTACAAAGCAATCAATGCCAGACAGGCAAGCATACCGTCCTGCGTCCAAATCTGAAGATACATATTATGCGGTTTCGTAATAAGCTGCGCATTAAACTCAGAATTCACTTTTCCCACATAATCATTGTTCGGAAATTCATATACAAAATTATCCGCACCAACACCCATCAAGGCCGTTGATTTAAGCATTGGAAATGTACGTGACCAAATATAACCACGGCGGGTCGCAAAATCGTAATTATTTTCAAAGCCAATTGAATCCACTTTTCTTAGTTTGTCCAAACGTCCCTGTGGATTATAATACAAAAGTTTATTATCTTTTTTCACCAAATCCCACGTTTTTCCGTCTGCACCAATTTCAAGACACGGAATCGTTGTTTTATCAACTTCAACAGCAGATGCTGAGAATTTAATCTTCTCATATCCTTTTTCTGCAATCGTCACAACATTGTTGTTTGTCGCAGTCTCCAGTGTTTTTCCCTTTTTATCCTTCAAAGAAAAGGAACCGATACTGTCAGTCGAAGTAAACCCTCCCACAACCGTCTTCCCGCTGCCGGTCACAATTTCAAACGAATTTTTCTTTGTCTGAATGGACGAAATAGTATTCGTCGTTTTTTCTCCCTCGCTGCCCGTAAACCGGTTTAAAATGCCGGGTTTTGCAACGAGCACGCAGACCACCGCAGCAATACACACAACAACCGCTCCAACCGAAACAAGCAGATGCTTTTTTGCATAGGGAAGCAGAAAAATGAGTGCTGCAATAACAGCTCCGGCAACACCAATCAGTCCGGTCAATGACTGTGAGCCATACAGCATAATCAACTGGCAAGCAGTAGATATCAGAGCCAGTACACGAAATGTCATTTTCTTTGCCGTAAAAAGCAAAAGAATCGTAATCGGTAAAACAACCGCTACATATGAACCAACATAGTTCGGATTGTGAAGTGTAGAATATGCCATACCCTTACCAAATGTCAATTTTATATTAAAACCACTTCTGCCAGCCAGTTCAGTCGTAACCAAAGGCCTTGCCCAGGCACTCTGAATCCAATCCAGACCAAACGTTTGGAATGCACCGAGAATACCAACAACACAAGAGCCGGCAGTCAGTCCGTTAAGAAGCCACTCCACTACCTCTTCTTTCTTCACGTAACCATACACAAACAAAAAACAGATTACATAAATAAGAAGGACAAATACGCCCTCAAACTGCTCATAACCGCCTAAGAACGCATCCTCTGCATGCTCCGCTCCCATCGCCGAAAACAGCGAAAATAAGGCAAACACCGATGCCGGAATCAACGGAATCCACACATTTTTATCAAACAATCTGCCATTTTCACCAGTACAAAGCCAATATGCCAAAATAACCGTAACAATGGCACCCAGTATCATCAATATGTGCGATTTATAATACAAAAAGAAATCCGTCACCTGACCATTTGCCGATGACCATAATTGTTTACTCAATCCATTATCATAAATATGTGCATTGGTAATCAATGGAAGCACTGCCAGTATAAGCAAAATTGGCACAAAAAACTTTTTCCCATATTCTTTTTGCTGCTTTTGTTGTTTCATTTGCAATCTCCTTTATTCCTCAATAAACCTCTTGATTTTTTTCATCTTTTCTTTTGTCATGCGGTAACCATGCCAATAGGCCATCTCCAGTTTCCGCACATCACTTTCAAAGCTGTTCAGCAAATGGTTCGGCCGTAGAATCATCACTTTTCCTTCCTTCGCTAACGCCTCACACTCTTTCACCATAGCATTGTAGCGGTCCGGTCTCTCCATAATCACTCGTTTAATCTCCGGATATTTATGTCCTAGCATTCTGGCACCCATTTTATCATATTTGCCATAACGTTTCACAAAACCGCGCGGCTGCGTAAGCACAACAATTAATTTGTCACAACCGTCATCTAACGCTTTTTTAAACGGAATCGGGTCAACCAGCCCGCCATCGTAATACTTCTGTCCGTCCAAATCAATCGCTGGGAAAAACATTGGCAATGCGCAGGTTGCACGAAGCATTGTAAATTTCTCATCCATATCCATTGCGTTTTTATACTCAATCTGTCCGGTTTTTGCATTTGTCACACCAACCAGACAAGTTCCCTCATATGAACGAAAGGTGTCCCAATCAAATGGAATTAAGTGGTCCGGAATTTCTCCAAAAACAAAATCCAGTCCAAAAATACTCTTATATTTTTTCCAGTTACTCCGGCTCATATATCGCTTATCATTGCGGTATTTCTGCATAATTTCCAAATTTCTCTGTGGCTGCTTGGAAATATACGAAACCCCATCCGCAATTCCAGCGGAAACACCAATACAGTAAGGCAGTAATATATTCTCCGACAACAGTGCATCCATCACACCGCAGCTAAAAATCGGTCGAAATGTCCCACCTTCAAAAACAATCCCTGTCATATGCATGCTCCTTTCACGCCATTTACTCTATTTTATCACAGATAAAGAGACGCCGCAACCAAAGAGCGGCATATCTGCGTATAAAATAAAAATAGCAAAAGAAGTTCCATTCGTTTATATCGAACAAACTTCTTTTGCCATCTTTAAACTATTTTATTATAACAGCCCTGCTTTTCAACAATCCATTTTCAAATCTTACTCAGCGTTATTGTATTTCACACCTGTCATAAGCTTTTTGCCTTTAATAGCAAACAATTCAGAAACACTAACAACCTGATATCCTTTGTCTTTGCACTGCTCCAGAATTTCTGGAACTGCCTGTGCTGTTTTTTCATGAACGGAATGCATGTTAATGATACCGCCATCTTTTAAGTTATTGATTACATTGTTTACCAAATTATCCTTCGTTGTCGAATTCTGATAATCCTGACTCCAAATCGATACATCAATAAACGGTTTCTCGATTACTGCATACATCGCCTGACTATAAGCAACGTTTGGCGCACGGAACAAGAAGTGTTTGTATCCGGTGATTTCCGAAAGAAGCTCATCTGTCTTAGCAATTTTCTCTTTAATCACTTCTGGTCCTACGCCATTCAACCCATTGGAATCATAAGAATGGTTTGCCACCTCAAATCCAGCTTCTTTCGCTGCAAGAACTTCATTTCTGGACTCCTCATCATGCTCAATATGAGCACCGATGTAGAAGAATGTTGCATGAGCGCCTGCTGCTGTCAAAGCCTTCTGAATCTGCATACCATAATCAACAAATTCCGAATAACCTCCCGGACCATCATCAAATGACAATGCAACAACCGGTTTTTCTGGATCAATGTTTTTGTCAATCCAACTCTGGTCAAGACCATCGTATTTGAACTCAGAAGATTCAAATTCCGGTGCTACTGTTGGTTTTGGTGTTGGTTTGCTTGCTCCTGCTGCCGGATAAGTAGCTCCTGCTCTGGCAACAAATACAATGCTTGTAATCTTAACGGATTTCAACGTTTCCGGCCAACCCCAGCTGGCATTTTTATCCATTGGCTGAATGTTAATTCCAACAGCACTACCACTCAGTTTTTCATCAAATGGAATCGTCACAGATGTAGTATTCGGCATCATATCATAAGTAAATGCCACACCATCATCATATCCTGTCAAGGAAGCCTCTGAACCAGCCAAAGCAATCTTGCCGCCTGTCATTTTAGAAGTATCTTCTCCATCAAATGTAAGTTCATAAGCAACTTTAATTTCCTTGAAATAACTCAAATCAAAGCGGGAATCTAACTGTTTACTAAAATCAATTTTTGCTGGCGAAGCAGTAAACTCTGTATCACCAACTTTAGACAAATCAATTACAATATTCTTAACAACCTCTCCCTGCTGTGGAGTATTTGTTGGTACAGCTGTTGGTGTTGCTGTCGGTGCCGTACTTGGTTTATTTGTGTTTGGTGCAATAGTAATTGTCGGTGCTTTTGTAACTATTGGCTTCTTTGCCTTAACAGTAACTTTGCAAGTCAGTTTTTTCTTTCCGACTTTCGCTAATACAACTGCCTTTCCGGCTTTCTTACCTTTTACTACCACACTTGTTTTCTTTTTCTTCGAAAGACTAACAACCTTTTTACCTGACTTAATGGACCAAACTGCTTTCTTGCCATTTTTCAGCTTAATCGTCTTTTTCTGTCCAACCGAAATGCTTACTTTCTTTGTGCTAAGTTTCGGTGCCTTTTTCTTTGCTGCTGCCGGTGAAGATGGCATTGACACGCCAAGAAGCAATGCTGCCGTCATCACATAACTCATTGTTTTACAAAACTTTTTTTTCAACCTTGTGTCCTCCAATCATTTTTTGTTTTTGAAACCGCCCCGTAAACAACCCCTGTTTCGTATACGATCCCTCTCTTTGAGATTATTGTAACACCAAGGTATAACTTTGTAAATATATCCCATGCAATATTATAACGTTTTACTTATAGCAATTTTAAATAAAAGTATAAGGTTACGCTTATACTTTTATTCATCTTCATACATTCGGAATAATGTTTTTAAGATATTCTGGTACTCTTTCTGCTTTTCTTCGTCCTCCAACTGCTTTAATTCCTGAATCGGCTCACGAATCAAGCGCTGCAAAGAAGCATGAAGCACCTTTTTCAATAATTTCTGCTCTCTGTGATTGAGAGGAATTTTTCGATTTAAATATTCATAACTGTCCGTCTCAATCTGTGAACACCGTTTCTGCAGCGTCTCAATCGTGCCATCCACACGGCTCAATAAAAGCCATTCCATCGTCTCCTGCACCTTTTCCTCAATAACCTGTTCACAATCTGCCGCCAGTTTTTCCCGCTCATTCTGATTTTTTTCAGTAATTTTCTGCAGCGTATCCATATCAATCAACTGCACCCCCGGAACTTCTTGTAACCGGCTGTCAATATCCCTCGGTGATGCCAAATCCAAAAACTGCATTTGTCTGACACCCGTCTCTTTCCATTTATCGTACAAAACAACCAGATGCGGCGATGACGTTGCTGATACAACCGTTTCACACCGTTTCATCGCATCATAACGCTCATGATAATCCACCACTGTCAAATTTTCATGTACCGCTAACAATTCTTTTGCGTGCGCAAACGTCCGGCTGCACAGATAAATCTTTTTTGCTCCGTATTCAAACAAATATGTCAAAGCAAGTGCCGCCGTTTTTCCGCTTCCAATCACAAGAATATTTTTCCCGCTAACACCACCGGCACGGTGCAGCTCTTTCACGCCAATATAACTGACTGACAACGGCTTTTCGCTGATGCGGTAATTCGTTTTAATCCACTTGGCACACGTCACTGCATCCCTTACAATGCGCTCCAATTCTTTGCCGCTGTGCCCCATGGTTCTGGCAAAATCCATCGCCTCAACAACCTGCCCTAAAATCTGGTCTTCACCTACGACTAACGATTCCAAGCCTGCCGCCACGCGGAACAAATAAGAAACCGCCTCACTGCCCTCTTTTTTCTTACAGTAATCCCCAAACGAAACATTCGGGAAAATGTCCTGGTAGCAGGACTGCACCTGCTCCCCCGTCACCGCATCCGAATGAGAAAAATAGAAAATCTCGCTGCGGTTGCAGGTCGAGACAATCACACACTGTTTTAAGCCAATGACAGAAAGCCGCTCCCATAATTCAATTTTTTTTGAGTCGGGTAACGCCACCTGCCCGCGCAGGGCAAGTGGTGCTTCTTTATAGCAAATTCCAACATAGCCAAAAATCATGGTTACTGCTCCTTTTGTTCTTCCTTAAGCCACCGAGCTACATCAAGCGCATGATAAGTAATAATCATTTTTGCACCGGCACGCTTAAATCCAATCATGTGCTCCATCACAATTCGTTTTTCATCAATCCAGCCTTTTTGTGCAGCTGCCTTCACCATCGCATATTCTCCGCTGACATTATACGCCACAATCGGAATATTATAATGAATGGAAATATCTTTTAGCACATCCAGATATGCCATCGCCGGCTTTGCAATAATTAAATCCGCACCTTCTTTGATATCCTGCTCTACTTCACGCAGAGCTTCTTCTCCATTTGCCGGATCCATCTGATAACTTTTTCGGTCACCAAATCCCGGTGCCGAATGTGCGGCATCACGGAACGGGCCATAATATGCCGACGCAAATTTTGCACTGTAGGACATAATCGGCGTATTATATAGACCTTCTTCATCAAGAGCCTTGCGAATTGCCTCAACACGTTTATCCATCATATCACTCGGTGCAATGATATCTGCTCCTGCTTTGGCATACACAACAGATGCTTTTGCCAATAGCGGAAGCGTTTCATCATTTAAAACTTCCCCATCGCAAATCAGACCACAGTGTCCATGCGACGTATACTCACACAGACAGACATCCGCAACAACAACAAGTTCTTTGTAATTTTTCTTAATATAGCGAATCGCCTGTGGCACGATTCCGTCTTCGGCATACGCACCACTTCCCTGCTCATCTTTGTGTGCCGGAATACCAAACAATAAAACTGCCGGAATCCCTGCCTCACGCACTCGGTCAAGTTCTTCATGAAGTCTGTCAATCGAATACTGGCAGATGCCCGGCATCGACTCTACCGGTTCACAAATATTTTCTCCTTCTATTACAAAAATCGGATAAATCAATTCGTCCACCCGGACATGATTTTCCCGCACCATATCTCTCACTCGTTCGTTCATCCGCAGTCTTCTCGTTCGTTCCATTTTAATGCACCTTCCTTTTCGTATCCAATTACCTGTTTAATAAGATAGCATAAACCAGCGAAACATCTTTTTGTTTCGTTTATAAATCTTTTTATACTGAGAGTGCGGCAAAGGGCATGGCACTGTCCCTGTTTCTACCGTAACACTCACAATTTTCTTCTCGTACACAAGCCAGTCCGCAAAGCCTCCGTGTTCTTCTGTACTCGAACTCTTTGGCATCATTCGGTAATGATTTCTCTTTTTTATTTCACTTGCTAACCTGTACTGCTTTTCATGCAGTGGCGACGATACATCAAAATCCCAGTATAAAATACTGCCGGTCGAATGGAGATTCAACACCGTCTTTGGCGATATCCGCTTAATAAAAGAAATTAATGCCTTCGTTTCCTTTTCGCTCGCTGCCTTTTTTCCTGTATATGTTGTGGCATCCGGTTTCCTTTTCTTCCCCTTCTTTTTATCCTTTTTCTTATCTGCTGAAAAACCGGCAGGGAAATTATTGTTAATATTAACCCCTCTGGCATTATTTTTCCACGTATTGAAATGCCCTATCTTCTGTATTTTCTTGCGAAGTTTTGCATTGCGGATTCCACTTGCCCCATACTGCGAAATTGTCACACCGTCCGGGTTATCCATCGGCAGAATATAAAGGCAGGTCGAACGGAATCTTGCGCGGTGCTCACCATATTCCCGAAGAATTTCCTCGGTCTGTCGCATAATGACCTGTGTATTTTTCCACTCTCTGGCATGAATTGCCGCATCAATCACAAGTTTCTTTGCCGCAGAAGGATTTCCCACACGCAGGCACCAGATTTCCCTGTTGTCATATGTCCTGCCAAGGCTCGACAGCCCTGTTTTTCCAGGGTATTTGCGGGCAATCTTACGCAAATCTCTTGTCATCTCTGCGTAGTCGTATTTCTTATCCTTTTCACTGACAATCCACGGTTCTTCTTTTACAACAATTTTAATCCTGCACTGGTTTTTATCCGAATCTTTCACCTTTACGAAAAGGTAAGTCGTCCCCTTCTTTTTCGCCGTAATACGCCCGTTTTTATTGATACTTGCAATCTTTTTATTCTTTATTTCAAAAGACAATTTCTTTTTGGCATAGTTAAAAGAAACTGTCGCTTTTTTCTTTTCCCATAACTTTATTTTGCTGCCGCTTTTGCTCTTAATTTTTTCATTAAAATAAATGTAAATATAGCAGCTTTTGCCTGTCACTTTGGACGTTGCCTTTAAGAGCGTGTAAATTTTTTTGTTTTTTGTCTTACATTTTACCACACCGGAGGAAGATACGGTAACTAACTTCTTTTTTACTTCTTTTTTCGAAGCACCTCCGTAAACCTCAAAAGTAGATGCCTGTGACATAACAAGTTTTACCGAATCGGTCGTATACGAGTAAAGGTGATATACCTTTTTCCCTTTAATCTTTCGGTAATGAATCCCTTTCGTGCCGCCTTTATAATATTTGGCGTGGGGCGATACCAGTTCATACTTTTCCACCGGCTTTGGAGTTTCGGCTGGCTGTGGCGTAACTGTTGGCTCCGGCTCCTCTGTTGGCTCCGCAGTCGGTTCTACTGTCGGTTCAGGCGTTGGCTCTTCACTCCACTCCGTCTGATTGTTCTTCTGTCTTGCCTGCAAATGGGCAGGACTCCCGCTCATGAGGTCACACAAAATTAAGGTTACAGCAAGCAATGCCGCTATTTTTTGCTTATGCGTCTGACTCATTTCCCTCATTTCCTTTCCATTAATCGTGATGTTTCACTTTTACTGCAAGATAAAAGGTACCTCACAATGAGATACCTTTTTGTACTTGTTTGTTATAACAGATAAAACTTAAGCTAATTTGCTTTTTGCTACTTCTACCAAAGAAGCGAAACCTTCCGGATCGCTGATTGCCATCTCAGAAAGCATTTTACGGTTTACGTTTACCTCAGCAAGTTTCAAACCATACATAAATTTGCTGTAGGAAAGACCATTCATTCTAGCTGCTGCGTTAATACGAGCAATCCAAAGCTGTCTGAACTGTCTCTTTTTCTGTTTTCTACCTGTATAGGACTCTTCCAACGCACGCATAACAGACTGTTTTGCAACACGATACTGTTTACTTCTTGCGCCTCTGTAACCCTTTGCCAGTTTCAATACTCTTTTATGTTTTTTCTTTGCGTTCATTCCGCCTTTAATTCTAGCCA
>ERZ824598.455-NODE-455-length-67257-cov-7.398128_pt1 | contig 67257 bp, 93 predicted proteins | sample MGYA00519934_ERZ824598 | MGnify/ENA primary metagenome ERZ824598 (study PRJEB31778, sample SAMEA3449177) | human gut metagenome | biome: human gut; feature: human-associated habitat; material: faeces | place: United Kingdom | collected 2010/2012 ...
TGTAAATATAATTATTCAAATTTTTAGCGGTGTCCAGAAAACTGGGTACATATCACGCCGTGGGTTTTTTGTAAAAAAAGGTGGTAAACGAACCTAACATATTAAGGTGGAATGTTAGTTGGAAAAATGAAATAGCGCTTACCGAAAATTATTATATCACGGCTGACACAAAAGTGCCAGCCGTTTTTTGTTATTCAAATACTTTTATTACTCCTAGTTGTATTGCGCATTTCAATGCGTAGTCTACACCTATATCACGGAGCTTGTAGTATTTCCCATAGCTTAGTCCAAGGTCTATGCAACTCGTTGCCATAGGTTCATTGAGAAAGAAGCGACGCCGAAGAACTTCGCTCACCAATTCTTCGTCATCAAAGTACATAAAGGTTTGCTCAACTATGGTTAGCCATTTTTCGGGATTGGCTATCACTTCTTCATTGAGCCTATCAGCGTTGATGATAACCTTCCCTAACGGCTGGTAATGCTTCATTGCTATTGTAGCCGTCGGGTCCGATACGAAGGCATGATTACTGCTACCGCCGCCTGTTCTGCCACCGCTTTGGTAGTAGCCCTGTTCAGCCCTTGTTATCTCGACAGCTTTCTTGATTCTGTGATAGTAGTAAAACATTTTTTCAACCAGAGCGAACCCTTTCTGCGGATTCCTTCCTGCTCTCCAGTTGCGTCTGCGCCTTCCGTTGACGCTAGGAGTTTCTAAGGTCATAGTTAAGCTCACCCCAATTCTCTGGTTTTCCAACCAATACTTCAACGCTTTGTTGGTCGTTGCTCTTTGCGTATCGCTTTGCAACAAGAGCACTAACCACCTGCTTGCAGTTCTTATAAGCTATACCGCACAACGCATACATTATCACTCTCATTATGGCGTCAACTTGCGGATAGCGGACTGGCAACTCTTGGTTTTTTCTCATGCGTTCCACTCTGTCTACACGAACGCCAGATGTAGGCACAGGAAGGTTTACTGTGATAACGATATACACCGGACTGCTCTCGTCATAGTTCCAATTCTGCGTTGCAATAGCGTTCTTGGCTATCATAGCTACTACAGAAGCGTAAGCATTTTGGGTTGTTTTTCTTGGCTTTTTCTTATAGTCACTCTTTTGCTTTCTAGGCCCCTGTTCCCGCCCACGGCAGGGAGGTCTGCCCGGTATAGAGAACTCTATTTTCTCTTTGCTCTTAACCCACACCATGCCAAATCACCTCGCTTAGAAGTTGAAGTTGTCGTCTAATTCCTGCTGTGCTCCCATGTTTGCGAAGCCACCGCCGCTGTTGGAAGATGCGCTGTTCTTGCTGTCGATGAAGTCAAAACCATTGACCATGATAGCAGTGCTTTGCTTCTTGTTGCCATCCTTGCCTGTGTAGCTGCTGATTTGCAGACTGCCATTGACGAGGATGCGGCTACCCTTATGGAAGTAGTTGCCGATAGCCTCGCCAGTCTTGCCGAAGGCGGTGCAGTTAATAAAGTCGGCCTCTTTGGGCTGGTCTTTACGGAACGGTCTGTCGATAGCAACGGTGAACTTGCAATACACCTTGCCGTTCTGAGTGTAACTTACCTCCGGTTCTCTAGTTAAACGACCTAAGCCAACAAAATGATTCATGTTTATATTCTCCTTTCGTTATGTCGAGTGCATATATCCCCCGATAAATATGCGAGTGTGTTGAGGCAAGCGATATGCACTCGCCTCAACGGTTATGAAAAAATTATAAAGCAGTAGTTATGTGTATATCCTTCTCGTCAGCGCCATTCTCCTTGGCAGTCTTAGCCATTTCGATGCGATATTCTTGCGGAGTCAAGAAGTACAGTTCGTTGTCTAAGCGGAACTCGCACTCTCCCTCTTTAGGAGCTGTGCGGATAGGCTCAACTTCAATGCGATGAAACACCTTGCGCCACCTACAGTCCTTGACGTACTTGCCTTGCTCGCAGCACATACAGGCTTTAAGCGCGAGGTCTAAGAGGTCGTACAAATCCTCGGTTTCAACGGTAATATTAGGCTCTCCGTCTCTAGCTCTGACTGGTACGCTAGTGCAGAGCTTTAAATCCGCTTGCTTTCTACGGCGTTTGAGGCTCGCCAGTTGTTTCTGGTCAAGATAGGCAATACGCTCTTCGATGATATTCTGGCAATATGTCGCAACACATTTGAGTTTTCGATGCCACGTCTTGTCTTTTGTGGTTTCGGCGGCTTTGTCGGCTTCGCCAGCGAGGATTCCTATTTTCAGCCAGCTAAGGTATTCCTCTTTGCTCATGTATTTCTCCTTGTTCAAGCCTGTCCCTTCTTTCTTTTATTTTAAATCAATTCTTATTCGTTTCGGTATCTTCATCGTCATCTTCTATAACAAAGAACGTGTCAATCACGACGTAGAAAATACCAAACGTCAAACAACTTCCAAGGCCAGCACCCATAGCAAAAGCCAGCAGCAACTCCCAATCCATTAACATCCCACCTCCATTTGTTCCTTCTCTTTGTCAAGCGCTTCGCAGAGCTTCTTGTAAATGTAAAGTTTGATAACGCTATATACGGCGATGTCTTTAAGCGATTCGTCTACTTTGTCGCCCATAGTGCCGTGCATAGCAACATGAACAATATGCTTGCGCTCGTAGTTGGATGCCTCTTTCCACATCCGCTCCCACCACAACCACTCGTGAGGGTTTGCCTCGGAGCAGGATTGAGGAAAAGGTTCGCTGTTGTTGTAACCAGCCTCTTCGAGAATAGCTCCCAGTTTCAAATTCTCCAGCGGCTCACCCGAGCCATACTGAGAGTTCTTTGCAATAAATAACTCTTTAAGTTCGTCGAAAGTCTTGCTTACGAACGCCACATATTCTTCGTTGGCGCTGGTTGTAGAATCTTCTATACGCTGTTCTTTACTCATGTTTCTTTGCCTCCCTTTTACATCTTCCGCTACTTTTCGCGGCATTCTTCCGCTTTCTACCAATTCATCTAAAGCCACTTCCTGTTCCTCTTTGGCTCTAGCCGCTTCTTCCGGTGTTAGCTTGAATGGCTTAACGCTTAAAACATTAAACATGATTCTTCTTTGCCTCCCTTTTACGTTTCAGACTAGCGTTGGCGACGGCTTTTACCTCGCCCATGTTTTGATAGTACCCTGTGACAACCACTTCTGTATAGGGCGCATCAGAATACATCTTGATGATGCGAATATCATAGACCTGTTTGTCGTCGGGATAGACCACACCGTTCATGGCATCAAGATATAGCTTGACGATGTTATCGCCGTCCGGTTTACCTAAAGGCATGACGGCCTCTATTAGCCCAGCCTCAGCAAACCATTTTTGTCTGCCAGACGGAACCTTTCGGCATGATTTAATTTCGACTTTGAGCGGCATTTCGGGGCTGGGTAAGCTCCAACCCTGTTCAACCATGGCTTGCTGTGCTATTAGTCTGATAGCCGCCTTTTCCTCGGTGCTTCCTTTAGGCTCGTAGGCTCTGACGTGGCCACTGATTGTAGTAAATCTAGGTCTACCTTGCCCTACCGGCTCTCCCATAACCTTGAATCGCAGGATTTTCTTCCCGCAATTCATCGGCTCCTTAAAATTCACTGCGCACACCTCCTAAAATTTGCCGGTACTGCCATAGCCACCGCCACGGCTGCCACTCGCATTGTCGCCATCGGTGATGCTGTAGTGCAGGAAAATTCCTTGCATACAGCGCTCTCCTTTCTTGATGACGTATTCTTCGTCAGAGCTATTTACAAACATAGCACCAATATTGCCGTCATTGTCAGCGTTGTTGGCGTAGTCGGCATCGATGATACCAGAGCAGTGAACCATGAGGCCATGTTTAACAGCCAGCCCGCTTCTGATTCTCAAGAACAGGAACATATCCTGTGGCATAATAGCCTTAATGTTGAAATGCACGAGTTTGCTAAGTCCGTGTGCAGGAACAACAATGTCATACGGAGCATAGAAATCATGCCCCGCAGCAGATTTCGTACCGCGTATCGGAAGTTTTGTGTCAAACGGCGCACCCTTGACTGGCTCAAATCTGATTGATTCTCTTTGCCCATTCTCGGGGCCGTACACAAGCTCATCAAGAGAGCATCCCAACGATTCAGCAAGACGCATCGCTATGTTTAGCGCAACTCCCGTTTTGCCATGTTCCACGCAGCTAAGATGTACTTGGCTAATCGCAGCCTGCTTTGCTAAATCAATCTGAGATACGCCACGTCTGCGTCTTGCCAAGGAAATGTTTCTTCCTAGAACCTTCATATCTTCACTTATTGCTGTCATTATTTCTTATCTCCTTTCTTATGTCCGAAAGAGCAGGATTGTTCTTTGCAGTCAGAGCATCCCATAAAGTTTCTGTCGAAAATCTCTGGTGCTGCTTTCGCAAGCTCTTGATGAATAAGCTCTGCAAGTTCTCTATGCTCCGGCATAGCTCTCTTGCATAGGCGTTTCGGCAGGTATTCATACCATGCTCTAAAGTTGCCAGTTGCAACAAAGGATGTCTCAACGCCCTGTGGCAAAAAGTAGGCGGCATCCTGTTCTGCAAGACCATCAGCGATACATTCTTTGTAAGCATAAAGCATAGGATGTCCATCAATCATAGAATCAACAACTTCTTTAGGCACACCACGCTTTTTAGCAAAGTCATACATACCATCAGTGATAATGAAAGTATCAAAGGCACTGTCTCTAGCAGACTTACAGGTGAAGCTAAGGTGGCGATGGCGTGTAATCTGTCCTAAAACCCTTACGCTGCACTTAACCAAGAAACTCGCATAGCAGTGCTCCAGCACACTAAGATGCCCGCTTTTGATGATATTCCCGACACCAATGCTGGAAACATCTTTGCCATACGGCTGACTGCAAGCAGCCTTTAAAAGCTCCATGTGGTTTGGTGTGATTGAAATTAACTCTGCTGTTGGCATTTTTTGTCCTCCTTCAACTTTTTACGTTGTTCCTTGATTGCCTCCAATATCGGCCGCTGAAATTCGCAGTCATCATCAAACTTAACCTTGCCGTCTTTGCCTCTGCGCATCTCCATTAACTGAAAATTCCAGTCAATGTCGCGTTCCATTTGTTCCAACATCCAATCCGGCATTTCATGGAGATTCTCCACCAATTCACTTTGGATAGCTGCCAATGCCTGTGTAGGGATTCTATGCACGGCATAGCGGAAAGCGAACAGCAGGACGTTTAATTTTTCATTTGTCATTTCCTCACCCCCGATTTTCAACTCCGACAATTTCAACACCTACAAGGTATTGCTGTAAAACCTCCGCATCATAGCAGCAGAACACTATTTTACCATTGCTGTTAAAGACGCGAATTTCTTCAACATTGCCGAACTCCTCATCTATGTCAATTTCTAAATCTCCTTTGACACAAATGTAAGCGTCGTCTATAAAATCCGGCACATCATTGGTAAAAGATTGCAGAATTTCATTACCAAAAATACTGCCATTTATATACATAACGTATTCTACGACTATTTGGTCTTCGCCGAACAAATACGTTCCGCGAATTGCATATCTAACTCTGTTACTTAAAGCTTCTATATCGTAATATTTAATCATTTTTTACCTCCTTAAATATTCATGTGGTCACAATGGGCACATTCCATTTCGTCCCCACCGCCGTAATAGCGGCACAGTTCACAGCAGTATTGCCGTTCCCATTCATCGCAGAGATTGTCGCAATTATCGCAAGGATAATATTCATCATCGTCAATCATTCGTCTGCACCCTCAAACGCGATTGCTTTATTTGCCCACATCATAACTTCTTCAAGCTTTTGTAATGCAATCTTTCGTTCTCTGCCTTTAGGACACAGCTCGTTGATTCTGTATTCAAGATATTTGGCAGCCACATTTAAATCTTGGATGCGTTTCAACTGCAATTCATCTACTGGTTTGCTATCTAATCTGCTCATTTGTATCACTCCTTTCAACGTTCCATCTATCGGGCCAATTTGTCAATTTGCAAGGCGAAGCGGAGTTAACATCGTGAAAGATACATCCTTTGCAGCACTTCCGCTTGCTACACATTTCTTTTATGAGTTGAGCCGCTTCTTTGAGTTTTTGTTGTTCACTCATATCTTCATTCCAACTGCTCCCTACTCACATCCCTGTAATGCATCTGTTAGTAAGCTTCTTATAAACATCTTCGTACATTTCTTGTTTATCACCATTGAAGGTATATTCTGCATAGATGCCGTCACCGCTGACTGTAGTAGACAACAACGCTTTATAGTTCTGCAATGTTTTACACGCCCAAACAACAAATACGTTTTCAAGAGTGATTTGCTCTTTGTTGTTATGGTTGTACCATTCTACTAATTTGTTTTTACATACGCTTTCAAACTCAGCCATACCTGTAATAATCATTTTTTTACCTCCTTTATAAAAAGCAGCGGCGCGGGAATTCTTGGATTTTACGCAGGCCTGTTTCATCAGTCCATAACAATAATGGGCCTACCGTTGCCAAGTCCGCAACCTACTGCCATTCGGCAACCCAGCCGCCGCACCCTAGGGCTAGTTATTTATTTTTACTGTTGATAGTTGCAGCCAAGTAATCGAGAATTCGCAAGGCCTCATCCTTAGTATCATAAGTGCCATAGACACATTTCTCTCTGTCTGTACACACGCAAACATCCCACTGTTTCTTGATGTCTCTTTGATGTACTTTAACCGCATTTATTTTCTTTGCTTTAATCCATTGCGTTTCGCCAATCTTAATCAGCATTTTTTTCACTCCTTACTATCTACGATTTTTCTGCCGCGCCCGCGGGCTTAATTAATCGGCACGTTAATGTCCTTTGTGTAGAGGTCTACGCCGCCAACATCCACGATAGCAACGTGCATTGGTGTGCAATGTGTGCGCAGATACTTGACCAGCGGCATAGCCGCTTCTTTAAGTTCTGCCTGTTGTTTTTCGTGCCAAGTGCAGTCTGCTTTCACTTCGTTAAAGACTTCTAATTTTTCTTGATGTTTCATTCTTTTCACCTCCTAAACTTTTCAAGGGACATTTTGTCCCCACGTGCAACTTTTACAAGAGATTTTTGCAACATGTTGCAGTTTTCTCTTACAATTTGTACTCCACGCCTAACTCTTTCGCTACGCTGGGCAAGGCTGCTTGCGCTTCTTTCTCTGAGCGGTATACCCAGCCTTTGTCTAGCAGGGCATACTCTTCCGGGAATCCGCCCCACCACAACGAGCGAACAACCCACTTATCGCCCAAACGCCCAAAGGTAGAATAAACATCGCCTTTCTTTGGCTTCCACGGCAGTTTAACGATTTCGATATCGCCTCTTACCAGACCAATAAGCGGCATGTTGGCAGTTGTGTATACTTTTTCTGCGTCATCGTCACTCACTATTAGTCCGTCGACGATAAATTTATAAATCACTCCTTCGCGTCCTTTAATTTTAAATTCTTCGTTCAACTCCACGCCCAGCATTTGGGCGATTTCCGGGATAAGATTTTTAGCCATTTTCGTCCTCCTTCTTTGCTCTTTCTATATGGATTGCCACTGCCTGTGATACCATTTCTCGTAGTTCGCAAGCTGCGTCGTAAGTCATCATTCCGCCGCGTCTAGAAACCTTTAGGATTTTGACCATAACATCTGTGACGCACTTCTCGATTGATTGCCAATCACCGTGCATCGAAGTTATGGCAGTGCAATTTCCTCCATTGTCATAACTAAGCACATAACTAACTCCGCTTTCCTTGAGCAATTTAGCTGCCTTAGCTGCTTTCTTATAGTCAATCATTGTTTTTTCTCCAATCACGCACCCCGTCAATAATCGCTACGATTAACCCCATCCATTGGATAATAGCCACCGGGATAAGCGCCACAATCAACACGACCGCTACAAATTCATCTAACGTCATTACTATCACTCCTTCACAGCTTTACTTGCTTTTAAAATTTTCTCAATCAGCTTATCTACAGCCTTATCTGCAAGTTCGCCTGTAGCCTTGATGTTGGCAGGTGTTATATGTTCCGCAGCATACATAGCGTATATTTCTTTTTCTGTGGGGAGAAATGCTCCCAAAATATCTAAAGCCAAAGCTGTACAAACAATTATTTTAGCTGCCTTAACGGATTCTTTATCCTTATTATCTGCCATGACTGCTAATGTAGCTATCATGGCATATACAGTTACAAGAATACCTAATATGCAACAAATTCCTTGTATCATGTCTATTCTTCCTGCCCAGTAAATCAGCCACGGGCTGACAATCGGCTCGTTCATCATTTACACCCCCACAATCTTTCTGCCACACCAGCAGCAGTACGACTGCCCAAAATTTTCAAACGTGCCGCCGCACTTTTCGCAGCGATAAATCGGCAATGCTTCTTCATAGTACCCTGTGTATACCATCTTTGTTCTATGGTCAAGCTCGCGCTTGATAGCACGGATATGAGCCGTGTAATAATTGATACGTTTAAGAGCAGTTATTTTAACTACAACGCTCCACGCGGTACTCGCACGAAGTTTTTCTTCACTTCTTACGTACTTCAAACGCGAAATTTCTCTACGCAAATATTTTTGCGTTTCCGGCAGGCTATCCCACCATTTCTGACGTTCTGGAGTCATTTGCTCTTCCTCCTTTAGTTAATTTCTTCAGCTTGGGTATATTCAACTTCATCGTCGCATGCAATGCTTGTTCTAATTAATTTGTCCCATCCACTGTTGTTGACAAAAGAACACTCTTCGTAAGCCTTTTTAATGGCTTCTTCTTTACTTTCTGCTTCTATTTCTACTGAGATAAAAGCTGTTGTTTTACCGGAAACAATATATTTTTTCATCAGTTATCACTCCTTATCGCTATCTTTATAAATCAGTTTCAGTGCTTTCATTGTTATGCTAGACAGCGTTGCAACAGCCGTTTTATCGCCATGTTTATCACGAATCAACTTGCCTACGGCTTGCATTGCCGCCACAATGCAGTTCACAACCTTTAATGCGTTACCTTGCACCTGTCCTGCTGTGTAGCCGTTCTCTTTGGCATAAGCGAGCACATAATCTACACCGCTTTCATCAAGCAATTTCTTCGCCTGTTCTGCCTTTTTATAGTCAATCATTATTTTTCACTCCTTATCCACAATCACTCTATTGTGTTCTGCGTCGGTATGATTAAGCATCTTTCTACCGCTCTATGCCACAATTTATATTTCAGCAGCTCGCTACGCATCAGTTGACGCGCTTGTTTTACGCAATAACGATAGTATTTCAGCTTCTGCTGTCTACGTCTGTTCATTACAAGCACCCTCCACAGCAGCCAAACGGCACGTTGGCGTTAACCAGCTCTTCCAGCTCGGCAACATCCCCCTTTAACTCATCGGGAAGTTTGTCCGGGATTATAACCCACGGGCCTTCTTCAACCTCTTCTTCCCAATCGGGGCCGAATCCGCAGTACCCACCGGAAAGCAACGCTCCATAGATAGAATATTGCTTGCCGTCTTTTTCGACAATCAACACGCCACGACAAAGATTCGGCCAGCTTCCGTCATAAGATATGAATTTCATTTTATTCACTCCTTTAACCACACTTGCATTTCTCTGTATGCTTTTTTCAAGCAATACAGATAGTATTTTCGCTTCTGTCTTTTGCGGCTATTCATATCCCGAGCCACCTCCACAGCGTCACCAGTGCTGCGATACCGATAACGACAGGTATGCCAGCAATAAGAATAACCATGATAACCTCAATCATGTAAGTGAGGGCTTTGCAAATCAATTCAATCATTATTCTTCCTCCCAAAACTTCACGCCGTTTCTGGCCTTTTCGACCAGCTCTTTATGTCTTGCTTCCGCATCTTCTTTCCAGTAATATTGTTCGTAGTAGAGGTCATTCCAATTTGTACGGCCGTTTTCATCAATACCGAAAAGCATTATTTCAAACGGCGCAATCTGAAACGGCTTATCGGTAATCATGATGCTTATTGGCAAGTTGACTGTTGACAAGATATACTCCTTGCCGTCTATAGCGAACCTGTCTTTGAGAATTAAATGCTCACCCATACCGCTATTCTTCCTTCTTTCTCTCAGCCTTATAAATATCAACCGCCGTTGTGAGCGGCAGTATAGTCACCGGAAACATGAACCTCAAGGTTTCTACCGCCACCAGCCAGCGTTCATGCTGCCTAAAGATTTCTCCTGTGTACTGTCCTTTGATTTTCAGAATGTCGTCGGTGTAAATCATGTCGCCATGAATATCTCTAACACCAGTAGCCGTTCTTTCCATGTTTGCCTCCCTGTTTTTCTCTCTATTTTCATCCGCTTTTCCAATTTTAATAAAATTTATTAAAATTATTTTTTGCGGTTTTTGTCGTAGTAACCGTTGTCTCTGCCGAGCATCGTCGCTCCGCAGCATCCGCACCTCATAACGTACAGATTTCCACGCTTTTCGTGTACCGTGTAAGCGTGTACCAGCTTTCTGATTTCATTGCCGCACTTAATGCAGTACGGTCTATTTTTGCTGTTGAACATCACGTTCTCGATTTCCATATCGTTCACCCCTTGAATCGTATATGCCGCTCTCGCGAACGGAATATGGGCTAGATTCGTTTTTATAGGTGTCACAGGTAACTTTATACCCGTTACTCCTTAAAATTAAATCCAGCGGCATTTCCGTTCGTCAGAGAAAATTTGCCAATTTTGGGTTGGCAACCAACGGGTCATGGTCTACTTGAATCATTCTGTTCGGCTCAAACCCCTTGGCCGTTGTCACCGAGAAGCACACCTCGCGGTCGGGATTGACGTAGACCTTGTAGCCAATATCCTCTTCGCCGACTGCCGTACAGTAGTTAGCGTCGTTCAGTATGACTTGCAGGAGCCTGTAGTTGCTGACAATCTCGTTCCTGTTCAGCCCCATCTTCTGCCCGTAGAGCAAAATCTCGTTGTGTGTCGGCATGTAGGGTATTATGTCTCTGTGCTGACGAAGCTTCCACTTCGTCCACGCCCAGAGCTTTGCGCTTTTGCGGAGGCCAGCAGGAGAAGCCTGTGTGATTGGTTTCTTCTGCTCGGCATCACGCTCTCTGCGATAGTTCGCAAGCGCGTCATCAACATCGTAGAACCTCGGCCAATACTGCAAGCGACATAAAGCGTTGCGAAGGTACTGTACCTGTTCGCCAGTCAAATCCCTGTACTGGTCAAGGAATGTTCTCACCATGCTCTCCTGTCCTTCCATGCTCGAAGCTGATACAGGCGGTTTAAGTCCTGCTGACTTCCAGTACCCGAACAATTTAATCACGTCTTGTCTCTCCATGTCTAACTCCCCCTAAAACAACAACTCTTCTTTCTTCGGCTTGTCAGCGCCGCTGTGGATGTTCTTGCAGCATCCCTCGACATAAGCCAATGTGCGCTTGCCTTGCTCTAACGAGCGCTGCATCGCCTCCAACACTACGACTTCGCCGTAGTCAGCAATCATGTCTTGAATTTTCTCGGAGATGTATTCTGTCATCAGCCCCATGTTTTTGTTCCAAAACTCAAACGGCTTGCTGACAACATCGACAACAACTCCGGCATTTTTATAATTAACTACGGTAGTAGAATTATTATTGTTATTGTTGTTATTATCTTTCTCTATATCTATATCTATATCTACGTTACCGAGTTGTTTCATGTCTGTTACAGTGGTGTTACATTGTAACGCTTTCATCTTCTCGCGATGCTTTCTAACCCGCTCTGCTACTGCGGTTTCGGAGCCAATCGCCTCTGCTGCTTTCGGCAGCGAAACGTCGCTCTCGAATTCGGACTCTACCAGCAGATTGTGTTTGCGCAAAAACGCCACCGTGACCGACACATTCTCTTCGTCCTCATCGATATCCAAAGCCAAGTTCTCTATGAACTCGCTCTCCGGACAGTCGTAGGCTATATGCCCTTCGTTTTTCAGCGACAACAACATCATTTTGAGATAAATGACTGTGTAAGTATCGCCGCCAGCAATCTTGCGCAGTTTCTTGATTTCAACTTGGCGGAAGAAATCTTCTTGCAGTTTTAGCCACCAGTATCGTTTACCCACGCTATCACCCCATTTGGTTCATCAACTTGCTGCTAATTACACTTTCATAGTCCATGCCAACTTCTTGCATGAGCTTTAAACATTCGGCGGCTCTTTTATGGTCGCGCATTACATCAATCGCAGCCGACAGAACGTCGAAAACTTTCTCAGCTTCATCGTCTGTGATTTCGCCATCGCCTTTAGCGTGAATTACAGCGGCACCGCAGACAGTAATAATTTCACCCCATGTAAGCTTGGGAGTTTCGTTGTAAGTTGTGTCAATCATTTGCATCCTCCTAAATCTATATCTGAATCCGAGCGAGCTTGCCGCTAAGCCCAAGGAGCGGCTGACGGATAGCCGGAGCTTTCAGCTTGCTCGCCCAGACCAGAGTTATAAAAGGCTTATTCGCCTTCTACAGCGGTTTTAATATCCTCTGCGGTAAATTCATCGTCTGCGACGATTTCGCCAGTCTCAACGTCAACTACGCGAGCGTCAGAGGCTTCTTCTTGTTCGATTGTATCTACGTTGTTGTCTACAGAGAGGTCTAAAGGCTTCTCGTGAGCATCCGCGTCCTCGGCCATTGCCTTCTGCATTTCGATAGACATTGGCCCCCAATGACGCAGCGTGTATGCCAAGACGGTTTTCATCGCCATTGCATCGAAGTCGCTCTGCCAAGGACTAGAAGAAGAGTTGTAGCTCTTGCTGAATCTCTTGGCGTGTTTGATAACGGCATCCTTAGTCCAGTAGACTACTTTGCGGAAGCCATTCAGCAGTTCAAAGGAAGCACAGTAGCCAATGGCAGCGTCGCCTTCCTGCTCACCATAGGTCAGTTCCTCAGTGAACTTATTCCATTTAACAACCTCACCCTCATAGACGGTGTTTACGTTAATGGATTTATAGAGGCCGCTTCGTTGAGGCAGTTCGACATATCCGAGATAGCCGATTTGGAATTGCGCAATGCCCTTATAGGGCACAATCCAAGCTCTGCCAAGGGACGGCAGGATTGGCAAGTCGAGGCTTGCTGCGATGGACGCTGCGCTCAGCACGGTACGCATATCTACGTTCTGTAAGAGTTTGTTTTGAGATACTACGGTAAGCACAGAGCTAATGAAACCCGGTGCCTTCTTGCCGAGCATACGTTGGAATCTGGCTTGTACGCTGTCCTGTTTGAACATTGCGTCCAACAGTGCTACACCAGCTTTAGGAGCTGACTGCACAGCTTGCTCTTTTTGTTTTGTAATTAAACCCTTTGCACTAACCATTGTTATTCATCCTCCACTTCTTTAGCTCTACGTTTTTTGGCTTGTCTTGTAAGGTTTACCGTAAGCATACGGTATTGCGTCTGCCGACGATACTTCTGGGACAGTGTGGGATAATCTTCAGCAAAAGCCTTGTTATCCCACACAGCACGGTTATGGATGCCGTAGCTGACGATATAGTCGCCACATTCGCCTTTCTCCGAATTACCGAGTTCCAAGCGAAGTTTGTTTTTTTTTTCGTCAATAACCTTTTTGATTTCGGTAATCTGGGCTTCGAGTTCTTTAATCTGCTCGCATTGTTTCTCCCACTCACCGCTCATTGGCATGACCTCTTTATCCCCGCCCGGATACATTTTTTCAATAGCTTTAGTACAGCTCTCGCTGTAATCTACCTCGGGGATTTTATGAGGGACAACGTAGTTCTCCCAAAAGTCTTTCTCCGCTTCGACAAGGGCATTGATTTCGTCATCATCGCGCTCAAACTCACGGATAACGGCTCTCTGCCCACCGCAGAGGCAGACAAAGTAGCACTTGTCGTAGTTACCTACCGCCATATAGTGCAAGGCTTGCACCAGATAAGAGGGCGGCACCTTATCGTCGGCCCATTCGTCGTAGTTGTACCCCGCCGTGGTCTTAATCTCCACGATAGAGTTCTCACCCACGACCAAACGGTCAACGTCGGCAATCATGAATGGGTGCTCGTCACTGCGAACCATGCCGCAACGGCGGAGCTTCTTGCCCGTCTTGTCTTGGAACCATTGAGCCAACGGTTCTTCCAAACGATTACCCCATTCCATGCGTTCCTTGACTTCATCCGAGAGGTTAATCTCAGATGCTACAGTCTGACTGGTCTTTTCCTGCCAGAGCTGAAACTTTGACTTGTAGGTATTAACACCAACAATAATGCCAGCGTCGCTGCCGCCAATACCTGTGGTGCGCATCTCTAGCCACTTCTCCCTGCCGCCTTCTGCCTGTATCTCGGCTGCGGTCATAAGCATTGTTGTACTCATTCCTCATCCTCCGCTGGTGTAGATTTTCTTCCGTATTTACCGTTTCTACGCAACAAGCCAATGAGTTCTTTTAAATCCTCGGGCCAATCCTCTGGAACAGCCTCGTCATTTCCGATTGCAATGACCGCAATGCCTTCGTCTTTAGACTTCTCGGCTTCGTGTTCATGGTTCATCATCCTTGCAAACCCCTTGTCATATTTCGCAGTTGCAAACGCTGCGTCAAGAAGTCCCCAAGTTGCACAGTGAGCATCTTCGGAATTAACACCGCTCTCCATAAGACTTTGCTTCATTCCTTGTGCTACTGTGAATACGAGGCCAGCAAAGACTTTCGCCAAATCCTCGTTTCCTGCTTCCGCATTAACCTCAAATTCCAGATGCTTGCCGTCAATAAGAGCGGCATGGATGACTAATTCGTTAGTTTCTTTCATTCGTTTGTTCCTCCTTAGACTTTTTATAGTTTTTTCGGCAGCGGCAAACCCTGTTGGAGATTATTGCTGCCGGAATGTTCATGAGTAAACTCAAATCGCACTGGCGTACACCACATACAATGTTAAGGAAATAATACGATTCACATTCAAGGTCACACAGTGAAGGTACTTTAGGGCGCGGTGCTCTCGGAACCTTTTTGTATTGTGGTTTCATATCCATAAAATCCAATGCGCTGTTAATGCTCACGCTTTTGATTATGGATATATACAACGCATACCAGTTTTCTCGAAACTGGATACTGCTTGACTCATGAGCGACAGCCGCTTCCGTTTGAAAGCTGTGAGAATGAGCTTTAACGTAATTTTCTTGGCAGACATGCCTTCGTCCCACTCTCATTTGGAATCCTCAATCTTCACAATGATTGTTTCACCGACCTGTAAATGTTGTCGTTTGCCAATGCCAAAGCCGTTTCGCTCGCTCAGCTCATGCACGAACTCAGCGAACGGTTTGCTGCCATCGTAGTATCTTTCGGCAATTCCCCAAAGGGTTTCGCCGCTTTGTACTGTATGGCAAATCTTGCGGTGCGTCGGCTTCTCTCTGTCTGCGAAATAGTCGGTGTCGAATCCGCTAACCAGCAGTGCTAAGATTCCGACAGCCGCAATTTTAAGCAGCGTTTTCATGTCTCCCCACCTCTTTCTCTTCAATCCAATAGTGCTTTAAGCGCGCTCTGATAGCGCCCTTTCTTTATGTTCCGCACCTTGTCCTGTTTTGCGGGCGGCGCGAACATTTCTCTTAGTTGCTGGTCAACAACATCCGCTACCAGCAGCCACTTTCTGCCGTATCTTCCGGCGGAGACTTTGCCTTGCTTAATAAGTTCCCGCAGCATTTTGTCACTTATGTTGCGGCTCTTGGAAAATTCCTTGATTCCCATAAGTTCCATAGCTCACGCTCCTTTTGCTCCCAGCAGTTTGTTGACGAAATAAGCCTGACCTTTACCAGTCACCTTAACTGTCTTGCTGACGGTTACATGGCCATCGCTATGTGTAACCGCCGTTTCCTTGATGCGGAACAAGCCTAACTCCATAGCTCTCTGCGTCGGGCTGTTATAATCAGCACCTTGGCGTTTAATCAAATAGCCGTTGTTACGCAGCCACTCGAACATGCGCTTCTGGCCCATGTCGTGGCCATTCTGCTTGATGAGCTTTGCTAAATCACCAATCAAGATGGTTTGGTCGCTCGCGGAAACTGCATCAGCAAAGATTTCCTTCGGCTTCATGCGCTGCGTGTCGCTCTCCAACTCCTTGATACGTGCATCGCGCTCTTTAATGGTAGTTTGTGCTATGAGCACAGCTTTCGCCATCAGCTCCGCGTCGCTCATCTTCTCGCTGCCTGCGATGTAACCGCCAGTCTTGCGGATAGCGGGCAGAACTTCCGCTGTCACCCAATGTTTGAATTTCTTCGCGTCGGGCAACTTGCTAGAGAGAACGAGAGAGTAAAGACCACTTTCATTGATAAGCGTTGTTCCGCGTTGTCCAAAACTCGGCGACGTTTTGTCGTTGAGTTTCTTATCATCATCATCGACGTGCATTGCAACAGCTTTGTTTAAATCACTGTACCCCAAAATCTCCGCTACATCTTTACCTACAAACCAAGGCTCGCCGCCCTGTTCTACCACTCGAACCTTACCGAACGCAGGATTCTCAAAAATCTTTAATTCATTCATCGCATTACCTTCTTTCTTAACCCTCTGTGCTATAATGTTAATTACAGAACCGAGGTGATTATTTTGGATAAAGAACAACAAGTTCACGAAATTGTGTTGCAGTACATGGCTGCAACCAATGCTCATCAAGAGCGCAGCAAAAAATATAACGGTTACGATACCGTTACTCCAGAACAATACGCCAAAAAGTACCAAGATTATTTCATGCGCGTATCTTCTGAATTAGAAACTACTAGGTAATTATCCAGTATCATTTTTACCAACTTTAATGTTTTTTTGGCTTCAAATCTGCTCATGCCTTCGAGATTTCCCATTATCTTCTCGGCGGCTTGAGCAATTTCTTTTTGTGTCGGCCCATTTAGATGATTGAACCTTGCGCAACGAAGCAAGTCGAAAACCGCTTCATTAACATTCATCTTTCCTCTCTCCTTTCAGCAACTCGTCGTTCTGTGCATCTCCCTTTTCTGGAACATCTAGCAGCTCGTCAATCGTACAACCAAACAGTTTCGCTAAAACAGGGAGTTTATCAGCCCTCGGGAGTGCCCTGCCCGTCTCCCAGCAAGCGATTGTTGATTGCGGAATGCCAAGAGCTTCTGAAACTTGAGGTTGGGTGAAGCCAGCCTTGATTCGCATTATTTTGAAACTCAATATTCTCCCTCCTTCCTCGAAGATTTTATTGAGTAACTCAATTTATGTGTATATTATATATTGAGTTTCTCGATTTGTCAACACTGTTTATTGACAAAAATTGATTTTTTCGATACCATGATATTGAAATAATCAATATTCAGAGATAAGGGAAGTCGGGGAGGAAGAAACCATGCCAAACAGGTTAAAAGAATTACGTCGTTCAGCGGGAATCACGCAAAAAGAATTAGCATCCAGTTTAGGCATCGCCCAACCAACGCTGTCTGGTTGGGAAACAGACCGTTTTCAGATTGATTACGACAATTTAGTCAAATTAGCCGATTTCTTTGGCACAAGCATTGATTACATTCTTGGTAGGAGTGTAGATGAGCAGACTACGGTTTGTAATTCATCTCCAAAGAAAGAGCCTTATAATAACAAACCTGCCGTAAGAAGCGACGAAGAGAAGCTTCTTGGCGTTTACAATAGCCTTGATAAGCAGTCGAAGAACCAGCTTATGTCTGTTGCTTACCTAATCATGTCCCAGAGCCTCAAGGCGCAAGGCATTGACGTTCAAGAGATGATAGAGCGGCAGCTCCATAAAATCCAGAATGAGGGAGGCGAGAAAAATGACGGCTGACGAACTGCAACAAAAGGCTATTGCTCACGAATTATTTTGTGAATTATCCCCGCAATCAAGAAACATAGCCATAGGTATTCTACGGCTACTGCTGGTCGAGGAAACGCGCCCTTTTTGACTGTCTACTCACCCGACAGTAGCCGATGTGAGCAAAAGCCGAATGACGACAAGCTGTAATAAAAAAGACCGCACTCCGCGCTGGAGAACGGTCGACACTTTTTTAGCTGTTTAAACTGAACTGCTATGAAGGAGGACTAGCGATTATACCGAAGCTAAAAAGGAAAACAAAAAGGCCTCCGATGTACGGAGGCCTTTTTGCAAACACTATAAATAAAGAAAGAAGGGATTGTGACTCCAATAGGAGATATGCCGAATGAACTTCACACTTATATTTTAACAGAACCATAGAGTAAGTAACAAGGGGGTTTTGACGTGTTTTTTGTCTGAAAGGAGAAAAAATTATGGCAAAATATAGAGAAGGCTCTATATATTACGAAACAAACAGAGGCAAATGGCACGCTTCCGTCGCCGACCCGCAAGGTCACAGAACACACAAAAGGTTCGACACAGAAGCGGAAGCGAACGCTTGGCGCTTGAGCATGGCAGCGAAATACATCAAGGGTAATTATGTTGCGAAAAGTGACATGACACTAGGGACATGGATTTTGCAGTATCTCAGCGTATTCGCTAAATCTAAAGTGAGAGAAAAGACCTTCTTGAACTACGCTAATACCGCTGCGCATATTAACGAAACATTGGCAGACGTAGAGCTGCAAAAACTTTCACCCATTGCAGTCCAGTCCTATATCAACAACTCAGACATGACAGACGGAATGAAAGACAGATTGGTAAAACTGCTTTGCCGTGCGTCAAAAAAAGCCATTGCAACAGGGTTGATAGAAAAAGACTTCATGGCTGGGGTAGAAGTGCTCAAACCCGAGCCGAAAGAAGTAGAGATTTTCTCCCCCGAAGAGCTGAATATAATTATGGAAACCATTGACAGCGACGCAAGACTTCGCAGGCATCATCTGCTTATTTCCGTTGCTATCGCGTCTGGCTGCCGGATAGGAGAGATATTAGCCCTAACGCCGCAGGATTTAGTTGGAGATGCTATAAAAATCAACAAAAGCCTAGTAGAAGTTAATGGCGTAGCAAAGCTTCAACCACCAAAGACCAAAGCAGGATACAGACGGATTCCTTTGCCAAAGAGTATAATGGCAGAGCTTTATCAAGCTGCGTATGCGCTTAAAGACGAGGAAATCATCAGAAACGCCAAAGGCAACCCGTGTTTGACCACGAACATCGACAAGACGTGGAAGCGGATATTGAAGAAAGCGGGAATTCCTTACAGAAAATTTCATTGTCTACGCCACACTCATGCGTCGATGCTGCTTGCAGCCGGAGTGCCTATACTAGAAGTAGCAAAGCGTCTGGGGCACTCTCGTCCAAGTCATACCTTAAACCTCTATGGTCATGCTATTCCCGGCTATGACAGCCAAATGCCATCGCTTGTAGAGAAAGTTTTTAATGTAGAAAGCTGCAATCGCAAAGACATTCTTGCCGTATCTTGCCCTGTTTTGCCCTCAACAACCGAAAGAAGTTGAACCACATTGCAACCAAAAGGGCAAAAATTGGCTAAATCGGAAAAATAAAAAAAGCCCCGAAACGCAGTCTCGGGGCGGGTTTTCAGTGGAGCTACTGACAAGGTTTGAACTTGCGACCTACTGATTACGAATCAGTTGCTCTACCAGCTGAGCTACAGTAGCACAAAAGCTATATTAAATTTCCATCTGCATTGCAGCTTCTTCAGCTGCCTTAGCTGCTGCCATCTCTGCCTTAGTACGGCGCTTTCTGACCTTCTTGGCACTGTTAATACCGGCCTTCTTGATGACCTTTGCTAATTCAGAAATAATATGCAGTTCATCTACGGAACAATCCTTAACCAGGTCAGCCAGCTCATTGCAGTAAATCTGCTCACTGTGATGAATGTTGTCACACAGCAGCTCGTCCACAGAAACATCCAGTACATTAGCCAGATGAATAATTGTAGGCAGGCCAAGCTTAGTATTACCGGTTTCTATATTGCTGATATGCGGAGTTGACAGACCAGTTAGATTAGCTATATTGCCCTGAGTTAATCCTTTTCTGGCACGAGCGGCCTTTATCCTCAGTCCTATAGCCTTATAATCAATATCTAACTTCACAAACGTTCTCCCCTTCTACTTAATCACATACTAATAACATTACAATTATATATGATATCATCGTAAAAGGCAAGAGTCATTTATTTTTTTATAAAATTTTATTTTTTCAACACAGGCACTGTCAGACTTCCCTGCGGCATCAGTAAAACCTTATAATCTTTGCCGACATATTTTTTTGCCAGCTTCATAGCCGCATCTACATCATCCACAGATTCAAACAGCAATTTTTTTGCAAGCTCTTTATCTAAAGCGGAAACAAGTATAAAATGCGCCTTCTTCATCAGGCGGGTGATAGCAAAAGCCTTATGCGCACCGATGACAAAATTCTTTTCCAGCTCCGCCTTAATAGCTTCCGGAGAAGGATTTTCTTCCAATGCCTTTTCCAGAGCGGCACTGCCGCTGCCTTCTTCGCATTCACCGAGAATAATGATTACGCCGCCATCCTTAACAGCACACCAAGCATTATCCATCGTCTTTTGCAGCTGATAAATATTGATATCCTTAGGATAACCGCCGCAGCTGGCAATAACTACATCCGCAGGCTCGCTGATAGGTACGCCGTAAACCTGCTCGACAAATTTGCAGGCCTCAAGATGTGCTTCATACCAGTCACCGGCAAAAACCTTCAGAAATTGCTTTTGCGCATCCAAAATAGAATGGAACAGGAACATCTTATGCTCTTTGGCAAAAAGACGCACGCCCTCAACCTGATCATCGTATACAGGATTGCCATGCAGCTTGCCTAATTTTGCCTCCGGACTCATCATCAGGCTATGGTTCTTGCGAACTGTTTCCATAGCGGCAACACCGGGCAGCACAGCCTTGCGTCCGCCGCCAAAGCCGCTAAAGAAATGATAAACAACGGTACCGGTCAAAATAACCAGGTCAGCATCGCAAACATGCTTATTGAGGCATACAGGAGTGCCATGCTCTGTTTCGCCGAAATACTCGAAGTCATCCTGCACATGGCAGTCGCTGTTATACATTTTCAGGCGTTTGGCAACATCCTCGCCGACCTGCTCCACCATTTCCTCGTGGCTCATGCAGCGATATGTACCCAAAGCAAAGACAATATGCATATCCTCATCCTTAACGCCCAGTTTATTCATTTCGTTAACCAAAATGGGCATAAAGGAATGCGTGTTGGCAACACGTGTTGAATCGTTACAGATAAAGGCAATTTTCATTCCGGGCTGCACCAGCTCATCAATCGGTGCGCTGGCGATAGGATGATACAAAGCATCCAGAACAGCTGCTTTTAAATTCTCCAGCGGCATCATCTGCTTCATTTTCAGTTCGCCCAGGACATGCTCCTCCGGCAGAGAAAACTCCTTGTAGCCATGACCATATTTGTACTTATAATCAGTCATCTCCGTACCTCCTCCTGCTTAGCTTAAGCAATTTTACTTAATTCTATTCTATCATATCTGCTATGAAAAATGTTTATTTTTTTGGCAGTGAAAGTAATAAAACCGTAAAAATAATGCACGCCATACCGATATAATCAGCCATTGCCAATTTTGTGTTCAGCAGCAAAACTACGGAGATAATAGAAGCCAAAGGCTCGGCGCAGGAAATCAGGCTCGCCTTGGTAGGGCCGACAATTTTCAAACCTGACAGATAAAATGCATAGCTCGCAATAGTCGCACCCAACAGCAGATACGCAAAAGCCAAATAACCGCTCATATCCCACTGACCTGCGGGCGTAAAGGGATTACGCCAGATAATCAATGCCACGCCGCTGATAAGCTGGCCCCAGCCGATAAGCGTTGCCGCAGTATATTTTTTGAGCATTTGGCCCGGCTTAATGCTGTAATATGCATAGGAAAGCGCAGACAATACACCGATTGTCAATGCCATTGGCGAAATCGCCAGGCTATCCAGAGTGCCGTGCGTTGCGATAAGAAAGACACCGACAAGTGCGCCGACAATGCCTATCAGTTCACGTACGTCAGGAATTTTTCTTGACTTATAGCTCATCCACAGCATTACATAAAGCGGTGCCATGTACTGCAAAACCGTCGCCGTCGCCGCATTGCACAAACCGATGGTGTAATAAAAACCCAGCTGCGCGCCCAAGATACCTAAAAACGAAAACTCAATAATATTCAAGGTATCTGCCTTAAGAATAGCAAAGATATCCTGCTTCTGCACAAAGGCCGCAAAAAGCAGGAACATACAGCCTGCCAAAATCTGACGTACCATACAAAGCCAGATCATATCTGCCTGATGATATTGATACAAATACTGTCCTGCTACACCGCCCATTCCCCAGCAGGTTGCGGCACATATAATTAAAAATATACCCTTAAGCATACCGATAACCTCTTTCATATATGATGATTATCAATAATATAACACCTAATAAGAATATTTACAAGACAAAATAAATTGTACTTTAAAAAGACTACATAAAAGAGCTGCCGCACCTGCGTGCGACAGCTCTTAAAAGCATTTTATAACGTAGCAATGAAGTAAGCAATGCTGCTTACCAGCACCGTTAAGGTAATCATCATCGGGTCAGCGATAGATGTACGGTAGTTTTCAGGATTATAATGCGTGCGTTTACGGAATGGTCTGGCGTCGAGGAAATCCATCGGATTGCTCGTAAGGTCCATAAACTTTTCGTACAGTACGCCCCAAGCACTGCCCAGGCCGCCGCTGATTGCACACAGCAGCATGCTGATACGGACGATGACAAAATTAATCGGCTTACGGTAGAACCAGTCTGTATCGAGGCTGAGCGCTGTATGAGGCTCCATGCGCGGCAGGAACATCATAAACGGAACCATAGTTACGACAAGAATTTCTACGTAGCTCAGCATATGCGCTGCAGTGAACGGCTGGTAATCGGGATAACCGAACGGCAGATAACGATATAGCAGATCCGGATATACGCCGTACAGGAAGCAAAGCGCTGCGCCAAAGCCCATGCCGATATACATATTCTTCGGCAGAGGATTTTTAATTTCTACATTCTTATCGGCATCACGCAGGAAGATGAAGTAACCCATCTTCAAGGTAATGGATAAGAAAGTACCTATGCTGGCAAGCTCCAGCAGTGTATATACCCAATCATAACCGGCAGCGGATGCAGCGGCAATCGTAATCGTTTTGCTGATGAAACCGTTGAAGAACGGTACACCGGAAATGGAGAACGCCGCTACAAAGAAGCACACAGCCACAAACGGCATCTTTTTCGCCATACCACTGAGCTGGTTAATCTTACGGATACCGGTTGCATAGATAATTGCACCGGCACACATGAAGAGCAGCGATTTATACAGGATGTGCGAGAAGGCATGGGCAGCAGCACCGTTCAATGCCATCGCCGTGCCAACGCCTACACCGGCAACCATGAAGCCGACCTGGCTGATAATATGGTAACCGAGCAGACGGCGCATATCGTTTTCCATAATCGCATAGGCTGCACCGTAAAGCGCCATAAAGCAGCCAAAGCCCATCAGGAAATCTGTTCCGGCAAAGATACGGATTAAAGCGTAAACAGCAACCTTCGTAGTAAAGGAGCTTAAGAATACGCTGCCTGTAATCGTGCCTTCGGGATAAGCATCAACCAACCAGGCATTAACCGGCGGAATTGCCGCATTAACAGCTACACCGATTAAAATTGCCCAGAAAGCAAGGTCATGCGGAGCCTTAGACAGATTTGCAATCAGAGAATCACCGCTGCCAACCTTCAGGAAGATACCGAGCAGCAGCAGGTTACCGCCGAGCATGTGCACCAAAAGATAGCGCAGGCCTGCGCGACGGGACTGAGGAGTATTGCGGCACCAGATCAAGAACAGAGAGGTTACGGCAAGTGCTTCCCAGAAGAAAATCAGCGTCAGCCAATCCTTAGCCAGTGTTACACCAAGAGCACAGCCGGCGTAGGACATGGAGCAAAATGCTTCCATGCGGTTCTCGTTATGACAGGAATAAATGCCGCCGATGCAAGCCATCAGCGCAAAAATCATGCAGAACACGTAGCTGAGCTTATCTACAAACATGTAGCCCAAGTGATAGCCTGTACCAAAAAACTCAATGCTCAAATCTGTGCCAACCGGCATAGAAAGTGCAGCAAAGAGGGCAAAGAACGGACCTATAGCCAAAATAAACTTACGCAGCATTTTCGGCACAAGTACCGCAAGCACGCCCACGGCAATGAGGATCAGACCGGGATGAAGCAGATTACTCATCGTCCTCACCTCCCTTAGGATCATCATAGTAGGTTTCATCACGCTGCAGCAGCGGCGTCATGATAATTTTTGCCAGAATAATCAGCAGCCAGCAACCGAAGAAGCCGAAGAAAATATCATAGCCAAACGGCAGCGGCCACCACGCAGGACTGTGCAGATGTACACCGCAAAGCTCTCCGACTGCGGAAAGCACGAGTACGGCAGCAGCTATCATGTAAACAGTTTTCTTGCTCATTACATCCAACCTCCGTTCCAGCCTGCGCAAATAGCGTTGGAGGCCATTGTTGCCAGCTCATAGAAGTGCGGATAAATATCCGGCACGATACCGAGGACAACAGCGATAATAGTTGTAACGCAGATAGGTATCAGCATCGAGTAGCTGATATCGCCATATTCACGGAACTCCTCCTGCGGATCCTTGCGGAAGTATGCCATCTGTACAACAGGCATCAGATAGCCGGCAGCCAGAAGCGCACTGGCAACCCAGACGAGAATGTACAAAGGCTTGCCTGCCTGCAAAGCGCCGAGTGCCAGATTCCATTTGCTGACAAAGCCAACGAGGAACGGCGTACCGGCGATACCAAGAGAAGCAATCGTGAAGCAGGCCATAGTTACCGGCAGCTTCTTGCCGATGCCATACAGCTCACTGATATTGTTTCTGTGTGTACGCGCGATAATCAGACCGGCGCACATAAAGAGGGTAATCTTCATAACAGCATGAGCTACCAGATGCAGGTAAGCACCCTTGATGCTCAGCGGAGAAATAAGCGCAGCACCTAACACGATGTAGGAAAGCTGGCCGATAGTGGAGAACGCCAGACGACGTTTCAGATGGTCCTGACGCAGAGCGATAAGTGAGGATATAATAATGCTCGCCGCAGCAGCCCACGCCAATACATCAACGACGCCGATTTCCGCCAACAGCTTCGGACCAAAGACGAAGCCGATGATACGCAGTACGGCGAAAACGCCGGTCTTAACAACGGCAACGGCATGCAGTAATGCCGATACCGGAGTCGGCGCAATCATTGCTGCCGGCAGCCAGCCATGCAGCGGCATAACCGCAGCCTTTACGGAGCCTGCCAAAATCATCAGTACGAAGATAGCCTGCAGCACCCATCTCGGAGCCATGTCCGTAGTCAGGAAGCCGCCGGGAGTAAAGTCCATCGTACCGCTGATGCAGTAAACGGCGATAACGCCGGCCAGGAAAAGCTGACCGGAAATCAAGGTATAAATCAAATACTTACGGCTGGCCATCAATGCTTCCTGGTTACGCTTATGCAGTACCAGCGGATAGCTTGCCAGAGTCAGCAGCTCGTAAAAGATGAAGAAGGTCAACAGGTTTTCGGCCATCGCAATGCCCATTACGGCACTCATGCAGATAGCAAAAGCAGCAAAGTAACCGGTCTGCTCGCTTTCGTTATTGCAGCGCATATAGCCGATGGAATAGAAGTTCATCGGTACCCACAGCATCGAAGCGAGCACCGCAAAAATCATGCCGGCCGGATCGGTACGCAGCGTCAGTCCCACGGTATCGGTAATTTGGCACAGCGTCCACTGATACTGATTGCCGTCGAGAACAGCAGGCAGCATCGACAGGATGATACCGAATTTAAGTACGGAAGCGATAACGCTCCAGGTTTCACGCAGGTTAGGCCAGCGTCTGCTGAACGCGATAAGTACAGCAGCTATAAAAGATACACCAACCGCCAGAAATGGTCTGCAATCTAAAATAGTCATCTCAGAAACACCTCCGGCAATCCTAACTTAACAACATCGGTAACGATGTCAACACTGCAGAAGCCAAGTACCAGAATCATGATACCGCCGACGAGAATCGGGATAACCATGGAAAGCGGTAAGCCCAGCTTGCCCTTATGCGGATGTACCTCGGTCAGCGAAGCTTCACGCTGAATAAACATCTGCTCAATAATACGGAAGAAATAAATTGCATTCAGCAGGGAGCTGATAACAAGTACAGCGATGTAGAAGTACTGTGCGCCGGTGTAGGCACCAAGCATAAGATACCATTTACTGAAGAAGCCGCAGGTCGGAGGCAGACCGATCATAGACAGAGAAGCCAGCAGCACGGTAATCGTACTGATAGTCATCTTTTTGTTCATGCCGCCTAAGCGGTACAGATTGACCTCACCGAAGCGATACTCAATACCGCCGATAACCAGGAAGAGGCTGCTCTTCATAAAAGCATGGTTGATAGCGTGCAGCACAGCGCCGATGAAGCCGTACATATTACCCATTGCCAGACCGATAGCAATATAACCGATCTGTGCCACAGAGGAATATGCCAGCATACGGCGGAAGTCATACTGAGCCATCGCCATAATAGAACCGATCAGAATACCTGCTACACCGAGAATGCCCAAAACGTTGAGCGCACTCTGAACTACAGGGTTATCAACCTTAAAGATATAGTATACAAAACGAATTAAAGCATATGCCGGAGCCTTACTCATGCAGCCTGCGATAAAAGCAGCAGCACCCGGATGAGCGAAGGTGTAGGCATCAGGCTGCCAGCCATGCAGCGGGAACAGCGCCATCTTGATACCGAAGCCGATGATAAAGCAGGCTACAGCAATCGCAAACAGCGGCGAATTCAGGTGCGGAACTACGCGTGCAGCAAGGTCAGCCATGTTCAGAGTACCGGTCATAGCATACAGATAACCGACACCGAGCAGATACAGAGAAGCACCGATGGTACCGATTAACAGGTAACGGAAGGCTGCCAACATTGACTTTCTGCCGCCAAGGGCAATCAGGCCGTAACCGGAAAGTGACATAATCTCCAGATATACATAGAGGTTAAAAACATCACCGGTGATAATCATACCGGAAAGACCTACCGTCAGCAGGCCGAACAATGTATAATAGCCGCCTACATGCAGCCAGTCCTCATCCTTGACGAACGGACGGCTGTAAAGCGAAACCATCAGAGAAATAAATGTTACCACAACAGCCAGAATACTGTTTAAGGGGTCAAGAGCAAATTCAATACCGATTGGCGGTTCCCAACCACCCATCCAGTAATGCCAGGTTTTGCCGCCGGACTCCAACACTCTTTGCAGTACGATGCAGGCATTGGCAAAGGCACCGGCGATAGAAGCCATAACTATCCAGGAACCTAAATTTTTACTGATACGGGAAAATAACATACACAGCAACGATGCTGTCAGAGGTAAAAGTACAATTAGGACGGGAGCATGTTGTGTCATTTACTAGCCCTCCTCAATACCTCTACTTCTTCAACAGAACCGTAGATTTCTTTAATACGCATGAGGAGTGCAATTGCTACGCCTGTAGTACCAAGGCTTACAACGATTGCTGTCAGCATCAGGCCATGCGGCAGAGGGTTAATGTAAGCATTAGGATCTGTTGTCAGGCCGTTCTGGATAGGAATCATTGCGCCATCCTTCTGTGCAAAACACAGATAAAAATAGATTACGGCAACCTGCATAACGTTCATCGCCATCAGCTTCTTCATATAGTTTTTGCTGAGGACCATGCCATACACACCCAGGAAGAAAAGAATCATGACCAGGGAATAAATGCCTTTTGTTTTCAAAAACTCATTGAGCACTTCCATCTTCGTCACCCCTTTTCACGATTGCATCAAGTAGATTAATAATTGTCATCATTACGCAGATGGCAACACCGATTTCAATAAGGAAAATACCCATGGCATGCATTTCATGCTGCGGCTCCATATGAATCGGCATATAATTGTAGTTCAGAAAAAAGTCTGCACCGCCGAACAATGTCAGCCAACCGGTAAAAGCATACAGGAAGGTGCCCACGCCGGCAAGAACAACAGAGGTTTTGCCTAAGACATTGAACTTTGTATCAAAGCCCAGGATAAGACGTGCAAGCAGCACGCCTACAGAAAGCAACGCGCCTGCCTGGAAGCCGCCGCCCGGAGAAAACTCACCCAGGCAGAGAACGTAAATGCCGTAGGTAATCGTGAACGGCACCAGCATTCTGAAGGCCACATTCAGGATAAGACCGCCAAATGGTTCTTTCATTTGATAATCTCTCCTTCCTCCGGATCCTCCGGCTCTTCCTCAGGTCTGCGTCCTACCGGATTGCTAGTCAGCACCAGCACCGTTGTCAGACCGGCGAGGAACATTACCGAGGTTTCCCACATAGTATCGAAGCCACGATAGTCGATGATGACGCCCGTTACGATATTGGGCGAGCCTGTATCCTCCGCACTACGGGAGATATAGGTCGGAGTAACATGCTGGTTAGGCGCAGTGTTCGCGTCACCAATTTCGGGCAGGTAGGTTACGACAGAGCAAAACATGCCTGTCATAATCGCCAGGATAACAGCAACTAATCCACGCATTATTTACACCACCTATCAATTTTTTTCAACGAAGCTACGAAGAAGATGGTAGAAATCGTACCGATAACAGCCTCCGTAAAGGCTACGTCGGGGGAGCCCATCATCAGATACAGCAGCACAGCACAGAAGCTGAACGCACTGTAGATAATCGCAGCACTTAAAATATCCTTGCAGAAAATAACTGCACAGGTAATGAGAATCAGGAAGACAAGTAAAAGAGCTTCAATAGTATAAATCTCCATTTTATTTATCTCCTTTCTTCTTATGATATTTATGTACCTGCTTACGATTTGTTTTTGCAGGCTTCTTGCGGATATGACCGACAGGCTCGTCAGCACTGTGGTCAGCCTTTTCCAGACCGACAAGCTTTTTGGCGCCCTTACTTTGCAGTGTCCAGACAGGATGCCCGGATTTATAGGCTGCCTTGCTCAGAATATGCGAGCCGATCGGATTCGCCATAAAAACAAGTAAAAATACAAAAGCCATCTTTGCCGCTGTCAGTGTAGGTCCTTCATAAATCATCAGACCGATAAAGGAAAGCGTACAGCCAAGAGTTTCACTGTTACCGGAGGCATGGATTCTGGAATAGAAGTCCGGCAGGCGCAGCATACCGATAGCCGAGCCGACGAAAAATACCAGACCGCTTAACAGAAACAGTGCAGCGATAACTTCGCGCAGGGAGGTAAAACCGAATTGCTCAATCATATCCTTTTACCTCCTATAAATTTAGCTACAATCAGCGAGCCGATAAAGCCTAAAATTGCATAAGAAATCGCTATATCAACATACATATCCGGACGTTTGTCAATATAGCCGAAAAGCACCAATAATAGAATTGTATCGGCACCGATAACGCCCAAGGCGTTCATTCTGTCAAAAATTGTCGGTCCGTTAAACAAGCGCTGCAGCATCGTACCGATGATCAGAAGAATGGCTACCATCATAATATAAAATATAATCTGCATAATCATTCCTCACTCTCTACTACTGCAAAATCAAATTTTTCGCCGTATAAATCAGCAACCTTTTTCTGCATGCCGCCGTCGAGCACACCTGCAGCCGCACCAACGGTCAGTGCATGAATCTCATACACACCGTCGTCAGTAACATTCATTGTTACCGTACCGGGTGTCAGCGTAATTGAGTTCGCCAAAATAACAGATGCCATAGGATTATCGGCCTTGAAGCGGAAGCGGACAACCTTAGGATCAATGTTCAGCTCCTGACCTGTAGTTGCCAGCAGCACGTCAATATTAGCGAGCACCAGCTGCCACATCAGCCAGAAAAAGTACATAATCATTTTCGGAATCGAAAACCCGAAAACATAATACTTTTTACTGCCGTCCTTATTCGGTACCAGCAGAAGCGGGTATGTAACCCAAGTTGTCACCACAGCTGTGAGGATACCGTATACGACAAATTTTGTTTCTGTTCTGCCTGACAAAACCATCCAGAATGCAAACAGCACCAGAGCAAGACATGTCATATGCACCATAGGCGAGCCTACAATTTTTTTATCGTTTAATACTCCCTGCTTTTCCACAGCTACCACCTTTCTTTATATTATTTTTGAATATAATAGCATTTGCGTAACCAGTCATCCGACATAGACAGATGACATAGCTGCGAAAATATAAATACCGCTTTCACAGTTTCATAAAATCGGCATTTAGTAACATAAACACCTATTAGGCAGCTCTCATAGCAAGCCACAAAAAAAGCAATCCTTTTCTCGCTCTTAATTACTATAAATTAGACATTAAAAAGAAAATTCCTGCTTCTTTTTTGAAAGGAATAAAAGTTATGCGATTAATTCTCTTTTAAATCGATTAAAGAAAAGTCGCAATCGTCTACAGGCAACATTCTGCCTGCCAAGCGCTCAACTCTTGCCAGATCAGCCGTGCAGCAAACCTGCAGACGTCCCTTGCCTTCTGTACGCAGCAGGCCTTCCCCCTTAAGTGCTGCAATAGCGTCGGCACTGGTGGCAGCCGCCGGGTCAAGCACTTTTACCTTCGGCCCTAAATCGGCTTCGATTTGTTCTTTGATAAAAGGATAATGCGTGCAGGATAAAATCACTGCCTCAACGCCCGCTTTTTTAAAAGGCTCAGTATATTCCGCAACAGCCTGCCGCAGCTCCGGGCTGTCAAAGCGCTCACCCTCAATCAACGGTACAAACTTCGGGCAAGCCACCGGATAAACCTGCGCTTGCGCGTCAGCGGCAAGAATAGCCTTTTTGTGCAGTCCGCTGGCAATAGTAAACTGCGTTGCCAACACGCCGATTTTCTTATGAGGACTGGCCGCAAGCAGCTGCTGCGCCCCCTTGGACATCCCGACAACACTGAACGGATGCGACCCCCGCAGACTATCTACACCGAGCATCGTCAGCGTATTGCAGGCTATAACTACCTGCTTAACGTTTTTTGCTGCCAGCCAATCGATTATTTCACCTACAAAGCCACGGATTTCTTGTTCACTGCGTGTGCCGTAAGGCGTACGCGCAGTATCACCCACATAAATAAAATCCTCGTGTGGCAGCATCTGATGCAGGCATTTCAAAACCGACAGACCGCCGACTCCCGAATCAAGTACGCCGATTGGCTGCATTTTATCCATAAAAATACCCTCCCGTATTTTTTATACTTTAATACATTAATTATATCACTTATATACGTTTGCGTATATAAAAAACAGGCAAAGAAAACTTTCTTTACCTGTTTTACTGCTATATATTATTTATCCGGCTGTCAGGCCGCCGTCGACAGTTACAACGCTGCCTGTCATAAAGCTGTTGGCAGGGGCCGCCAGACTGCAGATTACGTGAGCAATCTCACCCGCTGCGGCAATCCGCTGTAGCGGATAGGCTGCAGCCACATCCGCCAATGTATAGCCGCCGTTCGCGTCAGCAAGCTGCTGCGCCAGAAGCGGCGTATCCACATCTGCCGGGCAGACGCAGTTCACGCGCACGCTCGGCGCCAGATCCAGCGCCAAGGCTCTGGTGAACGCCACCACCGCGCCTTTAGTCGCACAATAAAGCGCACAGCCGTAATTACCGCTGACAGCAGCATCAGACGCAATATTTACCACGCTGCTTTTACTGCGCAGATAAGGCAGCGCTGCCTGCGTCAAGAACATCATGCCTTTAACGTTGACATTCATCATCGCATCAAAATCTGCTTCCGTCAGCTGCTCCAAGCGCTGCTCGCGGTAAAAGCCAGCGCTGTTGACCAAAATATCCAATTGCCAGTCAAGCCTGCCTTCCTGCTCGGCGATTTTTGCCACAGCAGCCTTGCATTCAGCCTGCTTAGTAACGTCACAGGAAATATACACTGCCTGCTTTCCCGTCTGTTCAACCAGATAACACAATGCCTGCGCGCCGCGCTCCTTGGAGCGCCCCAAAATATATACCCGCGCACCATCTGCCAAAAAGCGCAGGGCCGCCGCCAGCCCGATGCCCGACGTACCGCCGCTGATAGCAACGCAAAGTCCTTCACAGCCGTAATTCATCTTATTCATCCGCATACTCCTTTTCCTTCAGCTCAGGCGGCAGACTGATAATAATCGTTGTCCCCTCGCCCAGCTTACTCTGCAGCTCCAGCTGCATATCATGACGCTGTGCAATCTGCTTGGCGATTGCCAGTCCCAGACCGCTGCCGCTCTTATTATGCTCATTGCGCGCCTTATAAAAACGGTCGAAGGCATGCGGAATGTCCTCCTCCTTAATACCGCAGCCATGATCAATCAGCTTCAGCCTGTTACCGGCCAGCTCCAGCTTAATTTCACTGCCTTCGGGCGAAAACTTGATGCTGTTATGCAAAAAGATCATCAGCATCTGACGCAAGCGTCCGTAATCACCGTTCAGCATGTAAATGTCCTTATCCGCACTGCCTGTAATCTGCAGCTTTTTATCAGCACCGAGCTGCCTGCCGCTGCGCACTGCGTCATGCATAACATCGACAAAGTTCAACGGAGCCTTTTCAATCGGAAAATCTGTATTCTGTAAACGTGACAAATCCAGCAGGTCATTTATCAGACGCTGCAAAAACAGGCTTTCCTTATACATCTGCTCATGAAATTCCTCTACGTCGGCCTTTTCCGTAACTACTCCGTCGCGCAAGGCCTCCAGACTGCCGCGAATAACCGTTACAGGCGTGCGCAGCTCATGCGAAATGTTGGCAATAAACTCGCGGCGCAGCTTTTCCAGCTTTTGGCTTTCGGCATCTGCCAGCTCCAGACGTTCCGCCAGAATATCCAGCGTACGCGCCAGCTCACCGATTTCGTCATTTTGCTTAATGTTGGTGCGGGCTGTGTAATCACGTTCCGCCAAGCGCTCGGCAATATTTTTCATCTTCTCAATCGTTCCGGTAAAGCGCCAGCTGAGCACTACCGAAAGCAGCATACCCAAAGCCATTGCCACCAGCAGGCTGATAAACAGAATGCGCAGGCCGGACCAGATAGCGTCTTGCAAGCCTGCTACCGGAGAATGCAGCAAAAGCACAGCCTTTACCTGCCCTTGGCTGTCATAAATCGGTCTGCCTACTGTCAGCATTATGCCGTCAAGCATAGGATTATATTCCTCGATAATAAACTCTTTGCCGTTAAAGCCATCCTCAACCTTTTCCTTGACCTGAACCGGCAGTCTTTCGTAGGCATCCTTAGGAGTCTTAGGCGGTTCCTTCCAGGCAATCGGCGGCATCTGACGTTTGAAAAGGCCAAAACCACTATGCTCATGATGCTTCTGCACCTCACGCCGCTGACGCTGCACCCTGTCCTTATTTATGCTCAGCTGACGGTTGCTGTCCACCACCCAGACTATTTCCTGCGTCACATTATCCAGATAGCTGATAAATTTGCTGTTGGCAATACCGTCACCGTGACGGCTTTCCATCCGCGCCATATTATCACCAAGCACTTCGGCAATCTTTTCCGCCCGCAGACGCATTTCCTTTTCCTTGATTTCAACCGTCTGCTGCTTAAAGAACTGGTAAAATACACCGCCGATAATCAGCGCAAATACAAGCAGTACCGCAGAAAAATACAGCGTCAGCTTTAAAGCAATCTTATTATTCATCCTTGTGTCCCTCAAAGCGGTAGCCTACGCCCCAAATAGTTTTGATTTCCCACAAAGGATGCTCGTACTTATCCAGCTTAGCGCGCAGGCGCTTGATATGCGAATCAACAGTACGGCTGTCACCGAAATAATCATAGCCCCAGATGCTGTCCAGCAGATTATCACGGCTGAAAACCTTCGTAGAATTTTTCGCCAGCGTCCACAAAAGCTCAATTTCCTTTTTTGTCAACGGTACCTCTTCGCCGTTAATCTGCACTGCATACTTTTCCAGATTAATGTACAGATTTGCGTAAGAAAGAGTCTGAGCATTCGCCGGCTCCTGCGCACCCAGGCGACGCAGTACCGCACGCACGCGGGCCATCACCTCCGGTGCACTGAACGGCTTAATCACATAATCGTCCGCACCGATATCCAAACCCATAATCTTATCATAATCCTCACCACGCGCCGTTATCATAATAATCGGCACCATAGATTCCTTGCGCAGACGACGGCAAACCTCAAAGCCGTCTATCTCCGGCATCATTACATCCAGCAGCACAATAGCAATTTCATGCTCAAATTGCAGAAATTTATCCAACGCTTCCGCTCCGTCCAGCGCAATAACAGGCTCAAAGCCTTCCTTTTTGGCATAGCCGGATAAAATTGTCGTAATCTGTTTATTATCATCAGCGATAAGTATCTTTTTCATCGCAAAGCCTCCTTATGTCACCTTTCTTTCATTATATTACATTTTAACGTCTATGTGTGTTAAAAGTATGACGCAAAAAAAGATATTTTTCAGCTTACATTAAGTCAAAAAACATAAAAAAGTCATAATATGCCTGTACAATGTAAGCAAAGTTAAGGAACAGCAAAAAGCAACACCTTAACTGCTGTATAAGATTACTAAGCAATAAAAATATAAGGAGTGATTCTAATGTTGAACATGAAAAAAATTTTCGTTACCTGTACAGTTTTGACGGCTTTCTGCACCAGCGCTTTTGCTGCCTCTGCAGATTCCCAGCCGCAGCCCTCTATGAGCGGGCGCGTAAACGCTATTCTGCATGAAAACGACGCAGACCGTCCCTGCCCGCCGCCGATTCACAGAATGCATCGCCAAGGCCACAAGCTCACCCCGGAGCAGCGTGCCAAATTCCAAAAAATGCGCGAGGAATGGAAAAGCATGACGCCCGAGCAGCGTGAAAAGGCTGTAGAAAAAATGCGCAAGGAGCGCAAAGAAGCTCACGAAAAATACGCCAAGGAAACAATGGCTAAGCTCACTCCCGCCCAAAAGGCTGAAGTACAGCAGTTCATTAAGGACGATATGGCACAGCGCAAAGCACGTCACGAGCGCCTGCAAAGCATGACACCCGAGCAGCGTGAAGCTGTAAAAGCCAACAGACCGCTGCCGCAAAAGCACCACAAAGGTGAATTCCGCGGTTATAAACACAACAACGGCGAGTTCCGCGGCTTCAGACATCACAACGGTGAATTCCCCCAACCGCCTCAGGATTAACGCAAGGCAAAAATAGTAAAATTTAATTAATCCTCTTTCCCTTCAATATAACAGCAATAAAGCATCATCCCCTGGGAGCTTTTTGCAACATACTCTGTAGCTTGTGCGGCAACACAAGATATACAGCTCAAACCTTTTTTCTACTCAATACTCATCAAAAGCAAAGCCCCGCAGTCTATCAGACCGCGGGGCTTTGTATTTTTGCGCACAACGCAAAAAGCGTCCGTTTGCCGCCGAACGCCTTCTACGTTTTTTGATGAGTATGAGTATATCATGAAGCGAAGTCAAGTTCTTGACTAAACTCTATGTATATGATAATCTAAATTGGGTAAAAAATCTATCTACAAAAATCGAGATTCGTGCTTTAATGAACACTTTTCATAAAATGTACATTATCGGGAAAGGAGCACTGCATACCATGGACAGAAGACAAAAGAAAACCAGGCAGGCAATTATCGACGCCTTTGTCAAACTGCTTACCAAAACAAGCTATGAAAAAATCAGCGTTAAGGATATCATCGATGCAGCCGACGTCGGACGCAGTACCTTTTACAGCCACTTCGAAACAAAAGATGACCTGGCGCGCCAAATCTGCTTCGAGCTTTTCGACCATATTTTCAGTCCGGTTGTTCCTCCATGCTCTACACATAATTTTTCCGAAATGCCGCAAAACACAGAAACACGTATTACGCACATTCTTTACCACCTGCGCGACAAACGCGAATACTACCTAGGCATCATCAATTACGATGACGGCACGCTGTTCTTAGGCTTCTTCCGCGATTACATGCTGCAGAACGTCAGCATCAAGATGAGCGGTTCCTATGACGAATACTCACAAAGAGTGCCGGAGGACTTCTTAATCAACAGCCTCACCAGCAGCTTTGTCGGCATGATACGCTGGTGGCTCAAAAACAAAATGCATCCCGGTCCCGAGGTTGTCGCCGGTTATTATATGGCATTGATTAATCCTGCCATTGCCGAATTCCAAACCAAAGGCGAATAAAGATTGCTTACGCAACAAAAAAGAACTGCTAAAGCTTTGTACAGCAATACACTGCACAGAGCTTTCGCAGTTCTTTATTTTTTTAAAGGTATTTAATCCACAGCGGATAAGTACTCAGCACTACTACCAAAAGGAGTACGAAAATATCTGCAAAACGCAGCGGTGCCGGCGGCATATTCTTATAGGTGTTGCCTCCAAAGCCCTTCAGCTCCATAGAAAGCGCCAGTGTTTCTGATTTTGCTACCGCACGCATAACCAGCGGTCGGATAACAACCAGATAAGCGAAGAAGCGCTTGAACATATTGCCACGATTGGAATAACCGCGACAGCTTTGCGCATCCAACGTAATTCCACTATCGGTAAGGAAGTTAGGCACAAAGCGCAGCGCCGTAGTCAGCATGAAGGCATATTCGCAGGGCATATGAAAACGGTCTACCAAAGCCTTGGCAATGTCCTGAATTCGGCTCGCTGCCAACAGGCACAAAAATGCCATCGTCATAACCAGCATACGCAGGCCGCCGGTAAGCGATACATCAAGCGGTGAGCCGAAAAGCAGCTGCAGTAAAATCATCATACCGGTGAAAACTGCCAGACCGCCGATAGCAGCCATCGTCATTCTGTCATGCTTAATGTATAACAGCAGCGCCAGCTCCAAAACAAGAATCGTGGCTACCGCTTCTACCGGCAGAATGAACACCCAGGCAGTAACCGCCAGAGTAACTATAATCTGTGTAAAGGCTGTCAGCTTCATCTGCTTCCCTCCTTACAAATAACTTGCTTGCAAAATTCTTCGGCAGTTGCGGCCTCAATTCCCAAGGAAGCAGCCAGAGCTGCTACCGTAGGACGGCACAGACCCCAGCGCTCTACAGGCTGGCTGCCGTCAAACAGCTTTGCCGGCGTACCGTCGTAAACCAGCTTGCCGTAATGCAGTACAATTGCACGCTTAGCGTAACGACGTACAATATCCATATCATGCGAAATCAGTACAATCGTAATGCCGCGCTTTTCATTGATTGCCTGCAGGTAGCTCATCATAGCTTCCTTTTCCAACGCATCCTGGCCATTGGTAATTTCGTCCAGAATCAGCGTACGCGGATTAAGCGCCAATGCCGCTGCTACGCCAAGGCGGCGCTTCTGTCCGAAGGACAGCAGTCGCGGGTATTCGTCCTTCAGCTCTGTCAGGCCCATAGCCTCCAGCGCTTCGTTTACCTGACGCTCTATAGTTGCCTCCGTCAGCTTTTTGGCACGCGGACCGTAAGCAACCTCATCAAATACAGTATCCTCTAAAATCTGCAGGTCCGGATTTTGGAACACGTAACCGATTTTGTCGGCCAAATCTGCCGGCTCACGCTTAACGATATCCTCACCGTCAACAAAAACCTGACCGCTGCGCGGATGGCACAGTGCCATAAACAGACGGCTCAAGGTTGTTTTACCGCTGCCGTTATGTCCCAGCAGCGCCACAAATTCTCCGTCCTCTATCTTGCAATCCATATCCTTGATTACAGGCTGTCCGCGCATATAAGCGAAATTGACATCCTTTGCTTCTAACATCAGTCAGCTCCCCCTTCTGCCGCAGCAATCCCATAGGTGCGAAAATCAGCCAGCGCATCCTCTTCGCTGCGCCAATCGCCCAAATCCACGCCGAGCTTTTCTTCCAGGCCCAGCTTAATCTGCCACAGTGACGGCAGCAACGGACGTAATGCTGGATTTTCGTACATTTTAGGAGCAGCAGCCTCAAAGGCATCAGCCGCCACCAGCTCGCCCTCGTTCAGTACAATCATATCCGTTACGTAAGGCAGCACATAATCCACGCGATGTTCAACGGCAATAATCGTTGTACCATACTGCTTATGGATTTTGTCTACCAGCTTATACAGGGAACGTGCGCCATCCGGGTCCATTGCGGATACAGGCTCATCCAGCACAATAATCTCCGGATGCACGGCAAGCGTTGCAGCCAACAGCAGACGCTGACGCTGACCGCCGCTGAGCTCGTCGAGCTGATAGCTTTCACGCCCCGGCAGACCTACATCCTCGAGCGCCTGTCTGGTGCGTTCTTCAACCTCATGCGGCGCAAAGCCGTGGTTAAGCAGGCTGAAGGCAATTTCCTCGCCGGCAGTCAGAGAAACCAGCTGGCTTTCGTAGTCTTCCATAATAAAGCCCACACGCATGGCAATATCACTGACACGCTTGCCCTTAGTGCTTTCGCCGTTAATTTTAACATCGCCGCTGTAGCGTCCGCCCATGTAATATGGGACGATACCGGTCATAGCCTTGCACAGCGTTGTCTTCCCGGCACCACTCGGTCCGGTGATAACGGTGAAGCTGCCTTTTTTGACTTCAAAGTTGATATCCCGCAGCACCAGATCCGATTTTTTATAGGCAAAGTAAAAATTCTCTACGTTGATTACGCTTTCCATTATTTTTCATCCTCCTGAAAGTAAAACAGCTTCCGCACAGGAGCGTACAGGAAGAAGGTTATCAAGCCGTTAAGCAGGCCTACAATCGCAACTACCGGCAGCATAGCATAAATCCATACGTGCAGCGGCAAGCCCAAAATAAGCTTCAAGATAAAAGTAAACAGACCGCCGCTGGTCATCGTGGCAACAAAGCCGGTAATAAAAGGACGCAGCTTCCATTCGCTGATACCTGTTTTGAACATAGCCTCAACCAAAAGGCAGCAGACAGTCGCACCGGCCAACTCACTGGCAACATTTCCCAGCGGGAAAGCAGATTTGGAGGACGGTACAAGTGTCAGGCCGGCGATAAAACCGATACCGATAGCCTGCGACAGCTTGGGACGCGTCAGATTGATAACAATAGAATACATAGCAATTGTCCAGTTAGGCGTTACACCGCCTACGTTAGGACTTACAGTGTGCAGAATAATACCGATTGCCAGCAGCATCGCCGTAATTGCGACCCAGCGGTAGCCATCCTGCATTGGCTCAACCTCTATCAGCTGTGGCACAGGCTTATTATTTCTTTCATCCATGAGTAATTACACCTCTCCCTAAAATAGTGCCTAAAAATAATATGTTATCATTATACTATATTTAAATGCTTTTGTAATGCTTTAGCGAAAAAAAGTATCTCAGGTTATAGCAGGAGAAGAAAATTGTTACAAAGGTAATAAAAAAATCTGCTACGCTTGCACATAGCAGATTTTATATTTTATGACGGATTACGCGCCGATATATTTATTTGGCATTCAACGCATCATTGCGCGTAAGCAGATACACACAGTACTGATTCATACTGATACCTTCCTGCTTAGCATGCTGACTCAAAAGCTTATGCAAAGCCTTGGGCACACGAAGTTTAAACTGACCGGAATATTTATCTTTTTTCTCAGGCAGAGGAATTTCCATTTCATTTTCCAAGGCAGCTTCCAGCCATGTACGCTTAGCATCAACTGCATTTGCCGCTGCCTCTTCAATAGTATCCCCCATAGTAATACAGCCGGGAAGCTCAGGAAAATAAGCAACATAACCGCCTTCATCTTCATCAGGTTCAAACTCAAGGCGATAATTCAACTTCATGTAATCTTCTAAAGTTTTCATTTTTCTTCCTCGCTTTCCACAATATTTTTAACTAACTTAATATACACCTTTTTGATTGGTTTATGCTTAGGAATAGTAATAACAGCTCTGCCCTTTTTACGAAACGAAAAATGGCTGCTGCCACTTCGCGGAGATTGCATTTCATAGCCGTAGCTTTCCAATATTTTCTGCAATTCCTCAAACCGCATATCAGGCGATAATTTCTTCAGCTTGTACATTAGCTTTTCCCATTGTGACATAGCTTCTTTCTACCTCCATTATACTTGGTGTCATATGTGGTGTCAATAAAAAAGGCATCTGCCGAAAGCTCGACAGATGCCACTGACTCACACAGTCAGGCACGATCTTTTCGCTAAGTGAAAATAACCATGCAACTGTTTATAGTCTACCATATATATTGGGTTTTGTAAAATTTTCCTTACGCTCTCTTGCCCCCAAGCTCACGCAGCAGCTCCTCCGGCGTAATGTTGTGATAAGCCAGAAGCACCAGGCAGTGATACCACAAATCTGCCATTTCGTACAGCACCTTATCCTTTTCGCCGTTCTTGGACGCGATAATCGTTTCCGTAATTTCGTTGCCCAGCTTTTGCAGCAGCTTATCCTGACTGCCGCTCATGAGGAATTTCATCTCCGCATCATCAGCCTGACGCTTGTACAAAATCATGCGATACAACTCACTGATAACCTTCGGCAACCCTTCTACCTCAGGCACCGGCAAATTGGACGTATGCCACAGCGGATTATGGAAGCAGGAATATTCACCTGTATGGCAGGCCACACCCTGCTGCTCTACCTTTACGAGCAGCGCGTCACCGTCGCAGTCGTAGAACAGCTCCACAACCTTCTGCAGATTGCCGCTAGTCGCGCCCTTGTTCCACAGCTCCTGACGGCTGCGGCTCCAGAACCAGGTATAACCTGTTTCCAATGTTTTGAGCAATGACTCCTCATTCATGTACGCCAGCATAACAACATCGTTCGTGCGTACATCTACAACAACAGCAGGCACAAGACCTCTGCTGTCAAATTTGATTTTAGAAATATCTATCTGCATTATAACCTCACCTCTATACCTCGAGAACGCAGATACTCCTTCACCTGCTTAATGGTGAAGGTTTTATAGTGAAAAACAGAGGCCGCCAGCACAGCGTCAGCGCCACCTTCTGTCAGCACATCATAGAAATCCTCCAGCTTACCTGCACCGCCGCTGGCGATAACAGGCACATTTACGGCACTGCTTACAGCCTTCGTCAGAGCAATGTCATAGCCGTTTTTCGTGCCGTCGGCATCCATGCTTGTCAGCAGGATTTCACCGGCACCGAGCGCTACGCCTTTTTTTGCCCATTCTACGGCATCAAGGCCCGTCGGCTTACGCCCGCCCTGCACATAAACCTCCCACTTGTTCTCACCGCATTTACGTGCATCAATTGCGAGAACAATGCACTGATTGCCAAACAGCTTGGCACCGTCGGCAATCAGCTGCGGATTTTTTACCGCAGCGGAATTGAGCGAGGTTTTATCAGCACCGGCACGCAGAGCGTTTTTGATATCCTCCACGCTGCTGATGCCGCCGCCTACTGTCAGCGGCATAAAAACCTTGGCTGCAGTTCTGCTGATAACATCCAGCATCGCCTTGCGCTCCTCAAAGGTCGCAGTAATATCAAGGAAAACAAGCTCATCGGCACCCTCGGCATCATAAGCCGCCGCAAGCTCCACCGGGTCACCGGCGTCACGCAGGCCGACAAAGTTCGTTCCCTTAACAACACGTCCTTCCTTAACATCAAGACAAGGAATAATTCTCTTCGTAAGCATCTTATTCCTCCTTTGCCGCAGCAATTTTTAAAGCGTCCGGCAGATTAACGGCACCGGTATAAATTGCCTTACCGATAATGCAGCCTGCTACGCCATCCTTTTCGTATTTTTTTACGTTGCGGATATCGTCCAGTGAAGCTACACCGCCGCTGGCAATAATCGGTACGCCGCAGGTACGTGCCAGCGCCGCTGTCGCTTCGGCATTTACACCGCTGAGCATGCCGTCACGGCTGATATCGGTAAAGATAATCGTTGCCACGCCGTAGTCTGCCATGCGCTTGGCCAGCTCGGTTGCGGCAACGCCGCTGCCCTCGCCCCAGCCTTCGATAGCTACATCACCATTTTTCGCATCAATGCCTACAGCGATATGTCCGGGATATTTGGTGCAGGCCTCTTTGACAAGCTCAGGATTCTTTACGGCAGCGCTGCCCAAAATCAGGCGCTCCACACCCAGCTCCAAAAGCTTTTCTACTGCCTGCATATTGCGGATACCGCCGCCAAGCTCGACAGGAATTTTTACAGTTTTAAGAATGCGTTCAATCACAGGCAGGTTTTTGCCCTCGCCCGCTAGCGCACCGTCAAGATCAACAAGATGCAGCCATTCGGCGCCGCAAGCCGCCCATTTGGCAGCCATCTCCGCCGGATCATCGGCAAAAACAGTTTCCGCATCAAAGCGTCCCTCCGTCAGACGCACACAGCGTCCGCCGCGGATATCTATTGCAGGATATATAATCATAATTTTCCCCTCATAATTCAACAAAACTTTTCAGCAGGCGCATGCCGACTCTGCTAGACTTTTCCGGATGGAACTGGAAGGCCTGTACCTTACCGCGTCCTACGGAAGCAGTAACCTCCATGCCATAGTCACAGACCGAGGTAATAATGCTTCTGTCCTCCGGCTCCGCATGAAAGCTGTGCACAAAGTAAACGTATTCACCCTCCGCACCCTCTAAGAGCGGGGACGGACTACGCAACTCCAGCTTATTCCAGCCCATATGCGGAATCTTCAGCTCGGTATGCAGCAAGCGCACCTGACCTTTGAAAAAGCCCAGCCCCTTAACTCCCGGCGCTTCGTCACTGCCCTCAAATAAAAGCTGCATGCCCAGGCAGATGCCGAGAAAAGGCTTGCCGCTGTGCAGGCTGTCCATAATCACGTGAATCAGGCCTGACTTTTCCAAGTTTGCCATGCAATCGCCAAAGGCACCTACACCCGGAAGCAGAATTTTTTCAGCCTGCGCAATCACAGCAGCATCGCTTGTCACCACAGGCTCCGCGCCGATAGAACGCAGCGCATTCTGTACGCTGTAAAGATTGCCCATGCCATAATCTATAATCGTTATTTTTTTACTCATATATTTTCCCTCATGCTAACTCAAAACACGTGTGATGCAGCCGGTGCTTTATAACACGCATTAAAGTGTCCCCTTGCTGCTCATAACACCATGCACACGGCTGTCAAAGGCTACTGCCTCTGCCAACGCTCTGGCAAAGCCCTTGAAAATCGCTTCGATGATGTGATGCGTATTCTTGCCGTAAAGCACGCGGATGTGCAGCGTGAGGCCTGCTTGCATTGCCAAAGCACGGAAGAATTCCTCCGTCATTTCGGCATCGTAAATGCCAAGCTGTACCTTAGGAATATCCGCATCAAAAACAAGATACGGACGGCCGCTGAAATCAAGGCACACCTGCACCAGCGCCTCATCCATCGGCAAAAAGCAGTTGCCGTAACGGTGAATGCCTGCCTTATCGCCCACAGCCTCCTTCAGTGTCTGACCAAGTACAATACCGCAGTCCTCCACCGTATGATGGCTGTCAACATCCAAATCACCAACAGCATGCACCACCAGATCACTGAAGCTGTGCTTTGCCAAAAGCGTCAGCATATGGTCAAAAAAGCCGATGCCTGTATTAATTTCGCAGCTGCCGCTGCCATCAAGACACCATTCAGCGCTGATGCCTGTTTCCAGTGTTTTTCTTTCTACATTACCGCTTCTCATGCTTTTACCTCCGCACACAGCTCGGTGATTTTAGCAATAATCTGCTTGTTTTCTTCAGGTAAGCCGATGGTGATACGCAGGCAGCCCTGTAGCACCGGATGCGTGCTGAAATCACGCACCAGAATACTGTTGGCCAGCAGATACTTAAATATCAGCTTACCTCCGGCAGCCTGCTCCGACAATTTTTTGCTAAATTTCGCCGCATAAGCCTTGGCAAGCTGCTGCATCAGTTCTCCCTCCGCACGGAAGGTAACAAAATTAGTTGCCGTCGGCCATACCTTAAAGCCTAAGGCTTTCAGGCAGTCCGCAAATTTATCGCGTTCCTCACGGATTGTTTTGATGCGCTCCTTATACAATTCCTTGTTTTCGTAAACAGTTTTGGCTGCCATCAGCGTAAAGGCATTTACGTGATAAGGCAACAGCGCCTTGCCCAGCTGACGCACCAGCCCCAGCGCACCCACTGCATAACCGCAACGCAGACCTGCCAGCCCATAGGCCTTGGAAAAGGTGCGGAAAACCATCAGATTGCTGTAGCGTCCGACCAAGCTCAAAGTAGAGCCTGCTACCAGCCACAGTTTATGCATCGGACGCAGGTCATTAGGTGCCAGCTCCTTGCCATCGGCAAATTCCATATAGGCCTCATCCATAATAACAGGGCAGTCTACATTAGCAAGAATTTTTTCCATAGCTGCCAGGCTGTTATAGTTGCCTGTCGGGTTATTCGGATTGCAGACGATTAAAAGCGACGGCTGCTCCTCCTTGCAAAAGCTGACAACACTGTCAGCATCCACAAAGCCTTCGGCTGTCAGCGGATAGCGTACCTCCTCGCTGTCGGAAAGGGCAGCGTATTCGCCGTACATGGAAAATGACGGCCATGGTACGGCAATCTTTTTACCGGGCCCGCCAAAAACATAGCAGGCCTTTTCCAACAGCTCGCTGGAGCCGTTGCCGATTTTTACACAATCGATATCTACATCCAGCTCTTTGGCAATAACCTCGCACAGGTTTTCCGACTTAATCGGCGGATAACGGTTAAACGGAAAGCGTGCGGTACGCTGGGTAATCTTTTCCGCAATCTCCTGCGGCAGCGGATAATTACTTTCGTTGGCGTTAACAATAATATCCGCAGCCACGCTTTCTACGGCATATTCCTCCATCGCCTCAATACTTTGGCGAACAGTAAAGCTACTCATTGTCTGCCTCCTTATTTACCCACACGTTTACGGATAGCGTTGGCATGAGCCTGCAGTCCCTCTGCTTCAGCCAAGGTAATAATATCATCGGCAGCGGCCATAAGTGCCGGAGCAGTGTAGGCAATAATGCTTGTTTTCTTCATAAAGGTTTCTACGTTCAGTACGGAATAGAATTTCGCCGTACCGCCTGTCGGCAGAACGTGGTTCGGTCCTGCATAGTAATCGCCCAACGGCTCCGGTGAATAAGCACCCAGGAACATAGCACCGGCATTACGGATATACGGCATAATTTCAAACGGTGCCTTAGTCATGATTTCCAAGTGCTCCGGTGCGGACAGGTTAGCCATTTCGATAACGGTAGGCATATCCTTGGCAAGGATAATCTTACCTGCCTGCTGCAGCGAGATACCGGCGATTTCCTTACGCGGCAGCTGTGCCAGCTGCACTTCGATTTCTTCGCCCACAGCGTTGGCCACGCGCTCGCTGTCGGTAATCAGGATGGCGCAGGCCAGCGGATCATGCTCTGCCTGGCTCAGCAGGTCTGCTGCAAGATAAGTCGGGTTAGCGCTGTCATCTGCTACAATCAGGATTTCGCTCGGGCCGGCAAGCATATCAATATCAACGTGACCGATAACGGCTTTTTTAGCCAAAGTTACGAAGATATTGCCGGGGCCGGTAATTTTTTCTACCTTCGGTACGGTTGCGGTGCCAAAGGCCAGCGCAGCTATCGCCTGTGCGCCGCCCATTTTATAAATTTCGGTAACGCCGATTAATTTTGCCGTTACCAGTACGTTCGGATTAACCTTGCCGTCCTTTCCGGGCGGTACGGCCATCACAATGCGGGGAACGCCTGCTACCTTTGCCGGGCAGGCATTCATCATTACAGACGAAGGATAAGCAGCAGTGCCACCGGGAACATAAATACCGACGGAATCAACCGGGGTAACCTTTTGGCCCAGCAGTGAACCGTAAGGACGGTTCGTAAGCCAGGTTTTCGGCATCTGCTCCTCATGGAACTTCATAACATTGGCGATGGCACGCTCCAAAGCAGCCTTCACTTCCGGTTTGACAATAGCTTCCGCTTCCGCAAATTCTTCCTCGGTTACATGGATATTTTCCGGTGTCAGCTCTACGCGGTCAATCAGCTTAGTATAGTAAAAAAGGCTTTCATCACCGTTTTTGCGCACATCAGCAACAATCTGGTCAACAACCTGTGCTGCCGTCATGTGTCTGCCAAACATAGCATCCGTGCCTGCCTGAATGCGCGGAGATAATTCCACCTCGTCAAAAGCCTTCTTCTTCATTAAAGCAGCAATCTCTGCTGCGCTCATCTTTCTTGCGTCTGTAACCTGCATTTTATTTATCCTCCTCATTTAAAACAATACGTAAATCCTCAACCAGCTTGTGCAAGCGCGCAAATTTCAGCTTAAAGCTGGCGCGGTTGGCAATCAGTCTGGCAGTAGCGGTGAAAATAGAATCAACCTCCGCCAGTTTATTTTCTTTCAGGGTGCGCCCTGTTTCTACTATATCTACAATCATTTCGCTCAGGCCCACGATAGGTCCAAGCTCAATCGAGCCGTTGAGCTTAACGATTTCTGTCTGAATGCCCAGCTTATTGAAATAAGCCTTGGCGCAGTTAGGATACTTCGTTGCTACCCGCAGGTGAGCGTAATCCGTCAGCTTGGCGCGTCGCTTAGCCTCCGGCACTGCCATCATCAGGCGGCAGCGGCCAAAGCCCAAATCCAAAAGCTCCACCACGTCCTTATCCTGCTCCAGCAGCACATCCTTGCCAATGATGCCGATATCTGCCGCACCGTATTCAACATACGTCGGCACATCAACAGTCTTGGCAATAATGAAGCGCACCTTGGTTTCCTCATTGCTGATTACCAGCTTGCGTGAATCCTCGGTAACGTTTTCGGCGCTGTAGCCTACCTTCGCCAGCAGGCGTACAGACTTATCGAATAGCTTGCCCTTCGGCAATGCTATAGTAATGTATTCATCCATAAAAATACCCCTCTATATTTTCCAGCCATAAGCTTAATGCGTATATTGTCTTTCTATTAAGCTTATTCTACATATACTAACGATTTACAGCCATATTCCTTCACTGCGAGCGCTGCTCCCTGCAGGTCCGCAACCTCGGTCAGCAGCTTAACGCTGCGGCCTTCGCGGCGCAATGCTGTCGCTTTGGCAATCGCCTCCGGCAGCTTGCCTTCGCTCCAGGCTACCAGCACGTCCCAGGTGCGGTTATTGGTAACAACGCCGTTGCGTTCCAAAGCCAGCAGTACGCGGTCCACGCCGACGGCAAAACCTGTTGCCGGGCATTCCAGCCCGAAGCGCTGCATCATCTTATCGTAGCGTCCACCGCCTGCCACCGGATAACCCATTTCCGGCAGGTACACTTCAAAAAGCATGCCCGTGTAATAGTCAAGCGAACGATATAAGCCAAGATCAAAGCTCAAATAACCTGCTGCACCGTAAGCATCCACCAGGTTGTAAATTTTGCGCAAATCATTCAGCGCGCCTTGGCACTTAGCGTTAGTTACTATTGCAGCAACCTTGTCCAAAAGCTCTATGCCGCCCTGCAGGAAGAGGAAATCGGCAAAAAGCTGCTTGATTTCCGGACGGATATTTTCCATCGCATCTGCCATCTGCTGCATGCCCACAGCATCATGACGGCGCAGGCAATCCTTCAGCTGCTGCAGTTGAGCAGCATCAAAGCCTGCTTCCTCCGCCAGCCCGTTGATAAAATCAACGTGGCCCAGGCTGATAGCGAACTTCTGCAAGCCTGCAGCCTGCAATGCTTCGGCTGCCAGCACGATAACCTCGGCATCGGCAGCAGCGCCGCTGGCACCCAGCATTTCTACACCGGCCTGCTCAAATTCGCATTGCCGTCCTGCCTGAATTTCTTCATAACGGTAAAGATTTGCCAGATAGCAAAGACGTTTGATCTTTTCGCCGCCCTGCAGACGTGTCGCTGTCAGGCGGGCAATCGGTGCCGTCATATCATTGCGCAGCGCCAGCAGATTATTGCTGCGGTCAAAAAAACGGAAGTCCCCTTTGGCACCGGCAGCGCCGAAGGTATCAACATATTCAAAATCGGGTGTTTTTACCTCATCATAGCCCCATTTGTCAAAAACATTGATAATCGCATTTTCGATTCCGCGGCGTGTCTTCATCTCTCCCGGCAGAATATCCTTGGTTCCGTAGGGAACCTGATATACCTTATTAGTCATCTTCTTTCTTCCCCTCTTTTATAACTTGCATAACAGAATTATAACCATCCGCGCCGTAAACAAGACAACGCTTAACACGTGAAATGGTTGCGGTGCTGGCACCGGTTTTCTCTACGATAGTTTCGTAAATACAGCCCTCATCCAGCATGCGCGCTACCTCTAATCGCTGTGCCATTGCCTTAAGCTCGCTGATAGTACAGATATCCTCAAAAAATTTATAGCATTGCTCCTCATCCTTTAAGCTGAGAATAGCTTTGAATAACTGGTCTGTTAAATGATCATGAATATTTGCTGCCATTTTTTAGTTTCCTCCTGTGCGTTACATGCATATAACGGTAGTACTTTAACTCACTAACTCGTAAAAATACTTTAATACTTTATCTTGTGAAAGTCAAGAAAAATTTACAAAAAATCTTTTTTCCGCAGGTTTTGTAAAAAATTTCGCATTTCCCTTTACAATTACCTAGTATTTTGATATAATTTGAGCAATTCCTGAAATCCATTGGACGCAGCTTTACAGCTTTACAGTTTTTTAGTAAATTTTACGCAAAACTGTTGACAATATCCTAAAATAGATGTATGATTATTTCATTCAAACTTAACAGAGATTTCATCAAGAGTAGCTGAGGGACTGGCCCGATGAAGCTACGGCAACCACACATCAGTGAACGGTGCCAATTCCAACGGATAATTCCGGCAGATGAAGATTACAGATGCAAAGTATCCTTCGCCGTGCCGGTGAAGGATTTTTTTACGTCGGCCGTCGATTCCGACAGCGGACGTACACCAAAGAATGCGACTCTCAAGCAGCATCCGCTGACTTCTATTGGAAAATAATCTCTCACACTAAAATAAGGACTGCTGAAACTTGCGGTCACATTAGAAAGGAACACAAGAATGATAGAACTAGTTAATGTAGAAAAAACCTACTACAGCAAAGCCGGCGACATCCATGCTCTGCACAAAACAAGCCTGAGCATCAAGGCTGGCGAAATTTTCGGTATCATCGGTCTTTCCGGTGCCGGCAAATCCACATTGGTGCGCTGCATCAACATGCTGGAAAAACCGACTGCAGGCCAGGTATTCGTTGACGGCCAGGAGCTGACCGCCATGAGCGAAGCACAGCTGCGTAAAGCACGTCAAAGCATCGGCATGATTTTCCAGCACTTCAACCTGCTGGCAAGCCGTACTGTTTATGATAACATCGCTTTTCCGCTGGAAATCCAAGGTCTGAGCAAGAGCGAAATCGACAAGCGCGTACGTCCTCTGCTGGAGCTGGTACAGTTGGAAAGCCGTGCCAACTACTATCCCAGCCAGTTGTCCGGCGGCCAGAAACAGCGTGTAGGCATTGCCCGCGCCCTGGCAAGCAATCCTAAGGTACTTCTGTGCGACGAAGCAACCAGCGCCCTCGACCCGCAGACTACCAAATCTATTCTGCATCTGCTGCAGGACATCAACAAAAAGATGAATCTGACCATCGTGCTGATTACACACCAGATGGAGGTTGTAAAAACTATCTGTGACCGCGTTGCTGTTATCGAAAGCGGCGACATCATTGAAGAAGGCCCGATGATTGACGTTTTCACCAATCCGCAGCACCCCACTACCAAGGAATTTACCAAGAGCGTTATCAACGCCGAGCTGCCTGATATCGTTAAACAGATGAAATTAAGCGACACCTATACAGAAGGCAGCAAGCTGCTGGTACGTATCTCCTTCATCGGTGACAGTGCCAGCGAGCCTATTATTTCCGGCATGGTAAAACATTTTGATGTTGACGTAAGCATTATTTCCGGTAATACCGACCAGCTGAAGGATGTCCTCTTCGGCACCCTGCTGATTGAGATTTCCGGTAACCGCGAGCGCATTAAAAATGCATTGGAATATCTGCATCAGCAGCATCTGAAAACGGAGGTAATTGGCTATGAGTCCTGATATGATTGACCTTTTAATAAAATCCTTTTGGGAAACCTGCTACATGGTTTTCGCTTCTACCGCACTTTCCACTTTAATCGGCATTCCGCTGGGCGTAATCCTTACCGTAACCCGCAAGGACCACATTCTGCCGAACCAGCCGCTTAACACTATTCTGGGCGCGATTGTCAACGCAACGCGTTCAACTCCTTTCATTATATTAATGGTAGCAATTATTCCGCTGACACGTATGATTGTCGGCTCTTCCATCGGTACTACCGCAGCAATCGTGCCGCTGACTATTTCCGCAGCACCGTTCATTGCACGTATCATTGAATCTTCTCTGCTGGAAATCAACCCCGGCATTATCGAAGCAGCTCAGGCTATGGGTGCAAGCCCGATGCAGATTATCACTAAGGTACTGCTTCCCGAAGCAATGCATTCCATCGTACTGGGCGTAACGCTTGCCATCATCAGCTTAATCGGCTACTCCGCAATGGCCGGCACCTTAGGCGGCGGCGGTCTTGGTGACCTAGCAATCCGCTACGGCTACCAGCGCTTCCAGATGGATGTTATGATTGCCACCGTTGTCGTGCTCATCGTCATGGTACAGGCAATGCAGTCCTTAGGCGACTACGCATCTAAAAAGCTTAACAAAAACAAACTGTAATCTACAAGCCAAATGAGGGTTTACAACGATGAAGCGATTTTCATCGACGTAACAAAGAAAAAAGCCGCTGCTGTCTGACAGCAGACCACCATTATTTTAGGGAGGAACAACTTATGAAGAAAATTACCAAACTTTTACTCACCGTTGCGCTCTGCGCACTGACCATCATCGCCGCAGGCTGCGGCGGTGACAACAAGGCAGCCGACAAAAAGGCTGACCCGAACGCACCTGTTAAAATCGGTGTAACCGCAGGTCCGCACGCTGAAATCATGGACAACGTTAAAAAGCTGGCTGAAAAACAAGGCCTGAAAATCGAAGTTGTCGAATTCTCCGACTATGTAACCCCGAACGTATCCCTGGCACAGGGCGAGCTGTTTGCCAACTCCATGCAGCATGCTCCGTATCTGGCAGCAACTCTGAAAAAAGAGCCTAAATTCGAGCTGGTTGAAGCTTTCAAAACCGTAAACTTCCCGATGGCTATCTATTCCACCAAATACAAAAAGGTTGAGGATATCCCGGCAGGCGCAACCATCGGCATTCCTAACGATCCGTCCAACGGGGCTCGCGCACTTCTGGTTCTGGCTGACAAAGGCTTCATCGAGGTTAAGGATAAAAACGATGTTTCCACCTCTGTAGCGAGCATCACCAAAAATCCGAAAAACTACAAGATTCAGGAGCTTGACGCTGCTTCAATTCCTAAAGCAATGGGCGACCTTGATATTGCCGTAATCAATGCCAACTATGCACTGGTTGCCAAGCTGAATCCGTCCAAAGACAGCCTGCTGGTTGAACGTGCCGACAACCCGTTTGTCAACATCTTCGTAACCACCAAGGCTAACGAAAAGGATCCGCGTATGGAACAGCTGAAGAAGATTTACACCTCCGCCGAAAACAAAAAATTCATCGAGGATCACTTCAAAGGCTCTATTACTCCGGCATTCTGATTTACCGAAGCATAGTGCAAAAGCTCCCGCAGACTTCTGTGGGAGCTTATTTCTTAGCTTACCGCAATTTCTAAAAAAATTTGCGTTTATCACTTTACAAATTTAGCGTACTAAAGTATAATGGGTACATAGTTAAATGCTAATTAACAAATGAGGTGTGGAAAATGAAAAAATTAGTAGCTTTAGTAATGGGCCTGATGATGATGCTCATGATGGTTGCCGGCTGCGGCAGCGACGGCCCGAAAAAAATGGTAATCGGTCTGGACGATAACTTCGCTCCTATGGGTTACCGCAATGAAAAGAACGAAATCGTCGGCATGGATATCGACCTTGCACGCGAAGCCTGCAAGCGTGCCGGCATGGAAGTAGAATTTAAACCAATCGACTGGGGTGCAAAAGAAGCAGAGCTCAAATCCAAACGCATTGACGCTATCTGGAACTGCTTCACCGTTAACCCGGAGCGTGAAAAGGTATATGGCATGTCCAAGCCTTACATCAACAACTCCCAGCTGGTTGTTGTTCCTAAGGATTCTCCGATTAAAACCCTCGAAGATTTAAAGGGTAAAATCGTAGCGGTACAGGATGACAGCACAGGCTCCTACCTGCTCGAGCAGCCTGCACACAAAGAGCTGGCAGCTTCCATGAAGGAAGTTCGCAAATATCCCGACTTCGCAGCTATTTACATGGAAATAGACAACAAACGTGTTGATGCTGCTATCGTAGACGCAGTTCTTGCTCGCGGCTATTATGACAAAAAGAAACCCGGTGCCTACAGAATTCTTGAGCAGAACATGGGCGATGAGGTTGTAGCAATTGCCTTCCGTAAGGACGACAAAGACTTCAAAGACCGCATCGACAAAGCTATGGATGAAATGAAAAAAGACGGTACCTGCAAAAAGATTTCCGAAAAATGGATGGGCGCAGATATCACAAAATATTAATTTGTTATCACTTGAGGGCTGTCGCATTTAGCGGCAGCCCATATTATAATTATATGGAGAGAAATAATTTATGGATTACGTTTTAAATATCATCCCTCAGATGATGGATGGCTGCCTGGTATCATTTCAAGTTTTTATTATCACCATCGTACTGAGCATTCCGTTGGGCATTCTGCTCAGCCTCGGCCGTGTTTCCGGCATTAAACCCCTGCAGGCCCTCATAGGCGGCTACGTTTGGATTCTGCGCGGCTCCCCGCTGATGCTGCAGATTTTCTTCGTTTACTTCGTACTGCCGTCCGTAGGCATTCGCCTGCCGGACTTTGAATCAGCCATCGTAGCCTTTGTATTAAACTACGCTGCCTATTTCTGCGAAATCTTCCGCGCCGGCATCCAGGCAATTCCTGCAGGCCAATACGAAGCAGCGCACACTTTGGGCATGAACTATGTACAAACCATGCGCCGCATTATCCTGCCGCAGGTTATCCGCATCATTCTGCCGCCTATCAGCAACGAAACCATTACTCTGGTAAAGGATACCTCCTTGGTATACGTTCTGGCAATGAACGATCTGATGCGTACCGCACGTAATCTGGTACAGCGCGACTTTTCTATTACCCCCTTCATCGTTGCTGCTGTCTTCTACCTGCTGGCAACTCTGATTTTAACCCTTGTTTTTGAACGTCTGGAAAAACGCTTCTCCAGATATGACCAATAGGAGGAGTAACCACTATGACTACTAAAATCAAAGCAACCAATATCTGGAAAAAATTCAATAACCTCGAAGTACTCAAGGGCATCGACCTAGAAGTAAACGAGGGTGAGGTTGTTGCCGTAATCGGCCCTTCCGGCGGTGGCAAAAGCACCCTGCTGCGCTGCCTCAACAAGCTGGAAACAATTGATAAGGGCAGTATCACCATCGACGGCGAAGAGCTGTGCCGTGAAACCTCCGGTGGTACGGAATATGTCAAGAACAATGATGTCCGCCGCATCGCCTGCAAAATGGGCATGGTATTCCAGCAGTTCAACCTTTTCCCGCATATGACTGTTCTGGAAAATCTGATTGAAGCGCCTGTCAACGTACAAAAGCGCGATAAAGCAGAAGTTATCAAGGAAGCAGAGGTTCTGCTGGCAAAGGTCGGCCTTTCCGAAAAGCGTGATGTTTATCCGCGCAAGCTCAGCGGCGGCCAGCAGCAGCGTGTAGCTATCGCCCGTGCTTTAGCCATGAAGCCCGCCATTATGCTTTTTGACGAGCCTACCTCTTCTCTGGACCCGGAGCTGACCGGTGAGGTTTTGCGCACTATGCGCGAGCTGGCAGACGAAAAAATGACCATGGTAGTCGTAACGCATGAAATGGGCTTTGCCCGTGAAGTTGCCACCAAGGTTGTTTTCATGGCTGACGGCCATGTGCAGGAGCAGGGCAGTCCGGAGGAAATTTTCGTTAACCCCAAAAACGAACGTCTGAAATCCTTCTTAAAAGTAATTTTAAAGTAATCAGATAAAGGTTTCTAAATTAATTCACAGATTACACCTACCTTTGTCATATATGTTTGTTACAATAATACTCGAGGATGAAAGGAACCTATTGAACAAGGCAAGCAAAGAAAGGTGATTTCAATGCACGTTAAAATTCTTGGCCCCATGACTAAGCAGGCAGAGCTGCTGCTGCAGAATACTGCTATTGCGTTAAAGAAGCTCAAGGTTAAGGCTGAGTTTGAAAAAGTTTCCGAATTCCAAAAGGTAGTGGCCTATGGAGTGATGGTCTTCCCCGCTTTAGTCATCGACGAAAAATTAGTTGCTGTCGGCAGCACGCTTTCGGTAGATGAAGCCATGACTCTTATAAAGCAACTCTCCTAAACATATCTTTTCATCATACACCTCTCCTTAAAATACACCGCACCGTGCGAAATGTGCGGTGTATTTTTTTGCTTTGAAAACATTTTGATTAATGTTAAATTTATGTAAAGTTCCTTACGCACTTTTAACATCATAAAATTTCGAGTATAATAAGTATAGGTATATGCTGTTTTCGCAGCAATTACGGATGCATACAAACTAAAAAAGGGGACTTATTTTTTATGCTTGCTTATTTCTTGGCATTTTTAGGCGGTATCGCCTTATTTATGTATGGTATGCAGCTGATGGGTGACGGTCTGCAAAAGGCTGCCGGCGCTAAGCTGCAAAAGATTCTGGAAGCCATGACAGGCGTGCTCGCTATGGGCATCCTGTTGGGCGCAGTTGTTACTGCAGTGCTGCAGGCCAGCGGTGCTACCACCGTTATGACCGTAGGCCTGGTAAATGCGGGCCTGCTCACGCTGAAGCAGGGCTTCGGCATTATCATGGGTGCCAACATCGGTACTACTATGACGGCACAGCTCATCGCCTTCAAGCTTTCCGATTATATCACGATTTTAATCTTCATCGGCTTTTTGATGCAGCTGCTGGCGAGAAAAAGCCGCACAAAATATCTTGGCCAGGTTATGCTGGGCTTCGGTATTCTGATGCTGGGCATGGATATGATGGGCAAGGCGGTTATGCCTCTGCGTAACTATCCCGGCTTCGTGCATTTCATCGAAGTTTTCTCCAGCAATCCGTTGCTGGGCATCGGTATCGGTATGATTATGACTGTGCTGATTCAGTCCAGCAGTGCTACCATCGGTATTCTTATCGCTATGGCCGGTCAGGGACTTATTCCGCTGGAGGGTGCGATTCCTGTACTGCTCGGCGACAATATCGGTACCTGTATTACTGCCGTACTCGCTTCACTGCGTGCTAATCTTACGGCTAAGCGTGTAGCTGCAGCTCACGTAATGTTCAACGTCATCGGCAGTATAATTTTTGTAGTCTTTATGCCGTTCTTCATTAAATTCGTGCTACTTGTATCGCCTGACGGCGACATAGCGCGTCAGATTGCGAATGCGCACTCGGCGTTCAACATTTTGAACACGCTGCTCTTTACGCCTTTTGTTAACCCTTTCATCAAGCTGGTAGAAAAGATTGTGCCCGGCAAGGCAGAAATCATCTCCATGCGCCCTGTTTATCTTGACAAAAACATGCTGAACACTCCCTCTATCGCTATCAGCCTTGCTGTCAAAGAGGTTGTGCGTATGGGCGAGCTGGCACGCAAGGACGTGCGTCTTGGCATGGAGGCTATTCAAAGCTTTGATGCCGACAAGGTAAAATACGTTTTGGAGCACGAGCCTGTTGTCGATGCGTTGGAGCGGGATATTACCGACTATCTGACGCAGATGAGCTCATCTGAAATGAGCGAAAGCCTGACGACACGCCACACCGGTCTTTTGCACGCCTGCACGGATATCGAACGTATCGGTGACCATGGTGAAACATTGGCTAAACGCGCACGCAAGCTTGTTGAGGAGGACGTGGTTTTCTCTGATGAGGCTAAGGCCGAGCTGCTGCAGCTCAGCGAAATGGTACTGCGTGCCTCCGGACGTTCATTGGAGGCCCTAGAGAAAAATGATAAGGTTATTGCGGAGGACGCTGTGCGTCTGTGCCGTGAGGTTAAGCAATACCAGAAGGAAATCCGTAAGAATCATATCACGCGCCTTAACGAACATATCTGCAATCCTACTGCAGGCTTTGTTATGATGGAGCTGCTGATTAATATGAAGCGTGTATCCGATCATTCCAAGAACATTGCCCAGCTGGTGCAGGGAACATTCTAAAGCTTATAAAGCAACAGCAAGCATACAGACTACTGCTCAACATAGTCTGTATGCTTTTCTTTTGCGTAAAAGCATTGCTAAGCTAACAGAGTACGTACATAATTAATCCGCACTTTCTCATATGCGCTTATGAATTTACTCAAGTATACTTTAGTAAATCGTACTTGAGTAAATTTACTCAAAATACTGCAAACCCTGCTTACCTAAAACGACCATATAATCACCATAGTCTTATCCTTACATACTTATTTTGCTGTACTTATAAAATCACAGCTTTTTCACAAAATCTTTGCTATAATTTAAGTAAGCAAGGACTGCGTTTCCGACTGCTACAGTCTTAGCGCAGTCCTTTTTTGTTACTCGTAGAGTCATAATCGGCTTTACGGTTTTTTATTATACCTATTGCGACAGAAATTTTTACAATATATAAGTTTATAAAATATATTATATATATTGAGCACAACATTGCTCCGCTGCAAAACGATAAAACGCTGCAGCGTTTCACACTTTTTTTACTTTAATTATTGATGACACCTTTTACTAATTACAGGTAAAGTATTACAATATAAGATGAGTATTTATCAGCTTAGATTCAGATTATAAAAAAAGAATATGAACATGCTTCGGATATCACCCTGAGCTTCATATTCCAGGAGGTTACTATGCAGATAGGATTGGATATTGGCAGTACCACAATTAAAATCGCCGTACTGGACGATGCAGGCAATCTGCTATTCCATAAATACGAAAGACATTACAGCCAGATTGCCGAGAAAATTCTGGCTCTACATAAAGAATTGATGACTAAATTCCCTACACTGCATAGCGCACGTCTGGCCATCAGCGGCAGCGGTGGTATCGGTGTAGCGGACAGTTGCGGCCTGCAATTCGTGCAGGAGGTTTTTGCGGAAAAAATCTGCACTGAAAAGCTCAATCCAGGAACCGACGCCGTTATCGAATTAGGTGGCGAGGATGCTAAAATTCTCTTCTTAGGCCGCCATTTTGATGCACGTATGAATGACAGCTGCGCCGGAGGCACCGGTGCCTTTATCGACCAGATGGCTTCCCTGCTGAATGTAGAAACACCCCAAATGAACGAGCTGGCACAGCAGGCACAGAACACCTACACCATCGCAAGCCGCTGCGGTGTTTTCGCCAAAAGCGATATCCAGCCGCTGCTCAATCAGGGTGCGGAAAAAAGCGACTTGGCAGCCAGCATCTTCCACGCTGTAGCAAGCCAGGCTATCACCGCTCTTGCCAAAGGCCGTCCCATCAGCGGCAATGTGTTGTATCTTGGCGGTCCGCTCACCTTTATGAGCTGTCTGCGCGATGCCTTTGACAGTGTTCTGAATATCAAAGGTGTCTGCCCGGAAAACAGCCTGCTTTATGTAGCAATGGGTGCAGCCTTCTGTGCCGAGCACGAGGTGGACCTTACCACGCTGCCAGAAAAGCTGCAGGCAGCAGCACAGCACAGCTTTGAACATCTGCCGCCGCTGTTTAAAAACGAAGGCGAATATACTGTTTTTAAGAAGCGTCACTCTAAGGAAAGTGTCGCTATAGGCACCCCTGCGAAGGCTAGCGAAGCCTTTATCGGTATTGATTCTGGCAGCACGACCATTAAAATCGCTGTTATGAGTCCAGACGGCAAATTGCTTGACTCCTTCTACCAAAGCAATAAGGGTAATCCTGTTGTTGCCGTCCGCAATTATCTTACCGATTTCTATACAAAATATCCCCATTGCCGCCTGTTGGCAGGTGCAGTCACCGGTTACGGCGAGGATCTGATTCGCCACGGCTTTGGTGTTGACTATGGTATCGTAGAAACCATGGCACACTTTTATGCTGCCCAATATCTGGAGCCTGAGGTAGATTTCATTCTGGACATCGGCGGACAAGATATGAAGTGCCTGAAAATCCATAACGGTGCCATCGATAATATCTTTTTGAACGAAGCCTGCTCCAGCGGCTGCGGCAGCTTTTTGCAGACCTTTGCCGAAATTCTTGGCTACACAGCCGAGCAGTTCGCACAAATCGGTCTTAAAGCAGATATGCCTGTAGATTTAGGCAGCCGTTGCACCGTGTTTATGAACAGCAGCGTTAAGCAGGCACAGAAGGACGGTGCCTCCGTTGCCAACATCAGCGCCGGCCTGTCCATCAGTATTGTCAAAAACGCTTTATATAAGGTTATCCGTCCGGCCAGCAAAGAAGCCATCGGCAAGCACATCGTAGTTCAGGGAGGCACCTTCCTCAATGACTGCGTACTGCGCGCCTTTGAGCAGGAAATGGATTTGAACGTTATCCGTCCCAATATTGCCGGCCTTATGGGAGCTTACGGCGCTGCCCTGTACGCACAACGCCGCTACAAGGACGCACCGCATCAGACAACGCTGCTCAACCTGCAACAGCTGGGTGAGTTCGTTCATACCGTCAAGGGTATGACCTGCGGCCTGTGCAATAATCATTGCCATCTCACCGTCAACACCTTTGCCGGCGGCAAACGCTTTATCAGCGGCAACCGCTGTGAACGCCCCATCACCCACATGGCACCCAAGGATGAGCTGAACCTGTACCGTCAAAAGCTGCAGCTGCTCAAGGAATTGCCTGTTAACGAAACGCCTAAACGCGGCATTATGGGTATACCTATGGGCCTGAATATGTACGAGCTGCTCCCCTTCTGGAACGCCTTACTCTCCAGCCTGGGCTTCAAGGTTGTACACAGTCCGATTGAAGACAAAAACATTTACCGTCTTGGTCAAGGAACCATCCCCAGCGACACCGTCTGCTATCCAGCGAAGCTGATGCACGGACATATCAAATGGCTGCTGCAGCAGGGAATCACCAGCATCTTCTATCCCTGCATGACCTACAATATAGATGAACAGGGCACGGAAAATTGCTATAACTGCCCTGTTGTAGCCTATTATCCCGAAGTGCTGCACGCCAATATCCGTGATCTGAATAAGCCCGAGATACATTTCTTCTATGATTATCTTGGCCTGCTCCATAAAAAGAAGCTGGTCAAAAAGCTGCAGGAAATGTTTGCCAAGGTTTATCCGGATATCACCAAGGAGGAAATCCGCAAGGCTGTTGATGCTGCCTTTACTGCCTTTTATGACTATGAAGCGCTGGTAAAGGCTAAAGGACAGGAAATCATCAGCAAGGCACGCGAAGAGCATAAGCCTATCGTTGTACTGGCAGGCCGTCCCTATCACATCGACCCTAAGGTCAACCACAGTATCGACCGCCTGATTACTAACATGAGTGCTGCCCTCGTCAGCGAGGATGCCGTAAGCAGTCATATTAAGACCAAGGAACTCAACCGCGATCTGCAGGTGCTCAACCAGTGGACCTATCACGGCCGCCTGTATGCGGCAGCCGAATATGTTGCCCAAAATCCTGATATGCATCTGATTCAGCTTGTAAGCTTCGGCTGCGGCTGCGATGCTATTACGGCCGATGAATGCCGCCGCCTCCTCGAAGAACGCGGACGCATCTATACGCAAATAAAAATAGACGATATCGACAACCTTGGTGCTGCCAAAATCCGCATCCGCAGTCTGTTCTCCGCAGCCCAGCTTTTCGATATAGATAATAATTAAAGGAGATTTGCATATGCTACCAGCAGCTAACGTTAAGTTTACCCCCTTTACGGAGGATATGAAAAAAACGCATACTATACTTATACCCGGCATGCTGCCTATGCATTTTTCACTGCTGCAGGCAGCACTCGTAAGCTGTGGCTACAAAGCCGAGGTTCTGCACAACACCGGTCGCGAGGTAATCGAAACCGGTCTGAAATACGTCAATAATGATATCTGCTATCCGGCACTGCTGGTTATCGGCCAGCTGATAAACGCTTTGGAAAGCGGCAAATATGATTTGGAGCACACTGCGCTGATTATCACCCAAACCGGTGGCGGCTGCCGTGCCTCCAACTATATCTATCTGCTGCGCAAAGCTTTGGAAAAAGCCGGCCTTACGCACATCCCTGTCATCAGCCTCAACGTCAACGGTCTGGAGCAGCAGCCCGGCTTCCATCTGGACGCATCCATGGTGCATAAGTTCTTGGCTGCCGTTGTTTACGGCGATACCCTGATGTACCTGACGAATAAAACACGTCCCTACGAAGTTGTACACGGCGCTGCCGACAGACTGGCGCAAAAATGGCTGGCACGCTTAAGCGAAGCCTTCAAGAGTGGCAAGGCGCAGGCTTTAGGTACCATAAAGCAGCTTACTAAGGCTATTGCGCACGAATTTGCGGATTTGCCTATCACCAACAAGGAGAAAACTAAGGTCGGTATTGTCGGTGAAATCTACATCAAATATGCCGCTTTAGGCAACAACAATCTGGAAGCCTTCCTGCAGCGCCAGAACTGCGAATATATGCTGCCCGGTCTGATGAATTTCATCATGTACTGTGTTGATACTTATCTTACGGACTACAAGCTTTACGGCGGCAGTCTGCTTAAATACAGTGTCAACAAGGGCGCTATGTGGTATTTAAAATATATGGAAGACATACTGCATCAGGCTCTCAGTATCGCTCCCTTCAGCGCCCCCGCCACCTATGAGGAAACCAAGGCTATGGCTAAGGGTGTTATCGGCTACGGCAATAATATGGGCGAAGGCTGGCTGCTTACTGCCGAAATGCTGGAGCTGGTGCACAGCGGCTACACCAATATCATCTGCGCTCAGCCCTTCGGCTGCCTGCCTAACCACATCGCAGGCCGCGGCATGATTAACAAAATCAAGGAAATTGCTGAAGAGGCCAATATTCTGGCATTGGACTACGATGCCAGCGCTGCCCGCGTTAATCAGGAAAACCGCATTAAGCTGATGCTGGCGACAGCGAAGTAAAAATTTCTGAAACTACCAAAGTTACGAATTACCTGCTGTATTTTATGCCTTATAGTATATTCTTGTTCCGGCAGGCGATTTTCTTTATAAAATATCTTAACTTTTTGTTTTTCATTTTTGTTTAAAATATTGTATTATTTTTCATAAGTATAGCAGGATTTATATAGCTTCATCTAGAATTATAAAAATATATTTTATTTTGAGATTTACAATTTGAGGCAGACGTGTTATACTTAAATCAATCCTTATACCATACCAAGGATTATCGGGTTACTATGATAAGGTAACACACCGAAAAGCTCTAACGCCCTGCCATCCGGCAGGGCGTTATCTTTTTACACGCCCAAATAAGAAAGGATGTTGAGAATGAAATATGCAATAGGCCTCGATATCGGAATTGCATCTGTCGGCTATGCCGTTCTAGCGTTAGATCACGAAGAAAATCCTTGGGGAATTATCCGCCTTGGTTCGCGTATCTTTGATGTAGCAGAAAATCCCAAGGACGGTGCCTCCTTAGCCTTGCCACGTCGTGAAGCCCGCAGCGTCCGCAGACGCCTGCGCAGACATCATCATCGTTTGGAGCGTATAAAAAATCTTTTGATTAACACCGAGCTTATAACAAAAGATGAGCTTTTGCATTTATATGATGGTAATCTTTCTGATGTATACGAATTACGTGTAAAGGCCCTTGATTATTCTGTAACTAATGCAGAGCTTACACGAATTTTATTACATCTCGCACAAAGACGTGGTTTTAAATCCAACAGAAAATCTGATGCCAACGACAAGGAAGCAGGCCAGCTTTTGGAAGCAGTTTCCGCAAACACAAAACGCATGCAGGAAAACCATTATCGTACTGTAGGCGAAATGTTTTATAAAGATGATTTGTTCTCAAAATATAAACGCAATAAAGGAGGCACCTACCTTACTACAGTGCATAGAGATATGATTGCTGCCGAAGCCAGAACTATTCTTGAAAAGCAATTTGCTCTAGGCAACGATATCTGTACTCAAGATTTTATAGACAAATATTTATCTATTCTCTTAAGCCAAAGGCAATTTGATGAAGGTCCCGGCGAACCAAGTCCCTATGCAGGCAACCAGATAGCCAATATGATCGGCAAATGTACCTTTGACCCGAATGAATATAGAGCAGCCAAAGCAAGCTATTCTTTTGAACGCTTCAACTTGCTGCAAAAAGTTAATCATTTACGCCTATTACTTGAAGGAAAATCCATTGCTCTTGATAACGAACAGCGCAAAAAAATAATAGCATTAGCGCACGACAAGGCAGATTTAAGATATTCTCATATCCGCAAAGCTTTAGGCTTAGATGAAAAGGTATTGTTCAATACCATAACATACAATGATGAGGTAAGCGTAATAGAAAAGAAAACAAAATTTAATTTTCTCCAAGCCTATCATCAAATCAAAAAAGTCTTGGCAGAAGATATGCAGAAACTTACAACAGAACAACTAGACAATATAGGTCAGATACTTTCTACATATAAAAGCGACAACAAACGTACAGAAGAACTTTCTGCACTAGGCTTAGAAAAGAAAATTATTGATGCATTACTTGGCATTAACGGCTTATCAAAATTTGCCCATCTTTCTCTCAAAGCCTTACGCAAAATAAATCCTTATCTTGAAGAAGGTAAAATTTACAACGAAGCATGTGCTGCTGCCGGTTATGATTTTAAAGCTCATGCCAACACACAAAAAACAGAGCTTTTACCTGCATACAAGGAAGAGATGGACGATATAACCAGTCCTGTAGCAAGACGAGCTATTGCTCAAAGCATCAAGGTCATTAACGCTATTATCAGAGAGCAAAAATGTTCTCCGGTTTATATTAATATCGAATTAGCACGCGAAATGGCCAAAGGATTTGATGAACGTACTCAGATTGATAAAGCAAATAAAGAAAACCAAGCTAAAAACGAGCGTATTATGGAACGTATCCGCACTGAATTCCATAAGTCAAATCCAACCGGTATGGATTTAATTAAGCTAAAGCTTTGGGAAGAACAGGATGGCAGAAGCCCCTATAGCCAGAAAGCAATAAGTATAAACCGTCTTTTTGAGCCCGGTTATGTAGATATTGACCACATCGTTCCCTACAGCATAAGCTTTGATGACAGTTTTAAAAATAAGGTTCTCGTTTTTTCTGATGAAAACCGTGACAAAGGCAACAGACTTCCTATTGCTTATCTCCAAAGTAAATTTGGCGCAAAAACAGCTGAGAATTTTATGATTTGGGTACAAAGCAATATAAAAGATTATAAAAAACGTCAGAAGCTATTGAAGCGAGAAATTACGGAAGAAGATATTAATAAATTTAAAGAACGTAATCTGCAGGATACAAAAACCATCTCTCGGTTTCTTTATAATTACATTAATGATTATCTGCTGTTCGCTCCTTCAGATACAGGCAAGAAAAAACGAGTTACAGCCGTCAACGGTACTATTACCGCTTATCTGCGAAAAAGATGGGGCATAAATAAAATCAGAGCCAACGGTGATAAACATCATGCTGTAGATGCGGTTGTAATTGCCTGCACTACCGACAAGATGATTAAAGATCTTTCTTCTTTTTCCCAATACCATGAATTGGAATATACGCACACAGACAAAGAAAGTCTCATAGTCAATTCTCTAACCGGCGAAATCTTGAAACGCTTCCCTTATCCATGGGAAGATTTTCGTCCCGAACTAATGGCGCGTTTGTCTGATAATCCAGCCGATGCTTTACGCAAGCTTAATTTGATTTTCTATCACGGAACCGATTTAAGTACCATTAAGCCGATTTTCGTATCACGCATGCCACGTCATAAGGTTACCGGTGCTGCGCACAAGGCAACCATCAAAAGCGCACGCTGCCTAAATAATGGTATTGTAATCTGCAAAACAAGCCTGCAAAATCTGAAGCTTGATAAAGAAGGGGAAATAGCCAACTATTACGCACCCGAAAGCGACACCATTCTGTATAATGCTTTAAAAGAACGCTTGCGTGCCTATGATAACAAACCGGCAAAAGCTTTTGCTGAACCGTTTTACAAACCAAAAGCTGACGGCACACCGGGTCCTTTGGTAAAAAAGGTCAAGGTATACGAAAAGTCAACCTTAAATGTTGCTGTACAGCAGAATACTGCTGTTGCCGATAACGACAGTATGGTGCGTGTAGATGTGTTCCATGTCAAGGGTGATGGTTATTATCTTGTGCCTATTTACATAGCAGACACTCTGAAAAAAGAGCTGCCAAATAAAGCAATTGTTGCTTACAAACCCTATGCTGATTGGCCTGTAATGGATGACAGCGACTTTATTTTCTCGCTGTATCCTAATGATTTAATAAAATTCGAACACAAAAACGGCGTTAAGTTTGCCAAAGTAAATAAAGAAAGCACATTAAATGATTTTTATAGCACCAAATCAGACATTGTATATTTTAAGGGATGTAACATTAATACTGGTGCTATTACTATAATAAATCACGAAAACACCTATGTTGTATCTAGTCTTGGAGTAAAAAGATTACCTTCTCTTGAAAAATATCAAGCTGATGTCCTCGGTAACTATACCAAAGTAAAAAAGGAAGTACGCAAGCCTTTTCGTTAAGAGGTGATAAAAAATGGCTTATCGTAATCTGATGATTGCCAGCAATGCGCAATTAAAAATAAAAAACGAGCAGCTTCTGATCAAAACAGATACTACTCACAGTGTTCCTATTGAGGATATTAATTCCGTACTCGTCGAAAATCATCAGAGCACGATAACCATTGCCACCTTAGCCAAATTAGTGCAAGACGGCGTAACAATTTTTGTTTGCGACGAAAAGCATACTCCTTGCGCTATTATGATGCCTTTTGCGCAAAACGCCAGACAATACGGTGTTGTTAAATTGCAGGAAAGCCTATCTCTGCCTCTACAAAAACAGCTCTGGCAACAGATTGTGAAGTACAAAATAAACAATCAGGCCATTTGTCTGGAATTCAATAAGCAGTACAATGCCGCACAGCAGCTTCGTTCATTGGCAAAAAAGGTAACCAGCGGAGATAGCAATAACACAGAAGCCGTTGCTGCCGCTGTTTATTTCAAAGCTCTATTTGGCCCAGACTTTATCAGAAGCAATGACGATGACCTGCGTAACGCTGCCTTAAATTACGGATATGCTATTATACGCGGACATATTGCACGATTGATTGCCAGCTATGGCTTTCTGCCCATGAAAGGCATTCATCATAAAAGCGAATTAAACGCATATAATTTGGCAGATGATTTCATCGAACCCTTCCGTCCTGTAGTTGACCTGTTTGTAGCACAAGAAGCACAAGCCTTTGAAGCATTAACACCACAGCTTAAGCAAAAGCTCTATAATCTTTTGAACATGGATATCAAAATAGCACAGCAAAATCATTCTTTGGCATATGCAGCTGAAAAAATGATTCAAAGCTTCAGCCGCTGTTGCCAAAAAACATCCAAGGAACTGCTGCTTCCTACCTTAGTAGCCTTGAGGCAGCACACATATGAATAAATTTATGCGAATGCTGGTATTTTTTGATATCCCTGTAAAAACTAAAAGAGAAAGACGCATTGCTACAGCGTTTCGTAATTTTTTGCTAAAGGACGGCTACCATATGGTACAATATTCGGTTTATGCTCGTGTCTGCAACGGCATGGATGCAGTACAAAAACATCGCAGCAGATTAAATACAGCTTTACCGGAAAACGGCTCCGTCCGCTTATTAGTCATAACAGAAAAGCAATATGAAACTATTGAAATATTGGTTGGCAACTATCACGAAGATGATACACCATTTGTCTGCGAACAGCTTTCAATTTTCTAAAAAACTAATTTTACTGCTCATTTAATGCTGTTTACATTATTTTTTCTCATACCAAAAAGCCCTTGAAGCCAAGCTTCAAGGGCTTTTTGCAGTGGTCTATTATACCATACCAAGAACCACCGGGGAACTACAACGCCGGTGCTCAAAAGTATATCTCCAGTCCCGATTATACCATACCAAGAACCACCGGGGAACTACAACGAGCAGCGTTGATTACTTTTTGGAAGCGTAATTATACCATACCAAGAACCACCGGGGAACTACAACGCGTGATAGCGCAAGGCACTGAAGCCCTGGATTATACCATACCAAGAACCACCGGGGAACTACAACCTTGGCATACTTTTCGTACACGTCCGGCAGATTATACCATACCAAGAACCACCGGGGAACTACAACTGCTCTACCGCCGCTAGTATTCCTTGCTCAATTATACCATACCAAGAACCACCGGGGAACTACAACTTTCTCCGACGATTGGAGTAAGCGGCATCAATTATACCATACCAAGAACCACCGGGGAACTACAACAATAAATGGTGAAGAAGAAATCGTTAAAATATTATACCATACCAAGAACCACCGGGGAACTACAACATCGCATCCATCGCATCCATCGCAAAAAAAATTATACCATACCAAGAACCACCGGGGAACTACAACAAGGCAGCGCACCGGTGAAATAGTCATATCATTATACCATACCAAGAACCACCGGGGAACTACAACAGATTACGCAGCCTTCGCTCGCTGACCAAAATTATACCATACCAAGAACCACCGGGGAACTACAACTGTTAAGTTTAACTTAAAGTGTATCCGTCCATTATACCATACCAAGAACCACCGGGGAACTACAACTGTATATACTATACCAAACGGGATTACTGCATTATACCATACCAAGAACCACCGGGGAACTACAACCCATTATCCCACCACGTCCGTGGGAGAACAATTATACCATACCAAGAACCACCGGGGAACTACAACGGTAATGCTGCAAATAGTTCTGCTGCTTATATTATACCATACCAAGAACCACCGGGGAACTACAACGAATGCGATATTCATCATATTATAGCTAATATTATACCATACCAAGAACCACCGGGGAACTACAACAAAATTGACGCGGGCAAGTACGGCGACAAAATTATACCATACCAAGAACCACGGCAACCCAATTATACCCTAATCAAGAAAACTCAACGTACAAAAAGGACTTCTTTCAAACACACTTAACGTTGCTTGACATTCCCCTGTATTTCAAGTAAACTTAAACTAAGTTCCTAAAAACCGCAAGTAAGCTTATGCATCTAGCTCATTTACCTGCGGACAATTAAATAAGCAGTATATCCTGCAGATGCATCTTTTCTGCAGAAGCTTAAGCAAGGCCATTTATTTTTATCTGGTACATTCTAAGAGTAGTACAAACTGACGATTTTTTATCGTCAGGGTACTGCTCTTTTTTGTTTTTCAGGCGCTTTGCAACTGCTTATGTATTTTTTTATTCACTTGTGTTAAAATGAAAGGAGAAAAACCATGCAAGACCTGGCAACAAAATTCGCAAACCTGACTATCCAAAGCGACTT
>ERZ824598.456-NODE-456-length-66950-cov-11.945482_pt1 | contig 66950 bp, 74 predicted proteins | sample MGYA00519934_ERZ824598 | MGnify/ENA primary metagenome ERZ824598 (study PRJEB31778, sample SAMEA3449177) | human gut metagenome | biome: human gut; feature: human-associated habitat; material: faeces | place: United Kingdom | collected 2010/2012 ...
CGTCAGCTCGTGTCGTGAGATGTTGGGTTAAGTCCCGCAACGAGCGCAACCCTTACTGTCAGTTACTACGCAAGAGGACTCTAGCAGGACTGCCGTTGACAAAACGGAGGAAGGTGGGGATGACGTCAAATCATCATGCCCCTTATGACCTGGGCTACACACGTACTACAATGGCAATTAACAGAGGGAAGCAAAACAGCGATGTGGAGCAAATCCCGAAAAATTGTCTCAGTTCAGATTGCAGGCTGCAACTCGCCTGCATGAAGTCGGAATTGCTAGTAATCGCGGATCAGCATGCCGCGGTGAATACGTTCCCGGGCCTTGTACACACCGCCCGTCACACCATGGGAGTCGGTAACACCCGAAGCCTGTAGTCTAACCTTTAAGGAGGACGCAGTCGAAGGTGGGATTGATGACTGGGGTGAAGTCGTAACAAGGTAGCCGTATCGGAAGGTGCGGCTGGATCACCTCCTTTCTAAGGAGCAAACAGAGGAAGAATCTGAGAAGTTCCGGTCAGATACAAGGGGAAGCATTGTTCGATTTTGAAGATACCGAGGAAGAGTTGGGGGTGTAGCTCAGCTGGGAGAGCACCTGCTTTGCAAGCAGGGGGTCAGGAGTTCGATCCTCCTCATCTCCACCAAAAAGGTATTGGGCGCATAGCTCAGGTGGTTAGAGCGCACGCCTGATAAGCGTGAGGTCGGTGGTTCGAGTCCACTTGTGCCCACCAATCAAGAATGAAAATTAATAGATAAGGAATTATCTGTTAATTTCTGTTCTTGAAAAAGGATAGAAAAAGGAAACTTGAAAATTGAATAAGAAAAGTAAGAGGAAATACAATCAAGTGAAACGACACGATTAAGAAAGATTAATCGGGTAAAAAAACTACAATGTATTAAAGAGAACTCAAAACGGACAAATGGTAAAGCTAATAAGAGCGCAGGGCGGATGCCTTGGCATTGGGAACCGAAGAAGGACGTGGTTAACTGCGAAAAGCTGCGGCGAGTTGTAAGCGAACAAAGACCCGCAGATATCCGAATGGAGCAATCCATATGAGAGAAGCTCATATATCATATACTGAATACATAGGTATATGAGGGGAACCTCCTGAACTGAAACATCTAAGTAGGGAGAGGAAGAGAAATCAACCGAGATTTCGTAAGTAGTGGCGAGCGAAAGCGAAAGAGGCCAAACCGTAATCAGCAATGAATACGGGGTTGCGGACTGCAATTAGCATTGTCAAAGCCTAGTTGAACAGGATGGGAAGCCTGACCAAAGAATGTGAGAGTCATGTAAATGAAAGGCCGAGACAGCGAGCAGGATCCAGAGTACCGCGGGACACGTGAAACCCCGTGGGAAGCTGGGGGGACCACCCTCCAAGCCTAAATATTCCCCAATGACCGATAGCGAAGAGTACTGTGAAGGAAAGGTGAAAAGAACCCCGGGAGGGGAGTGAAAAAGAACCTGAAACCCTGTGCTTACAAGCACTGAGAGCACGTCAAAGTGTGATCAGGTACCTTTTGTAGAATGGTCCGGCGAGTTATCATATGTAGCAAGGTTAAGGACTTAAGGTCTGAAGCCGAAGCGAGAGCGAGTCTTAACAGGGCGAGAAGTTACATGTGATAGACCCGAAACCGAGTGACCTAGCCATGTCCAGGCTGAAGTGGAGGTAAAACTCCATGGAGGGCCGAACCGACCCCCGTTGAAAAGGTGGCGGATGAGGTGTGGCTAGCGGAGAAATTCCAATCGAACTCGGATATAGCTGGTTCTCCCCGAAATAGCTTTAGGGCTAGCGTTGTATTAGATTACCGGAGGTAAAGCACTGAATGGGCTAGGGGCCGAGAGGTTACTGAACCTTATCAAACTAAGAATGCCGGATAATTGATGTACAGCAGTCAGACTATGTGAGATAAGTCTCATAGTCAAAAGGGAAACAGCCCAGACCCACAGCTAAGGTCCCAAAATAGATTTAAGTGGAAAAGGATGTGGGGTTGCACAGACAACCAGGATGTTGGCTTAGAAGCAGCCACTCATTAAAAGAGTGCGTAATAGCTCACTGGTCGAGTGACCCTGCGCCGAAAATTCAACGGGGCTAAAATCTATACCGAAGCTTGGGCTGCAATACGAAAGTATTGCGGGGTAGGGGAGCGTCGTATAAGAGGAGAAGTCATAGCGGAAGCGATGGTGGATTTTATACGAGTGAGAATGCCGGAATGAGTAGCGAGAATTATGTGAGAATCATAATGGCCGAAAGTCTAAGGATTTAGGAGGAAGGTTCGTCCGCTCCTAGTAAGCCGGGAGCTAAGGCGAGGCGGAAACGCGTAGCCGATGCACATACGGTAGAAATTCCGTAGCCTCTGAAAGATTAAAGCACAAGGACACTTGAGAAGCGTTTAGCCGGGCGTTGGTTGCCCCGGTCGTAAGGGACTCCGAATGGAGGAAGTAAATGTGGATTGAGGCAAGAAAAGTTGTGCGTATATCTGAAGAGCCCGTACCGCAAACCGACACAGGTAGACAGGAAGAGGATTCTAAGGCCAACGGGAGAAGGGTTGTTAAGGAACTCGGCAAGTTGACCCCGTAACTTAGGGAGAAGGGGTGCTCGAAAGAGCCGCAGAGAATAGGCCCAAGCGACTGTTTAGCAAAAACACAGCTCTATGCTAAATCGAAAGATGACGTATATGGGGTGACACCTGCCCGGTGCTGGAAGGTTAAGAGGAGAAGTGAGAGCTTTGAATTGAAGCCCCAGTAAACGGCGGCCGTAACTATAACGGTCCTAAGGTAGCGAAATTCCTTGTCAGGTAAGTTCTGACCCGCACGAATGGCGTAATGATCTGGGAGCTGTCTCAACTGCCCGCCCGGCGAAATTGTAGTACCGGTGAAGATGCCGGTTACCCGCGACTAGACGGAAAGACCCCATGGAGCTTCACTGTAGCTTAATATTGAGTTTTGGTATTTCATGTACAGGATAGGTGGGAGACTGAGAAGCATAGGCGTCAGCTTATGTGGAGTCGCTGTTGGGATACCACTCTTGAAGTGCTGAAATTCTAACCTGCGCCCTTGAATCAGGGCGGGGGACATTGTTAGGTGGGCAGTTTGACTGGGGCGGTCGCCTCCAAAAGAGTAACGGAGGCGCTCAAAGGTTCGCTCAGCATGGATGGAAACCATGCTATTGAGTGTAAACGCAAAAGCGAGCCTAACTGCGAGACTGACGGGTCGAGCAGTAACGAAAGTTGGAGTTAGTGATCCGGCGGTATGTGAGTGGAAATGCCGTCGCTCAACGGATAAAAGCTACCCTGGGGATAACAGGCTGATCTCCCCCAAGAGTCCACATCGACGGGGAGGTTTGGCACCTCGATGTCGGCTCATCGCATCCTGGGGCTGAATTCGGTCCCAAGGGTTTGGCTGTTCGCCAATTAAAGCGGTACGCGAGCTGGGTTCAGAACGTCGTGAGACAGTTCGGTCCCTATCTGTCGTGGGCGAAGGATATTTGAAAGGAGCTGTCCCTAGTACGAGAGGACCGGGATGGACGCACCTCTGGTGTACCAGTTGTCACGCCAGTGGCACAGCTGGGCAGCTAAGTGCGGAACGGATAAACGCTGAAGGCATCTAAGCGTGAAGCCGGCCTTAAGATAAGATATCCCATTACGTAAGTAAGTAAGACCCCTCAAAGACGATGAGGTTGATAGGTCTGATGTGTAAGCATGGTGACATGTTTAGCTAGCAGATACTAATTGGTCGAGGGCTTTTCCTTTTGTTCTTGTTCTCTCCTTTTTACTTCTCTTTTCAATTACCTTTTGCCGGTGTTTATAGCGTTGAGGTCCCACCTGTTCCCTTTCCGAACACAGCAGTTAAGCTCTTCCGCGTAGACGATACTTGGACGGTCGCGTCCTGGAAAATTATTTCAATGCCGGCTTATGTAGCTGTTTAGTAAAGATTTTTCTTTGCTGAACAGTTTTTTTATTATATAATTAATTAAAAATAAATAAATTTCATAAATTAAGGGGAATTTTAAATTGATAAATAAAATTACACATAAAATTCTTGAAGGAAATAAATTGTCAAGGGAAGATGATATTTCTTTTCTTATAAACGGGAGTTTATCGGAACTTTCTAATGGTGCAGATGAAATCAGAAAAAAATTCTGCGGTAATCATATTGATCTCTGCACAATAATTAATGGAAGAAGCGGACGCTGTTCTGAAAACTGCAAATATTGTGCACAGTCGGAACATTACTGTACTAATATTGAAGAATATGAATTTTTAAATGAGGATAAAATTGTTTCTGTATGTAAAAGTGTAGAATCAGATGGAGTTCATCGCTTTTCAGTAGTAACCTCGGGAAGAAGTCTTTCGGACAAGGACTTTACCAGTGCTTTGAAAGCATATAAAAATATGCAAAAGGAATGTAGTGATATAGAACTTTGCGCTTCTCATGGTTTGCTAACAGAAGAACAGTTTAGAGAACTTAAAGCGAGCGGAGTTTTCAGATATCATGCCAATATTGAAACATCTAGAAGATTTTTTCCGCAAATATGTACAACTCATACATATGATGATAAAATTGCATGCATAAAAGCTGCTCAGCGTGCTGGACTAAGTGTTTGTTCTGGAGGTATTATTGGCTTGGGAGAAAATTGGGAAGACAGAATTGATATGGCTTTTTCTTTACAGGAGCTTGGAATTGAATCTATACCAATTAATGTTCTTATACCAATTAAAGGAACTCCTTTGCAAAATCAAAGGCCATTGTCAGAAGACGATATAATCAGAACTATAGTCATTTTCCGTTATATAAATCCTACTGCATATATACGGCTTGCCGGAGGCAGAGCGCTGATGCAGGATAGCGGCAGACATGCATTTCATTCAGGTGCAAATGCAGCTATTACCGGAAATATGCTTACTACTTCGGGAAACAATATAAAACAAGATCTGGAAATGCTCAGTGATGAAGGCTTTGACATTTTAAGGGAAATTAAAGTATAAAAAATACAAAGGCAGAGTTTATTCTCTGCCTTACTTGATATAAATGAAGGTGTCTTATGCAAATAAACAGATTATTTGAAATAGTATATATACTTCTTGAAAATAAAATTGTAAAAGCCGGTGAACTTGCAGAGCATTTTGAAGTATCCGTCAGGACTATTTATCGTGATGTGGAAACGCTGTCGCAAGCGGGAATTCCAATTTATATGAGTAAAGGAAAAGGCGGAGGAATATCCTTAATGCCTGATTTTATACTTGACAAAGCAGTACTGACTGAACAAGAAAAAGGTGAAATTTTGTCTTCATTGAAAGCGGTTAGTGCTTTGAGTCTTTCTGAAAGCGGTTCGGCATTGAACAAACTAAACAGTATGCTGGGAAAACAGAATGATGATTGGATAGAAGTTGACTTTTCTTCATGGGGATATTTTGAGAATGATGAAAATTATTTTAGTAAAATAAAGAAAGCAATTGTTGAAAAGTATGTAATAACTTTTATGTATTCAAGCTCAAAAGGTGAAAAAATTTTGCGAACTGTTTTGCCGCTTAAACTTGTTTTTAAAGGTGCGGCATGGTATTTGTACGGCTATTGCAGATTGCGTGAAGATTACAGATTTTTTAAAATCAGAAGAATAAGTGAGCTTTCATTATCGGAAGAAATTTTTGATATGTGTATTACTGAAAGTATACTTGGCAAAAAACATTTTGATGTTAGCAAATATATAAAAACAAAATTGAAAATATCTTCTGAAATGGCGTTTCGGGTTTACGATGAGATAAGTAAATTTAAAATTGATGAAAACGGAGATTTTATATGCGAATTGTTTCTTCCTGATATAAATACAATTTGTACTTATGCAGCGTCTTTCGGAGAATACTGCAAAATTCTGCTGCCTGAGCAGGCAGTAAAGGAAATGAAAAAACGTTTGAAAAAAGCTTTGCAAAATTATATATAATATGACACACAGATGTCATATTAATTGATGTATAATGTGATTATAAATTTAGAAAAGAGGTAATCACTATGAATTATGAAATTGTAAATCTTAATGAGAAAATTATTGCCGGAATTACGGCAAGAACCGGCAACAGCGATCCGGAGTGTCAGAAAATAATAGGCGGTCTATGGCAGGATTTTATGGGTAAAGGCATATGGGATTCCATGAAAAACAAAGCGAATGAATATTGTATCGGTCTTTATTCTGATTATGATTTCAGTAATATGACCTATGAGGTTACAATCGGTGCTGAAGTAACCAAAGCAGATTCAGAGCTTAAGGTCAAGAAGATTCCCGGAGGAAGATTTGCATTGTTTAAGATTAAAGGTGATGTTGTTAAGGATGTTGCAGAAGCTTGGGAGAAAATATGGACAATGCCGTTGGAAAGAAGCTTTACCGGTGATTTTGAAGAGTACATAAGCAATGAAAATGGGATTGCCGAAATAAATATTTATGTTGCGTTAAGATAATCCGGAGCAATAAAATTGAGAATTTTGTAAATATAGTATAAAAGGACGGAGGTTTACCGTCCTTTTTTATTCATATTTTTCTGGATGCTTTGACTTTCTTTTATAATTTTTTCTGTCCGTATCTGCAATACGTGTAACTGGATTTATTCCTAACCAGCTTCGTCTTTTGATTTCGTCAACACGGCGTTTTTCCTTTTTACTTAATTTTTCGTATGGTATAAATTTTTTCATGTTTATTCTTCACCCGCCTTGAAATTATAAATCGGTTTTAAAATGTCGTTGATTTCTGCTGTTTCTTCTATATTGCTTACAATATCATCAATAGGTTTATATGCCATGGGGCATTCATCAAGTGTTTGTGAGTTGACCGATGTAGTAAAAATACCATTCATCTGTTTTTTGTACTCTGAAACAGTAAATCTTTCTTTTGCCTGCGATCGTGACATAAGGCGTCCTGCACCATGAGGAGCAGAAAAATTCCAGTCACTGTTGCCCTTTCCAGTGCAAAGCAGACTTCCGTCCCTCATATTGATGGGGATCAGCAGACGTTCGCCTTTCTGTGCAGATACTGCTCCTTTACGGAGAATCATATTATCAGTATCAATATAGTTGTGAACGGTAGTAAATTGTTCTTTGATATGAAGTCCCATGCCTTTTATAATTTCATCTGTCATTGCCTTGCGATTCAGTGCGGCAAATTCCTGAACAATTTTCATATCGTGGATATACTGTTCAAAAAGTTCATGTTCAGTATAAGCCAGATGTTTTGGAATATCAGTGCGTTTGGTGTTCACAAGCTTTTTAAGTTCAGATTGAATTTGTTTTTCTTTGCCTTCGGATTTAAGTTTTTTAATAAGAGCGTCTATTTCTTTTTGTGAGCATTTGTTCAGTTTTTTGTATGCCTGTTCCTGATAATATTTTGCCGTTTCAACTCCCAGATGGCGTGAACCGGAATGAATCACAATATATATACTGCCGTCACTGCCTTTGTCAGCTTCAATAAAATGATTCCCTCCGCCGAGAGTGCCTATGCTTAATTCAGCACGAATGGGATTAATATGTTCATAGCAATAAAGCTGAGTAAGGTCTATTTTTTGGCTGTATCTGTGAGCCTTGTCACGAATATTGAATCCTGACGGAATTTTTTCATAGATAAGTTTGTCAAGCTTTTGCAATTCAATGTGTTTTTCTTTAAGAAGTATGGTTTCCATACCGCAGCCTATATCAACGCCTACAAGATTAGGGATCGCCTTACCTGATATAGTCATAGTTGTACCTATAGTACAGCCGGTGCCGGCATGAACGTCCGGCATAATTCGTATATCAGAATTTTTACTGATAGGCTGATTGCATAGGGTTATAATCTGGGAAATTGCATCTTCGTCAATATTATCTGTGAAAATCTTTGCAGTATTGTATTTTCCGTTTAAAATAATCATAAATTTCCTTTCCGAATTTGCCGCAAAAAAATGCGCTCTGTTTATACAGAAGCGCATTAAATATTAGTATACAGCTATTTTACTGTACAAAAATATATTGCAGGCAAATTTCATGCTTCTGCTGTAATGTATTAATTTGTTTGAATTTATAAAATATACTTATATACATAAAATTCACCGTCCTTTCTTTAATATGTTTTGTATTATAACATTTGTTTTTTTATTTGTCAAGAAAAAAATGTAAAAATTATGGATAATTTAATTTTTCTATGTTATAATTGGAAATAAGATAAAAATTTGAAAAGACCTGAGATAAGACTAAAGCAGAATAAAATGTTAATAATAAAGATGAATATATGAAAGTTAAAAAATATAGGAGGAATTATGTACGATATTATTATAATCGGAAGCGGACCGGCAGGACTTTCAGCGGCAGTCTATGCCGGCAGGGCACAGCTTAAAGCTGTTGTGGCTGAAAGATTTTATGGTTCGGCAGGACAGATTACCGACAGTGAACAGGTTGATAATTATCTTGGACTTTACGGTGAAAGCGGTTTTGAACTTGGAGAAAAATTTCGTAATCATGCATTGGCTTTTAATACTGAATTTTATGAAGGCGAGGTTGCTTGCATAAGTAAAACGGAAAATGTTTTTAAGGTTGAATTTGCTGACAAAAGTCAATTTGAATCAAAAGCTGTAATTTATGCGGCAGGGACTTCCCGACGTAAGCTTGAAATAAAGGGAGAATCTGAATTTACTGGTAAGGGCGTATCATATTGTGCGGTATGTGACGGAGCTTTTTACAAGAATAAAACAGCGGCAGTTGTAGGCGGGGGAGATACTGCTTTAGGAGACGCACTTCTGCTTTCCAGGATGGCTGAAAAGGTGTATCTGATTCATCGCAGAAATGAATTTAGAGGAAATGCGATGCTTCAGGAAAAAGTACGGAATACTGAAAATATAGAAATTATTTTAAACGCAGTACCGTTTGAAATTATCGGAGATAATAGAGTAAACGCTATGAAAATTATACGTGAGGGTAAAGAAGAGAAAATATTTACAGACGGTATATTTGTGGCTGTAGGAACAGTACCTAATTCGGGTTTATTGAAAGGTTTTGTAAAGCTTGATAAAAATGGGTATATAATTGCAGATGAGGACGGTGTTACTTCCGTTTCCGGATTTTTTGCAGCAGGAGACGTCAGAACCAAAAGTGTAAGACAGGTGATTACTGCCGCAGCAGACGGAGCAAGTTGTGTATATTCAGCTGAAAATTATATATTGAAAAATAATATTTGAAAGTCATAAAAAAACAGACATATCATAAAAGCTGATATGTCTGTTATATTTAAAACTGGTTATTTGAAGATAATTTGGAAATTTACCGATATGAATGCCGTTTCCAAATTAAGAAAGATAACTATTTTTCAGTAAAACCAAATCAAAGCAATTAATTTTACCGTCCTCATATACATTTGCAATTTTTCCTTGTTCGATACTCAGGATTTCCTTTTTTATCAGATATTTTTGCAGCAATACTATATCGGCCACAGTAAAAGAACCGTCCATGTTTATATCGCCGAAAGGATAGGTCTCAGTTGTTTCAGGAACGAGCCATCCGCCGTCGTCTGCAATAAGACAAAGCATTTTTATTGTATCTCCGTAGTATACGTCATCTCCGTAATTTATTACAGTATCACGAACTTCTTCATGCCACTTAGAATTATCCCCGCATGCTGACGCTACAAGGAACGGCGCAGTAAAGCAAAGGTCATTGTAATCTTCGACAGGTGTACCGTCAGGCTTATACCCTGCTTTAATTTCCCACGGATCATTGCCGGTATCTTTTATCATAAAAGAATTTATTGCGTTAATAAAAGCAAGAGAGTCTTGATTTTTATTTACTAAATAATCCATACCGATTCGCCATGGAGTACGGCAGCTGTTGTAATAGTAATATCCATCGTAATCGCTTTCAAGGAAATTAGCCGGTGAAGGAATATAATTTCCGGAAGAATCTCTTATAATGAAATCAGGAAGAAGTCCTGTTTTATACTCATCAACAAAAGTATTAATAATATCGTAGGTTGTATCATATACCTTCATCCAATTTTCATCACCTGTAACCTCGGCAAATACAGGAAAATACTGTACTATAAAATCAGAACTGCGGGTTGCTGAATAATAAGGATCTGATTTATCACATTCGGACACCCAATCGCCCAAAGCGACAGTCCAGTATTCATGATTTACATCATATTTCATAATATCATTTATAACGGCGATTGCCTCGGCATGATAGTCGATTTCTCCGTCGCTTCCCCAGACAGAATCTGCCAGCAGTAAAGCATAAGCGATATCCATATCGCCGTCAGTAGCAGAATCGCAGAATCCTTCGGTCATGCTGCCTTCATTTGCGCCGTCGATTAATTTAGTACCGTTGTCGCATTGCTGCCACGACATAAGATGAGAACCGATATCACTGGGGTGTGCTTTAAAAAAGCGATACATTCCGTCGAAATAATATTTTGCCTGTGTATCATATTCAGCCATACTGACCGTTATCAGCATTCCGTAGCCGTGAGCTTCGGATACAGTAACAGGGACAGAAACGTTGTTTCCGCTGTATTTTTCTTCGCTGTACCAAACATAATACTGTGTTTCATCAGATACGTAAGTATCCTGAACAAGATATTTGTTTTTCCAATTTTCATAAAATGCTGTTGTTTCTTCTGCAAGAACTGATGCTTCTGTAGAGTCAATTTTAGCTGCGGTACATGACATTGTCAATGAAGCTTGTAAAAATACGGGTAATGCTGTAAGGGCGGCTATTTTATGTTTTAATTTCATGTTTATCCTCCAAAATATTTTTTGTATGCGCATGAACAATTAACAAGTTATTACAGTAATTATATCATTTATGATAGTTTATTGCAATACTTATTGTAATATTTTTATAAAACCGTATATTCTCCGGTAGTCAGCAGATACTATATACAATCGCAAAAAGAAAAAAGGAGATTATTATTATGATTGAACAGGATACAATAAAATTATTGAGAGAATGTGATGCAGGCATAAAAATGGGAGTATCTGCAATTGAAGAATCGCTGGACTATGTAAAAAGTGATAAATTAAAAAAATATCTGGAGGACAGTTATAAGGAAAATGATGAAGTAAAACACGAACTTCAAAAGCTGCTTGATGATTATCATGATGACGGTAAAGAGCCAAATGCAATGGCTAAAGGTATGTCATGGATCAAAACAAATGTTAAACTATCCGTTAACGAGTCTGATAACGCTGTTGCAGACCTTATAACTGACGGTTGTAATATGGGTATAAAAACATTAAATAAATATTTAAATCAATATGAGGCGGCTGATGAAAAATCTAAAGATCTTGCAAAAAAACTTATAAAGCTTGAAGAAAAGCTCAGAGATAATATAAAGGAATTTTTATAAAAAGAGATTGCTTTAGCAGTCTCTTTTATAATACCCGAAAACTTGACTTTTTTGCTGAGCGCTGGAGCTTATAGAATACTGTATGCAGCTTACCGGTGAATATAATTTTATGTTTCAAAAATAAAAATTTATGCATATAATGGTTACAGGAGGTGGTATCTTGTCACCATGCGAATTAACGGCTTCAATAACTGCATTTGCAAATATGTTTGCATCAAAGTTTAATAATAATGAGCTTGCGGTTTGGGGTGCAGTTTTTACACAGCTTGGAGATACTCTTGAAACAATTGCGGCACAAAGAGAATTTATTGAAAAATCCTGTAACCGCAAAAATGAAAATAACTGTTAATAGTAATTAAATGAGAGTATTTAAGAGCATATAATTTATTTCGAGGGACTAAGCATCGTTTATTGCCGGTAAGCGATGGGGCTTAGATTTAATAAAACAAGTGAAAACAGTCAAAAAAGCTAAAAATTATCGCTTTTTGACTGTTGTATTTTTATGATTTATGTGTTAAAATATAAATAAGCTTGAAGCTTAAATTTTTTACAAATTTTGATGAAGGGAGAAAAATATGTACGACTACGACCTTATATTTTGGGGAGCTGTATTTGCTGTAATGGTTATTGCAGAGCTGGCATCTTTTCAATTGATCTCGATCTGGTTTGCCATCGGCGCTCTTGTTACATTCATAATGGCGTTGTGCGGAGCAGAATTAGGAATTCAGATGCTTGTTTTTACTGTAGTATCAATAGTTCTTCTATTGTTTACCAGGCCTTTATTAAAAAAATTTGCAGTAAAAAAAATTCAGCCTACGAATATAGAGCTTGATGTTGGTAAAACTGCTGTTGTTATTGAAGAAATAAACAATAAAATTGATACCGGACGTGCTAAGCTCAATGGGGTTGACTGGAAAGCAGTTTCGGCAGACGATTCAATAATACCAGAGGGAAGCATAGTAAGAATTGATAATATAAGGGGAACTAAACTTTATGTAACCCTTTATAAGGAAAAAATAAATTTATAATAAACGGAGGAGATTATGGAGTATATTATTTTAGGAGTAGTATTATTTATTATTATTGTTCTTGTAACGAGAATTAAAATTGTACCTCAGGCTCAGGTGTACATAGTTGAAAGACTGGGTACATTTTATGCTGAGTGGTCGACCGGTCCGCATTTTCTTATTCCTTTTCTTGACAGAATTGCAAAAAAGGTTTCTATCAAAGATCAGATAGTTGATTTCAAACCGCAGTCCGTTATTACAAAGGATAATGTTTCAATGCAGATTGATACGGTTGTATTCTTTCAGGTTACTGATGCAAAACAGTATGCTTACGGTGTGGAGCGTCCGTTGTCAGCTATTGAAAATCTTTGCGCAACAACGCTTCGTAACATTATAGGCGATATGGTTCTTGATGAAACACTGACATCACGTGACAGAATCAACAAGCAAATCACCGCTATTCTGGACGAGGCTACAGACCGTTGGGGTATCAAGGTAAGCCGTGTGGAACTGAAAAATATCCTTCCTCCTAGAGAAATTCAGGATTCAATGGAAAAGCAGATGAAGGCTGAACGTGAAAGCCGTGAAAAGATTCTGCTTGCAGAAGGTGAAAAGAAATCTAAGATCCTTGTGGCACAGGGTGAAAAGGAATCTCAGATTCTTCGTGCGGAAGCCGCTAAGGAATCAGAAATTTTAAAAGCACAGGCTGAAAAGGAAGCTATGATTCTGCGTGCTGAGGCTGTAAAGGAAAAGAAGAGACTTGAATCTGAAGGCGATGCTGTGGCAATTTCCAAAGTTCAGACCGCTAAGGCGGAAGCTCTTGAAAGACTCAATGAAGCGAAACCTTCTGAAAATGTTTTAAAATATAAAGCACTTGAATATTTTCCGGAAATTGCTAACGGAAGGGCAACCAAAATTATTATTCCGAGCGAAATCCAAGGTATTGCAGGTCTTGCGGCAGGCGTTATGGAAACGGTTACAGATAAAAATATAACGGAAAAATGATTTGTTTAATCTGTACTAAAAAATAAATGTGGTTTTGTATGGAGTGGCATTTGTCACTCCATTTTTGTTTTATTTTATATATTTTTTGTATAAAATGCGAAAATTATTTTGCCCTATTGCAAGACTGTTTTTTATGTTGTATAATATAAATAAAGATAAAATTTATGTTTAAATTGTCAGAAAAAGTCGTAAAATTGTTTTATATGAACTAGATATTTGTTAATTAGTAACAAATTATTTACAATAATATTGGCTTTAATGACAATTTGTTAACTTTTTATATTCGGTTAATATAATTAATTATTTACTGCGCCGAATTTCATATAGAAAATATAAAGAATAAAAGAAAAATGTGTGTGGAGTTGACAAAATGGTATTTTCAAGTTTATTTTTTCTGTACCTGTTTTTGCCTTTATGCGTTATATGCTATGCGGCAACAAAAAAGAATAGGTACAGAAATGCTGTGCTTATTATTTTTTCGCTGATTTTTTATGCGTGGGGAGAACCTTTATGTGTATTTATATTGATTATAAGTGCGGCTTTAAACTATATTCTGGCTTTTGCAATTGATAAGTATCGTGGAAAACTTATGGGAAAGTTAGCAGTATTTTTTGCAGTGTTTTTTGATCTTGCCGTACTTGGAATATTCAAATACAGCGGATTTATTGCTGAAAATTTAAATGCTTTACTTCCGCTGAATCTTCCCGTACCGGATATTAAACTTCCCATAGGAATAAGCTTTTATACTTTTCAGATCATATCTTATGTAATAGACTGCCATTGGGAAAAGGTATCTGTTCAGAAAAGCTTTCCGAAATTTCTCATGTATGTATCATTGTTTCCGCAGCTTGTTGCAGGACCTATTGTGCGGTACAGTACTATTGAAAGTGAGATAAGCAGCAGACGTACAACTCTTGACGATTTGTCGTCAGGCGTTTCAAGGATAGCTGTTGGACTTGCTAAAAAAGTTATACTTGCAAACAATCTAAATATTATTGTTGAAGCATTTTTCGGAAGTGATATTAAAAATCTTTCGGTTACCGGCACATGGTATGCAGTAATAATTTATGCAATGCAGATATATTTTGACTTTTCGGGATATTCAGATATGGCGATTGGTCTGGGACGTATTTTCGGATTCCATTTTGATGAAAACTTCAATTATCCGTTTATCTGTAAAGACGTTTCAGAATTCTGGCAGAGATGGCATATTTCTTTGAGTACGTTTTTCCGTGACTATCTGTTGTATGTTCCGATATTCGGCAAAAGAAGAAAATACGGCGGACTTTTTCTTGTCTGGTTTTGTACGGGACTTTGGCATGGAGCAAGCTGGAATTACATAATCTGGGGTCTTTATTTCGGTATGTTTATTTTTATTGAACAGCTTATCGGAAAAAAGAAAATGAAAAAAATACCTCTTGCTGTTCGTCATATATACAATAAAATAGTAATTATAATTGGTTTTGGGATTTTTTATTTTGAGGATCTTTCAAGACTGGGAGATTTCTTTAAAAATTTGATAGGATTGAATTCTAACAGTTTCATTGATGAATTTACAAAGCTTTCAGTAACAAATAATTTATATCTTATCATTATAGCTGTTATCTGCTGTTTTCCTGTTGCTAAGGTTATACAGAATCTCGCAAAGAAAAATATTGGATTTTCATATACTATTGCCGCTTCTAGGGTTGCAGTAAATATTGCTTTGCTGCTTGTAAGCAGTATTTTGCTAGTTGACGCTACAAATAATCCGTTTCTGTATTTCAGATTTTAAGGAGGACAGTATATATGGAAAATAATGATAGAGATTTTAAAATAGATGTTGAAATAAGACGCCAAAAGAAAAAGAAAGTAAAGAAACGATATACACTGAGATTTTTTAAAGTCCTTAATGTAGTCGCTTTTGTAATGACTATTTTTGTAATTGCAGTATGCATGATAATTCTTAAAAGACCTGAAATATCTGAAACGGAAAACAGAACTCTTGCAAAATGGCCGTCCTTTTCTATTTCAAAGTATTTTTCCGGAAAATATACTTCAGGAATTGAAGAATTTTATAATGATACAGTACCCGGAAGGGAATATTTTAAGGATCTGGTTTCAGATTTAAGAGCACATTTCGGTATTGCTTCAAGCGAGGTTAAAATTCACGGTTCAATGGTAAAGCAGGACAGTAAACCAAAGGAGACAAAAGCTGAAACAAAAGCTTCAGATTTTGCTGCTTTGAAAACAAGCAATACTGCTGTTACTACCGTAAAAACCACACAGACTGCTGTCACTACTACAAACGATCCTCTTGACGATCCGAATATTGAAGGAGAGATCAGCAATAACATTTTAGTTTATAAAAACAGAGGAATTATGCTGTTCGGCGGAAGCTATTCAAATGGAGAATTGTACGCTCAGTATGTGAACGCTTTCAAGGAAGACCTCGGAGACGATGTAAATGTTTATTCAATGGTTTGTCCGACGCCCGTTTCGTACTATCTTCCGAAGAAATATTCAGATATGACCGGAAGTGAAGAGGATAATATAAATAATATTAATGATTATTTAAACGGCGTTGAACCGATCGACGCTTACGGTGCATTAATGGAGCATAAAGACGAGGATATTTTCCAGAGAACCGATCATCATTGGTCACAGCTGGGGGCTTTTTATGCAGCACAGGAATTTGCTGAAACTGCCGGAGTGCCTTTTGCAAAGCTTCAGTCCTATGAAAAAGTTACAAAGTCGGGATATGTAGGTACTCTTTACGGTTATACCGGAGATAACGATCTTAAAAATAATCCGGAGGATTTTGTTTACTACAAGCCTTCAAATGATTATACTACTACTTATTACAGTACTGATTTGTCAGAGGAATGGGAAGGCAATTTGCTTATTAATCTTGATAATGTAGATCCGGTCAGTTGGTATCTTGTGTTTATGGGGACGGATCAGGCAGTAACTCATGTCAGCACTGACGTTAATAACGGCAGAAAGCTTGCTATAATAAAGGACAGTTACGGTAATGCGCTTGTTCCATGTCTGACAGGCTCATTTGAAGATATTTATGTTATTGATATGCGATATTTTGATGTGAATGCAGTAAGCTATCTTAAGGAGTGCGGAGTAACTGATTTATTGTTTGCTATGAATACTTTTAGCGCAACAGGCAGTAATTTTGAATGTATAGAACAAATAAGAACACAATGAGAATAAGTTAAAGGAACGGAGATAAGAATGAAAGAGTTGTCATATCCTTTTGACAGTGCGTATCTTTTAAAGAACAGAAGGAAAATCAAACGTCAGCTTGCAGATGATGGTACGGTACGGATAAGGAAGAAGATAGCAGTATTGGGCGGTTCGACTACAAATGATATAGTTTCCATGCTGGAGATTTTTTTACTGGAACAAGGAATAGAGTGTGAATTTTATCAGTCGGAATATGCTAAGTACTGGGAAGATATAATGTTTGCTAATGAAGAACTTCTGCAATTCAAACCTGATTTGATATATATTCATACGACAGCAAGAAATATTACAGAATATGATCTTGATATGAAGGCGTCAAGAGCCGAATGCGGCAATGCGCTTAACAGACAGTTTGAGCATTTTAAATCTATGTGGGAGCGTATTGAGGAGATATATAGCTGTCCGATAATTCAGAATAATTTTGAAATGCCGATTTACAGAATACTTGGAAATCGTGATGCTTGGGATTATCACGGACAGGTAAATTTCATAAGTCGTCTGAACATTATGTTTTATGACTATGCTTTAAATCATGAAAATTTTTATATAAACGATATAAATTATCTTTCTGCATGCTGCGGACTGGACAAATGGTCTGAGCCTTCGTACTGGTACATGTATAAATACGCAGTGAATCCGCAGTTTATACCGGATCTTGCATTTAATATATCAAATATAATAAAATCAATTTTCGGAAAAAATAAAAAAGCTCTTGCTTTGGATCTTGACAATACGCTTTGGGGCGGCGTTATCGGCGACGATGGTGTTGACGGTATAGAAATCGGTCATGAAACGGCTACTGCCGAGGCTTTTTATGCATTTCAGAAATATGTTAAGGAACAGCAGAAAATCGGCGTACTGCTTGGAGTATGCTCGAAAAATGATTATGAAAATGCTGTTACCGGTCTGAATCATCCTGACGGGGTTTTAAAACCCGATGATTTTATAAGTATTAAAGCTAACTGGGAACCAAAGGATTCAAATATCGCAGTTATGGCTGAAGAAATCGGGATACTTCCGGAAAGTATAGTATTTGCAGATGATAATCCGGCTGAAAGGGAAATTGTATCAGGACAGCTGAATGTTCAGTCGCCGTCTCTTGAAAACCCTGAAAATTATATTAAAATTATTGACAGAAGCGGATTCTTTGAGGTAACGTCTTTTTCAGATGATGATATAAACAGAAATGCTATGTATAAGGCAAATGCACAGAGAGTCAAAGTAAGCAAAAAATTTGAGAATTATGACGATTACCTTTTAAGTCTTGAAATGACAGCGGAAATTGAAGAATTTAAATCTATTGATTTGCAGAGAATAACTCAGCTTACCAATAAAAGCAATCAGTTTAATCTAACCACAAAGCGTTATACTCAAAACGAAATTGAAAAAATCTCCTCAGACGGTAATTACATAACGCTATGCGGACGTCTAAAGGATAAATTCGGTGATAACGGTATTGTATCAGTGGTAATCGGCAGAAAGGAAAACGATGCTTTACATATTGATTTGTGGCTTATGAGCTGCCGTGTATTAAAGCGTAATATGGAATATGCTATGCTTGATTGTTTAGTATCGGAAGCGAAGCTTGAGGGTATCAGAAAAATATACGGTTATTATCTGAAAACAAAGAAAAACAGTATGGTTAAAAGTTTATTTTCAGATTTTGGATTTGAGAAAATAAGTGAAGATATTGAAGAAAATACTGTTTGGGAAATGGATATAAAAAATTATATTCCTAAAAATAAATTGATAACAGTAAAACAGACGCAAAAAGTGTAAAGGAGAAAACTATGAACAGAACAGAATTAAAGGAAAGACTTAACGAAGTGTTCAGAGATGTATTTGATGACAGCAGAATTATTGTAAATGAGAATACTACGTCTGACGATATTGAGGACTGGGACAGTCTGGAGCATATCAATTTGATAGGCGCTGTTGAACAGGAATTTAAAATGCGTTTTAAAATGAAAGAAGTTTCATCAATGAAAAACGTCGGGGAAATGATGTCCATTATTGAGGAAAGAGGAAAATAAACTTATAAGATATTAAACCGTGATCATGAAAATTCAATTGTCAATTTCGGTCGTTTATTCATATAATGCTTTGAAAGGAGTGTGAATAAATGAAAAAGAAATTATTGTCAGTTGTTATTTCTATGATTACGGTTTTTTCTTTATGTATTCTGCCTGTATCGGCAATGAGACCGGATTCGGACAGAGTTCACGACGGAATTGACGTAAGTGAGTTTCAGGGTGATATCGATTTTGACAGAGTTCATGAATGCGGTATAGAGGTGGTTTATATACGGGCAGGATCCGGTGATTATACCGATTCATATTTTGAATCCAATGCCCGTAAGGCACGTGAATCGGATGTAAAATTTGGTTTTTACTTTTACGTTACCGCTCGTGATGAAGCGCAGGCAAGAGAACAGGCGATACGTTTTGCATCTTTGATCAGAGATAAAGACTATGACTGCCGTCCGGTAATGGATTTTGAGAACTTTTCCGGTTTGTCGATACGAGAAGTTAACAGGATCGGAACTGCTTTTATTGAAGAACTTCATAGGCGAAGCGGCATACTTCCTATGATTTATACCGACGCATATGCTGCCGATAATGTATGGGACGATGAGTTTAAAAAGTATCCGCTTTGGGCTGCTGATTATGATGTATATGAACCTGATATAACAAGAGTATGGAGAGACGGCTGGAGCGGTTTTCAGTACACTGACGCCGGAAGAGTGTGCGGTATAAGCGGAAATGTTGACAGAGACAGGTTTACCGATAATGTTTATGTTACCGATGATGAGAAGGAAAACCGTCCTGACGGGGATTATTTCTATTATACTGTAGTTTCCGGAGATACTCTTTACAGTATTGCTTCAAGGTATTCAACTACGGTTGAAGAATTAACAAGACTTAATAATATTGTAAATCCAAATTTAATTTACGTGGGAGAAAGAATTAAAGTACCGTTTTAATGTATAAATCTCCTGTTTATGGAAAATAATAATATTGTATTTTGATAAACAGGAGGAAAAAATATGAACTTAAAAGACAGTCAGACCAGAATTAATCTAATGCGTTCGTTTGCGGGAGAAAGTCAGGCAAGAAACAGATATACCTATGCAGCAGAAGCTGCAAAAAGTCAGAGCCTTCATGTAATTGAAGCGGTATTTAAGTTTACTGCCAATCAGGAAAAAGAGCATGGAAAGATTTTTTACAATTTTCTAAAGGAAATGACCGGAGAAAATATTACCATTGACGGTAGCTATCCTGTAGATATTTATGACGATGTTTTAAAGCTTCTGCGTTCTGCACAGCATAATGAATTTGAAGAATTTGAGCCGGTTTATCCGGATTTTGCAGCAGTTGCAAATCAGGAAGGTTTTACTAATATCGGCGCCAAATTCAATCAGATCGCAAAGATTGAAAAAACACACGGCGACAGATTTGGTATGTTTGCAGATCTTCTGGAGCAGGGCAAGCTGTTTGTATCTGATGTTGAGGAAGAGTGGATGTGCTTGAACTGCGGATATGTTCACAAAAGCTCGGAAGCACCGAAATCATGTCCGGTATGCAGTCATCCTCAGGGATATTTTGTACGTCTGAAGCTTGCACCGTTTACTACTTTGTAGGAGGATTAAAAATATGGGAATAAAAGTAGATCATGTAAGAGGATATGAGGTTTTAGATTCCAGAGGTAATCCTACCGTTAAAGCTGAAGTACTGCTTTCAGACGGAAGCGTCGGCATAGCAAGCGTACCGTCCGGAGCGTCTACCGGAATGTTTGAAGCGGCAGAGCTTCGTGACAACGATTCAGGAAGATATAACGGCAGCGGCGTAACGCAGGCGGTAAAGAATGTCAATTCGGAAATCCGTAAGTCTATGATAGACGCTAAAACTATAGATCAAGGCAGAATAGACAGTATGCTGATCAATCTTGACGGAACAGATAATAAATCAAGATTAGGCGCTAATGCCATACTTGCAGCGTCTCTTGCACTTGCAAAGGCGGCGGCGTCTCATTACAAAATGCCGCTTTACAAGTATATCGGGGGAGTTTCAGCGGATATAATGCCGATTCCGCTTATGAATATTTTAAACGGCGGCGCTCACGCTTCAAATAATATTGATATTCAGGAATTTATGGTTATGCCTGTGGGTGCTGATACTTTCGCAGAATCTCTCAGAATGGGAACTGAAGTTTATCACAGTCTGAAAACAGTTTTAAAGAAAAAAGGTTTATCTACCGCTGTAGGTGACGAGGGCGGTTTTGCTCCGGATTTAAACTCAGATGAAGAAGCAATTGAATGCATACTTGACGCAATTGAACAGGCAGGTTACAATACCGATACTGTAAAAATTGCCCTTGACGCAGCAAGCAGTGAATGGTATAAGGACGGTAAATATTATCTTCCTAAAAGAGGAGTAACCTACGAAACGAATGAATTAATTTCATACTGGGAAGGTCTGGTTTCAAAATATCCTATTATTTCAATTGAAGACCCGCTTGGAGAGCAGGACTGGAGCGGCTGGACTGATATGACCAAACGTCTGGGCAAACAGATTCAGCTTGTTGGTGATGACTTATTTGTTACAAATACTCAGCATCTTTCAAGAGGTATAAAAGAAAATGCCGCAAATGCTATTCTTATAAAGTTGAATCAGATCGGTACGCTGACTGAAACTCTAGATGCCATTAAAATGGCAAGATCGGCAGGCTACAGAGCGGTTATTTCTCACCGTTCCGGAGAAACTGAAGATACAACTATAGCAGATCTGGCAGTCGGAACAAATGCCGGACAGATCAAATCCGGAGCCCCTTGCCGTTCTGACAGGGTTGCAAAATATAACCGTCTTTTGCGAATCGGGGCAGAAAATGGTCTGACAAGATTTAACAGAATATCCGGATAATAAAAGGAGCAGCTTTAAGGCTGCTCCAAATTTTTATTTGCCGGATTGTCAAGAATTTCTCCTTTTTCGGAAAAGCGTGAACCGTGACAGGGGCAATCCCATGAATGCTCGACACTGTTCCATTTTAAAGCACAGCCCATGTGAGTACATCTCTTTTTGGAAAAAGTCATGAGATTTTTTATCGCTTCAAAGCCGTTTATTAATAGCTGAGGCTTTAGAATGCTTCTGGAAGGACTGAATATTTCTGCAAAATCTTTTTTCTTATCTGTGATAATATCACTTAGAATCATAGCGGAAAGCATTGCTCCTGTCATGCCCCATTTATTGAAACCGCTTGCAGTGTATAAATCAGGGGTATTTTTTGAATAATGTCCTATATACGGAATTCCGTCAAGGCTCATACAATCCTGCGCCGCCCAATAATATTTTTCACGTGAATCAGGATAAAATTTGTCGGCAAAACTCCTAAGCTCGGACCAGCCTCCGCCTTGTTTACCTGTTCGATGTCCTCCGCCTCCTATAAGAAGAAAATCTTCATAATTTCTGAAAGACATTCCCGTGTGATTTTCGTCAACATACATTCCGTTTACATTTTGTGCATTTTCCAGTGCAATAACGTAGGAACGATGCTGATAGAGCTTGAGAAAATAACTGCCGTGTTTATTAATAAACGGAAAATGAGTGGTAATGATTATTTTGTCGGCGGTTATTTTACCGGAATTGGTAATTGCTGTTTTCCCATTTAGTTCTCGGATAAAGGTATTTTCAAAGATATTTAAATCCTTTGCAATTGCTGAAATAAATCTCAGAGGATTGAATTGTGCCTGATCTGAAAATCGTACTGCTCCTGCCGTTTTAAAGGGCAGTGGAATATCATTGCAAAGCTTTGCTTTGTATCCTATTTTATCCAATGCGGAAATTTCATTTTCAAGTTTTTGTCTGTCATTTACTGAATATACAAAATTATCTTTTATTTCATAACCGCATTCAATATTTTTGCATAATTGAGCGTACTTATCAAAAGCCGCTTTATTAGCCTGTAAATACAGCTGTGCGGTTTCCTTATTAAAGCTTTTAAGAATTTTCTGATAGTTCAAGCCGTGCTGGAAAGTAATTTTAGCGGTAGTATTTTGTGTGACGCCGCTGCATATTTTCTCTTTTTCAGCCAGAATATAATTTATACCGTTTTGCTGAAGAAAATATGCAGTCAGTATTCCTGCAATTCCTCCGCCGATAATAAGCACATCTGTTTTTATGTCTTTTTTTAATTCAGGAAATTCCGGAAGTTCAGTATTTTGCTGCCATATTGATTTCATTTTAAAATTTCTCCTGTTTTTATTATATTATTTCTTTTATAAATTAATATATACAGGTAGAATTTTTTAAAGTCTGTCAGCTTATTTTTATAATTAATTTTTTTCTATTTTGTCTCTCAGGTCTGTGAGACTGCGGTTGCAGTAACACATTACTTCATACATAAGATTTACTCCGTAGGAAAAAGTATCGCCGTTTACAGGATCTAAATCAGCACTGTAGGAAAGCACAAATAAAATTTCTTCAACACCTTTTGATATCCTCAGAGTATTGTCAAGCTTATTAATTACATCTACATTGGTTATATTTAAATCCTTTCTGTTTTTTATTGACAATCCACGAAAGGAATGCTATAATGGATTTATCAGATTCCTTTTGAGGGTTTGTTGTTGTAACGGTAACGCTTTGCTTGCGATGTGCGGCGTTATCGTTATTTTTTGTCCTGTGACAGAAGTAAATGAATGCCTTGCCTAATGGCTTCTGCTTTTGTAATGTTATTTTTTTCACAGTACTCTAATAATTTCTTATGCATTTCGTCATTAAGCCTTACTTTGACGTCATTTACTTTTGGACTGTCAGTAGGTCTGCCCATTTTTTGGGAACACATATAGTCACCTCACTTTTGAGTTCCATAAATTTATTATATACTATTGTGTTCCAAAAGTCAATAGTTTTTTTAATCATAATTTTTTAATTTACCTATTGACATTTTATGGAAATCGGTATATAATAAACTTATAAGATTTTTATGTATACATAATCTTAAAAAAGAAACGGCAACGTATTATTGAGGTGGTAATATGTTGCTGTTTTCTTATTTTATACCGTATGGCATTTCTCATAATTAAATGGAAACTTTCATATAAATTATAAAACAATTATATGGAGGTATACTATGAATGAAATAAAAACTGAAACAGCGCCTGAAAATACTGAGACAACATCTGAAAATACACAGGAGCCTGTCGATTTAATTGAAATGGTGAGAGCTAAGCACAGTGAAGAAACTGTTTATAATTCGGAACGTATGAGTGATGTACTGTTTATGCAGCTGATTTTATGCGTCCTTTTAGTACTGGTATTTGCGGTAATTAAAATGATTGAAGGCGATACTACTGCATGGTTCGTATCTGAATTTAAAAGTATGACCAACGGAGCTGCGGAGGAATTTATAAAGCAGGCAGTCAGTAAGGCTATACAGTATGTAAAATGATTAATGTAAATATTGCAGGACTTAAAATCTCCTTTGAATTCGGTTTTTTTGCAGTGGCGGCGGTTTTCTGCCTTCTTGACGCTCCTGAATTGGCTCTGACTGCGGTATGTGCATGTGTTATCCATGAGATCGGACATTGTATTGCCGCAGTTATTTCAGATATCAAAATAGAACAGCTTGTGTTCTGGGCAGGGGGAGTAAAAATGATTTCTTCTTCGTCGCTGAAACCGGTATACTCAGAAGTTTTTGTCCTTTTTGCCGGACCTTTTTTTAATTTTGCAGCGGCCTTGTTTTTTTATCTTACCGGTGCAGATTGGGCATTTTCAGTAAATTTGATATTAGGTTTATTTAATCTTCTTCCGTTTTCAAATCTGGACGGAGGAGCAGTACTCAGAAAAATTCTTGAGCACTATGAGTTGAACAGCAGTTTGATTATGAAGGCTGTGGCGATAATTTCGGCTGCTATTATAATTGCATTTTTTTATATTTTTAACACAGGCAATATTACAGGTTATATAACAGTTATTCTTTTGACGGTTTATGAATTCTGTTATTGATTCTTATTCTGTTTTATTGTAAAATAAGAATATTAGACCAAAGTCATTTGCAGATCGTGCTGAGGTAAATTCAAATCAATAATACTGCGGAAGGCCGCTCTGTATGGAGCAGCCTTCTTTGCCATATACTTAAAATATGTGTTTTACACATAAAGCCTGGTATAATCAGACGAATGCCTTGGAAAATATATGGGGAAAGTGCATCTTGAATTGAATAGTAGATAAAATGTTGAAAATTGTATCGTAATCTAAAGACTATAAATGGGAGGTGGGAAAATGAGAGATACCATTTTAATTGTAGATGATGAGGCAGACATTGTTTCCACTCTTGCAGATTATTTTCTGTATAATGACTATAATGTAATGACGGCAACAAGCGGCACAGAAGCCATTGAAAAAGCTGAAAGACAGCCGGATATAATTCTTCTGGATATCAATATGCCTGATGTGGATGGTCTGGAGGTGTGTGCCCGGATACGGGATTTTGTTCGTTGTCCCATTCTGTTCCTGACAGCCAGAGTGGAGGACAGTGATAAAATCAAAGGTTTCGGTATGGGTGGGGATGATTATGTTGTAAAGCCATTTTCCCTGGATGAGCTTGGCGCAAGAGTTGCCGCACACATCAGACGGGAGCGTCGCAGAGGAGAGACGCCGAAAGTCCGGTTTGATGATAAGTTGTCGATTGACTATACCGAAAGACGATTATACTTTGATAGCGAAGAAATTTCTCTTGCAAAAAAGGAGTTTGATATTATAGAGCTTCTTTCCAGCCATCCTGGGCAGATTTTCAGCAAAGAACGGATTTATGAACTTGTTTGGGGTTATGACAGTGAAGGAGAATCTTCCGTGGTAGCCGAACATATCCGCAGAATTCGCGCAAAGTTGGCGGCAAGAGTTACAAAACCATATGTGGAAACGGTTTGGGGAGTGGGATACAAATGGGTAAAATGAGAGATTTTTTCAAAAGAAAATCTATTAAGACAGCATTCACCATATATATGCTCGTTTGTATTATTTCTGCGCTGTTGTTATCCTTAGCTCTATCAAACTTTTGTCAGTGGGGGCAGTCCAGATACTATAAAAAATATCAAATTCAATTTGGAGTATCCAATCCCGAAATGGTGATTGGATTTGATAAGACAGAAGGAAATATATCTTATCAGACGCCACTGAATTTAAAGGATCATTTTACGCCGACAGATCGAACTGTATATAATATTCTTGGATTTTTGAGTGTCGGTGTGTATCCAATTTGTTTTATTTTCTGTATTGCAGTCACCAGTGTTCTGTTTTATAAACGACAACTACAGGAGCCTATTACTATACTGGATCATGCCGCTGGTAAGATTGCCGAAAATAATTTGGACTTCAAAATCATCTATGATAAAGAGGACGAGCTGGGAAAGCTGTGTGTTTCTTTCGAGAAAATGCGTCAGGCGCTGCAGGAAAGCAATGAAGAAATGTGGCGGCAGATGGAGGAACGTAAACGGTTGAATGCAGCGTTTGCCCATGACCTGAGAACACCGCTGACAGTTCTGAAGGGGCAAATCGAGCTTCTGCGGCAATATGCGCCGAAAATGACTGCTGAAAAAGTGAGCGATACCTCAAAGATGATGCACCGACATATTGTAAGGCTGGAAGAGTATGTGCAAACCATGGGGGAGCTGCAGCGGCTGGAGGATATTATGATTGTTCGGCAGCCTGTAACGATGGATGCGCTTTGCAGGCAGTTCAGGGAAACCGGAGAAGCCGTGTGTAATGAGAAAGCATTTTTCTGTGAGGTTATAGGTGACGAGCATGTTGATTTGAATATAGACACTACCATTGTTATGCGGGTGTTTGAGAATTTGCTTGCCAACGCAGTGCGGTTTGCAAAGGAAAAGATTAAGGTATTGACAAAGTTGCAAGATGGTTATCTGTATTTGACTGTTTCCGATGATGGAGCTGGATTTGCGGAAAAGGATTTGGAGAATGCCACAAAGCCGTTTTACAAAACAGTGCGGGAAACTGATAACGAGCATTTCGGTATGGGGTTGAATATCTGCAAGATCCTTTGTGAGAAGCATGGAGGATATATCCGACTGAGCAACCAGGACGGGGCGGTGATTACCGTGGCGTTCAGACAGTGACATGATATGTTACAATTAAATATCATTACTTTAGCAGGCGGTCATCCATTATTGGTGGCTGCCTGTTTAAGCATATAAAATGACGATTTATTTCACAAAATATTTTTAACAAGTAGATAAAAAGTTGAAAATCTCCCTTTATACTATACCTATCAGATGAGAAACCATCTGAAGAAAGGAGCTTTTTCAAATGAATAATTCCATTGAAATCAAAAACTTAAATAAGTTTTACGGAAAGAAACAGGCACTTTATGATGTGAATCTTTCCATTCATCAGGGCATGTTTGGCCTGCTGGGGCGCAACGGTGCTGGCAAGACCACTCTGATGAAGACATTGGCCACATTACTTCAAAAGAAGGACGGAGAAATTACCGTGTGCGGCGTTCCAATAGAAAACGCCAAAGAGATTCGCAAGATTATCGGGTATCTGCCTCAGGAGTTTTCCATGTACCCATCCATGAATGTAGTGGAAGCCATGGAATATCTGGCAATCCTGTCAGGACTCAGTGGAGCAGAACGAAAAGAACGAATCAACGCACTACTCAAAAAAGTGAATCTGACAGAGCACCGGAACAAAAAGGTAAAAGCGCTTTCCGGCGGCATGAAACGCCGGCTTGGAATTGCCCAGGCGCTGCTCAATAACCCTAAGGTGCTGATTGTTGACGAACCTACCGCCGGGCTGGATCCGGAGGAACGTGTCAGATTCAGAAATCTGCTGTCTGAAATCGCCGAAGATAAGATTGTGATTCTGTCCACCCACATTGTAGGGGACATTGAAGCCACTTGTGAGGATATCGCCATCATCAACGAGGGCAGGGTCATCTATAACGGTACAGTAGATGAACTTTTGCAGGCAGCAGAAGGCAGAGTATTTACCATGACAGCTTCTAAGCGAGAGCTTCCAGAGCTTAAAAGGCAGCTTTCCATCACCAGCATGCACACTCAGGGCAACAAGGTTCACATTCGATTTATTGCGGATACTTTGATGCAAGGTGCAAAGGCATGTGAACCCAATATGGAGGACGCATACATGCTGCATCTCCACTCCAGCGGCGTTCGAGAGATTTTGGGTGAAATTGGGGGTGAGTGGTAATGCTGTTGTTGCAGGAAATCAAAAAAATTGTAAAATCCGTTCCATACTTGATTTTCGTTGCAGCTGTTGTGATCGGCCTGTTCTCTCAGGGGGTATTCCGGTTTCATGAAGATCTCCTTGAGGAACCACAGCCGGGCGGCAGTTACGGATTTAAACATGAGGAAATAGCAGAACAGATTATGCCGGCTGCGTTGAAAGACCTGTTGAGCGAATTTAGTAATAATAATTATACGACGTATCCCATTGGATTTATCAAGCATGTAAAGCTCAGCGAAGACAAGCAGGAAAGAATGGCCGAAATCCTTTCTGAGATTACAGGGAATGATAAGGAAAGAATTTTGCAGGAAGTAGCAGGGATTACGCCCGGCGGTTCCGACAATTATACCTTTCAAATCGGCGGGGATGGTATGCAGCAGGACGGCAATGGAGGCTTTACCATAAGTTCGGATGATAAACAGCAGAGCAGTCCTGAAAAGATGACATTTGCAGTAAGGGATGATATGGACTATGCCCGATTTAAAGAGCTGATGGGGCAGGCGGACGATCTTCTGGGCGGTGGTTCCAACTACGCGGTGGATTCGCTGATTGGGTACGGAACGGTTCCTTTGACCTATGAGGAGGCAAAAGAGCAATACGACCTTGCGGTCAATTCCGATAGAGTGACCGGCGGCTATGCCCGTCTGTTCTCGGACTATGCAGGCGTTATGGTTCTGTCAATCCTGCCGGTATTTCTGGCGGTCATCCTGAGCATGAAGGACCGGCGTGCTAACATGGAGGCGCTTATCTATACAAAGAAAGCGTCCGCTGCTAAACTGACCTTTATCCGGTACTTGGCGCTTGTTATCGCAGTCATGGTTCCGGTAATCATTTTATCCTATGTATCAAACATGATGGTTTGGAGCAGCTATAGCGGAATGCAGCTGGATTATCTGGCTCCCCTCAAGTATGATTTCGGTTGGCTGATGCCCAGTGTGATGATTTCCACAGCCATTGGCATGTTTTTGACGGAGCTGACCGGTACGCCCATTGCCGTTGCAGTACAGGGGCTTTGGTGGATGTTTGACGTCAATCTGGGAATCAAAACCGTTCATTCGGGATATTCCCTGTTTCGTCTGGCACCTCGCCACAATGCGGGGGCAGATTCCTTGTTCCGAACCCAGGACTATCTGGATCATTTCCAGAATCTTGTGCAGAACAGGCTGCTAATAGCGGGAATCTCTCTGGTGATGGTCATACTTACAATTTTAATCTATAAAGCAAAAAGAAAGGGGAAATTCGGTGGAAATGCATTCTTCCAAAAAGCAGTTTCTGGTATTAGAAATCGCAAAAATCAATCTCAGGCATAATGCGCTTTTATCCATTGGAGTGGCTGTTCTTTTATGCCTTGTCACTCCATTCCTCATTGGCACAGCCAATCTGGATCGGAATTCCGCAGCCATGCCGCTGGAGATGTTTGTTTCTTTAATTGGCATTGTGCTTCTGACGCCGGTATTTCAGCCGGAGCAGAACGAAGAAATCGACGATCTGGTGTCTTCCAAGTATTGCAGCACAGCAAAAGTTCACCTGATACGAACGGTGTATTCTGTGGGAATTGCCGCCTTGTTAATCTGCGTATTTACCGTATATATGAAAATGCAAAGCTGTGATGTAGCACCGGTTTTGGCGTTTGGAACAATAGCGGATGCCCTATTCTTAGGCTCCATGGGCATGCTGACTTCCGTGCTGACGGGAAATACAGTCATCGGATACATGCCGCCGCTGCTTTATTACGCACTCAACATCGGTATGGGGCCAAAGCTGGGAAGTTTTTATCTGTTCTCTATGATAACGGGCAGCTACACTGCAAAGCTGTGGCTGTTCGTTGCGGGAATGCTGATGATGGCAGCAGCTTTATTCTATCAAAGGATTCGTAAGCGCATGGTTTAATGAAAAGGACACCAACACGCAGTGTTCGCTGCGTCTTGGTGTCCTTTTGTTGAAAATTGAAAGAAATAGGATTTCTTATGCATCATTGACAAATAGTTGTTTTTTGCGTATAATTAAACTTAAAGTTTAATTATTGGAGGTACTATGGGAAGGAGGAAAAAAGAACCAAGAAGCGTACATCGGGAAAATATAGCCGCTGCAGCAGCTGGACTTTTTATGGAGAAGGTAATTTCCCAGACGTCGATGGATGATATTGCAAAAGCTGCAGGCTATAGCAAAGCACAGGGGTTGAACGAAAATATATAACCTTGGATGATTTGCGATCTTGCACAGGTTGCCGATGAAATGCAGTTTTATAATTTTATGAAGATTGTTGCCCCACATACCTCAAAGCTTATAGTTTAGCAAGCGCATGGCAAGCTATTTACCGCTTATGGATGCAAAAAACTGGTATGTGTGGTTTGGTTAATTAATCATTGTGCTTAGTATGGCGGAAAAATGAGGGCCGTAGTGTCCTCGTTTCTCCATTATATTAAGACCATCCGTTTTCACACCTATTTCCGAAAGTATCACGGAAAATACCGATAGGATTAAGCTTGAACAAAACCGGACAACAAAGAATGGAGATACAGGCTGCTCTATGGTATAATGAACTTTCAACCGTGAAGACCTGTGGCAATCCGGTTGAACTTACATGGAATAATAAATCAACTTTTGTGAAAACGGGAAATCACAATCTGAAAGGAGTATTTGCATGAAACACGTATGTATGCTTATATCGGTGGTCGATATTAACACCGCAAGAAAATTTTATGAGGATTTATTCGGATTGGAAGTATTTCAGGATTACGGCAGAAACATTGCTTTTACCTGCGGCCTGGCATTGCAGCAGGATTTTGACTGGCTTGTAAATCTGCCGAAAGAAAAGATATTAAAAAAATCCAACAATGCGGAAATCGTTTTTGAGGAACAGAACTTTGACGGTTTCCTGAACAAACTGAAAGAATACCCGGACATTGAATATCTGGGAGAAGTGATCGAACATAGCTGGGGCCAGCGAGTGATCCGATTTTACGATTTAGACGGGCATATCATAGAGGTCGGCGAGGATATGAAAATGGTGATAAAGCGTTTTCTTTCTTCCGGTATGACTATGGAAGAAATTTCTGTGAAAATGGATGCATCTGTGGAGGATTTGACAAAACTTTTAAACAGCTAATAAATGATGGACTAATACACAAAACGGAACCATTTTGATGATTCTGCGTTTATATGAATATCTACTTTTTAGGAGACCATATGCTATGAGAAAACAACTGTTACTAATTTTAACGCTGAGCCTTATATTGGCAGTCACCGCTTGCAGAACGTCCAGTGGTGGAGGATCAGAAGTGGACGAAAACGGAAAAGCCACATTCCAAGCGACTATATTAGAAGTACGTGATGGCTATTACCTTGTCGAACCTGTTGACGGAAGCATAGAATTGAACAGTGCAGACCAGATAACAGTTCCTATTACAAATATTAATCCCTCACCGGAGCCGGAAGTCGGAGATATTTTGGAAATTGAATATGACGGTTCGATTGCAGAATCATATCCTGCACAAATTACTAATGTTTATAGCATTCGTATTGTCGAATAATGAAAATGTTGATAAAGATTCCAGTGTGATGGATGTATTTGTATATGGAATAACAACTGATTTATAAAAAATAAATCGTAATTTGCATAGGTGATATTTTGAAAAAAGTAATTTTATATATTCACGGAAAAGGCGGAAGCTATTTAGAAGCTGAACAATACAAGAAAAATTGTTTGGGTTTTGATATTATTGGGATAGACTACAATGATTATATCCCGTGGATTGTACAAAATCAAATTCAATCAGTATATGACAAAGCAAATGAAAGATACGATTATGTTTATTTAATTGCAAACAGCATAGGGGCTTATCTTGCAATGCACACATTGCAGAATTGTGACATTGAAAAGGCGTTATTTATATCACCTGTACTTGATATGGAACGTCTTATACTGGACATGATGAGTTGGGCAAATGTATCGGAGAAGGAGCTGTGTGAGAAAAGAGAAATCCCTACGGACTTTGGGGAAACATTATCATGGAAATATTTATGCTTTGTTAGGGAAAACCCTATAACATGGAACGTTCCTACAGAAATCCTATATGCAGAAAATGATAACCTCGTATCTCACCAAATAGTAAATGAATTTGTTAGTAGTCACAATGCACATCTGACTGTAATGAAAAATGGGGAACACTGGTTTCATACAGATGAGCAGATTGCCTTTTTGGATAATTGGATGAAAAAGACAATACGATAAAATCGAAATTCGCGGAGGAAATATTATGCTTGAAAATATACCGTCTCCATCAACAATGACTGAATTGCTCGGAAAATCTCTGTTTGAAGTCTGGCAAGAGTTATGTTCGGCTATTGATGAAAAATACCAAATGGAACGATTATGGAATACTGGTGGTAAGAATTGGACTTACGAATATAAATATCGTAGGGGCGGTAAAACACTTTGTTGCCTATATGCGAAAAGTAATTGCGTTGGTTTCATGATTATCTTTGGGAAAGATGAAAGAACAAAATTTGAAGATATAAGAACTACTCTTTCTAATGCCGTTTGCAGGCAATATGATGAAGCAAAAATTTATCATGATGGAAAATGGGTAATGTTTGAACCGACTGATACTGCTGTACTTGATGATTATATTAAATTGTTGGCTATTAAAAGAAAACCGAATCGGAAATAACAATTCCAGCTTATGTATGAGAGGAGAATAACGTGGATTTACAAGACATAAAAACGCCTGGATTATCATGCGATTTGCACGATAATCCAGATATAAAAGAAAGAGAATTGGCATTAAGTCACAAAATTTTGATGAGTGTGGAGAAACCGGCAAGATATATAGGCGGTGAATCGGGAAGCGTTATAAAGGATAAAGAAAAAGTCAGCGTACGCTTTGCCTTTTGCTTTCCTGATTCCTATGACATAGGCATGTCGCATCTTGGAATGAAAATACTTTATTCCCTTACCAATCAGAGAGAGGCTTACTGGTGCGAAAGAGTATTTGCTCCAGGAATTGATTTTGAAGAAATTATGCGCAGAGAAAACATTCCTCTTTATGCGCTAGAAAGTCTTGATCCCGTAAAGGACTTTGATTTTATCGGATTTACTATGCAGTACGAGCTTTCATACACAAATGTTTTGAATATGCTGGATTTGGCGGGACTTCCTGTTTTTGCAAAGGACAGAGGCGACGAGCTTTTTAATATTGTTGTTGCCGGAGGACCTTGCGTATGCAATCCCGAGCCGTTGGCAGATTTTTTTGATCTGTTTATTCTGGGCGAGGGGGAAGAGGTAAACCTTGAGCTTATGGACTTGTATAAGGAGATGAAGAGTCAGGGAGCTACCAAAAAGGAATTTTTAAGAAAAGCCGCAGATATTCAGGGAATTTACGTTCCGTCGCTTTACGATGTTATCTATAATGAGGACGGTACAGTCAGCCGAACGGTTCCTCTTGACGGCGTTGTACCAGTAGTTAAAAAGCGTATTATTGACGATTTTGATAAGGTTTTCTATCCGGACGAATTTGTAGTGCCGTTTACTGATATAGTTCATAACCGTGCGTCTGTGGAGGTTCTTAGGGGTTGTATAAGAGGGTGCAGATTCTGTCAGGCAGGATTTTTATATCGTCCGTTCAGAGAAAAATCAGCGGAAACAGTGTGCGGACAGGCAAAAGCGTTATGTGAAAATACCGGATACGAGGAGTTGTCACTGGCGTCGCTGAGTACTTCCGATCACTCAGAGATCGCCGATATCATAGGCGGACTGATACCGTATACGGAAAAGGAACATGTGAATTTATCTTTACCGTCTTTGAGAGTGGATAATTTTTCAAAAGAGCTTATGGACGAAATCAAAAAGGTACGCAAAAGCGGACTTACTTTTGCTCCCGAAGCAGGAACTCAGCGTCTGAGAGATGTTATAAATAAAAATGTCACTGAAGAGGAGGTTATGAGAACCTGCCGTACTGCCTTTGAGGGCGGATATACAAACGTAAAGCTTTACTTTATGATGGGACTTCCTACGGAAACTGACGAGGATATAAAAGGTATTATTGAACTTGCACAGCGTGTAGTAGATCTTTTTTATTCAATTCCCAACAGACCAAAAGGAAAGGGCGTTCAGGTATCTATCAGTACTGCAACGTTTGTGCCTAAGCCCTTTACTCCGTTTGAGTTTGAACCTCAGGCAACAAGAGAAGAAATAATGCATAAACAGCAGGTTCTTATGGACAGTATTTCATCGAAAAAAATTAAGGCAAGCTGGCATGATCCGTCTACAAGTATTCTAGAGGCTGTATTGGCAAGAGGCGACAGACGTCTTGGACAGGTTATTTATAAAGCATGGCAGAAAGGCAGCAAGTTTGACAGCTGGGGAGAGCATTTTAATTTTAATAACTGGAGCGAAGCTTTTGACGAATGCGGATTGACAATGGAATTTTATGCAAGCCGCAAAAGGGAATATGACGAGGTAATGCCTTGGGATCATCTTGATTACTATATTTCGAAGGAATTTCTGATCAGGGAAAATAAAAAGGCGAGAGCTGCTCAGACTACTGAGCATTGCAGAAATAAATGTTCAGCATGCGGAGTAAGCCGTGAAATCGGGAGGGCTTGTTTTGAATAAAGTAAGAGCAGTATTTGAAAAAAGAGGAAGAGCCAAATATATTTCCCATCTTGACTTAAATCGCTGTATGCAGAGAACTTTCAAACGCTCCGGACTTCCGGTGTGGTATACCGAGGGTTTTAATCCTCATATTTATATAATGTTTGCACTTCCTCTTTCCTTAGGGTATGAAAGCTCTATTGAAATAATGGATTTTAATCTTACGGAGGAAGTACCTTTTGAAGAAGTAAAGGAAAAGCTTAACAAGGTTATGCCCGAAGGCATAAAAATTGTAAAAATTTATACTCCTGAAACAAAGCATACCGCTATAAAATATGCCGATTTCAAAATTACATTCAAGGGTATCGGAAGTGAGTTGCAGTCTGAATTCAGACGCTTTATGGAACAGGAGCAGATAAATACTGTCAAGAAAACCAAGCGAAAAGGTGAAAAGCTAATAGATTTAAAACCGGATATAAAAATTATATCCGAAGAATTTCAGGACGGTAGATTCGTACTTGTCCTGAGACTTCCGGCAGGAACGGAAAAAAATATTAATCCGTCTCTGGTTACCGATTTGTTTGTACCGTTTTGCTGTACGGACGTGGAAATTGAATCAGTTGAGAGAATAGCGGTAATTTCTGAAAAAAATGAAGATTTTTTGTAAAAGGTATTGCAATTTTTTTTATTTTATGGTATGATATTAAAGCATTTAAATCCGCAGGCAATATGCTGTGCGAGAGTTTATGCCATTAAATGACATTAAACAGGGCAGTCCGCTGCCGCAGAGATTGGTACAGTCTCATATAGTGCGGTAAGAATGCCGGAAATCAGGAGGAAAAAACAATGAACGCACTTGAAATGATCAGCAATTCAAGCATGAAAACTGAAGCGCCTAAGTTTGAAATCGGCGATACTGTTAGGGTACATGTAAAGATCAAGGAAGGCGATAAGAGCCGTATTCAGGTTTTTGAGGGTACTGTTATCGCAAAGAAGCACGGCGGTATAAGCGAAACATTTACTGTAAGACGTGTTGCTCACGGCTGCGGAATCGAAAGAGTATTTCCGCTGCATTCACCTGTCGTTGACAAGGTTGAAGTTGTAAGACACGGTAAGGTTCGCAGAGCTAAGCTTTATTATCTTCGTGACAGAGTTGGCAAGGCGGCTAAGGTCAAAGAACTTATTAAGTAAGATAAGGCGGTCTCCGGCAGATAATCCTGCCGGAAGGCATTGTGCCTTCTTGAGGGACGTTAAAGTCCCTTTTTTGCTATTAGGCAATATTGAGTGCGAGTGCATTTAATAAATTTTATTACCATTAATTTATGAAATCGAGGACAAGATAATGGAAGAGCAGCAGATTATTGAAAATACAGAGGGAAATGCAGAGGAAAAAAAAGGAAGTACATTCAGTGATTTTATGGAGATCTGTGAGTCGGTTATTACTTCTGTTTTTGTAGTACTTTTATTATTTACCTTTGTTGCAAGACCTGTAACAGTTGACGGAAGATCAATGGTACCTACTCTTAATGATAAGGATAAGCTTATTATGAGTACTTTTCTGTATACTCCTAAAGCCGGAGATATTGTTATTATAGAAAATGAGCACTCCTATGTTTATGAAGCGGGAACTACAAATATTGTTGAAGGCGGGAGTTTAGACAAGCGTCTTATTAAAAGAGTTATAGCCGTGGGCGGACAGACCATTGATATTAATTTTGAAAGCGGAGAGGTTAGCGTTGACGGAGAAGTGCTCAGGGAAAATTATATAAGCGAACCTACAAGACTTGATCCGGGAGCGTTTACATATCCTTTAACAGTTCCGGAAGGTTATATTTTTGTTATGGGTGACAATAGAAACAATTCTACTGACAGTCGTGATGCTCATGTTGGATTTGTCAAGGAAGAAGATGTTCTTGGAAAGGCTTTACTGCGGTTCTATCCTTTTGAAAATTTTTCTGTACTTGACTGACGGCAATTAAGGAGTACAAGATTTGGAAAATAATAAAATGACGAAGGAGAAACGTGAGGCGCTTATTGACAGTATACTTGCGGAGGCTAGGAGCGGTGCTTATAAGCCTAAAGCTCGGGCTTCTGTACGGACTGTAAACAGACAGGAAGATGCTGAAAAAAAAGATGTAAAGTCCTCTTCGGATAACCTTGAATGTATGCCGGAGCAGAAAGTATCAGCACCGGCAATAACTTCAGTTATTCCAGATGATGATAAAATCATTGAATCAAGCCGTATAACTGCGGAAAAAATTGAAAAAATCCGTCGGCAAAAGCTTGAAAAGCAAAAAGCTGAAAAGCTGCGAGCTGAAGAAGCTGTGATAAATATTTCCCAACCGGATTTTTCTGAAACTGAAGAAATAACTCCGGCAGTGAAAAAACGTAAAAAATCCGGATCATCTGTTCTGTATGATATACTCGATGTGGCAGAATGGGTCATTACAGTTTCGTTTATAATTATTCTTTTGTTCACTTATATTATGGGAATAGCGTCAGTTTCCGGAGGCTCAATGGAACCTACTCTGAAGAACGGTGATACTCTTCTAGTAATGAGTGCAGGTTATAGTGCTGAAACGGGAGACATTGTTGTTATAGATGATAAAAAGGCCAATCTTATCGGCGAAGATGACCGTGTTATTGAAAAGGACGGACTGGGCTGTAAAATAGTAAAAAGGATAATTGCCAAAGGCGGAGATACCATAGATATTGATTTTGAAAATGGTATCGTTTATGTTAACGGAAAAGTCCTGGAAGAAAATTATATAAGCGAACCTACAACAAGAGATGAATTTGCCTTTGAATATCCGCTTACTGTTCCGGATGGATATGTGTTTGTTATGGGAGATAACAGAAATATTTCCAAAGACAGCCGCCATTCAGATGTGGGACTTGTATCTGAGGAAGATATTATCGGAAAAGTTATTCTGAGAATGTATCCATTTTCAGACTTTGGTACTGTAAAATAAAGGGAAGGGGGAACTGATTTATGGCAGAAATGGGGAATATTCAGTGGTTTCCCGGTCATATGACAAAAACAAGACGAATGATCCAGTCAAATCTTTCTCTTGTTGACGGCGTTGTGGAAATTCTTGATGCCAGAGTACCTGAATCAAGCAGAAATCCGGAGATGGACAGACTTGTTAAGGACAAGCCGAGAATGTTTATTTTAAATAAAGCCGATATGGCGGACGACAATGCTACGGCAAAATGGATAAATCATTATAAATCAAAAGGTTTTACGGTTATAAAGTGTAATTGTAAAAACGGAGACGGAATAAAGGGTTTTCTTCCGGCAGTCAGGAATCAGCTTTTAAAAGAACTAATGGATAAACGCCGTGCAAAGGGTATTGAAGGCGCTCCTCTGAGACTTATGATCGTAGGCATACCTAATGTGGGAAAATCCTCTTTTATAAACAGAATGGCGAAGTCAAAAAAGGCTAAGGTTGAGGACCGTCCCGGAGTTACCCGTACGAAACAATGGGTAAAGCTTGGGGATAATGTTGAAATGCTTGATATGCCCGGTGTTTTATGGCCTAAATTTGAAGATCAGGAAGTAGCAAGAAAACTTGCTTTTACAGGTGCTGTAAAGGACGATATTCTTGACATCGAAGCCCTTGCTTCTCTTCTTCTTGAAAATCTTTCGTCACTATATCCGCAGGCTCTTGAAGAACGATATAAAATTGATACTCAGGGAACAGGCTTTGAATTGCTGGAAAACGTGGGAAGAAAAAGGGGTATGCTGGTTTCCGGCGGAGAAGTCAATACTGAAAGAGCAGCTATTACTGTTCTGGACGAATTCAGAAGCGGCAAGCTAGGCAGACTTACTCTCGAACTTCCGGCGGAGGTGCAATAAAATGGACGCTTTGTGGGAATATGATGAGGCGGTCAGAAACAGCATCGGAGTTTTCTGCGGAGTTGATGAAGCAGGCAGAGGTCCTCTTGCCGGTGATGTTTATGCGGCGGCGGTAATTTTAAATCCTGACAATTATATCGAAGGACTCAATGATAGTAAAAAGCTATCTGAAAAAAAGCGTGAAAAGCTTTATGATGAGATTATTGAAAAGGCAGAAGATTACTGTATTGCAAGAGCAACTATTGCGGAAATAGAGGAAATAAATATTCTGAATGCCGCAATGCTCGCAATGAAGAGGGCGGTTTCGGGTCTGGAAACAAAACCGGCGCTTGTATTGGCAGACGGTAATAAAACTCCCGATGTACCATGTGAGGCAAGAGCTGTGGTAAAAGGTGACGGTAATTCGGCGTCCATAGCGGCGGCTTCAATACTTGCTAAGGTTACAAGGGACAGGTATATGCTTGAAATGGCGAAAAAGTATCCGGAATACGGATTTGAAAAGCATAAGGGATACGGTACAAAACTTCACAGAGAAAAAATACTTGAACTTGGTCCTTGCCCTATACACAGACCTTCGTTTTTAAATAAGATTTATGCAAAAAAATAACTATGGACGTGATGTCGAGCTTCAGATATGCAGATATATTGAAAATGAGGGCATGAAAATTCTTGCTCGAAATTATACCGTTAAAGGCGGAGAAACTGATATAATTGCCATTGATGGGGAATACATATGCTTTATTGAAATAAAATTCAGGAAATTGGAAGCAGTTGAAATTAGCAGAAGCGTTGGCATAAAAAAACAAAGACGGATAATAAAATCCGCAGAAAAATATTTAAGGGAAACAGACTGCGAACTTCAGCCTAGGTTTGATGTGGTTTTTGTTACAGCTGAGGACGAAGGGGTCAGTCTTGAATATATGAAAAACGCCTATGACGGTTCCGGCGTTTGATACTAAAAAGGGTGGTATTTATGTATTATAAGAGTACACGAAACAGTGATATTAAAGTTGAAAGTGCAGTTGCTATCACACAGGGAATTTCAGAGGATGGCGGACTTTTTGTTCCGGAATCTATTCCTGAACTGACTATGGACGAGATCAAGTATCTGTCAGGTCTTAATTATTCATGCAGAGCAGCTTATATTTTTAAGAAGTACCTTACAGATTTTACAGATGCAGAAATTCAGTACTGTACGGATAACGCTTACAGTACAAAGAATTTTGAAACTGAAAATATTGCTGAAATAGCAGAACTTTTTGACGGAACATATATGCTTGAACTGTGGCATGGTCCTACATGTGCGTTTAAGGATATGGCGCTTCAGATCCTGCCTTATTTCCTTACAACTTCAGCAAAGAAAATCAATTTGGACAAGAAAATTATTATTCTTGTTGCAACTTCAGGTGATACCGGTAAGGCGGCTCTTGAAGGCTTTAAGGACGTTGAAGGAACTCAGATTCTCGTTTTCTACCCTGAGGACGGCGTAAGTCCTATGCAGAAAAGACAAATGACAACACAGTCCGGTTCAAACGTAGGCGTATGCGCAGTAAAGGGTAATTTTGACGATTGTCAGAACGGCGTAAAGGCAATTTTTACTGACAAGGAAATCAAGGAAAAGATGAGTGCCGCAGGACTTATGTTCTCAAGTGCAAATTCCATTAACTGGGGACGTCTTGTTCCGCAGATCGTTTACTATATTTCCTCTTATGCGTCACTTGCCGAAAGCGGAGAAATTGCACTGGGTGACAAGATTAACGTTGTTGTTCCTACAGGTAACTTCGGAAATATTCTGGCGGCTTACTATGCTAAGAAGATGGGACTTCCAATAAACAAGCTTATTTGTGCTTCAAACGTTAACAAGGTTCTTACAGACTTTATTGAAACAGGCGTTTATGACAGAAACAGAGATTTCTATGCAACATGCTCGCCGTCAATGGATATTCTTATTTCAAGCAATCTTGAAAGACTTCTTTATATGCTTACAGATCAGAATGACGCTCAGATCAGAGAATGGTTCGGCAGTCTGGCAGAGACAGGAAAATATGAAGTAAATGATGAAGTCAAGAAAGTACTTAAAGAAGAATTCTTCGGCGGTTACTGTGATGACGACCAGACAAAGGCTACGATCAGCGAGATCTATAAAAAATATTCATATACATGCGATACTCATACGGCAGTTGCTGTAAAGGTTTATGAGGACTATAAAAAGGCTACGGGAGATGAAACAAAAACTCTAATTGCCTCAACAGCTAGTCCATATAAGTTCAGTGCAAGCGTTCTTGAAGCAATTGAAGGCAAAAAGTCAGATCTTGACGAGTATGATATGGTTGCAAGGCTTGCAGAGCTTTCTGATATTCCTGTTCCGTCTGCTCTTGCTGATTTAAAAAATAAGGAAAGAAGATTTACAGGTTCTATTGAAAAGTCTGATATGAACAGCTACGTTATGAAGGATTTTGGTCTGGCATAATGGCGTTATTTGTAATCGGCGATCTTCACCTTGCTCTGAGCGTATCCAATAAGAAAATGGATATTTTCGGCGGCTGGGAAAATTATATGGAGCTTCTTGAAAAAAACTGGAATGAGAATATTTCATCTGAAGATACGGTTGTACTTGCGGGTGACAGTTCATGGGCTATGAATATCCGTGACGCCTATGAGGATTTTTGCTGGATCGAAAAAATGCCAGGAAAGAAAATCCTTTTAAAAGGAAATCATGATTACTGGTGGTGTTCACGCAAAAAAATGGAAGATACTTTTTCCTCATGGGGATTTTCCTCTCTGAGTATTCTTCATAATAATCACTTTGTTTATGAAAATTATGGAATTTGCGGTACTAGAGGATGGGTTAATATGCCGGGAGAACCACAGGATGCAAAAGTATTGGCTAGAGAGGCAGGCAGACTTACGGCTTCTATTCAGTCAGCTTTGAAAGAAGAGCTTGAACCGCTTGTGTTTCTTCATTATCCACCGGTTTACGGAAATAACTGTAATCCCGATATACTTGATGTGCTATATAAATACGGAGTAAAATATTGCTGGTATGGACATCTTCACGGACCGTCAATAAAGTATGCAATTAACGGCGAACGGGACGGTATAAAATTTAATTTAATTTCTAGTGATTTTTTACAATTTAAGCCTGTGAAAATATTATAATTTGTAAAAAATGTAGAAGTCGAATTTTTATGTAGAAAAAAAAAGTTGAATATGATATAATGAAAAAGGTATGCACCTATAAATAAATTGGAGGATTTAAAAATGAGTTTAAAATCATCAACTAAGGTTGACGTAAATACACATGAATTGGTATTCGCAGTAGACGCTGAAGCCTTTTCAGCAGCTGTTGAAAAAGCTTATCAGAGACAAAAGAAGAGTATAACTGTTCCCGGCTTCAGAAAGGGTAAGGCAAGCAAGAAGCTTGTTGAAAAGTATTACGGTGAAGGCGTATTCTATGAGGAAGCTATCAACGGTCTTATCAACTCAGAAATGCCTGACGCAATTAAAGAATCAGAACTTGTTCTTGTTGATACTCCGAGAATTGAAGTTGTTTCTGCCGACAAGGAAAACGGTGTGGAATTTAAAGCAATTTGCATTACAAAGCCTGAAATTACCGTTGCTGATTATAAGGGTATAAAGGCACCAAAAAATGTCAAGGATATAACTGATGCGGATATTGACGCTCAAATCGAACAGATCAAGCAGAGAAATGCAAGAATTGTTTCTGTCGATGACAGACCGGCGATGCTTCAGGACGAGGTTATTATAGATTTTGAAGGTTTTATGGACGGTACTCCGTTTGAAGGCGGTAAGGCTGACGAATTTCCTCTTAAATTGGGAAGCGGTCAGTTTATTCCGGGATTTGAAGAACAGATCGTAGGTCATTCAATCGGTGATGAATTTGAGATAAACGTAACATTCCCTGAAAATTATCAGATGGAAGAATATGCAGGAAAGCCGGCTGTATTCAAGGTTAAGATCCATGCAATCAATGCATCTGAATATCCTGAATTTGACGACGAGCTTATTAAGGATACTACTGAATTTGATACAGTTGATGAGTGGAAAGACGACTTAAGAGAAAAGCTTGAAAAACAGGCTGAAACAAGAGCAGAATCTGAATTTGAAAATTACATTATGCAGACTCTTATAGATACTGCTGATGGAGTTATTCCTAAATGCATGTTTGATCATAGAGTAGATTCCTTAATCAGAAATTTTGAACATGGACTCAAGCAGCAGGGAATGAGTGTTGATATTTATCTTCAGTATACAGGTATGGATATGGATTCATTCAGAGAAACATTCCAGGAAAGAGCCGAAAATGAAGTTAAGTTGAGACTTGCGCTTGAAAAAATTGCCGATATGGAAAACATTCAGCCGGCAGAAGAAGAAATTGACAGTCAGCTTCAGGAAGTGGCAGACGCTAATAACTTGTCTCTTGAGGACGTTAAGCTCAGAATTCCTATGGATGATTTTATAACAGATTTGAGAGTTACAAAGGCTATTGAATTTGTAAAAGAAAATGCTGTAGTTGATAATACGATCAGTACTGAAAAAGAAAAGTCAGAAGACGAAGCTGCTGAATAAGTTCGTTTATAATCGTGCTGCCCTTATCGGGCAGCCGACTTTGTAATACAGATAATAGAGATATAGAAGGCATAAGCCTTAAGAAAAGGAGAGAAAATATGAGTTTAGTACCTTATGTTGTGGAACAAACAAGCCGCGGAGAACGTTCTTATGATATTTTTTCCAGACTGCTTAATGACAGAATTATAATGCTTTCTGAAGAAGTGAACGATACTACGGCAAGCATTGTAGTTGCACAATTGCTCCATCTGGAAGGACAGGATCCGGAAAAGGATATTTCTTTGTACATTAACAGTCCCGGCGGTTCGGTTACTGCAGGTATGGCAATTTACGATACGATGCAGTATATAAAATGCGACGTATCAACTATCTGCATTGGTTTGGCTGCATCTATGGGCGCATTTCTGCTGTCTGCCGGCACTAAGGGAAAAAGACTTGCACTGCCGAACAGTGAAATTATGATTCATCAGCCTCTTATATCAGGAGGTCTTCAGGGTCAGGCAACCGATATCAAAATAAGAACCGATAATTTATTGAAAACTAAGGAAAATCTAAACAGAATTCTTAGTGAAAATACTGGAAAGTCCTATGAAGAAATTTGCCGTGATACTGATCGTGATAATTTTATGACTGCTGCTGAAGCACAGGAATACGGTCTGATTGATAAGGTAATCAAGCATAGATAATCGGGGAGGAAGTTATGCCGGAAAAACCAATAAAATTCTGTAATTTCTGCGGAAAAAGCGAAGATAAGGTTCAGAGTATTTTTACTGCCGGAGCATCAAATATCTGCGATGAATGTGTAATTTATTGCTATGAACTGTTAATGGGTCCGCTTGCTAAAACTAAAACTAGCAGAAAGAATGAAAATAAGAATAAATCAGGAGATGAAACGACAATAAATCTCCTGACTCCGGCTGAAATTAAGTCTGTTCTGGACGAATATGTTGTGGGTCAGGATAAAGCTAAAATTACGCTGGCAGTTTCTGTATATAATCACTATAAACGAATTATCAGTCAGAATAATGATGACGATGATGTGGATATTCAGAAAAGTAATGTACTGCTTCTTGGTCCTACCGGCGTTGGAAAAACATTTTTGGCGTCTACTCTTGCAAAGATTCTTGACGTACCGTTTGCTATTGCCGATGCTACTACTATTACAGAAGCAGGGTATGTCGGTGACGATGTTGAGAATGTTTTGTTAAGACTTATTCAGGCTGCTGATTTTAACATTGAAGCGGCTGAAAGAGGTATCATTTATATTGATGAAATTGATAAGATTGCCAGAAAATCAGAAAATACATCTCTTACCAGGGATGTAAGCGGCGAGGGTGTTCAGCAGGCGCTTTTAAAAATTATTGAAGGTACTGTTTCAAATGTTCCTCCTCAGGGTGGTCGCAAGCATCCGAATCAGGAATTTATTCAGATAAATACTAAAAATATTTTATTTATATGCGGAGGCGCTTTTGACGGTCTGGAAAAATCAATTCTGAAAAGGATAAATTCGTCTGCAATGGGCTTTGGCGCTGAAATAAATTCTAAAGAGAAAATGAAAAAAAATATTTTTCATAAAGTTATTTCTCAGGACTTGGTTAAATTTGGTATTGTGCCGGAACTTGTAGGAAGACTGCCTATAATTACTGTACTTGACGAACTTGATGAACAAGCTCTGATTAAAATTTTAACGGAACCAAAAAATGCATTGCTTAAGCAGTATAAAAAATTGTTTGATTATGATAATATAGATTTAATTGTTGAAGACGATGCATTAATGGAGATAGCTAAAAAAGCCATTGCTCAGAAAACTGGTGCGAGAGGGCTTAGATCTATTATTGAAGACGTCTTGATGCAACCTATGTTTGAAGTGCCTTCAAATCCTGATGTAACAGGCATTAAAATTACTGCTAAATCAATAAATGGTGAAGAAAAGCCGCTCTATATTACAAAAAAATAAAGTCAAAATTTGTTTTATAAAAATCCGTACTAAAAAAAGTACGGATTTTTGAAAAAAAAGCTTGACAAAGCTTTTTTAATATGGTATAATAATTAAGTACTTGAAACTTATATATCGCGGTGTGGAGCAGCTAGGTAGCTCGTCGGGCTCATAACCCGAAGGTCGTAGGTTCAAATCCTGCCGCCGCAACCAACGTAAATACGTCCTTTGAAGCAATTCAAAGGGCGTTATTTTTTATATAAAAATCACTTCGTTTCCGTTATATTTCCTTTACACTTATGAAAAGATACTGAAATTCATAGTAATTTATAAATCAAATAGATATGAATGAAAGAAAATTTATAAAAAAATTAAGCAGTCAAAGTTAAAATGACTGCTAGATTTTTACGTTAAACAAATTTTACTCAGTCTTCTTTTTGGGATTAAGTTTATCGTCAATAACTTCAGAAGCGATTTCATCTGCTGACTGGATAGCATGCAGATAAACTTTAGTAGTTGTTGCAACGCTTGAATGCCCCAAGCGTCTGGAAACAGTTGGAATATTAACACCGTTGGCTATAAGTATTGATGCGTGGGTATGCCTTAACGAGTAGGGAGAAAAATGCGGCAGCTTATTTTTCTTCACGAACTTATTAGTCCAGTCGGTAAGACTGTCAGGGTGCATAGGCGTGGAATCATTCTTAATAAAAAGCCGTTTATTTCTGACAGTCTTTTTCGTACCGTCAGCAAGCGTAATTTCAATAAAATGATGCCATTTATCAGCTAAATCTCTGCGCATACTAATCCAGTATTCGTGATATTCATGTAACAATTTAAATATATCAGAAGAAAGTTTAATAGTACGCTGAGAAGTATCATTTTTCGGGCATTTCGTAATAATCCCCATGCCCTGAACATACTGACTTGTACTCTTGATATGTATTACTTTGTTTTCAAAGTCAATATCAATCCACTCAAGACCAAGCAATTCTCCACGCCTGATACCGCTGAAAATCAACAGATAAATAGCCGTTTTCCACTTTATGGGTTCCTTATCAAGCAGTTCAAGAACCTGCTTTACCTGTTCATCATCAAGGAAATCAGCTTCTTTGCGTTCAAGCTTGGGAGCTTTCATGTAGTTTTTGTCGGCTATGTTAATTGGCACAAGCCTGTCCCTTGCCGCCGGAGTAAGAATACTGCTTATTAACCTATGATGATGCAGTATTGTTTTACTGGAAAGTCCAGTTGTTTCTGTATGCAAGTTAAATAATTGATTTACCGGTATTTTAAGAGCATCAGCTATTTTTTAAGCGGATTCTGTACTTATCCTTTCGCTCTTGCAAGCAGCGGAAACAGTGGTTGAGGATAATCCACTTAATTCGGCAAGCCTTTTGTGTGAGATACTTTTTAATATAAGAATTTCTGAAATTTTATCCGAACATGCATATGTCCCAACACGCTTTATACCGTTTTCACGAAGATTATTGTAAAACTTCTGGAGATGATGTGACTGTAATTTGCTGAGCTTTATGTCGCCTATTGCTTTTTTCTTGCAGTCTGCTTTCAATAGCAGACTGCAAATCATGTTGAGGTGAATATTCGTCACCCGTATGCTTAGATGAAACAACTGATAACATGTCATCCATAAATTCATAATCAGATATATTTTTATTATCAAAAGTAATGGTACTATCACTGTTACTTTTGTTAATATTAAACTTGATAAAATCAAATTCAGGTTCGACTTGCTTTGAAGTGTTAATCATGTTTTTTATGTGTTTTTTATGAGCATAAGTTTGTATATTTTTTTTATGCAATATTTTAGTTGAAACCTGTTGTAACAGTTCAAAATCATTTAAATTATCATGCATTAAATTCAAATTCAACGTTGGCTTCATCAGTATTTCCCCCTTCTTTTTTTATTTAAATCACTTATGATATTAGATATAAAGTGTTCAGTTGATTCAAAATTGGTATCATAAGTAGTAATAAAATGATTAAATTGTTCTGAGCGATTAGAAGCAATGATTATATTAACTTCACAGTTATACATGTATATAATCATTGCGGTTTCACTAAATTCTTCATCGTCATTTTCAAATCCATAAGAATGTATCTGATCATCTCCATGAATTAACGCTAATTTATTATCATTTTTTATTATAACAAGAACACATTCATCTTTGTTATTAATAGAAGAAAACTTTTAAATAGATTTTCCATCTCGAATGATAATAATTGCAAGCTGATCTAACTTTGTACAATATTTATGGTGACGATAATAATAATCAGCATTTTTGTCTCTCTGAAAAGCTATCATATTCTTCTTTCCATTTTGTAAGCCTTCTAACATTTTCTCGGTTTTCTCTCTTTTTTTAGTTTTTTCGTTTTTAAACATAAAGTTTCCTCCTGTAAATTAAAGTGATTTTTATTGCTCATGATTTTAAAATTAATTAGTAATCATGACTGCTTTTATATTGTAGCACATTTTAGTTTGATGATCTTCCAACATTTTTGCATAAAAATACACAATGTTGGTGCACGATAAATCAATTACAGAAATAGCAAACGGTACTGCCTAATTACGCAGTACCGTTTGCTATTGTTAAATTTAATAAAGCTCGAAGGTCAATAATGTTATTTGTTAACCTTTGCAAGTATTCCATTGTACAACTTTCAATTTAATCAGATCTATATTAAAAACTTTTAAAAGCAAAGAAAATAATGAAGATCCGTTTGGATTAAATCGATTCTAACGAGATTCAAAAATTCTTTTTTAAATCGTTCCATTAATTCATCATTATAATCCATATCCTCATTGTCAAAGTGTTTATTTAGCAGAAAATTCAATGTTTTAACAGATGTCTTGCTGAATTGATAACGACCATTATATATTATAAAATCAATAACTCCATGCAATAAAATATTTAATATTGCTTCTGTTTTTTTATAATCATTATTAACAAAAGAATTCATAGTTGTTTTAGATTCGGGTTTGTCATCTGAATATAATTTTTCTAACTGAACAATGGAACATATCAAAAAAAGTGAAAAAATTACTGGAACAACGGAACATTTTGTAATATCACCTATACTTCAAAAATTCCAAAACACATTCTTTCGGAATCTTCCATCGGTTATCTATTTTAAAAGCCTCAATTTCACCGCTATGAATCAAATCAAGTAAAGTATTTTTACCAACTTTTAAAAGCTTCTGACACTCCTTAAAGGTCATAATATCGGGTATTCTTTCAAACATAAAATCGCTCCATTTCAAAAAATAATAGTTCAATTCGGTGTATAACCGCTTATTTTAGTGTTCATTGGTTTTCAGTAAAGGAATATTGTGGCGAATATTATTACCGTGAGTGTTATGACGAAGTTCGCAGCAGCGATTCGATCAACGATTACAGCTACAAACCTGAACCTATATTTTACGGTGATTCTAACAGATATTTTGGTGTTGAACTTGAAATCGACCTTGGCGGCAAGGAAAGCAATAACGCTGATGAAATACTTGAAATCGGCAATTATTTTGCTGAGAGTGTTTTTATGGGATTTTTTGATTTTCTTGAAGGAATTGATGATGTTGCGTCAGAATATGTAGGCGAAAAATCATTGCAGCAATTATATAAAAGTATTGCAACTGATTCCACAACATCATCGTGGGCTGTAAAGGAGCTTAAAAGCCGATTAAGGCAAATGAGCAACAGAGAACTGAAAAATGAATATTATGAAGTTTGTGATTGTTATAGCAGTCAAAAACTTCTTAATATATTTAAAAGTTCCATGAATTCAAGAGGAATTGATTACTAAAAATCAAGACAATGCGTATTATGCATACTCCGAAGTGATGTATTGATAAGCATAACTATAACCTGATTCCTCAAAGTTCAAACTGCATATCAAAGCAACCGTAAAATGCTGTAACTACGCTGGTTTTAGCCGCTTTTGCAATTATGAACTCCACGGATTCAGGTTAGATTTAAATTATATAAATAATTAAATTACATGGAGGAGAAGTTATGAAAAAACGTAATTTTAAGAGTAGACTTATAAGCGCAATTTCAGCAGTTATCTGTGCAATTACATTTTGTGCGGGTTCGGTAAACGTTGATATGTTTAACAAGGTTGAAGCGGCAAGTTCTTCAAGCAGGCTTACATATGGCGGATTATATTATGCAAATGTTGATTCAGACCATGACGGTGAATATGATTATATTGTAATTACCGGATATAATAAGTCGCTGTATGAATATACAACGGAAAGAGATATAACTATTCCAAGCGAAATTAACGGTAAACCAGTAAAATCAATAAGTAGTTCAGATTTTGATGGCATAAATCAGAATCACACCAAAGGAGTACATATATCATTAACTATTCCTGATAGTGTAATATCAATATACGGGATTGAAGCTCCCTCCCCGTTAAATACTCGTATGGGTTGTGGTATAAGATTTTATTGCTATGAAAATTCTTATGCGCATCAGTATGCTGTAGATGAAAATATCGACTTTACATTGCTGAAAAGACCTGTTGTTACTTACCCCTGTCACAACCACCACTAAGCCGATTACAATGACTACTGTTAAAACCACGACAAAGCCGATTACGACAACTACCACAACCACGACTAACCCTGTGACAACAACCACAACAACAGCTAAGCCTGTTACAACGGCTATTACCACAACCGCCACTAAACCTATTACAACCTTAAAATCAGGAGATTTAAACGGTGATGGTAACACAACTGCTGCGGACATTGTATTTCTGCAAAAATTCCTTGTAAATGCAGCAAAATTGACCGATACGCAGTGGGAACTTGCTGATATAAATAATGAAGGTAAGATCAACGTTTTTGATGTAATTATTCTTAAAAGAAGAATGTTGTATAACTAAAATTAACAGCAGTCGAATTATACTCGACTGCTGATTCATTTTTATTAAAAATGCTTGAATATAGAGTTTCAAGAGGGGACATACGGAAGCTAGGTTTCTCCGAATAATTAAAGCCATTATTACTGTATCCTTATTTGTATTTGAATATTCAGTTTTTCAATAATTGTGCAGCCTTTTATTTTTTCACCGGATTCTATAGCTGATTTAATTGCCTGTTTGTCTAGCGTATAAGTGATTTTCTCTTTGAACCACTTGTGGTCAACAATGTTCTCGTCAACATCAACAGATTTTGAGTTGCGGCAACTAACTGCGACTCTTGGTGTAGAAAACCTTGTGCCCTCTAAAGATGCAGTCAGCCAGCGTTTCAAGCTCTCTGCCTTCTTCAAAGCAACTTTTTCTCTTTGAGCGAGATTTTCTCTTTCAGCTTTCATTTCCGTAACGTCAGATTCCAGATTTTTGATCCAGAGTGCTACATTTTCAAGCTTTTCATTTCGTTCCATCATTAGCATGGAAAGTCTCTTAAGGTCAATGATTTCTCTGGTTTCAACATCAACACACTCCTTAAGAGCAGCATTAATTTCATATAGTTTCATAATTTTTACCTCAATTCTTAATTTTTTTAGAAGATATTCAGTTATATTTTTGTATGGTGCTGAGAATATTCTCCGATTGGAATCACCAGACATAAAAGAAACGTTCATGGTTCAGGATTATCTCCCGAACCATGAACGCTCCTGTCACAATTCAAGTACCTGTAACTGTACTTAAATTATAGCTTATTTATTCAATTTTGTCTGTGCGGTTTTCTGTTCTATTTTTCATTCGAATTTATGAAGAAAGTGTTAACATAATTCGATAATTGCTCATCATTTGATTTTTCTGCAAAGTCAACAGCATACTGCCGGTATTTTTCAGATTCTGCTATATTTTCCATAAATGCATAAACTTTGCTTAATTCTACATAGATATATCCGATATTTGTATTGGAATTGTCCGTACAGCAATCAAGAGCCGTCAAAAGCAGTTCCTCTGCACTGTTATAGTTTTTTAGATGCACATTGCAGTGTAGAACAAACGTACAAGAAATGTGGCATCATTTTCACTGTTCAGATTATTTTCAAGCAAATCCGCAACAGACCATGAAAATGAGATAAGGTCGAACTTGGTATAGGCCGTTCCCCAGTATTCGCCGCATTCCAGATCTTCTGAAAGTTCATGTATGAACGGAGCACATTGCTCATATAGGATTGTTTTCTGCTGTTCTCTGACTGCCGCAGCAATTACCGAGTGCATCCAGTAAATATGCGTACGCTTTTCTGTATCATGTTCCAGCATACCGGCATTGAACAGCTTCAGCAGACTGTTGTTTTTCTTGATATTGAACCACTTTTTTGCCTTTGTAAAATTAAATTTAAGATTGGGAATGACGGAAACGTATGTGAGTATGGTCTTGTCAGTATCGCTGTATCTGACGAGCGAGAATAATATACACATCTGTCTGATAATCGTTTCATCATTGTGCATTTTTTCATGTTCACATTAAATGTCCTCTTCACTCATTTTGAAGCCTTTTTCCACAAGCTTTGTGTATATTTCAAACAGTGAAAATCCTTCTGCATAGGCAGCTTTCGCAATAAAAACTATCATGATAGTAAGTTTGGCGGTAAGTTCGATTATATCATTTAGAATCTCGTTGTCGCATTCCTCGAATTTATAGTGCCTGTAGAAAAGTTTGCGACAGCTATCAATAGAAAGTGGCTGTAATTCAAGAATTCTTTTAAATCCAGACAGTTCCCGGTAACGACTTGTAACGAGAATACGGCATGCAAGCTGACTCAATTTCCGAAGATATTCATCGTCCGATACTTCAATATTATCAACCACAAGAAGCATACGTTTTCCGTATTTGTCGGAGATATTCTGCATTTCAGTCCAAACCTCGTCAAGGTCGCGCTTCATGCGGAAAGCCCGTTTTATGGACATTCTGAGATCATTATTGTTGTACTGCACCCATGCGATAGCTTCAATGTAGCACTCATTGACATATTTTTCTCTGATCTCCGACAGAAATCTCTTTACAAGTTCCGTTTTGCCGAGACCGCCGACAGCAGTCACAAGCAGATTTTCTTCCTTTTTAATAAGAATGTCCTTCAGCGTATCAATATCATCTTCACGACCGATGATGTCAATACCATTTTCGGGTGATTCGGTAATATATTTTGGGTGCTTTGTCGGAGCGTTATCGGCTGAAAGCCGCATATATCTGACATCAATAAAGCCGGTTTTACTCTTAGATACAAGATAATCAGAATAATCAAGGCAGTCGAGAATACCTGCAATTGTTCTGGAAATATGATAATCGTCATCGATTTTTCCACAAAGCTGATTTTTTATTTCCAGCGGAATATTTTCTGATTTATTGACAATTTACAATTTCAGTTAGCTCTGTAAGTGAATTCTTTAGATATGGTAAGCAATTTTTCTCAATTCCTGACCTGAACAGTTCAAACCCGTCATAGGTGTGAAGTTTTTTCCGTACTTTGCTGTGAATCGGATTTGTTCCCGATGTTCTTTTTCTGAACTGATCATAATCAAAGATTTCAACTCCGGCAAATGAATATAAATTACCGAAAATCAAATTGAAAACGGCTTCTTTCTGAGTAAAATTCAGTGATGCCTTTAATTCATCGCAGATAATGCTGAAAGCGGTGTAAAAGAGTTTCTGTTTCATGAAGTATCACTCCTATTCTCTGATAGGATTATTATAGCATTTTTTGACAGCAATTTCAATCAAAAGCACAAAAAATGTTGATTGTTTTGCCAAAATGTTGTATAATTAAATAAAGATTAAATTTGTTTGGAATGGTGTAAATTCCTGCATTTGCTTACGGGTGTTCGGTAACACCTGACAGTCTGAAAATTACAAGAACTGTACCAATAGGATTGAGTGTTTGATTTAGACGAATTATAAACGGAGGCAATATGCAATTATCAAAAGAACAGAATGCTTTTATACAAAAGGCGTTAGAAAGAAATAATATATTAGTTGACGCTTGCATTGGAAGCGGTAAAACAACAGCTATTCAGCACCTTTGCAACGCATTTTCTAACCAGTTTCGTATTTTATATCTGACATACAACAAACTTCTGAAAATAGATGCTCAATCAAAAATCAGAAATCGAAATGTAACTGTGACAAATTATCATGGATTTGCATGGTCACAGCTTAACGCTGTTGGAAAAAAAGCAGGTATTCCTGATCTGATTCAGGTATATAATCAAACAAAGCCGCCAATGCCAAAGTATAACGTTTTGATCATTGATGAATATCAAGATATTGAGCAGGAGTTAGCGGATATGCTTGAATATATCAAATTACAGAATCCTGACATACAAATTATCGCTGTCGGTGATATGAAACAGAAAATATATGATAAAACTACAATTAACGTTGAGAATTTTATTCAATCGTTTCTTGGAAATCATATAGAACTTGAATTTACAAATTGTTTTCGTCTTTCTCCTGAACTTGCTTCAAGATTAGGCTTAATATGGAAAAAGAAAATTGTCGGTGTGAATAATAATTGTATTGTCGAAAACATGGACGAACACAGCGTTGTCAAGTTTCTTGCAAATCAGAATCCATCAGATGTTTTATGCCTTGGTTCAAGAACAGGCAGCATGGCAAATGTATTAAATGTACTTGAAAACGAGTATCCTGATAAATTCAATAAAAGAACAGTATTCGCAAGCATCAGAGATCGTGATTCAACAGGCGCTACTTATCCGAGTCCGACTTCGGCAATATTCACTACATATGACAGCAGCAAGGGACTTGAACGTTCTATATGTATTGTATTTGACTATACTGAATCATACTGGAAAATAAGAGTAAGCAAACCACAGCAATCATATGAAATTCTGAGAAATATATTTTGTGTTGCAGCAAGCAGAGGAAAAAACAGAATAATATTTGTTACAACCGATGAAGAGCAATTATCAGTTCAGACTCTTTCAGAAAAAACAGAAATGAACACTATTTTGGAAGATGTTGATATTTCATCAATGTTTGACTTCAAATATAAAGAAAATATTGAGGAATGCTTCTCCAAACTTTCAATATGTAGGTTGAAGTGTTCGGATAACAGTGTTATCAATGTCAACGAAAAAGATGAGCTTATTGATCTTTCGCCTTGTATAGGTATATATCAGGAATCGATGTTTTTCTCGAACTATGATATTAATTCTCAACTCGATTTCGTGTTTTCTCTTTATACTGATTTGGTTCATTTAAAAAAGAAAGAAATATACGAATTGTCACTTGAAGAAAAAATACTATTCCTTGTTTCACTTGAAACAAGGCAGCGAAGATACAGAACTCAGGTAAGCAAAAAACTTGTAACCGAAAACGAACAAAATCAACTATTTAATCGTTTGTCAACGGTATTCAAACGTGAGGAAAATATTCAGGTAGAGTGTTCTATTCCATTTCATGTTGATACAAAGACTAAGAAGAAGTTTATCGCTCGTGGACTGGCAGATGTGGTAAAAAATGATGTGGTCTATGAACTCAAATACGTTTCACAATTATCACATGAGAATTTTCTTCAATGTGCCTGCTATATAATTGCCTTGAAACTAAAGAAAGGGATTTTATGGAATACTAAAGATAACTCTATGTTTGAAATAACAATTCCGAATGTGGAAGACTTTCTTAATGCGACTGTCAGAGCAATCACAAAAAATCAAGTAAAAAAATATATACGACCTGCAACGCCGAATAGTAGAACTTTGCGTAACAATGCTGGTAATTTAAAAGCTGTTACGATTGACAACAAAAAACTTTCTGTGAATGATAGAGTTTTTCATATTAATCGTGGGGAAGGCATTATTAACAAAATATATTTTTCTGGTAAGTGTTTGTTGATCGATGTTCAGCATATAAGTAGTCCCAACAAAATAAATACCTATGATTTGATAATAAGTCTTGAAAGAGGATTTATAAAAATATGAATATCTGTAATTCATGGCATGGTTGCCGCAAAGACTTTGCCTTGCGGTATTGCTATAAAATTTAGAATAGAAGGAGAATTAAAATGACATACGGAAAATCCATTGAATTATTCCTTGTAAACGGTACTGCTGACAGCATCGTGACTGCGGAGCTTTCAAACTGGAACGGAAAGGCAATAAAAATTCCACGTATTGAAGTGGCAGCGTGCAAACGAGAAGACATCACACAGGCAGGTGTATACTTCCTGTTTTGCAAGGAGGACGATGACTCAAATTCTGTTTATATAGGCGAAGCAGAAAATGTAAAGGAACGTCTTATGCAGCATTTGCGTGACTATAATTCGGAAAAAGAAAAATATTACTGGAGTACAGCTATTATTTTTATAGGTAGAGATTTGAATAAAGCTTTGATTCGCTATCTTGAAAATCGATTTGTAGAAATTGCTAGAGAGCTTAAAAGATATCTTGTTCTCACAAAAAATACATATCGTAATACAGTTATGAAAGAATCCCAGATTGCAGCGATGGAAGAATTCATAGAAAATGTGAAGGTCTTGCTGGGAGCACTCGGGTTTAAAGTTTTGGAGCCTTTGGATAAGCCGGACAAAAGTAAAAATGATAGGTCAGATAAGGAACAGAACAAAGAGCTTAAACTTCATTTAGAACGTACAATTAAAGATGTTGGAAAAATAGAAGCTGATGGAATTCGTACGTCAGAAGGGTTTGTTGTTTTGCAGGGCAGTCATGTGTCACCAATTGATGATGATACAATTTCAACATCACTGAAAGAACAGAGAAAGAAAGCAAATATTGAATCTGGTATTTTAAAAGAGGATATTCTGTTTTCAAGTCCATCATATGCAGCAATGTTTGTGATTGGTAAAAGTGCAAATGGTTTGACAAGTTGGAAGACAAGTGATGGGCGTTCGCTGAAAGATATTGAAAGCAGTGAAATGATAGGTGAGTAAAAAATATTTATGAAAATTTATATTGATGCAGACGGCTGTCCGGTTGTAAAAAACACGCTGAAAATCGCAAAGGAATTCCATATTTTATGTGTTATTATTTGTGATACTGCACATCAGATTGAGCATGAAAATGCTGAAACAATTGTAGTTGATAAAGGTGCAGACAGCGTGGACTTTTGTCTTGTAAACTTGATTCAGAAAGGTGATATTGCCGTTACTCAGGATTATGGACTTGCGGCAATGTGCCTGAGTAAACGAGCAATTGTTCTCGATCAGGACGGTAAAGAGTATAAAAATGAAAATATTTCGGGACTTCTGGAATTCCGTGCAGTTTCAAAGAAAATCCGCCAGAGCGGCGGAAGATTAAAAGGTATGCCGAAACGAACGATATCACAGGATATAGCGTTTGAACAAGCATTAAGAGAAAAAAACAGACTATCTGTATAAATATTATCAATTTCAATGCTTTTGAATGTAAGGAATATCAGTCGCATTTTAAGGTTTTGGAAACTAACAGGCATGAAGCGTTATCAGATAAACTGGACATACACTTTTTTGAACTTAAAAAAATAAAGTATTCAAAAAAGCATAAACCAATGGAAGATTGGTTAAATCTTATAAATGCAGAAACGGAGGGCGATCTTATGGATATCGAAACTAACACACAAATTAAAGAAGTTCGTGATACTATCGTTATACTTCGTGAACTTAATGCAGATGAAAAGGTAAAACAGGAAGCTTATTACCGTGAAAAGCGTCTTCATGATGAAGCTTCTGCTTTGGGGTGCGCAAGACGTGAAGGTTTGGCAGAAGGTCTGGCAAAAGGCTTGGCAAAAGTTGAAGCTAAAAGAGAATCTGAAATAGTTGCTAATCTTAGAAAAATAGGAATGACAGAAGAACAGATTAAATCAGTACTCAAGACTAACTGATTCTTGATGCATAAAAATAAAGCGGTTACACTTAAAATGTTAAAGTGTAACCGTTAATTTTTATATGATTCGTTTCCGTTATATTTCCGTTATTCCCGTGAAAACCTATAATATAACATGATAAGATATGAACTGATGGGCTTGAAAATGTGACGTATTTTAGCCATTTAATATAACCTATAAATAGTAGTGAACCAATATTAGCAACACTCATAACCCGAAAGTCGTAGGTTCAAATCCTGCCGCCGCAACCATAATCGCACCTAACGAATGATACAATCGTTGGGTGCTTTTTTATTGTAAAAAAGCCGAGAAATAAGCACTTTTCAGGCAATCATCAAACGATAACAGCCACAGTGAGGTCGAAATCACTGTGGCTGTTTGTCATTTTCCGGGTAAAATAAAACGATAGCAAGTTAACGTTTTCTTTTCGGAGTTATCGTTTTATGATTGAAAAAGAATATTAATGTTCCGAGTTCGTTTTATACTCAAAGAAATCAAAATCTGCATAATGCTGATGCTTTACTCTATCGGCACAGGTGATGCCAACCATAGTGCCGGTAAATTCCCCATATTTGCAGTATTCATCTGAAAATTTCGTAGTATCAAAGGGAATGCCGATTTTCGTATAGGTTTCGCCGTCATAGCTCCAGTAGAACTGAGAATGCCTTCCCGTAATCACAAGGCGGAAGTAGATGGGTACATCGTCCACCGGAATACGGGTGTTGACGAATTCTGTCTTTTCACCATTTTCCAGTTGAATGATAGAAATCGCACTCTGTCTCAAAGTCTCGCTGTAGTATTTCCGCAGATTGATATAATTCATGTTGTCATAATAGAGAATCAGTCCGGCGCTGTGCTGATGGACCTCCGGATGAAATTCCATCTTTGTGGTAATTGTTCCATAGACACTTGTCAGCTTTCGTGCCAGAATGCTGGTCTTATTCAGAGAAGTTCTTGCCTCCTGACCGCGGATTCTTACCCAGCCGGGACGAGCTTTCACATCTGCAAACCGCTGGGGCATGATTCTCGGGGCATAGTACCAGTTGCCTAGTTCATCGCTGTCAAAGTCATCGAAATCGGGAATCTGCTTGACAGGTACTTCCGGCAACTTGCTTTCCTCGCAGTATTCCTTGGCAAGATTTGAGCCATCCGCCATCCGCAGCCAGCCATCCTCTGTCCACATCATTTTCTGAATTGCCGTTTCTCGTCCCAGAGTACAGCGCAGCTCCGGCGTAAAGGGGCGTGAACAAAGATGTACCAGATAAACTTCTCCCAAAGATGTCTCGACATAGCTGCCATGACCGGCTTTTTGCAGAACCGTATCGGGATTGTAGTATTTGGGCTTGAGGTGATCGGGGTCGTGACGTTCATGGGAAACTGCTGGATTGGATGTAACAATAGGATTCTTCGGATCACCCTCGTAGGGTCCCCATACCTGTTTGCTTCTGCCCATGGTGACACAATGATTGTAACCTGTACCTCCCTCAGCACACATGATATAATAATAGCCATTTCGCTTTGTCAGATGAGGTGCTTCGATACAGCCCCGATCTGTTCCGCCTTTCCAGATGCGCTTGGGATAGCCGATGATCTCTTTTGCCTTGGAGTCATATTCCACCATACAGATGGCACCGGGCTTTTCGTAGCCTTCACGGGTTTCCCATTCCAGAGAAACGATATATTTTCTGCCGTCGTCATCGTGGAGAATGGAGGCATCGAAACCGGCAGAATGAAGATATACCGGCTCACTCCAGGAACCCCGGATGTCCTTTGCTGTGATGAGAAAATTGTCCACGTCAAAATACCGGGCATTCATGGAATTCATAACACCGTATACCACATAGAACAGATCTTCTTCTGCACAATAGGTCAGACAGGGTGCCCAGATGCCCTTTGCAGAGGGCAGTTTTTTCAGATCGACCTGTTCATCATCGGTCAGCACATGGGTGTACAGTTCCCAGTTTTTCATATCCTTGGAGTGGTAAATGGGAATGCCCGGAAACCACTCAAAAGTGGAAACTGCCATATAGTAATCATCACCCTTGCGGCAAATGCACGGGTCGGGGTTAAAGCCAGGTAAAATGGGGTTTTTCAGCATGTTCGTATCCTCCTGTTATTTTTTCTTTGATGGTTCTATTATAGCAGACAGAGGAGAATCGGGACAGCTGCAATTCTGACAAAAATATAGGTCGATCCTGACTTTTTACTGCATATTGCGGCGAATGTGGCTTGGCGTGTCATGAAATCGTTCTGCAAACATACGGCGGAATACTTTATAATTGGTGAATCCGTGTTTCTCCAGGATCTGATAAATGGGCGTATCGGTTTGTACAATATCGGCATAAATTTTGGACAGGCGGAATTCATTCAGATAGGTCTGGAACGTCATACCGGTCTGCTGCTTGAAGAACCGACAGAAATACTCCGGCTGAAAAGCCGCAATGCTAGCAATTTCTGCAATCGAAATGGGTTCTTGATAGTGTTCCTGAACATAGGAGATCACCGGACGTAAACGCTCCAGCTTTGTCTGCTGGATGGCATTGGTTGGTCTGGAGTGCATAACAAATTGAATATCCTGGAATTCCGGGATATATTTCTGCATAAAGCGATCAGGAATCTGAATTAGCAGAGATTCATTGCCCTCACGACAGCGGGTGGCGTGGAATTCTCCGGAATTGATTAGAATAATATCATTCTTTTCCATGTACGTTTTCTGCTCCTGCTGATATACCGTCAATTCTCCGTCCAACAGGAAAATAATCTCCACAGCATCATGCCAATGGGTGGAAACATATCTGTGATCGTCAAACATGTGGCAGAAATAGATTTCCATGCCTGCGGAAATGGGAATATGCTCGTAGAGAACAGAACCTTCGTTTGCCATAGTCACCGTACCTTTCTGACTGACTTTGTTTTTTCTATTATATAGTATAAACCATCTTCCGCATAAAGTCAATCAAAAAAAGATAAAATCGACCTATAAATCCGTTAACATGAAACCTGTTGCGGTGTGTATTCATATGCTATAATAGAATTACAAAAACGAGAGCAATTCTTGTAAAAAACAATCCCGGGATACAAAATTGCAGGACGCATATTCCCAAAAACCTCTTTGTTGTATATGTGTCAAAATTGCACAGAATTGCAGTTCAGAAAAGAAAGGCAGGAAATGATTATGGCTTCTGAAAACAAACTGACGTTCCGGAAAGTTGTGGAGCGTTTCTCCTATGGCTGCGGCGACTTTGGATGTAATATTATCTACACTGCAATGTCCGCATTTCTTCTGTTCTATTACACGGATTATGCTGGCGTCAGCGCCGCTGCGGTGGGTACCATTATGCTGATCTCCCGTATTTTCGATGGTGTTAGCGACATTCTCATGGGCTACATCGTAGACCACACCAAATCAAGATTTGGCAAGGCAAGACCCTGGCTGCTCCGGATGTGTATTCCCTTTGCAATCTCCGGCATTCTGCTGTTCTCTGTGCCCACATCCTGGACAACAGCGGCAAAGCTTGTGTACATCTTCATCACCTATAACCTGACTTCTACGGTGATCTACACCGCCATTAACGTGCCCTATTCCGCACTGAATGCCCTGATGACACAGGATGCCTATGAGCGTTCTGTCCTGAGCATTTTCAGAAATCTCTTAGCAACTGCCGGTACGCTGATCATCAATACATTCACCCTGCGTATCGTAGAGGCATTCGGCAACAATGCTTCTGCATGGACAAAGACATTTGTCTGCTTCGGTCTGCTGGCAATTGCCGCATTCCTTGCGAACTTCTTTGGCACCAAGGAACGTGTCCATGCGGTATCGGCTTCTTCCGACGGCACTCAGAAAAAGAATGACGGCGTGCCGTTCCTCAAGGGACTGCTGGCGCTGTTCAAGAATAAATACTGGATCATGATGACCGTTATGCTGGCATTGTTCTTCATGATGTACTCCATCAACGGCGGTGCAACCGTATACTTTGCACGGGAAGTGCTGGGCGATGCAAATCTGGTTTCTCCCATTAACAGCACCCTGAACATTGCACAGATCGTCAGCATGTTCCTCATTGCATTCTTCGTCAAGAAATTCGGCAAGCGCAACGTTTTCTGCGCTGGTCTGATTCTGGATATTGCCGGTATGCTGCTTCTGGCATACTCTGGCGGCAACATGGCAGTTCTCATTACTTCCAGCATCATCCGCGGCATCGGCGGTGCCTGCGGCGGCGCAACCATGTGGGCAATGGTTTCTGACACCATTGATTATGGCGAATGGAAAACCGGCTATCGCACAGAGGGTCTCACCAACAGTGCATGCAGCTTCGGCTATAAGATTGGCAACGGTCTCGGCTCTGCTATGCTGGGCTGGATCCTGACCGCAGGACATTATATCGAATCCACTTCCGATGCGATTGTGGAACAGCCGGCTTCTGCTATCACTGCCATTCAGGTATGCTTCGTTTGGATTCCGATTATTGTATATGCAATCAGTTTCGTCATGCTGATGTTCTATAAGCTGGACAAGGAATTCCCGGGCATCATTGCTGACCTGAAAGCAAGAGCAGAAGCAAAGAAAAATGCATAATGATTTAATGTTAGAAAGGAATGAATCTTATGAAAGTAAAAGGCGTCAACCTTGGGAACTGGCTTGTTCTGGAAAAGTGGATGAATCCCGCACTCTTTGAAGGAACAACAGCAGAGGATGAATACTGGCTGCCACGTCAGCTGTCAAAGGAAGTCTATGAAGCACGCATCAAGGTGCATCGCAGCGAATATATTACAGAACGTGATTTTGTGACTATTGCTTCATGGGGAATGGACACAGTGCGTATTCCGGTTCCATACTTTGTCTTTGGAGACAGAGAGCCATTTATCGGCTGCATAGACTGTCTGGATAAGGCATTCAACTGGGCTGAAAAGTATGGTCTAAAAATTCTGCTGGATCTGCACACAGCTCCATTTGGTCAGAACGGCTCCGATAACGGCGGTATCTGTGGTGTGATCCGTTGGGCACAGATGCCGGAAGAAGTGGAATTTGTACACACAGTTCTGGAACGACTGGCACAGCGTTATGGATACCGTGAGGGGCTTTGGGGCATTGAGGTGTTGAACGAACCGGCACTGCCGAAGATCTGGGAAAGTATGGATTTTGCACATCGTTATCCGCCCATGGATCCGGAAATGGCAGTTGGATCTGCACCGATCTCCTACGAATTTATCCGCCAGTTTTATCTGGATGCTTACGATCGGCTTAGAAAGTATCTGCCGGAGGAAAAATATGTGGTCATTCATGACGGCTTCGAACTGACCATCTGGAAGGACTTCATGCAGGACAAGGAACGCTATAAAAATGTAGTTCTGGACACTCACCAGTATCTGATGATGGCAGAAATGTATGGCTGTGAACAGTCGGTAGAAGGTTATATTCGATACATTCAAGAGCATTTTGCAAAGGAAATCGAAGAAATGCAGCAGTTTTTCCCGATAATTTGCGGGGAATGGTGCTTGTTTAATTCCCTTGCCTGCGGCTGGGATACTAAAGGGGGACAGTCTATCCTGAATGGTCTGGACGGTACACCTGTGGCGACTGTTTCATCAGAGCAAAAACGAGAGATATATAATGCCGTTGCAAAAGCGCAGTTGGACGCATGGAATAAGGGTTCCGGTTATTTCTATTGGAGCTATAAGCTTCTGACAGATACAGTCAATACTAACGGATGGATTGGCTGGGACAGCTGGGATTTGGGCAGATGTGTAGATTTCGGATGGTTCCCTTTGGAACAGGCATAATATTTGCATAAAATATACTTTTGGAGCTGTTGTACGAACACTTAGGTACAATAGCTCCATTTTTTTCATTCCGAAAAACATAAAGGTAAAAGACTAGAACGTGTTCACATAAAATATGTGTACGGATTTTCGAGCAGAATTTCTATGCATACCTAAAGCAGATATAACCTTTAGGTATAAACTGATAAACCAAACGAGACTTCTCAAGGGGTCTCGTTTGGTTTATAATATAATTAATAAAGGAGTATTCCTGTTTCATTGTTTCCGGCAACTATAAAAATGGCGCACGAAGAAATTCTGGGATTTTTGAAGGAATGCTTCTAAAAAATTACTTCATACGAAAGGAATGTGTTTACAAATGAAGAAAATATCTGTTTTATGCTTATGCCTTATGTTTGCATTAAGCTTTACTGCTTGCGGCAGCTCACAGACACAGTCTGAATCCTCCGAAGCAGCAAGTGAAGCAACTACAAAATCAGAAGAATCGTCAGCGGAATCAATCGGTACAGAAGCTGAACCCTCTGATTTATCGGCAGAAGAACCGGAAAGCACAGAGGGAAAAACTCTGGTTGTCTATTACTCCGCAACGGGAAGTACAGAAAATGTCGCCGGATATATTGCAGATGCTGCCGGAGCAGATCTGTTTACATTAGAGCCTGTAATTCCGTACACTAGCGAGGATCTTGACTGGACAAACGACAGAAGTCGTGTGTCCGTGGAGCATGAAAATGAATCCGAAAGAGTTGTGGAGCTTGTATCCGCTACGGTTGATAACTGGAACGAATATGACACAGTTTTTGTGGGCTATCCCATCTGGTGGGGTATTGCTGCATGGCCGGTCAATGAATTTATAGAAACCAACGATTTTGCCGGAAAGACTGTTATCCCGTTCTGTACCTCTGCAAGCTCAGATTTGGGTGAAAGCGGCGAGCTGCTTGCTGAAATGGCTGGAACCGGGGATTGGCAGACAGGACAGCGTTTTCGCTCAAGTGCTTCTGAGGATGAGGTTAGAGCGTGGATTGAAGATTTAGAATTTGCAAATTAAAAGGAGAATATTTTTATGAAGGATTTTATGCTGAGAAATGATACGAAATTGTTGTTTCGCAATGATCCAACAGCAGATTTAGCAGAGTTGACCGCAGGGAAAAAGGTACTGTTTGTTTATGGTGGAGGTTCTGTTAAAAAGAATGGTTGTTACGATGACGTAAAAAATGCTGTAGAAAGCGCTGGCGGTGTTCTCTATGAGCTTGGAAATGCGTCAAGAGAACTGGAACAGATTGAGCAGGGAATACAAATCGTTAAGGATAATGCAATTGATTTGGTAATCGGGGCAGGCGGTGCGAGCATTATGGACTGTGCAAAGCTGATTGCATTGGGTACGCTTCATACTGATGATCTCTGGGAGTATGTAAAAGCGAAAAAGAATCCGTATGGACTGGATAAGCTACCGCTGATTTTGATGCCGACCTATCCTTCCAGCGGTTCGGAATATGGTCTTGGGGCTGTATCGGCAGATTCCAGAAACGGAGATTTTGGTACGGCATATGGCATTGCGGCAGATACGGCAATTCTTGTGCCGAAATATTCCATGTCTCTTGACGCAGAAATGACTGCCTATACCGCACTGGTTACACTGGTGCAGCTATCGGCTTCAACTATTGGTGATAGAAATCTGATATCCTATGATATTGGCATTTCTGTAATTCGCAACGTTCTCTCCGCAGTGAAAACGTTAAAAGAGAATCCCACAGGTGCAGACGCCCGTGGTGTGATTCTTTATGGCGCGTCTATTTCGACCTCCGGACGATTAGGAATTGGTAAAGAAGAAAATTATGCCTATGACATCTATGAATTAGAATTTATTCCGGAAGTTTTGTACAAAGCAGCCTATCGAAAAAGCCTGACAACACTGTTTCCACGATTTTTGAAAGCTATGGCAAAATATCACGATGCTGATATTCGCCGCTACTTCAAAGATGTGTTTGGTTATGAGGGAAATCTATTTCTTCGCTCCTGTGGGACGTGGAGTTTTACGAATGCGGCTGCTTTGAAGTGTACATTGCTGCCAGTCCGCAGAATGTGGAGATTTTCCAGCTTGGCAGGATTGTCGGCAGAGATGATGATAACGAACACTTCGGAATCATCGAATCGATGAAGATTGAAACCGATGCAGAAAACGGCGATTACCTTACAATTTCGGGCAGATTTCTTACCTGTCTGCTGGAATGTAGAATTATCTATCCTACCTTTTCGGCGAATAACACATATGAAAATATTGTCCGAAATGTACTTTCACGGAATGCCATTTCCGCCGGAATCCGCAGCATCCCGGGACTGTCTATGGGAACAGTCAGCGAAGCTTGCTGGCAAAGAAAAACAAGACTACAGGTTAGCTATGATAATTTGATGGAATGGCTGTACACAATTTGTGAAACTATCGGTGGCTCTGTGAATATTCGTTTGAATGGAAATTCCCTGAAATACGATTTGTTTGAGGGAACGGATAGGAATATTTTGCAAGATACCAATCCGCACATTGTTTTCTCCAATTCCTACAACAATCTGTTATCTTTTTTCTATGTTGCGGACAACTCCAAACAGAAAAATTTTGCTTACGTTCTGGGCAGCGGTGAGGGTGCAGCGAGAAAGAGGACAACCTACTTTTCCGGTACAGAACCGACTTACCTTGACCGCTATGAGGTCTACGTGGACGAGCGAAATACCTCGCAGGATGAGGATGTAACTGATGATGAATACCTTGAAATTCTAAAAAAACAGCGGTGCGGAAAATATGATAACTCCACAGACAGCATCGGAGTCCACCATCGCTGCGTTTTCCACGCAATATCAGTATAATCATAGACTATTTTGTCGGCGATTATGTGACGGTGGAACACACAAGATTTGGCTTGATTCAGCCGAAAATACAGCTTATCGGTATGATAGAAAGCTTTGACCAGAACAGCAGAAGCTTGACACCCACATTCAAAGGAGAGTGATTTTATGGCATTTTCATACGGATTTTTCAATGCAAAAAATCTTGACCGGGTTTACACCGCAGAGGACTTTACGAATTATCTGTCCAGTCTGATTTGCAATGGGATTCTCGATACCTACGGGGATAATTTTTCTATCACAGCTGACGGCGGTTTGAAAATCACTATCGGCACAGGCAAGGCATGGATCATCGGACATTATTTTGTGAATGATGCTCCATACACACTGAATTTACGGCAATATGTAGACGAATCCTTAAGCCGCTATGTAACAATTGGCATTAGCTGTGATGTCAGCGATTCCGTCCGTGCCTGTAAGCTGGAAGGCAACTTCGCCTACCATTTCTATTTTTGAAAATACGGACACCAAAACTCATCTGACGCTTGCCGCCATTCGCTTGAACGGCGGCGTTACAAATCTTACAAAATCCAACATTACAGATTATCGGGCAGATGAGAAAAAATGTGGATATTGCAGATGTATTCTTGGGAAGTGCAAGGTTTTAGAAATTCTGGCTTCCTTGGACAGCTACAATAAAACTGTTACAGAGCTGATTCAACGTGTGATTGAAATGCAAAATCGACTGACATAAGTTGAAGAAGTAACGGGAGCAACTGGCGTGATTCTGGTTTCCGCCTGGCAGTGCGGAGAGAATGTATTCTATGCCTTGTATTCTGATGGAACCCTGAGGCTAAACGGCAGTGGTGCAACTTATGATTATGATACGGATAATCGTTCTCCATTTTACAAAAATGCGACAGTGCAGAATATTACCGTATTTTCCGGCATCACCAAAATTGGAAACGATATCTTTGCAAACTGCGACAATCTGAAAACAGCAGCTTTGCCAAATACAGTTACTTCCATCGGAGATGCTGCCCTTGCAATATTTGAAGATACAATGGGTGTTGTTCGTGGACTAGAAAAAATCACAATTCCGGCAGGCATTAAGTCTATTGGAAAATGGGCTTTTGCCGGAACAAAATTGACGGAAATTACAATTCCAGCGAGCGTGATAGAAATCGGAGATTATGTATTCCGTGATTGCATCAAGCTGAAAACTGCGAGGGTTGAAAGCAGTTTGATTGGATCGTTTATGTTCGCTGGCTGTACAACGCTTGCCAGCCTGAGTCGGCAGAACCGATGAGGAAGCAACTGAAAATAACGAGAAGGAGAACTGATTATGGCAATCTTAAAACCTGATAAAGCCGCAACTCTCGGCAGTGTGACCGTCAATGAATACTTGTTCACAAAACACAATCCCAATCGTATTATAATGCCCTCCACTTCTATGGAGGGTAAAATTATTGGTGTGACAATTCATAATACATTGTGGATTACAACCACACCAGGTACAACCCCGGCGGAGCAGTATACGAGAGCCACTGTCAATGGGAATATGAACGATGTCCGAGTTCACTACTATGTCGACAACTGGACCATAGTCAATAATCTGGACACAAAAAGGCGAAAAGAATTAAGAGTAAAATAAAGAATTTTCAAATTGA
>ERZ824598.457-NODE-457-length-66934-cov-23.762691_pt1 | contig 66934 bp, 47 predicted proteins | sample MGYA00519934_ERZ824598 | MGnify/ENA primary metagenome ERZ824598 (study PRJEB31778, sample SAMEA3449177) | human gut metagenome | biome: human gut; feature: human-associated habitat; material: faeces | place: United Kingdom | collected 2010/2012 ...
TGTGTATGAATTAGTTGGCTAATTTTATTCTATTTACTGAATATCCCTAATTAATTTCCAATGTGGCATCATTTATGCGCAATAAAATTACTGTTATTAAGAAAAAAAAGCCTTTTTGAAACAAATCAGAATCAAAATTGCAATAATTATAACAAACAGACACATCTCGCAAGCTTTTCCAGAGGACAAAACAGGCAAATACGGCAAAACAAACTTATCGTGGAAAACTGCAAACCAATGGAAAAAGGGAAAAATAATATGAGACATATTTATATACGAAAAAAGGATGCAACCCGATAAGGATGCATCCTTTTTCTATATTCACCACTTCGATTTCAAAGAGTGACCTGCATAGGATTCAAACCTATAACCTTTTGATCCGTAGTCAAATGCTCTATTCAGTTGAGCTAGCAGGCCAAGCCTTTGTTGTTTTCGGGTGCAAATGTACGGCAGTTTATCTAGAATAGCAAGAATATTGCGATATTTAACGCTAAAAAAATCGCAATATTCTCAAAAATGCGGTTTTCGACTAGCAATTGAAGCTATTTTTCAACGGAAATTACAGATTCGGCGTTCATATACGTGCACCTTGTCCAGTGTACAACGTACGGTTTCGCCATCTTTCCAACCCGGCATAGCCTCACTTTGAAGATATATCGGAGCATCTTTCTGCAGAGGCAGAACTTCAAGAATATACTTATCGGCAGGATAATCCTTCACTCCCACTTCGAAAACATTGCCATTATAGAAATTGTCTGTAACAAATTTTCCATCGGCATAGAAACGTGCCACATCGCCGACATACGGAATGTGTATCAGCAAATCTTTACCTCTCATTTCGTCAGGTATATATATTTCCCATCTTGCGGCCGAAGCGAAATCAGAATCGGCAGGTGCTTCTGCAACACCTCGTGCACCTTTTACTATATGTCTCGGCTCACCGGCACCGTGCACCAATGAAACCTTGGCTTCGACCTCTGTACATTCTGTACTGAATTCAACAGTCTTCATTGCACCATTTCGTGAAGCCTTGAGCCCGTTGCGCTTGCAGAGTTCATCAATAAATTCCGGCGAAGCAGTCATACTGCATTTTCCAAGTCCGGTAGCCTCTACAGAGATTGAATCTCCGTCAGCATATACAGGTACACTGCATACAACAAGATGTTCCTTTCCGTTATACCTGACTCTGTATGCATTCATTGCATCGGATGAAGAAATGACAAATATCTGATGCTTGACACCATTGTCGGTCCACTCAACCACAGGTGAAAAGCCCGGTTTAATATTACGGTAAACCTTTCGTGCACCTTCGTTTGACAGACACATCTCAGCATCCACACCCTCTATATTGAAGAAATAAGTGCGTTCGCAGTTGCCGTCGACGATACGTGCAAGAGGTTGCACAGTTGCGTATTCCACCACCATCTCACCTATTCCAAGTCCGTAAGGCATTATGCCTACAGCATCTGTAGGAATACAGATAGGCGATGATGGAAAATCAACGACTCCCGGTATTCGGAACGTTATGTTCTGCTTGTCGGAAAGTTTCTGCAGTCGGTGATGGTTATTGAAGAAGACGAATCCAGACTTTCCGTTTCCTCTCCAGCTCCAGCGCAGCAGACTGTCCTCGCGCGCATCCTGAACATATGGAAGCGAAGGTTTCATGCCTGCAAGTGCTCCTCCGAAATCGTCGAGAAACATGTGAAGAGCCTTCAACATGAAGAACTGTCCGTTGAACTGTCCGAATTCACGCAAAGGTGCCTGAAAATCATAAGTCATGCACGGAAGATCGTTGTGGTTGGTAAATCGGCCCTTCTGCGATTCATTGAGATAAGAATGTACTCCCACCGGATTAGTACCTCCGTGGTACATATAATACCCAGGCATATTGCTACCGGAACCAACTTTCACAACAGCTACAGAATAGATATCGCGCGGATCAATCTTTATACGTCTATGATAGCTAGGCATCATTCCTCCGCCAAGTTCACATGTGAAAAACGGATATTTGAGGTCTGCACGGTTGTCCTCACCGGGCTGCGGAGGAAGCTGTTCGGTTGCAATTACTGTGGAATTACGGAAAGAGCGGAACACAAATACATCCTTGTAATTGCCAGGCATGTCCTTGAGCGAACGATCCCAGAAACCGTCGCAATAGTCGCCGTAGAGAGGCAGTATCTCACCGAACTTTGCAGGTGATGTCAACTGCGGCCATCCGGTACGGGTATATAGAGGAACATCGAAACCTGCTTCAATGGCCATACTTTTCAGTGTTGCCAGATGTTCCCACTTTCCTCGATATTCATTTTCAAGCTGCACACCGACAATCGGTCCGCCGTCCTTCCACATGAGTCCCTTGACCTGCTCTCCTATTTGGCCGTACCATTTTTTTACTTCCGACAAATAAGCTCCGTCCTGTCCTCTCAGACGTTTATTGCCATACTTCTCTATCAGCCAATCAGGCAAACCGCCTTCTCGGCATTCACCGTGTGCCCACGGACCAAGGCGCAGAACGCACATCAATCCAGCCTTGCCACACTCTTCAACGAAACGTCTCAGATTGCGGCGTCCTTCCCACATATAGACGCCTTCTTCCTCCTCGTGATGGTTCCAAAATACGTATGTGGCGACAATATCTATGCCTCCGGCCTTCATTTTGAGAAGTTCGCGGTGCCAATCCGATTCATCGAAACGTGAATAATGGAATTCTCCCATAACAGGAACCACAGGTTTGCCTCCAATCAGCATAGACACAGAATCAATGCAAATTGTGGTTCCATCGGGGTTTGCCGAAGTTCCCATGTGGAAATCAGATTGCGCCGCAATTCTTCCTGAAACGGCAAAAGCCACAGAAAGCAGCATACAGATTTTCTTCATAAGCTGTTGTTATAATTTAGCAAGTTATAGGTTATAGATGTTTTTCATCTGAAAATTAATGTTGTGGGAAACAAAATTAGGAAAAGTTTCGGACTCTACGAACATACACAAGAAAAAGCCTGCATAATGACAGCAGAGCTGAACATTTTTTAGCTAGAAACAGCTTATATGTTAAAAAATCATGATGCAATAAACCTTTTGGTATATTTATTACTCTTACAAATGTAAACAACGAAAACCAATAGATTAAAAACCTAACAAACGAATTGAATTATGAAATCTAGAACATTTTTAATTTCAGCGATACTGCTGTGTGCGGCTTTATGCGGAAACGTATCAGCTCAGAACAATAAGAACAAGAAAGATGCTCCAAAAGCAGACAGAACAGAAATGATGATCAAGGGCATGCAGAACAGACTTATGCTCGACGACGCAACATCCGAGAAGTTTTCATCTGTCTACAAGGAATACCTCCAGGCTCTGAAAGACTGCCGTAAAAAGGAAGCAAAGAAAAAAGCAAGTACAGACAGCGAAATAATGGACAACATAAAAGCTGGATTCGAGACCCAGAAGAAGATTGCTGAGACCAAGGAAAAGTATTTCAACAAGATGAAATCGTTCCTCAATGCAAAACAGCTGGAAATTGTTTTCTGCAAAAACAACAAATGTCCAGGATTTGCAAAAATGAGAAAGCCGAAAGCTCAATTCGGACATAACGGCAGATTCTTCGGATGTCCAAACGGTCCAAAGAATTTTTGTCCGAATGCAGCTGCAGGCAATTGCCATAAGAGACCGCAGGTATGCCCAAAAGCATCCAAAGGATGCCCTAACGCACCTCAGGTATGTCCAAATGCGCCTCAGCCTGCATCAGAAACATCGCAACTATAACATTGAACTTATTTAATAGTTCAGACCAGTCTACATAATGTGTTTTTCATAATTTTACGGCCCCGCAGACACTCCACCACGTCTGCGGGGCCATATCTTTTCATACCCCCGTGCACTCACTTCGGCTAATTATAGTATCTTTGCACAATAGGTTTCTATATATAAATAGGTAATGGAAGATTGCATCAGAATAAAGGGAGCACGCGTCAATAATCTGAAGAACATTGACGTCAGCATTCCAAGAAACAAATTTGTGGTTATTACAGGTGTCAGCGGTTCGGGCAAATCATCGCTGGCTTTCGACACACTTTATGCAGAAGGCCAACGCAGATACGTAGAAAGTCTTTCCGCCTATGCGCGGCAGTTCATGGGACGTATGAGCAAACCCGAATGCGACTTCATACAGGGTATACCGCCTGCAATAGCCATCGAACAGAAGGTCAACAGCCGCAATCCTAGATCTACAGTAGGAACATCAACTGAAATTTACGACTATCTGCGCATGCTTTATGCCAGAGCTGGACATACGTATTCGCCTATAAGCGGTGACGAAGTAAAGAAAAACTCTACTGAAGATATCGTAGAATGTATGCTTGCACACGAAAAAGGCATGCGATTCACTGTGCTCGCACCATTTCTTGTACACGGCGAGCGCACTCCGCGCGAACAGCTGGAAATGTATCTGAAGGAAGGATTCAACCGTATCGAGTTAGACGGAGAAATGATCAGACTGGACGATTTTCTGGCACAGGAGACAGAAACGGAAGGACATACGATACATCTGCTAATCGACCGCATGAGCGTAAGCGACGAGAAGCAGACCATAAGCAGACTTGTAGACTCTGCGGAAACAGCCATGTATGAAGGCAACGGCAGATGTATGCTGCGTTTCTTACCGTCGGGCGAACTTAAAGAATTCTCCACCAAGTTCGAAGCAGACGGAATTGAATTTGAAGAACCGTCCGACCAGATGTTCTCTTTCAATTCACCCGTAGGTGCATGTCCTGAGTGCGAAGGCTTCGGCAAGGTTGTCGGCATAGACGAAAGTCTGGTTGTACCGAACACAGCCCTTAGCGTTTACGACGGTGCCGTAGTATGTTGGCGCGGTGAAAAAATGGGCGAATGGAAGAATGAATTCGTAAGGCGCGCTTCAAAATACAATTTTCCAATCTTCACTCCTTATCACGAACTTACCGCCGAACAGAAAGATCTCTTGTGGCACGGTGTACCGGGAGAATCAAAAATGGAATCTGTCAGCATTGACCGCTTTTTCGGCATGCTTCAGGAAAACCAATACAAGATTCAGTACCGCGTAATGCTGGCACGCTACAGAGGCAAGACAAAATGTCCGGCATGCCACGGAACAAGACTGAAAAAAGAAGCAACATACGTAAAAGTAGGCGGAAAAGCTATAACAGAACTTGTAGACATGCCAATATATGAGCTTCAGGAATTTTTCAGAACCCTGAAACTCAATGAGCATGATGCAAAAGTCAGCAAACGCATCCTTACTGAAATAAGAAACCGCCTCAAGTTCATGACTGAAGTCGGTTTGGGGTATCTCACCCTCAACCGACCTAGCAACACACTTTCCGGCGGAGAAAGCCAGCGCATAAATCTTGCAACAAGCTTGGGAAGCAGCCTTGTAGGTTCGCTGTACATTCTTGACGAACCAAGCATCGGTCTTCACAGCCGCGACACCCAGAAACTCATACACGTATTGCGCGAGCTCAAAGATATAGGCAATACGGTAGTTGTCGTTGAGCATGATGAAGAAATCATACGTGCAGCAGACTACATCATAGATGTCGGACGCAACGCTGGTTCACTTGGAGGCAACATCGTCTATGAAGGTGACATGAAAGACCTGCGTCCTGGCTCAGAGAGTCACACTGTACGCTATCTTCTCGGCGAAGAGCGCATCGAAATTCCTCAAAGCAGAAGAAGCTGGAACCGATTCATTGAAGTCAAGGGAGCACGCGAAAACAATCTCAAGGGCATAGACGTGCGATTCCCGCTCAACGTAATGACCGTTGTTACAGGTGTCAGCGGCAGCGGTAAGTCAACATTGGTTCGCACCATCCTTTACAGAGCCTTGAAAAGAAATCTCGACGAGACATGCGACCGCCCAGGCGAATATATGTCCATCGAAGGTGATACTTCTGCAATCAAGGCTGTCGAGTTTGTAGACCAAAACCCGATAGGAACATCTTCACGAAGCAACCCTGTCACATACGTTAAAGCTTATGACGAGATAAGAAAACTCATGGCCGACCAGCCTCTGTCACGGCAGATGGGCTACACTCCTGCTTATTTTTCATTCAACACTCCCGGAGGCCGATGCGAAGAATGCAAGGGCGAAGGAACAACAACTGTGGAGATGCAGTTCATGGCCGACCTTGTTCTTACCTGCGAATCGTGCCACGGCAAACGCTTCAAGAACGAGATTCTTGAGGTCAAGTATGAAGGCAAAAACATATGCGACATTCTGGACATGACCATAGACGAAGCTATAGATTTCTTCAAGGAGCATGGCCAGAAAAAGATTGTTGCCAAACTTAGCCCGCTTCAGGAAGTTGGACTTGGATACATACATCTCGGACAGACATCATCTACGCTGTCTGGAGGCGAAAACCAGCGAGTCAAGCTGGCATACTACCTCAGTCAGGAAAAATCTGTGCCGACAATGTTCATATTCGACGAACCAACCACAGGACTTCACTTCCACGACATAAGGAAACTGCTCCACGCGTTCGATGCTCTTATTGTACGCGGACACACCATAATAATAATAGAACACAATATGGATGTCATAAAATGTGCAGACCACATCATAGATCTTGGTCCTGAAGGAGGTTCCATGGGAGGATATATCGTTGCCACCGGAACGCCTGAAGAAGTTGCAGAATGCGCAAACAGCTACACCGGCCAATATCTGAAAGAAAAATTGCAGGAGACAAATAACTTAGGATAAATCAACACAGAAACAAGTATATGAAAAAGAAACTAATCGTATCAGCTATGCTTTTGTCTGCATTGTTCTCAGCAAAAGCACAAGACTTCAATACATATTTTGATGACGCATCGCTGCGCCTTGACTACATTTTCGCCGGCAATGCCGATTCACAGTCAATCTACCTCAAAGACGTAAGCAGAACATCATCGTGGGCCGGACGCAGAACAAACCTGTCAAAGCTTCTGCTCAAAGGCAACGGACAGATAACAGTCACAGACGATTCAACTGGAACTGTAATATACACAAACTCCTTTTCCACACTTTTCCAGGAATGGCAGTCGACAGAGGAAGCAACACGTGTAAACAAGGCCTTCGACAACTGCTGGCTCATACCTGCACCAAAGCGCAAAGCCAAGGTGACAGTGAGCATAACAAACATGCACAACCGCTCAGTGACAACAATGTCGCACACAATAGACCCGTCAGACATTCTCATACGCCCTATCAAGGACAACGGAATACCTAGACGCGAAATCATGCACGGAGGTCCATCAGGCAAGTGCATCGATATTGCAATTGTAGCAGAGGGATACACAGCCGATGAACAGGAAAAGTTTTTCGAAGAAGCAAAACGTACCGCAGAAGCAATCTTCAGCCACGAACCGTTCGCTTCCCGAAAAGCCGATTTCAATGTTATTGCTGTTGCATCTCCTTCGGGTGATTCAGGACCGTGCATTCCACGCGAAGGAAAATGGAAGCAAAGCGCTGTACGCAGCCATTACGACACATTCTACACCGACCGTTATCTGATGACGTCTGAAATGACACGCGTAGCCGACATTCTCGGCGATACTCCATACGAACATGTCATTGTACTCGTCAACTCACCTACATACGGAGGTGGAGGCATATACAATCAGATAACGCTTTCAACTACCCGTCATGCCACATTCCGTCAGGTATTGGTACATGAATTCGGCCATGCCTTTGGAGGTCTCGGAGATGAATATTACTATGACGACCAATACACAACGATGTATCCAGCAGGCGTAGAGCCATGGGAACCAAATCTTACAACTCTCACAGACTTTGCTTCAAAATGGCAAGACATGCTGCCTGAAGGCACAACTATACCAACAAAACCTGACGGCAAGGACGTTACAACCAAAGTTGGTGTATACGAAGGCGGAGGCTATCAATCCAAAGGCGTATACCGCCCAGTACAAGAGTGCCGAATGAAAATCAACGAGGTTGAAGATTTCTGTCCGGTATGCACACGTGCAATACTGCGAACAATAGATTTCTATACTGGCAAATAAACGTTCTATAATAAGGATATGTGAAATCTCGCAGAATAATAATACTTCACATATCACATTATCTTAATATTGCACGCAAAGCAATATTATCCCAACAAACATTAATAATAAAAGGCAAAGCAGATGCGGCTTCAAAACAAAAGGAAGCCGCATCTGCTTTTTACATAAGAAAAAGGAAGAACTTACATACAGCTATGCATCCCGACATATTGCAGAATTCGGCACATAAACATCAGATGCAACATAATTGCAACGCGTTTTTTACGTCCTTGAAATAAAAGAAATTAGCCTTTATCGAATACAAGAAAATGCAGCAATTGTGAAAATCAAATGTATTGAATACGAATCACAATTGAAACATCTTCTTTTGAACTTTGCCGCAGAAAACGAAAAGAGAAGTAAAAAGATGAAGGTCAAAAGAAGATCAGGAAAAGCCTTGCTTCCGGCTCTATTAGCTATCGCGCCAACAGTTGCATCAGCCGGAATAGTAAAAGGAAAAATTATCGACAAAAACACCGGCGAGCCCCTGCCTGGAGTAACAGTTCAAGTAGTAGGCACTGACAAAGGTGCTATTTCAGATATGGATGGACAATACACCATCGATCTCAGCGAAGGACAATACACTCTCAAAATCACATACGTCGGATACAGCGAAATAAACATAAATGAAGTAAAAGTCGGTTCATCTCCGCTTACAATGGATTTCGCAATGACCGACGACGCACTCCAGATTGCCGAAGTCGGCGTCACTGCAAGAAAAAATCTCGAAAGCGAAAGAATTCTGGCGATGGAACGAATGAACGCAACAGCTGCCATAGAAAATCTCGGAGCAAAAGAGATGAGCATAAAAGGTATCAGTGACGTACAGGAAGGTGTAACCAAACTGACCGGTATATCTATCGCAGATGCAGGACAGCTCATCGTACGCGGATTGGGCGACAGATACAGCACAACAACACTGAACGGTCTGCCTATTGCATCACCTAATCCGGACAACAAATTGATTCCTCTCGACCTGTTTCCTGCAAGTACTGTAAGAAACATCACCGTCAGCAAAGTCTACGAAGCCGATGTGTTTGCCGACTATTCAGGAGCACATATCGACATCAGCACAAAGGAAAACACAGGCGATGACTTCTTCAACATAAGCATAAACACAGGAGGCAAATTCAACACTCTGTTTCAGGATTTCTACACGATGGACAGAAAAGGGACTTTGCTCTGCACACCTCAATTGGGTTCAAGCCTGTGGAACATGCCTCAGACAGATTTCGAAGGATACGTAAAATCTAAAAATCCATTCAACACATCTTTCCAGGTAAGCAACCACACAAGCATACCAGAACTAGGAGGAAACATTGCTTTTGCCAAGAGCTGGCGCATAGGCACGCAGACACTCAGCCTCATGGCTGCAGGAAGCATGAGCAACAATTACCAGACTGTCAACGATGGATATGCACGTACACTTGAGGCTGGAGGATATGTCAAGAACCGCTTCGACTATGACAGCTACTCGCAGGAACTCAAAAGTGCGGCACTCATCAATGCTGGATACACTCTCAGGAAAGCAGATCGCATCGGATACACATTCTTCTATGCACGCAACGCTGTAGACACATACATGAGACGCGAAGGATACGATTACGAGCGCAACCAGCTGGTCGGCATAAACGATGTCATGCACATATATTCACTTATGAACCATCAGCTCCACGGACACCACGAAATAGGCAACCAATGGAGTATTGACTGGAACGGTTCATACAGTTCTACTGGAAGCGACGAACCTGACCGCCGACAGCTGATGTTCGAGAAGACCGACAACGGACTCGAATTCTTCACCCTCAACCGACAGGAAAACATGCGTTACTTCGGTGAACTCGATGAAAAGGAATGGGTAGGCGATGTCAGAGGTGCATACAAATTCGGAGAAAAAAACAAAGTAAGATTCGGAGCAGCACTCAAGGACAAGAAACGCGACTACCGCTCTACCAGATTCTATTACAATCTAAACAGCTTCGGAAACACCGTCATTGAAAACATCTACGACACTGAAGATCTTGTGAACTACGACGCCATTACCGACGGTAGAATCGGAATAACACACGACACTCAGCCAAAGAACAACTACTGGGCAGGACACCGCATCTGGGCAGGATTTGCAGATGCCGAATACTACCCTATCGAGAAAATGCTCGTCAGCCTGGGATTAAGATACGAGCACAGCAGCCAATGGGTAGACTACTACACAGACGGAGGCGAAGCGTGCCACGGCACAATCGACGGCGACGACTTGTTCCCTGCACTCAACATGAAATATTCGCTTGACAAGTCCAACAGTCTGAGATTCGCATTCTCAAGAACAGTAACTCGTCCGTCATTCATCGAAATGGCTCCATTCCTCTATCAGGAATCATACGGATCAACACAGATACGAGGTAATGCAGATCTGAGAAACGGATACAACTACAATTTCGACCTCAAGTACGAATTTTTCGAGAAAGACAACCCGAACAATATGTTTGCAGTAACAGGTTATGCAAAAATACTCCAGGACCCTATCGAACATACACAGGACATATCAGGCGGTGCAGCCGTACACTCATTCCACAATGCAGACACAGGTGTCGCAACCGGAGTTGAAATCGAAGCACGACGTGAACTTCTCCCATGCCTCAAAGCCGGAATAAACGCATCGTTCATGTACACCAACGTAACACTGCCGGAGAACAGCGGTTCATATACAAACTCGGAACGTTCACTTCAGGGAGCATCGCCATACCTTGTAAACGCCGACATAGTCTACAGTCCTAAGCTGTCAGGCAATGCAGGCTTGAGCATGGCACTCCTCTACAACCTCCAGGGACCGCGCATACATGCAGTCGGCATATCAGGTCTCGGCGATGTGATGCAGGAACCCGTACACACTCTCGACTTCAACGCAACATACAATTTCAACTCTCACTTCTCCATCAAGCTTCAGGCAAAAGACATACTCAATCAGGACATTGTGTTCAAACAGGAGATAAGCGACGGCTCGAAGATGGAAGTGGAAAGATACAGAAAGGGAGCTGAATTTGAAATAGGAATAACTTATAAACTATAAATCAAACTAACATTTTTCAAACACAAAAAAAAGAAAAGTATGAGAACATCTGATTTGAAATTTATGCCGATGGTGGCTCTTATGTCAATGGCAGTCATGACTTCATGCAGCGACGATGACAACAACGGAGGCAATGGTGGAAACGGCGACGGAAGCGGCGACAACAAATACTCTCAGGAGCTCTTCTTGAGCGAAGCGAACAAGAATGCTGTCGACTACGACTTCAGCAACACATTTGCAAACTTCTGGGTTGGAACCATCGACGGCGGTTCAGATCTTTCAAGCAAAGATGCATTCTTCGTTTCTGCTCCATACAAAGGTGCTGTACAGGCTTCATCAATATGGACAGACGGATGGACACTGACAAACCAGATCGGCGGCGACAACAAGCCAGAACAGGAAGCAGTAGAAACTCTCAACGGAACACTTTCGTCAGGCACAAAGGTTCTTGAGGCAAACAAGAAATACAAGCTCAGCGGAAGCTACACTGTCAAGGCTGGTGCTACACTGAAAATCGAAGAAGGTGTAACACTCGTATCAATCGACGACAACGTGGTTGACTACATTCTCGTAGAGCAGGGCGCTAAGATTGAAGCTGAAGGAACAGCCCAGAACCCAATCGTCATGACATCCGAAAGAACTGAACCGGGCGCATGGGGTGGCGTACACATCTGCGGAAAGGCTCACACAAATGTAGAGAACGGCACAGGTAAGTCTGAAATCGGAAATGCAAGCTACGGCGGAAATGTTGAGAACGACAATTCAGGTATCTTGAGATACATCCGTATTGAGTATGCAGGATATGCATTCGACGAAGAGCACGAAGCCAACGGATTCACATTCTACGGCGTGGGCAACGGTACTACAATCGACCACCTGCAGGCTTACAGAGGTTCTGACGACGGTTTCGAATGGTTCGGAGGTTCTGCAGACGTAAGATATCTCGTTTCAACAAGCAACAGCGACGACTCATTCGACTGGACAGAAGGATGGAACGGAAGAGGCCAGTTCCTCGTTGCATACCAGGAAGCACAGAGCACACTCAATCAGGACTGCGACTGCTTGATGGAATGCGACAACAACGGAAACAACTTCGATGCATCACCAGTAGCTCATCCGGTTCTTGCAAACGTAACACTCATCGGCAACGGCGGTGCTAAGCAGGGTATACGTCTTCGTGCCGGTACTCAGATCGAGCTCTACAACGCTCTCGTTACAGGCAAGGGCAAATGTCTGACAACAGAAACTTCTCAGACTGAAAAGGCACTCGTAAACGGCACATCTGTTCTCAACAACGTATATATCGCAACAGGTGTTGAGTGCAACAGCGATGAATAAAATACTATAGAAAGAATACACACAAAAAAACAGGATTGCGCAACTTGCGTCAATCCGAGAATCAAGAAAGCGGCATGCATGGATTCAACCTCCTGCATGCCGCTTCTTTTTTATCTTCATACAAACCTATTTGAGTTCTGAAATGTCTGCACGTACACCAAGCTTTTCGGAAAACAATTGTGCAACATCTGCCGTCGAATCAATGTCATCCCAGAATTCACCGACTACCACTCCTGCCTGCGCCTGTACATTCCGCAATGACGAAGGTCTGAAATTTACAATTACAGCACAACCTGAAGGATAAAGATACAAATACGTTTTACATTCTTCAAGACCGTAAAACAAGAATGAATCATCAACAAAAAGCAATGACGCGGCAGCCAAAGCCGTGGAACCGGACATGGCATTCAACCGTGAAGGCAAAGCCAGCATCATACGTTCTCTTACGTGCCGGCGAATATCAGAAGAAGCTCTGGAAAACTTTTTCATGTCATCAAATTTCATGTTTTCCATAACATAAACAGACCTAGGCGAAGATTCAAGTCTGCCAGCCATATTGCTTACGCATCTATTTATTTCTGACGATGCAGAACAATATTCCACATATTCCTTGCTTGATGCCAGATTACGCATCTTGTCAATCATGCTACTCCCCTTCTCTAAAAGCAAATCTCCCTCGTCAGCAATGACGATTGCTGTCGGACCATCAGCACACCCTATTACATTCTGCGCAGAAACGTCTGCTGACAAAAACAGATTAAACAACATGCACAATGCCAACATACAAAAACTATTGGACACGCGGATTGAGAAACTTTTCATAATACATAAGATTTAATAGAGGCAAAAATAAATAAAAGCATTATTGCTATGCACAAAATCAACAATATTAACAAACAGTAATATTATGCATAATAAACCCAGCAGATATATAAACAATAGCATATCAGAATCTGCAAGGGCTCAAGATTATATCTGCAAGCGCTCGAAATTGTTTTTCCGAGCGCCCATAAATTTCATCGCGGACGCCCGCAACAAAAACAATGGAGGCCACGTCAATCCTGACGCGACCTCCATTGTTCATTTATAATAGATAAAACTTCTGACGAATCTATATAGAAGAAAAAGGAATGAGCGGAAGCATCATTTCATAAAGATACCCATCGACTCACTCTTACCGCTCTTGAGAACCTTGACCAGCTTGTACCAACCTGGAGCAAGCGAACTGACAACAACAAAATCATCGTCGAGTGCAACACGTACAGTTTTTCCAGGCAAGTCCTTCACATATACACAGAGTGCCTGCGGATCTGGTTTAAAGCGCACCGTGTCACTTTCGATTTTGTACGTAGCCGAGACTGAAGAAAAGGCTACGCATGAAGACGGAAGCTGGCACGGCTCACTTTCGTTGCCGTATCTGTCCATTACAGTAACGGCATAATAGAGTCCGAGTTCCGGCACTTCAAAGGAATTGCCCTGCAGACGTGCGGCACACAGATTTCGTCCATCGGCAACATCTACCGGATAGTGCCATGAAGAATATACATTATAGAAAACGTCTTCTGTTTCGTTTGACCTATTCCACGACAATACTCCTGAGGAAGACAGATTCAAACCGTTAGTCGATGCAGGCGAAACAGTGTCGCCACGCCAAACCATGCGAGGCGTAAGCGCCGGACGCGAGAAGAATGAAACAGAAGCCATGTCGTAAAGTCCCTTGCAGTTGCGGGTGAAGAAGTCGCTTCGGTAGAGGGCTATTCCTCCTATACCGGCATCGCGCACGGCATGCATCTCCTGTCGCACATCTGAAAGAGACCAGCGGCCTTCGCGCGGATCAAGGAAATAAATGCCGAGACCCGGAACTACAGGACGCCCCCCTGCCCCTTCCTTCCAGTCATAGAGAAACGGATAGAAATTATCGCCAAGGAAATACATCATAGGGAAAAGCATATCCTGAATGCCCTCGGAAAGCCAATGCTGCGGGTCTTGATAAACAGCATTGAGACAGTTCCACCCGAGAGAATTGTAGCGGCTGAGATCCTTGTATTTTCCGATAGGCGCACTGCTGAGTTTCACCCAAGGTTTTACAGCCACAACCGTGTCGTGCACGGCACGTACTATACGTGTGATATTTTCCCGACGCCACTCGCCCTTGTCGGCAGAACCTGAACTGCGGAACAAATCATCATCGCTGAAGCCGTAGCTCTTTTCAGGATAACGGATATAGTCAAGATGCACGCCGTCAACATCGTATCGCCTTACTATCTCGCCAGCAAGAGAAGCCACATACGCCGCAGTAGATTCTTTTCCGGGAATCATAAACAATTCTCCGCGTACAGTGCGGCACAGCTCTGGACGACGTCGGGTAACGGAAGCTGAACCGTAACGTTTCTGCATGGAAGCCTTGCCCAGAGGAACTGTTACCAACCACGCATGCAGTTCCATACCTCTTTTATGACATTCTTCCACGGCAAATGCCAACGGATCATAGCCGGGATTTACACCCGGACGACCAGTCAGACATTCATCCCACGGTTCGATGGACGAAGGGTATATGACTGTGCCGCGGATGCGTGTCTGAAGCAAAACTGTGTTTATGTTTGCCTGCTGAAGCTTATCGAGAATGTCAACAAGTTCACGTTTCTGACGCTCGATGCCCGACTGCGACACAGCACGTGTGCGAGGCCAGTCGAGTCCGCTTATTGTGGTCAGCCAAACGGCACGAACCTCTCTTTTTGGGTTTTCAATCTCATATATCTGTTGGGCACATACGCGTGCAGGCAATATTGACAAAAGGATGAAAAGCAGGGCAAAGAATAGTGACAGCATCAAGCCCCGATTGGCTGTCATATATGGAATATTTTTCATTTTCAAACAAAAGAATAAGCAAAAACAGCATACTGAAACTTTATGTATGCAAAAAATTCAACTTTGTAATGCCAAGACGAGTATACGTAAGCATTTTATATAATTCTTATATTGCAAAGGTAGCTATTTATTACTACTTTTGCGCCAACCATTAAAAACTATTAACCAAATGATTACATTTTTATCAGCATTTGTGCTGCTGGTGGTTGGATATATTGTATACGGAAGTATAGTAGATAGGATTTTCGGTTCCGACCCCAAGCGCAAAACTCCGTGCTACACCTGCGCAGACGGTGTAGACTACATACCCATGCCTACATGGAAAGTTTTTCTTATCCAGTTTCTCAACATAGCAGGTACAGGTCCAATTTTCGGAGCAATACTCGGCATGCTCTACGGACCGGCGGCTTACCTGTGGATTGTCCTTGGATGCATCTTCGGCGGAGCAGTACACGACTACATGTCAGGAATGATATCGCTCAGAAAGAACGGTGCAAGTCTGCCGGAAATAATCGGTGACGAACTGGGAAGCAATGCGCGATTTGTCATGCGAGTATTCACAATCATACTCATGCTGCTCGTAGGTGCAGTTTTTGTCATCACCCCTGCCGGCCTATTGTCAAGCATGACGAGCTCTACAGGCAATGATGCAGGACTAATAGCATCAGTCACAGGAAACTGGGGATGGTTCGGAAGCAAGGATTTCTGGATTTTGGCCATTTTTATATACTACATTCTGGCTACACTTCTTCCTATAGATAAGCTGATAGGCAAAATCTACCCTATTTTCGGTGTTGCACTCCTTGTCATGGGGGTCGGCGTATTCTGGGGAGTATTGACACAGCCGGGAAGCATGCCAGAAATAACTGAAGCTTTCACAAACCATCATCCTGCCGGAAACAGCGCAGTGCCTATTTTCCCTTGCCTTTTCATTACCATTGCCTGCGGTGCAGTCAGCGGATTCCATGCAACACAAAGTCCGATGATGGCACGATGCATGAAGAATGAAAAGCTTGGACGACCGGTGTTCTACGGTGCAATGATAACAGAAGGACTTGTTGCACTTATATGGGCAGCCGCATCCATTAAATTTGCAGACATGCTCAACACTGAAGGAGCAACGCCGTACGAAAAACTGCTGAACTTCATGAAAGCCGGCGACGGAACTCCTGCAGGTGTAGTGGAAGCAATCTGCAACCAGTGGCTCGGAACAGCAGGTGCAATTCTTGCTATACTCGGAGTGGTTTTCGCACCTATCACATCGGGCGACACAGCTTTCCGCAGTGCCAGACTTATCACTTCGGACATATTTCATATAAAACAGAACACAATATTAAAGCGTTTAGCCGTATCTTTGCCTATATTTGCATTGGGAGCAACAGTGATGTACACAGATTTTGAAATCTTGTGGAGATATTTTGCATGGAGCAATCAGACACTGTCTGTATTCACACTGTGGGCAATTACAGTATGGCTGGCAAAACAAAACAAGAACTATTTCGTTTCTTTGGTACCGGCAATATGGATGACAGTCGTATGTTCAACATACATTCTCATCGCACCTGAAGGGTTCATGCTGACTCCTGCCCTGGCATACACATTAGGATGCGCAATAGGAATGCTGCTTCTGGTGATGTTTGTCTGCAAAATCAGAAAAATAAGAAACGCATAAGAGCGAAAACATTATTCGAACATGAAACGTCTAAAGAAATCAACAGTATTGCCGATAGCATTCTTCATCTATGCAACGGCTGTATTTATCTACTCTATCCCAAGAAGTGCGGAAACAACAGCATACAAGATTACTGTCGTATGTATTTCATACGCAATCATCGTGGCACTCCATTTCGCACTTAAACAGAAAGAAAAAAGGATGCAGAAATACTCTGACACAAACAATGAGAATTTCAAGGAAACGCAGGGGAAAGATGCTGGAAAATGAAAAGGGGCACGTTCATGTCAAAAAAACAAAAGAAAATATACAAACTAATTAAAACACTTTTATGATAAGAAAAATCTTTCTTGCAGTAATTCTGGCAACAATAGGAACTGTTGCAGCTAATGCACAATTCGAGAAGGGGAAATGGTATGTGAACGGATCTCTGACAGGTCTTGACCTCTCATACAGCAAAAGGAGCGATCTTAGTTTCGGTTTTGAAGGAACTGCCGGATATATGTTCGCAAAAGACTGGATGGTGACAGGAAGCGTAGGCATAGACTGTTCAGACTCTCGCTGCAACAGCATATATGTGGGTGCAAAGTGCCGTTACTATATTGAACAGAACGGACTCTATCTTGCATTCGGAGCTAAAATGCTTCATGAATACAAGAGCATAAACGACTTTGAACTCACACCTGAAGTCGGCTACTGCTTCTTCCTGAACAAGAACGTAACTATCGAACCAAGCGTTTACTACGACATGAGTCTCGGACATTTTGCGGACTACAGCAAGGTAGGACTCAAAGTCGGATTGGGTATATTCTTCTGATAAACGAACTGAAAACCATAAAAAAAACGATACCGTATTCGAGAAATGTTTTTCTCTGTACGGTATCGTTTTTTTATATGCCATTCGTAATCTGCATGCAAGCAGATTACGGCGATTTACGTAATTTACTCTCCTGTGTGGAAAGCTGTAAGGAACTGAGTACGGTCGAGTACGGAATAATCTTTCACATTCTTGAGATTGAGTTTTCCGCGCATCTGATCGATTGAATCAAATCCCTTGCTCTTCATCCAGCTTTCGAGTCGGCTGATCATTGAAGATACAACATCTGTACCGTCGTGATAGAAAGCACTGCATACTTCTACTGCAGATGCACCGGCAAGTATAGACTTGATGACAGCATCACCGTCGTGCACTCCTCCAGAAACGGCATATCTGACGTTCGGAATAAGCGCAGAGCATATACCTGTCCAACGAAGACGGTCGCTGAGGTCTGAAGCATTGCTGTATACCTGGCCTGCGCAATAATCCATCTTTTCGATGTTTATGTCGGTATGGAAATAGCGGTTGAAAAGAACGACATCCTTTGCACCGTGTGCATAAAGCTTCTGCACTGTAGCGGCAGGGTTTGTAAGATTCTGTCCCATCTTTACGATTACAGGCACAGACACTTCGCGCTTCACTTCTTCAACGATTTCTGCGTGACGCTCTTCGTATTCTCCGAACTTGTAGTCCTTTGATGCAACGAGAGACATGATGTTGAGCTCTATGGCGTCAGCACCGGCATCTTCAATGATTTTTGCAAAAGAGCTCCACTCTCCAATCTGAGAGCAGCAGATGCTTGCAATGACCGGTATAGAGCACAATTTCTTGGTGTTTTCCACAAGAGTAATGTAGTTGTTGAGTTCATTGCCTCTTACATACTCTCTAAGCATATCGACTCCTTCACCTGTAGAATCGCCATGCATGGCTTTTGTCTTCTCGGAAATCTGCTCCTCGAAGATTGATTTCAGAACAACGGCACTTACTCCTGCATCCTGAAGTTTCTTGCATCTGTCAGGACTGGAAGTAAATCCGGAACTTGCCGCGATTATAGGGTTTTCCAATTTTATTCCGGCAAAGGTGGTAGTTATATCTGCCATGATTATTATGATTTAAGTATTAAAAAAATATCTTTTCAAAACAAGCCTTGAAACCTGCAACGAACAAAAAGTATTGCACAGCCGGACTTGCACCTTGCAATAATCGGCATTTTTAATGAGATATTCAAGATATACTGCATTTAAAATCGGTATTGCATAATCGGCGCAACAGGCATTCGGTGAAAAAGCATATCAAATCCAGATCTTGAACTGATATGGGTTAAGCTGATTGTAGGCTTCGACAAATTTCTCTTCGATATTCGAGAACTTTCCGCTCAGATTCTTCTCTTCTTCCGGAGCCAGTTCCAACGCCTTCTTTACATCTTCCATAGCACCTTTCTTATCGCCGCTCTCCAAACGTACAGCTCCGCGTGCCCTATACAGAAGCGGTGAATCAGTATTCTGCTCCATTCCTTCCTCCAAAGTCTGCAGCGCCTTATCCTTATCGTTCAGCTTCAGATAAATATTGCTAAGACCTACATATATCTCTGGTTCAAAAGGATTTAAAGAAATGGCTTTTTCCAAAAGTTCTGCCGCTTCGGATTCACGACCTGTATGAGCGCATACGCAAGATTTCAGACGAAGAACTTCCTCCGATTCTTCACCGTTGTGCTGCATCAGCACGTCTGCATCCTTCTCTGCTTCGCCGAACTGCATCATACGGCACAGAACCTGTCCGCGCAAAAGATATGCTTCAAAATAATCATCTTTCAGAGAAATGGCCTGAGTAAGCTGAACTACAGCCTCAAGATAGTTTTCCTGCTTATTGGCCTTTTCAGCCAGAAGATAGTGAGGCATAGCCAGATCTGGAGAGAGCTGAAGAGCCTTGCGGCACTCGCTGTCGGCCATATCGAACTTGCCGGCCTGTATGCATACATCGGCCAAGGAAATATGGTATCCCGGAGTATCTGGTTCAAGATTGCAAAGAGCTTCCAGATTAGATACAGCTCCGTCAAAATCATTTTTTGACAAACATATACGTGCAATTGCCTGACGAATCTCTGCATCGTCAGCTATTTCCAAAGCCTTTTCAAAACACTTTTCTGCGTAGTCAACCTTACCCATGTTGAGAGCACTCAAACCATCGTACTTGAATACGTCAAAATTGCGTCGATTTTCATTCTGCTTCTTTTCCTCATCAGACTCTTCCTTGCCTGTAAGCAGTGTTTTCAAAAATCCCATATATTTCTGTTTTTAATGTTTATCTTATTAAATCTATTTCGTCGGTCTATTGATTTTCAATCGTCCGAGTTCGGTTTCAATCTCTTCCTCCGCAACCATGTACCGTACAGCCTCATCGAGTACATCTCTGTTCAGAAGAAGTTCATTGAGCTCGACAACCGGATGGAATTCCCCATCGGAAAGAAGCTCGAGTATTTTCTGTCTCGCTTCGGCAACGAGATTTTTCTGCATGTTGAAATCCGAACGTCTCTTCGCACTTATGCAGACATCACACTGCCCGCAATCATCGGTATCCTTTTCTCCGAAATAAGCAAGAAGCATCTTGCTGCGGCAGATGTTTGTTTCGGATACATAATCAATCATACGGCCGATACGTTTGGCATATTCTTTCTTACGGTCATCGTAAACCATAGGTGAAAGATATATTCTCTCGGTATCGACACGCGGGCATGTGAACATTATTGTAGGTGTTCTCCTACCGGGAATGTAGCTTACAACACGATTGGAGTTAAGACGTTTGAGAATTCCGTAAACCAAATCATTCTTAAGTCCCGTCAATCCGGAAAGCAATGTTTCTTCAATATAGACATAGTCGGCAAACACGCCTGTATAATGGCGCAAGATAGCCTGCATGACGGCTTCAGCTTCGGAATCGGAATTTTGTATGCGATAGAGTTCTTCCTTGGTTGCAAGAAACTTCAGACGTGACTTATAGTCTCTTTCTTCTTCATATCGGATATATCCGGCATTGTCGAGAATCTTAAGCGAACTGTCTGTCTGAACGGCAAATTGCCTGAAAGAACGGCAAAAATCTTCAAGGGAGAAATCGAAGGTCCGACCGCATCCCTCGCTTATGCCGACCTGAAGATAACAGCACACATTTTCGTATGTATTGCGGATATATTCCGGATCCGGATATGTTTCATCTATACGCTTCTTAAGCTGTACACTGTCACGCGGGTTATATAGCATGACGGCATAGGCCTTGTTTCCGTCACGGCCAGCCCTGCCGGCTTCTTGAAAATAAGCTTCGATGGAATCTGGAACATTATAATGGATTACAACACGGACATCAGGCTTATCTATTCCCATACCGAAGGCGTTGGTTGCAACCATGACACGGTTGCGTCCTCGCGTCCAACTCTTCTGACGAAGATCTTTTTCGGCATCGGTGAGACCGGCATGGAAACTGTCGGCGCTTATACCATTGTCATTTATGAAACGTGCAATTTCGCCTGTGAGCTTGCGGCTTCGGGTATATACAATGGCACTGCCTTCTGTGACACTTTTCAGAATATGGAGCAATTCGCTGGCCTTATCCTCCGTCGAGCGAACAATGTAAGCAATGTTCTTTCGCTCAAAACTCATGGAGAATACGTTCTTCTCCTTAAATTCAAGACGCTCCTGTATGTCGTCAACAACCTCTGGAGTTGCAGTGGCTGTGAGTGCCAGAACAGGAACATGATAGCTTATGAGATGACGTAGTTTGGAAATATTGAGATAGGCCGGACGGAAATCGTATCCCCACTGCGAGACGCAGTGAGCCTCGTCGACAGTTATCATGCATATATCTTTCATGCGCGATATCTTGGCGACAAACATATCCGAAAGAAGTCGTTCGGGAGAAATGTAAAGGAAATTATAATGTCCGTATATACAATTGTCGAGAGCTGAAATCATCTCGTCGTGCCCCATACCGGAATAGACTGCAGTGGCCTTTATGCCTTTCATGCGCAGCTGCGAAACCTGGTCCTTCATGAGTGCGACAAGAGGCGTAATGACAATACAGAGTCCCTGCATGACCATTGTAGGGACCTGAAATGTCACAGACTTGCCACCACCGGTAGGCATCAGTCCCAAAGTATCCTTTCCGCTGCCGATGCTTTCTATAATCTGCTCCTGGATACCCCTGAAACTGTCATACCCCCAGTACTGTTTCAATATTTCAAGATATCTGCTCTCCATTACGTATCATTCAGAAGGTTTGATGTCCTCTATCTGAAGCTGTATATCACCACGTTTATGAGAATTCTCTTCTATAGTATAAACAATATCAAACGAGCGCTTGGTCTTTATGTATCTGGCCTGAGCACTTTGGCCGAAAGCAATACCGTTCATGACGTTGTTCGATTTGTTGTCGACAAGCTCAAGCTTTATATGCTCCTGATCGCGTCCGACGACTTTGCTGGTACCGTAATCATAAACCTGATGAGTACAGAAGATAGGCTTCTTGTTGTCAGGGCCGAAAGGACTCATGCGCTTAAGATCGTTGTAGAATCGTGATGTGATGTCCTTGAAATTTATGACAGCGTCTATCTCAATTATCGCATCCGTCTGCTCGGGTTCTATATTCGAACTTACGTATTCTTCGAAACGCTTCTTGAAAAGCTCCACGTTCTCGACCTTCATAGACAATCCTGCGGCATAGGTATGACCGCCGAAATTCTCAAGCAGGTCACGGCACTGCTCTATCGCCCTATAGACATCAAATCCGCTAACGCTTCGCGCAGAACCCGTCACCATATCACCGCTTCGGGTAAGCACAACTGCCGGACGGAAATATATTTCAGTAAGTCTTGAAGCGACAATTCCGATAACGCCTTTGTGCCAATCCTCATTGTAAAGAACTATAGAGTGGTTGGTGTCCAGCTTATCCATCTTCTCAACAATGCCGTTGGCTTCCTCTGTCATCTTCTTGTCAAGTTCCTTACGCTCTTCGTTATACTTGTTGATAAGCGAAGCCATTCTCTTTGCACGGGCATAGTCGTGCTCAACAAGAAGAGCAACAGACTCCTTGCCGTTCTGCATGCGTCCAGAAGCATTGATGCGGGGGCCAATCTTGAAGATGATATCGCTCATGGTGATATCCTTTCCCTGAAGTCCGCAGATTTCGATTACAGATTTAAGTCCCACACTAGGGTTGGAATTAAGTTGCCTCAATCCGTAATATGCAAGAATACGGTTCTCTCCCATCACTGGCACGATGTCGGATGCAATGCTCACGGCTACAAGATCGAGCAAAGGAACAAGCATACTGAAACTTATGCCGTTATTTTTGGCAAAAGCCTGCATGAATTTGAATCCGACTCCACATCCGGAAAGATGCTTGTAAGGATACGTGGCATCGGGGCGCTTTGCATTCAATATGGCAGCGGCCACGGGCATAACCTCATCAGGTACATGATGGTCGCAGATGATGAAATCAATGCCTTTTTCCTTTGCATAGGCAATTTCCTCGACAGCCTTTATTCCGCAGTCGAGCACAATCACAAGCTTCACGCCGGCCTCGTAAGCAAAATCTATGCCTTGACGAGAAACTCCATAACCTTCTTCATATCGGTCAGGAATATAATAATCAATGTTGGAATAGAACTGCCTCAAGAATCTGTAAACCAGAGCCACGGCAGTGCAACCATCTACATCGTAATCGCCATACACAAGAATGCGTTCCTTGCGTCCCATAGCCTCGTTCAAACGATCGACAGCCTTCTGCATGTCCTTCATCTTGAACGGATCTATGAGTTCATTCAATTGAGGTCTGAAAAAATGCCTTGCTTCTTCGGGCGTAGTAATACCGCGCTCGATAAGCATCCGGCAAATGACGGGATTTACATTTATAGCTCCCGCCAATCTCTCAGCCGCCATTTCCTGTTCCGGTGTAGGAGAAATATAAATCCATTTGTTGTTCATTTTATGTTGTTATTTTTATTTCTTTCGATGTATGGGATGAAAAGCCCTACGGAGACTATCGTATACTGAATCGTACGTACAACTCATGTATATTTCCGCAAATGACGTTGGCTGAGCGACTCTTTACGCCCCATTCTGCCCGCTCCATCCCGAATGCGCTTTTAAAGGCGCATATTAGATTGTAAAGTTATATAAAATGTAATTATTACTTATTTCATTCGATGTTAATTTTGCAAAATTAAACAAGCACGACACACAAGCCATAAATCAAATTGGACAATCAATAATCAATATCTGCTAATCCTTAAACGAATATATGAGAACGAATTACTTCAGAAATAACTTATATGGCATCAGGCAAACGACTAGGAAAGAAATTCAACGGAAATAAAAAAGTTTTTCATCTGTAGTAAGTTTTTCCTTGTTCTGTTCTAACAACGTATCGTTATGTTTGCCAACACAGATTTAAGACATTGTTAGTACGGACAGAACTGTTTGTTATGACATATTTCATTTATTCTGCTTCTCTGAAATTCAGAACATTACTTACAACTGAAAGAATCAAAAAAGGCATGCAGACGGTTAATAGACATAGAATACAACAAAAAAGGCTGTACCGTGAATGACGATACAGCCTATATGAAAAATGAAGCTTATTTATTAAAGCTTTATTCCAAGCTTCTTTGCAATGTCCTTAGGAAGAGCGTGCTTGTTGACCAAGATGTTCATAGTCTTGTATGCAACGAAAGCCTTTGAAGCATACCAAACGCCGTTATACTTTCCTGCAGTTCCCCAAGAGTTCTTAACCATGAAATACTCTTTTCCAGTCTGGTCCTTTGCGATACCGTAAATAACCATACCGTGGTCGTCAGTAGTTTCCCAGTTATCGTATGCTGTCTGACGCATCTCCTGAGTAACGTTTATTTCAGGAAGAGGACGAGAAGTAAGTTCCTTACGTCTGTCAACAGCTGTAAGTCCTGTCCATCTAGCCATGTCTGAACCTGTGAGCTCAGCACCTTTGTCTGCATCTGGACATACAGCTATACCGTCACGTGTAAAGCCGATTTCACTTACGTCTGCTCCCCATGCAAAAGTATATCCGTTGCGGATAGCATTATCCATCACTTCCATGAACTCGTCAAGCGGAAGGTTGTAGCTCTGTCCCCAACGCCAGTTGTCCTGAACTTCTATTGCAAACTGGCTGTAGAATGGATGATGAGTGAATGAAGTAAGTGAAACATAATCATCCATGTCAAGTCCGAGGCTCTTCATGTATGACTCTGGAGTATATTCCTTGCCCTTGTATGTGAACTTAGCAGGAACTTCTCCAAGATATGTATCCAGAATTGCGTTGAATCCCTTGAACCAAGCTGGAGAGAGTCTCTTCAGGTTGCCTTTTGCAATTGCATTAACGTAAGCAGAGCTTACTGGATCCAATTCGTTGAAGTTAGCAAGAGTGTCTCCGTAAAGCGTTCCTGGTTTCGGCATAGCCTCTTCTGGCATCATACCGTAGTTTCTCATGCAGTAAACAGCATCATAGAAGCTTCCGCCCTGGCTGTATGAGATATCACCGTGGAGACGTACGGCAGCCTTTCCACGATCTTCGTAAGTCTTGTGAACAAGATACATTTCGCACAAGTCATATTCGCCTTTGCCCATGCGCAGGAGTTCTGCTTCAAAGAAACCGAGGCTTGAATAAGCCCAGCATGTTCCAGACTGATTCTGGTTCTTTATTGAAGTAATAGGATTCTCCTTTACTGTTGTGAAAACAAAACCTTCATTGTTGGCCTCATTCTTTGCTTCCTGAGCAAACGCAGACAACCCCAAAGCGAAAGTTGCCATCGATAATAAAAATCTTCTCATGTTCTTTTATTGTTTATTTTCAGAGTTATAAAAATCCACTTATCTACTTATTATTCGGCTATGAAATTTTCCAATTCGTCTGCGCGGTAAGGTATAACCTTCTCGCCCAACATGCGACAGGAATCATCGGTAATCAGAATATCATCCTCGATACGTATTCCGCCGAAATCCTTATATTTCTCAACTTCATCATAATTGATGAAATCAACGAATTTCTTCTCGCTTCGCCACAGGTCTATCAATGCCGGTATGAAATAGATACCCGGCTCATCAGTCATTACGAATCCCTTCTGAAGTCTGCGTCCGCACCTCAAGCAGTTCAATCCGAACTGAGATGAAGGCTTCACTTCGTCATCGAATCCTACATAGTTCTGTCCCAAACCTTCCATGTCGTGAACATCAAGTCCGAGCATGTGACCAAGACCATGAGGCATGAACATTGCATGTGCACCGGCTGCAACTGCTTCGTTCACATCGCCCTTCATAAGTCCCAGTTCCTTAAGTCTGGAAGCCATAAGACGGCAAACATCAAGATGCATGTCTAGCCAGCGGAGCCCCGGACGTGCCTTCTCAATAACCAAGTCATGGCAATCAGCAACAATGTTGTAGATATCACGCTGACGCTGTGTGAAACGTCCGCTTATAGGAGTCGTACGCGTATTGTCGGAACAATAATTGTCATTTGTTTCAGCACCTGCATCGCAAAGCATCAAACGTCCAGCTTCCAAAGGGCAGTCAGACGGATAACCGTGCATAATTTCACCATGCATGGAAAGTATCGTCTGGAATGAAACCTTGCATCCGCGACCGCAAGCTATGCCTTCAAGCACACCAGCCAGATACTGCTCAGTGACTCCGGGACGACATCCCTTCATCGCAGCAGTGTGCATATCATATCCAATAGCACATGCACGCTCAATCTCGGCAACTTCCTCATCGCTTTTTACAGCTCGGAGGTCAACAACGGCCTTGATAAGTTCAACAGAAGCATTCTCACGTGTTGCCAAAGGATGCATGCTCAACAGGTCACTTATCTGAATCATTGTATCGTGGCGACAAGGAGGCAGATAATGCACTTTTCTACCGCTTCGGCATGCGTCAGAAACAAGATCCTTAAGTTTAGCCATAGGTGCAGAGCCATCAACGCCGACCGATGCAGCCAGTTCACTTACTGAATCAATGCTTCCATACCATATTATATCATCGATATCAATGTCATCACCAAAGATATATTCCTTGTCGTTGTCTATGTCTATAACACCGACAAGTCCTTCGCGCTGCAATCCGAAGAAATACAAGAAACAACTGTCCTGACGATATTTGTAAGCATTAGCAGGATAGTTTGACGGAGCATCATTGTTTCCGAATATAACAACTATGCCGTTTCCAACCTTGTTTTTCAGATTTTTGCGGCGTTCTACATAAGTTTCTTTTGCAAACATATAGCAATCACTTTTGTTCTTGAACGCACAAATTTAATCATTAAATACGAAAACTTGACAAAAGTATGACATTTTAGCTGCAATTTATAAGAAAATACTAATAATCGGATACTAAATACATACACATTGATACACGAAGAATACATTATCGACAAAATCTGACACGCGCATACCTATAAACAACATGAATTACAAAACAAACTTACAACCGCACAATAAACGAACACATATATATACAAAACAGGAGCAGCCCCCTTGAGGACTGCTCCCGAAAATTTATCTATCAAGCAAGTACAAACTTGCCTTCAGTCATCAGATTTCTTCAGAATAATCGATTTTGCTCATACGTACGTATGTTGCATAGCGACGCTGAGCTGCCTTCTTGGCTGCATCGAAGAGTTCCTGAGCTTCAGCTGGCTTAACCTTCTTGAGTGAAAGGTAACGAACCTCACCATCAAGGAATGCCTGGAAGTTATCCCAGTTAGGAGCCTTAGAATCGAGCTGGAACGGATTCTTGCCTTCAGCCTCGAGACGTGGATCATAACGCCACAAGTGCCAGTAACCGCACTCAACAGCCTTAGCCTCTTCAGCCTGGCTCTTGCCCATACCGCCCTTAGCCTTAAGACCGTGGTTGATACATGGAGCGTAAGCGATAACCAAAGATGGACCAGGATAAGCCTCAGCCTCACGGATAGCCTTCAGACACTGGGCATTGTCAGCACCCATAGCAACCTGTGCTACGTAAACATATCCGTAAGTAGACTGCATGAGTCCGAGATCCTTCTTAGAGATACGCTTACCACCAGCTGCGAACTGAGCGATAGCACCTATAGGAGTAGCCTTTGAAGACTGACCACCTGTGTTAGAGTAAACCTCTGTATCGATAACGAAGATGTTGAGGTCTTCACCTGATGCAAGTACGTGGTCGAGACCGCCGTAACCGATATCATAAGAAGCACCGTCACCACCGATAATCCACTGTGAACGCTTAGTCAGATAGTGAGTGAGTTCAGCGAGCTGTGCACATGTAGGGCAACCGTTGCGCTTTCCTTCGAGAATCATCGGAGTAAGCTTCTCAGCAGCCTTTCTTGAAGCATCAGCATCATTCATTCCGTCAATCCACTCCTGAGCTGCAGCTTTGAATTCAGCAGGTACGTTCTCGTTAGCCATTTCGCCTTCAAGCATAGTCTTGATGCGAGCACGCATCTTCTTGTTGGCGATTGTCATACCAAGACCATATTCGCAGAAGTCTTCGAACAATGAGTTAGACCAAGCTGGACCCTGTCCCTTAGCGTTCTTTGTATATGGAGTTGAAGGTATTGAACCTGAGTAGATAGAAGAACATCCTGTAGCGTTTGCTACCATCTCACGGTCACCGAACAACTGGCTGATGAGCTTAACGTATGGAGTTTCACCGCAACCAGAGCAAGCACCTGAGAACTCAAACAATGGAGTAGCAAACTGAGAAAGACGTGGATTAGACTTAACGTCAACGAGGTTCTGCTTAGAAGTAACATTCTTCACACAGTAATCCCAGTTAGCAGCCTCGCCAAGCTGAGTCTGAAGCGGAGCCATCTTGAGAGCCTTCTCGCCCTTCAATCCTGGACATACGTCAACACAGTTGCCACATCCGAGACAGTCCATAACGTCAACCTGGATTCTCATCTGCATACCCTTGAGCTGTGCAGGAGCAATGATTGTCTTCTTTGCAGCATCAAGACCTGCAGCTTCCTTCTCATCCATAGCAAATGGACGGATTGCAGCGTGAGGACAAACGAATGCACACTTGTTGCACTGGATACAGTTGTCGGCATTCCATTCAGGAACGAAAGCTGCAACGCCTCTCTTCTCGTAAGCGGCAGTACCCTGCTCCCAAGCACCGTCTTCGTATCCCTTATATGCAGAAACAGGGAGAAGATCACCGTTCTGAGCATTGATAGGACGAACAAGGTTGTTGATGAAGTCAGGATCGTTGTTAGCCTCAGCCTTCTCGTCTTCGAGATTAGCCCATGCAGGATCAACATCCAACTTCTTGTATTCGCCACCGCGGTCAACAGCAGCATAGTTCATGTTTACAACATCCTCACCCTTCTTTCCGTAAGACTTGACGATGAACTTCTTCATCTGCTCAACAGCAAGGTCTACAGGGATAACCTCTGTGATGCGGAAGAAAGCAGACTGGAGGATTGTGTTTGTACGGTTTCCGAGTCCGATTTCCTGAGCAATCTTAGTAGCGTTGATGTAGTAAACAGTTATATTCTTCTGAGCGAAATAACGCTTAATATTGTTTGGCAGATTGTTTGCAAGCTCCTCACCGTCCCAGATTGTATTGAGAAGGAATGTTCCGTTTTCGCGCAAACCGCGTGTCACGTCGTACATACGGAGGTAAGCCTGAACGTGGCAAGCAACGAAGTTAGGAGTCTTGATCTGATATGTTGAACGTATAGGTGTATCACCGAAACGGAGATGTGAACAAGTGAAACCTCCAGACTTCTTTGAGTCATAAGAGAAGTAAGCCTGACAATACTTGTTTGTATTGTCACCGATGATCTTGACAGAGTTCTTGTTAGCACCTACAGTACCGTCAGCACCGAGTCCGAAGAATTTAGCCTCGAATATGCCTTCGCCTCCGAGAGCCTTCTCCTCTTCGAGAGGAAGTGAACGGAATGTAACATCATCGATAACACCGAGTGTGAAACGATCCTTTGGAGTAGGAAGCTGCAGGTTGTCGTATACGCTGAGAATCATTGTAGGAGTAACGTCTGCAGATCCGAGACCGTAACGTCCACCAACGATGAGCGGAGCATTTTCCTTTCCGTAGAATGCATCCTTAACATCGAGAAGCAATGGTTCGCCGCTTGCTCCTGGTTCCTTTGTACGGTCAAGAACAGCTATGCGCTTGCAAGATGCTGGAACTGCAGCCAAGAGGTGTTCAACAGAGAATGGACGATAAAGGTGTACAGAAACCATACCGTACTTCTTTCCGTTTGCGTTAGCATAATCGATAGCCTCGCGAGCAGCCTCTGTAGCAGATCCCATAAGGATGATTACATATTCAGCATCCTCAGCACCGTAATAGCTGAACAACTTGTATTCACGGCCTGTAATCTTTGAAACCTCCTTCATGTACTCTTCAACTACACCTGGAACAGCATCGTAGTAAGGGTTGCATGATTCGCGATGAGCGAAGAATGTTTCAGGGTTTTCAGCCATACCCTTTGCCTGTGGATGTTCTGGGCTGAGAGCACGTGCTCTGAACTCATTGATAGCATCCATGTCTACGAGCGGACGGAGATCCTCCTGATCGATTTCTTCAATCTTCTGGTACTCATGTGAAGTACGGAATCCATCGAAGAAGTTGATGAAAGGAACACGGCTCTTGATAGCAGAAAGATGTGCAACTGCAGAAAGGTCCATAACTTCCTGTACAGAACCTTCACAGAGCATTGCGAATCCTGTCTGACGGCAAGCCATCACGTCGCTGTGGTCACCGAAGATACAGAGTGAATGACTTGCAACTGTACGTGCAGAAACGTGGAACACGCTAGGAAGCAACTCACCTGCAATCTTGTACATGTTAGGGATCATAAGAAGAAGTCCCTGAGATGCAGTAAATGTAGTAGTGAGAGCACCTGCCTGCAATGAACCGTGAACGGCACCTGCGGCACCAGCCTCAGACTGCATTTCCTCAACGAGGACAGTGTCGCCGAACAAGTTCTTGCGGCCGGCAACAGCCCACTCATCTACGTGCTCTGCCATCGGAGATGACGGAGTGATAGGATAGATGGCGGCAACTTCTGAGAACATGTAAGCTACATGTGCAGCTGCCTGGTTACCATCACACGTAATGAATTTCTTTTCTTTGCTCATACTGTGTTTTTGTTTATTGGTTTAACTAGCTCTTATTACTTATTTATAATGTAATTCTATTCTCTTTCATTCCGTTTTCACCATATCGCAATCCGGCGCTTGACTAAATCAATACAAGAAACCGAACAGCCACAAAGGTATCTGATTTCCTCGTCCGACGTGCGCATGATTCACAGCAAATATTGTTTTTGATTTGCTTTTGAGCGAAGTGGCATGTTCTATTATTCTGAACTCCTTGTCATCATCTATAACAAGTGTTCCCAGATTCTTGCCCTTCGCAACCCTGTGATCCTTCCACATCGTATTGCAGAAGAAAGCCTCAAGCTGATCGAATTCGTCAAAGCGCATAGGATAGAAACTATGCATCAGATTTGGATTATGGAGCAGGATTCTCGCCGGTTTCTTCGGAAATGATTCACCTTTCTTATATATCATGTTTACCAGACGCGCATCCTTTAGATATTCAATATAATGCATCACCGTTGCTCTCGACATGTCCAGTTCTTTCGCAAGCAGGCTTACATTAGGAGCTTTGAGTTCTCCCGTTGTCAGCAGATAAAAAAGTTTCTTGATTTTTGCAAGATATTTCAGTTCAATCTGCTTTATTATAAGGATATCCACCTCAATCATCATATTCATGGTTTTCAGCAGATTCTCCGAATAATTTCGTTTTTCAAGAAAGAACGGATAAAATCCATGATGCAGATAATCGTTGAAATACTTGTACGGGTCAGTCTTTTCAACTATCTCCGCCGCAATCTTCTCATGATTCTCGATTATGTCATCAAGGCTGTGATGTCCAAAGTTCAGTCCGGATTTCAGATTAAGATATTCTCTGAAAGAAAATCCACGCAGGTTATATGTATTTACAATACCCTTAAGTTCGTCATACTCGCCTATGTGGTCAACCGATGATGTTGTGAATACTATTTTCAGTCCAGGATACTTATCATGGCACTCGCGCATTTGCTTGCTCCAATCCGTAAGCTTGAAAGCCTGGTCAACCAAAAGCACCTTTCCGCCGGTATGATAGAATTCGTCTGCAAAAGCCGTCAGTCCTATTGTCTGTATATAGAAATTATTTGTATTGACATACAGACACGAACGGTCACCTTCCGCAAACTTCTCTTTTGCATACTGAAGAAGAAAAGTTGTTTTTCCGACTCCTCTGGTTCCCTTTATGCAAATAAGACGTTTATTCCAATCAATTTCGTCCATAAGGTCACGCCTGACTGGAGCATTAAGATGCCCTATAAGATATTCATGTGTCCGGAAAAACGACTCCATCGGCCTATTTATTATTTTTACAAACGTTTATACGGCAAAGTTAGTTTTTTTAATAATAAATGCAAACCCGACTTTACAAAAAAATCTGCATTAGTGAAGTTTTGGCAACAAAAAGCCTTCAGCTCCTGCCGGGAAACCTTTTAAGAAGTTTGCGATACACAAAAGTCATGGCAGGAACAAGAAAAACTACAGCTGCAATCCACGCTGAAGGATCACCTATGCACACGCCGGCAAATCCCAAGGCCGGCACAACCCAAAGGCTTACAAACACCCTGGCAACCATTTCGAAAACACCGGACATCATGGAAAGTTTGGTGAAGCCCACTCCCTGAAGCGAATAGCGCAATATGCACAAAATTCCCAATACAATATAAAATAAACATGAAAAATGCAGAAATTGCACGCTCTTTTCAATAATTTCCGTTTCATAAGAATACACAAACAGCTCCGTCATGTTTCTTGCAAACAGATAAAGAATCACCATCGTAAAGGCCGTATAGAGCGCAGCCATGCCTATTGACGATTTTATGCCCTGCCATATTCTTGAAATCTTGCGCGCCCCCAGATTCTGCCCGCAATAAGTAGCCATGGCCACACCCAGATTCTCGAAAGGACAGATGAAGAACATCTTTATTCGCATGGCAGCCGTAAAGGCTGTGACACATACCGTACCCAAAGCATTGTTCGAACTCTGCAGCATCATGCTTCCTATAGCCGTAATGGAGAACTGAAGTCCCATAGGAACACCCATACCGCAAAGAATAAGCATGTTTCTCCTATTCAGTTTTTCATCATACTTTTCAGGACGCAGAATAGGAAAACCGTGATGCATATATATCCAGCACAAAGCGGCAGATACACCTTGCGAAAGAACCGTAGCCGCAGCTGCGCCCTCGGGGCCCCAACCGAAAACAGTGATGAACACAATATCAAGTACCACATTCAACACAGCAGCCACAAGCAGGAACCAGAACGGTGTACGGCTGTCGCCCATAGCACGCATTATGCTTGCCAGCATATTATATATCATCGTAAACGGAATGCCCAGAAAAGTTATTAGCAGATATTTGTACGCATCGTCAAATATATCTTCAGGCGTCTGCATCCAAAGCATTATCTGCCGGCACAGCAACGAAGTCACGGCACTTATAAGAACAGACATGACTGCAACCAGGAAATAAGCATTGTAAACAAACGAGCGCATTTTGCCGTAATTGCCGGCACCGAACTGCTGCGCAACAGGAATACCGAATCCGCCGGTGCAACCGTTGCAGAACCCTATAATCATAAATATAACTGACGTACTTGCACCGACTGCGGCCAACGCATTCATTCCTAAATAATGCCCCACAATCGCGGCATCAATAAGACTATATGCCTGCTGGAGCAGATTGCCCAACATCAATGGTACAGCAAAGGAGAGGATAAGTTTCGTAGCTCCCCCTTCTGTCATGTCCTTAACCATAATAACAAAACCTTTTACCTTATCTGAATGACCGGTGCATCCAATGATACACACAGACAGACACACCTTTACAACCTTAAAACGTCTGCAAATATACGCCGCTTTGAAGTGTTTTTATTCTATCTTTGCAAAAAATAACCTTACACAATCCTGCACAGGAATTCTCACAAACGCACTCATCGCATGAAACGCATACACATATTCAACTGCTCAAACGACATGGCACTTGCGTCAGGATTATCGCAATACCAGCCACCCAAGCACATTTCACAGATGGAAAAAGCTATTGACTTCCTGCCTGCATGGTGGGCGGAAAACGGCGATGCAGTCATTGTCGACGACCCTGATAAGGCAAGAGAATTCGCATCATCCCTGGGAACCACCATTCCCGACATACATTTTATCGGATGGAACGAAGGTTACAGAAGACTCAAATATTTGTCAGATGCACAATACACTCCGTCACCGTGGGGATGGAGCAAGGCCATTGCATCGCGCCTCAAAAGATGGGGCTTGCCAGAAAATTCCATACCCGACACAGACAGGCTTGAAAAAATGCGCAAACTCTCTTCGCGTGAATACGCCGTAGGAGTACTCAAAAGACTGTCAAAAGAAGTTTCCGAACACAGCCAGATGGAAACACCTCCCATGATTGCCTGCACATCCATCGAATCCATACGCACATTTATTGAACAATCACCATGGCCGTCAATACTCAAATCACCATGGTCTAGTTCGGGACGTGGAATATTGACTGTTGAAAACGGATGGAATGAATCTGTCGAAAAATGGTGTACTGGAGTTTTGTCGCGGCAGAAAAGCGTCATTGCCGACCGGCTCTACGACAAAGAACTTGACTTTGCACTCGAATTCAACATAAACGAGAATGGTAAAGTCGACTGTCTCGGATATTCCATATTCAATGCGGCATCATCAGGACAATACACTGGCAACCTCGTTGCACAGCAGGACAAGCTCGCATCCTTACTTCACGATTCAGGAATACTGCCGGAGACGCTCCATAGTTTGAAATCATTTTACATCAACGAATTCTCCCGCTCTCTATACCCCATGTATACAGGTCCAGTAGGAGTTGACATGATAATATGCAAAGGCGAAAAGCCCACCATACATCCATGTATAGAAATAAACCTGCGCATGAACATGGGCATTGCGGCCATACATCTTGCAAAACACCTCACACTCCCTGTCTATGGCACATTCCTATTGACACCGCCTGGAATAAGCTCCACATTTACGGCATCTGTAACCAACGGCAGACTTACAATGTTCGCACCTCAGAAGCAATAATAAAGGGATGCAATACAACGACCGCATCCCAAAGAATACAAACAAATAACAATATCAGATCATCTATGAAAATCGCCCTTTGATTTCACCAATACGACCTTCAGTCTTTCATCATCAAGCATTTCGCGCCCCTCAGGCAGACACACAAGCTCCAGCTGCGTAGTACGGTGTTTCCATGTCAGCAAATCAATATCAGCATCGACATTCTCACTGACATCATCATACCACCATCCAGGAAACGACAAAGCTCTGACATTTCCGGTACGGGCCACCATGTTCAAGTAATCCATACAACTGTCAATCTCTTCTTCATCCAGTTTAGATGGTTTAGGAAAATCCACATACATCGAAGTATAATACCCCTCATCGGTAAAAGCATCAAGCGACCTCCAGTCACGGCTTTCCACTATCAGTTGCCCCTTCTCTATACCATACTCCGATGTCAGCGAATCCAGATCGTCCAGCATCTCATCAGCATTACCGCCATTAAGATTCTTCACATCAAGCCACATGTGTCCGTCACTTTTAGACATGTAGTTGAAAAAAGAATCCAGCGGGAGCTTGAACGTAGTATCAGCGTCATGCGTGACATCAAAGATGCCGTTGTCGCGATACACCACATCGATTTCCACATTGGGATAATCCTCAATCTTCTCTCTCAACTTCTCCATAGAATTGCATCTGTGAAGCCAAAGCTTGTCTTCATGTTTGCCCATTTCGAAAACGGCATTCCATGCAATCCACGCCGCTATTGCCAATACCAGAACAACAACGACAACCAAAATCTTACGTTTCATGCCGATATGATTGGTGCCGTAAATCAAAGTTTAGAAAGACATCCCCAATAGGACAATTTTGATGACCAAAAGGAAAAATTCCGGCAAAGGAAAACGGCAGAACCCAACAAATTCGTTGAATTCTGCCGTTCAATATAATAATCAGATATAATACAATAAAGTATATGTAACAAATGAAAACAATTCAGTACATCACACCTACTCTCCCATCACAGGCAATATAGCTGTGCCTATGCATCCATCTGGCATCTGAATGTTAAGGAGAGCGCACACCGTAGGTGCTATGTCAGTAATGTTCACTCTTGCATTCGTCTTGCCGTGACCTACACCCCATCCCATGAACAAAAGCGGAATGTGCGTATCACACGGATTCCACACACCATGCGTCGTACCCTTGTTGTCTGATGCCGAACCGACCTCATACCATCCCGGCTGAAGTATAAGCTGTATGTCACCGCTGCGCAGACGATTGTAGCCATTGATGATACGCTCCTTTATAATAGAAGGTACGCTCGAACCACATATATTTTCCATGTCGACAACGTAGGCAAACTCCTTGTATCCGCGCAAGAACTTCACAGCCTCTGTTCTCACAGTCTCAAAATCGAGTCCGGCCTCCGCAATTTTGTTTTTATCGAAGAAAACCTGATAGTTCATAACATACTTAACAAGCTTGTCCTGACCAAATCTATCCGCTAGATGTTTCTGAAGTGCACCGCTCAACTTACCGGTAACCCATCCGTCGGCAGGCATGCCGTTGTCCTGCATGAACTTGAAGTTATGCGATGCCGCATGATCGGCTGTAAGGAACACTGTGTAATTTCCCTTTCCCACCTTGCTGTCGAGCATCGTGAAGAAATCGGCAAGACTCTTGTCAAGTCTGAGATAAGCATCTTCCGTCTCCACTGCGTACGTTCCGAATTGATGACCTATATAGTCGGTCGTTGATATGCTCACAGCCAGCAAGTCTGTAATATTGTCCTGTCCCAGCTTCTCGCCCTCAATCGCCGCCTCTGCCATTTCCAATGTCAGCTCTGCACCTTGAGGAGTAGTGCGTATGATGCCATATCCTTTTTTGCGGAACAGCGAATCAGTGTTAAGCGGAAGAACAGGAGCAGCACCGCCCGACCATGATTTTTCGTAAGCAGACATGTCGGCAGTACTTTCCACGTAAGTATCCATCGGATACATCGCCGTCCACCCCTCTTTCAGCAGATCGCGTGCCATATCCTTCTTGTTGAAATCCTCAACCCACTTAGGCAGCTTGTCCATATAATAGGTACTGGTTATGAACTTTCCCGAAGCATCGTCAAACCAGTATGCCCCGTCGGCGCCATGCCCGGCAGGCAATATAGAAGCCCTGTCCTTCAGCGAAACGCCGACAACCTTTCCACAGAAGTTGGTAGCCAGCTTCAGTTCGTCGCCTATAGTCGTAGCCAACAGGTTGCGAGGCGACATTTTTCCAGCATCGTTCTTGCCGCCCACTGTGTTCTCCCCTGCATCATAAGTACAGTAAACCCTATTGCCGTCAATGCAGAAGTCGTTGGCGGCAATGCCGTGCACAGACGGAACACTGCCTGTATATATCGAAGCATGTCCAACGGCCGTATACGTCGGAATATAATTGAGCATAGTGTTGCTGCAACTGAATCCTTCATTCATAAGCCTATTGAAACCGCCCTCGCCGAAACGATCACCATAGCGGTAAAGATAATCCCATCTCATCTGATCAACCACAATGCCCACAACCAGTTTGGGCCTCTCAACAGCCATCGCACCGACAGCCGTACAAAAACCGGCGGCCAATACCGCAGTTTTAATTAAGTTCGCCATATTCCGTTATAATATTTTTATAATGCACATTCTTTGTTTCATGCCGTAAATATACACCTATTTTGTTAAGGTTTTATTTCAAACATATTTTTTAAACACAAAAGCACAAACACGCAAACGCAGAAACAGAAATCAACCATTGTACCCTCGTCAACAACCGATAATTTTTCAGCATTCAAAAAATTTCTACTTTTGTGTAGTTTTTCCAGCATCACTTGCGTCTAACGGTTCAAAAAGACAACATAATTCAACATGGAAACATTGGATACAAAATTTACACAAATGGTCAAGGAGCATAAAGACACCATATACACCGTGTGTTTCATGTTCTCGAAAGATTCCGATGAAGTCAGCGACCTGTTTCAGGAAGTACTCATCAATCTTTGGAAAGGCTACGAATCCTTTCAGAACCGCAGCGGCATCGACACATGGATATGGAAAGTCAGCTTCAACACCTGCATTTCCTATGAACGGAAGAAAAAACGTACCAGCCTGCCGCTGAACATGGACATCAACCTCTTTGAAGACAAGGACGAAGACTCTCGGCAGATCCGTCAACTCTACGACCGCATCCACCGCCTAAAGCCCTTCGACCGAGCCATCGTACTGCTGTGGCTAGAAAACATGAGCTACGAAGAGATAGGCTCCATCGTAGGCATCTCTGTCAAAAATGTTTCAGTACGCCTGTACCGCATCAAGGAAGAATTGAAAAAAAATGTCGAACCGCTAAAAACGCATCACTATGGAAAAGTATCAAGATAGTTTCGAATTGGAAGAGATGAAACAACAAATCCGGATTCTGAAAGAAAAACTCGCCAAAGAGACCATCATCAACGAAAAGATGATAATGCAGTCAATCCGCGAAAAGCTTTCCTATATCAATCGGAAAAACAGAATCATCTATATCATACTCCCCTTGGCCCTCATCTACTGCAACGCTTTCTTCATCATGCGGAACTATTCATGGATGTTCTGCATCGCCACATCACTGTTTCTCATTGCCGCCGGTGTGTTCCAGATATACAGCCACAGAGGACTGGACATAAAGGAGATATCCACCGACAACCTTGTGAACGTAAGCAAGGCTCTTATCCGCATGAACCGCCTCGGTTTGAAATGGCTCTTATTCGGCATCCCTTTCGCCCTTCTCTGGATTGCATGGTTCGTCATCGAGAGTTGCCCGAAAGATGGAGGAAAGGCAAGCTGCATCGGCGGGGCCGTTGGTTTTGTTGTTGGAGCCATAGTGGGATTGATGCATCTAAGAAACGTACGACGCAAAGCAAAAGACGCAATCCACGACATTGAAGAATACACACGTGAGAACTAACCTTCTCACCTATCGGCAACACTCTAACAAAATGACCGGAAGCCTTCTGCACCACAGCAGAACACTTCCGGTCAAAACTCGAATGCCCTCGCACACAAGACAAGGTGCATCATCTTATCTCATCCAAATTTTTCTGAATTTCCTCATCAGCTAGTTCAAAGTCGCAGAGCTTTCCTTCAAGGAACGAATCGTATGCCGTCATATCTATCAATCCGTGTCCTGAGAGGTTGAACAGAATCACCTTCTGTTCGCCCGACTCCTTGCACTTCTCAGCTTCTCTCACAGCCGCGGCAATTGCGTGACAGCTCTCAGGAGCAGGCACAATGCCTTCCGCCTTGGCAAACATCACTCCTGCCTTGAACGACTCCAGCTGCTGAATGTCCATCGCCTCCATAAGGTTGTCCTTCAGGAGCTGCGAAACAATTGTTCCCGCACCGTGGTATCTCAGTCCTCCGGCATGAATGTTTGCCGGCGAGAAATTGTGTCCGAGAGTGAACATCGGCAGCAGAGGAGTATATCCAGCCTCATCTCCGAAGTCATACATGAACTGTCCTCTTGTCAGCTTCGGACAACTGGCAGGTTCAGCTGCAACAAAACGCGTCTTCTTTCCTTCCAATATGTTGTGGCGCATGAACGGGAACGATACTCCGCCGAAGTTGCTTCCTCCACCGAAACAGCCTATAACGACATCCGGATACTCGCCCGCCATCTCCATCTGCTTCTCGGCCTCAAGACCTATGATTGTCTGATGCAGAGTCACGTGGCTCAACACCGAACCGAGCGTATACTTGCAGTTCTCCCTGCACATCGCAGCCTCGATGGCCTCCGATATGGCAGTACCCAGCGAACCCGAATAGTCAGGATATTTTTCAAGAATTGCACGTCCGGCATTTGTTGTGTTCGACGGCGAAGCATACACGTCCGCACCGAACGTATGCATGATGCTGCGTCTGTAAGGCTTCTGCTCGTAGCTCACCTTAACCTGAAACACTGTAGCCTTCATGCCGTACAGACTTGCTGCATAAGCCAGAGCCGTACCCCACTGTCCGGCACCCGTCTCCGTCGTCACCTCTGTCACTCCCTGCATCTTGCAGTAGTAAGCCTGTGCCAGCGCCGAATTGAGTTTGTGGCTTCCCACCGGCGACACCGACTCGTTCTTGAAGTAAATGTGTGCCGGTGTATCCAGCACCTTCTCCAATCCGTACGCTCTCACCAGCGGTGTGCTTCTGTAGAATTTATACTGTTCGCGAACCTCCTCCGGAATGTCTATCCATGCATTCTCCATGTCCAGTTCCTGACGGCACACTTCCTCCGCAAATATCGGATACAAGTCTTCAGCCTTAAGCGGTTCACGTGTTTTCGGATTGAGCGGCGGCATCGGTTTGTTCACCATGTCCGCCTGTATGTTGTACCACTGCTCCGGAATATCCTTTTCCTGCAGTATGAATCTTTTCTGTTTTGCCATGTTTTTCACTTCATTTATATTACAAAATCAAATATTCACCGCAAATATAGTATAAAAATGATACAACAAACAAATATTTTGTAACATTTCATCACATTTTCACACCTTCACGCATCAAAACAGCCAATCGCCTGCCATCAGAGCCAAACGCCATGCGCCACGTCCGCCCTGCGCTGTATACCATCTGAGCAAATGCATGAGAACCTTTGTTCCATATCCAGGCATAAGCTTATCCATGCCCCATCTCATGCACAAAGACGAATCATCCCCTGCACCTTCTCTTTTCATCATGCCCGAAGCGATGGCACACCTCATTGCCAGCACCGCCGTAAGCTTGCCTTGTCTCTTCACGCTCATCTCTGCACGCCCTATGTCCTCGCGCACAGCCTCAAGCGCTTTCATAATCCATTCCGTCCTCGACGAATACCCCGTACCGGTAATGCTGTCGGCATGCACATACACGCTGTGGAAAGGTCCACCGCCCATGCGCCTTATGAGCGGGCGGTTCAGCAATGTACGCACACCCAGCTCCCAGTCGCTCCACGTGCGAAGTCTCTCGTCCCATCCGCCTATGGCCCTCAGCCACTCCGTTCTGAACACCACAGCCTGCGTCGACAGCATCGCACTCAGCATCTGTCCCTCGGGGGCAAATCCGACCACACTGCGCCGCTCGCGCCTAACTCCGTCGACCACCTCGCATGTCCTGACCACCAGCACGTCCGTATCGCCGTGTTCCGAAATTTCCTTTATCACATCGCCAACGAATCCCTCCGACATGTCGTCGTCCGAATCGAAGAAATACACATATTTTGTCCGGCACAGGCTTAAACCGCAGTTGCGAGCCATCGACGAGCCGGCCCTTTTCTCCTCGGCCATCACAATGTGCACGGCACATTCCGAACCGCACTCCTGCGCCACTTCGCGGCAAATCTCTGCACCGCCATCGTCCGACCCGTTGTCCACAAGAATCAGGTCAAATCCTCCTCTGCATCCCTGAGCCACAATGCTCCTCAGCGAACGTCCCAGATACTCGCGCCTGTTTCTGTACGGCACAATCACCGTCAGCAGTCCCTCAGCCTCTTCTCCTCCTGCTCTTTCCATCATTTATCCGTCTGCAATATCTTATACCGTCAGTCATATTCCTCATAAGAGGTAGCGGATTCACTCCGCGCCTGACAAAATATCCAAAAGCTTCCTTCGCACACCTGAACGCCGCGCCGAACGTCCCGTAGCGATAGCAGAACACTGCACCCTTCGAGCGCTGTACCCTCACATTGTCCAGAAAGTGCCCGCCAGTTGTGTCACCGTCAGTCTCGACCACAGTTTCCGGAAAATAAACAATCCGCAGGCCCGCACCGACAGCATCCGAGAGAAATACATCCTCTTCGCCTGAAGCCAGATACTCCGACCCCAAGCCGAAATGTTCATTGAAGCGCACGCCCCTTGCCAGCGCCCTGCGCCTGACGGCCATCTCCCACGAACTGGCGTATGTCCACCGCGGAGCGCTCGCCCACTCGCATGCCGTTTCCGGATAACGTTTCAACCAGTGTCCCTCATGGCTCTTGCCACGAAACAGTGCAATGTCTACATCCCTGTTTGAAGCAAACGTCCTCTGCACGGCATCGAAATACCTGTCACGATAGCGCGAGTCGTCATCCGCCACCAGCACAATGTCGCCCGACGAATGGTCGAAAGCATGATTGCGGTTCACCGACAAACCTCGCCCCGCCAGCGCAACAATCTTCACATCCGCTCGCCTTTTCAACATTTCGGGAACAGCCTCCAGCCACTTCTTGTCCGTATACTGGAAAGACACCAGATAGCGGACATCTCCGCGAACCGTAGGCGACAGCACATCGGGAACACGCCTTATGCCCTCGTCAACCGTACATATAAGAACTTCTATATTTTCCTTTACTTCCATCGGCCAAACAGTTTTACCGGCTCCGTCGCCATGTCGTGCATCTCTATGATGCACACACCGCTCCTGCCGTACTTTGACGGAAACAAAGGTAACAAAAAACTATCATGATTTTGAAAAACTATGCACACACCTGTTCCACACAACACAAAAAACAAATCGTCAACCTCCCCAAACCGACACAATGCCAACACATCATCACCTACCGTACAATAAAAAATGCAGACCCTTCTCACGAAGAACCTGCATCACCTTAAATCTAAATACTTTGATTAATGTGTGAATTAATTTATTGTGTGTACGCAAATGTACACATTTATATAATACGTACAAAACTTTTTGCTGTTTTTTTTATTTTTTTTCGACTTTAAGCATATTCTCAAGGAAACAGAACACCTCGATACCACACCTAAAAGTAAAAGATATAGAACTTCGCCCCACAACACATAGTTGATCTTAAAGCTATGCATCCACTTACCTGAGGATAGTTGAAAACCACTATGTCATGTTGTTTTAACCCGCGTAAACCGTTCATGCATAATATCAGAATTATATTGAGTAAAGAATGCACATTGTTTATAATCATACATCATTTAAGATCGTATGATGTTATTGAATTATCTGTTTTCAGAGGGTAGTTCCAGTTATTAGTTCATCCGTTTTTGCGTAATACAGTGTATCGTCCATGTACGATGTGGTATATAATATTTTGTTTATGCCATCCACTGCAATCTCGTCAATGCAATGCTTTGTGATGATCTTACAGACAAGACGGCCCTCCCAGTTGAAGATGTATATCTGGTTCTTACAAGGAACCTCGCGTACCTTACTTTCTGTTTTTCCATAAAACACATTGTAAATGTAGTTGTCATCAGCACATATACGTGCGAAATATTGCTTTAGTTCTTTTCTGGTTTCTAAGTCGGACAAACTCATATTCTCATTCATTCGATAGCCTGCTACAGCTTTACTTTTGGTGTCGATAATATTCAGTTGCGGCACATGCAGCATAGCTTGTGCTATTTTGCTTCCGTCTGGTTTCATCACGTCATGAGAATAGAAAAATGTTTGCGGTAGAACTTTTGTTTGCTTGTTGACAATGCTTTTTTTGAAAATGTGTATATCAGATATTTTTTCCCCGTTTCTCAAATCCCTTATTTGGTAATAAGGCAATGACGCATCGTGTTTATTTATTGGAGCGGCTGCGACCTTGGCATATAATGTACAGCTATCCTTTATGAAATATTCTTTAAAACAGGCTCCTCGGTTTTCTTTTTCCCTTGGCATTTTAATTTGCTTTTCTATAATTGTTGATTTGCCTGCAAGGCTTTTGGTTATGTTCCAAACGCTCACCGATTCTTTGTTCGCATCATATATCAATGTCTTCAGTTCGTTTTTTTCTGTGTAGAAATTCCAAATAGGTCCTACTGCAATGAATTCTTCAGGTCCGTTTCCTTTTCCAACGAATTGTCCCAATTCGTCAAACGTACGACAATTAAACAGTTGGAACCATTGCGATTGTAATTTTGGATTCATAAAAAGTGCAAGTGAATCGTGTATGGCAAGATACCCAAAATTAGAACCTTTCAATGTGATTTTCTTAAATTCCACCTCTTTCTCCGGTGCATGTTCATCAATACTGATGATTTCTCCATTGAAAATGTCGGTATCCTGACTTTTACTGTTGCAGGAGACCAATGCCAATGTGATGTATCCGACCAATGCTGTCAAAGTTATGTTTTTTGCTAATATATTCTTTTTCATATTTCTATATCATTAAATACGTTTATAACTTTTTTCTGTTTAGTTTATGGGACAAGCGAAATATATCCATTGCCTTTTGCATAGTATCCTATGAATCGACTGTTTTAATATTTTTACACTACGCATACCAACGACTTTCACCTCCTCCCATACTATATTTATGTTGTAGATTACTCAAGTTTCGCAAGTACTCAAATAATGCAATAAAAAAAAGGCTAAAGAGTTTGATAATTCAAAGATTATCACTATATTAATGCCTGCAAACAAGCAATATAGCACCCTTTAGCCATGAACAAAAATAGACATATTATCGGTGAACTCCAAGAGTTTTTTGCAAACAATGACTCCGGCAAGGCAATAAACAGCATATCAACCATTATGAACAGCATTAGGATACAAGGCAAAGATCGGGTCGGTCAAGAATCCGAACTGCAGATTCACCTGTCTTCAGGTGCTGCAGCTACTTGTTCTGTTCCCGTTCTTTTCAATCAAGAATGCCGCCTGCTATTCGTCTTCTGCCCTGGACAGGATGTTTGTCTGCCACAAGGATATGTTCTATCGTTTCATGAACGACGGCAACGTCAATTGGCGAGGTATAATCTACTCGATTTTCAGGAAGCTGTATTCACGTGTGAAACGCAAAACTCTATTGAACTTTCAGTGGTAGAAAGAATCTGGCTACTGATCGTAGAAGTTATTAACGTCATTGCCGAGGTACTCAACTGCGACACTCTGCTTCTGACTGAACAAGTCATAGCAAGCAATAAACAAATCAAAGCAGTAAACCTGGCTTTCGACAGGCTGACACCAGTCGCCTGAGAAGCTACACTTTACTTGCGAAACTTGAGTTCATAAACTTTACATGTCGACACTTTCAAATAATTTGATACCATAAGGCAAAAGTCAAATACATTATAGAAAAATTATTCTCACAAAACTTCTTACAACCACTATTTCTATTTGACATTAGAAAAACGGATAATATATTCAAACTTTTTGCTAAAAATGGAAGAATAGGCAGGCCAAGCTTCCTATATATCACCAAGTTATGACCTTATCGACAATCTCCTGCTGTTCGGCACTGCTACGTCGCAAATAAATACGAGTGGTTTCTATACTTTCGTGCCCCATTAGGTCGGCAAGTAAGGAAATGTCGTTGAACTTCTCCAAGAAATTCTTGGCAAAGCGATGCCGGAACGAATGAGGATAAACTACTTTCTCATTCAATCCGTATTTGGTAGCATAGTTCTTTAGCTGTTGTGCAATTCCTCTGGTGGTGATACGCTCGCCAAAGCGATTGAGGAAAAGATAGCCTGTTTTACGATTGACTTTATCAAGCCATTCTGTGGCTTCCTTGCGTAAAGCCTTTGGAATATAAATGCGGCGAATCTTACCACCTTTCGTGTAAATATCAAAATACCCTACCTGTACGTGTTCTACCTTCAGTTGAATAAGTTCACTGACTCTTGCACCTGTTGCAGCGAGGAAACGAACAACAAAATACCATTCTTGATTTTCCTCTTTTTTAAGTTTGTTTTTTAGGAAAACATAGTCAGCATTGCTGATTACATTTTCCAGATAACTACGTTGTTGTACTTTAACGGATTTTAATCTCAAACGAGATTTCCCTATGCAGTCAAGATACTTGTTCATTGCTTGAATACGAAGATTAACTGTTTTAGGCTTGAATTTCTCAATGAGATAGGTCTTATAAACAAGCAGATTGCGTTTGTTTAATTCCTTGTGTCGGGAATAATACTCTTTTACGGCATAAAGATAAGCCGCAATCGTGTTCTCCGCCATATTTCCTTGACGCAGATACGTTTCAAAATTTTCAATGTTCATGTCTGATACATTATTAGTTAAACAATTCGTTTTCATTAATAAATGTATGGTTAGTGCAAATTCATTGAGTTCCTATTATGAGAAGTTCCTCTCTACCGGGGAGGTGAAGTGCATTGATGACGAGATTCCGTTTGAAATTCCAAAGGGGTGGGAATGGGAACGCTGGGGAAATATCTCTCAATCTATCCAATATGGTTATAATGCGCCAGCATTAGAAAAAGGCATTATAAAAATGGTGCGTATTAGTGATATTCAAAATAATAAAGTGCTTTGGGAGAAAGTTCCCTACTGTATAATAGAAGAGAAAGATATTGAAACATATTTGTTAGAAGTTAATGATATTTTGTTTGCCAGAACAGGAGGTACGGTAGGAAAATCATTCTTGGTAGAGGAAGTCTCTGAGCCAGCCATATACGCTGGCTATCTCATAAGAACAAGATATTCACAAGAGTTATGTCCGCAATATCTTAAATCATTTATGGAAAGTCAATTGTATTGGGAACAATTAAAGTCCGGAACAATTGCTACCGCACAGCCCAATTGTAATGGAAAAACATTAGGAAGGATGCTTTTACCAATTCCTCCAAAGGCAGAGCAGATTCGTCTTGTGCAAAAATTAGCAAATCTTATTCCTGTGTTTCATCGATATGCTAAGGCACAGCAGAATTTGGACAATCTCAATGAGAGTATAAATGATAAATTAAGAAAATCTATTCTCCAAGAAGCAATACAAGGTAAACTAGTTCCACAAATAGCAGAAGAAGGAACAGCACAAGATTTGCTTGAACAGATACGGCAGGAGAAACTGAAACCTGTTAAAGAAGGCAAGCTTAAAAAGTCTGCTTTGACAGATTCCGTTATTTATAAAGGTGACGATAACAAGTATTATGAGCAGGTAGGTAATGAAAAGATTGATATAACAGAAGAAATACCATTTGATTTACCTGATAACTGGACTTGGTGTAGACTTGGAAACTTGATTTCTATTACTTCAGGAGAAAATCTAACATCAAAACAAATGGGTAATGGGAAAATACCAGTATATGGTGGAAATGGGATTACAGGATATCATTCAAAAGCAAATGTTTTTGAAGAAACTATAGTTATTGGACGAGTCGGATATTATTGTGGAAGTATTCATTTAACTCCGTGTCAAGCTTGGGTAACAGATAATGCTTTCATAACTCAATATAGCAAATTGCTGAACAGAGATTTTTTAATTATCCTACTTACAGCTTTAAACTTAGGTAAATGTTATAATGCAACTGCTCAACCTGTTGTTTCAGGGAAGAAAATTTATCCCTTACTTATAGCTCTTCCTCCGATTAAAGAACAGCAACGCATTGTTGCCCAAATAGAAAAACTATTTGAGCAACTGCGATAATTCATTGATGCGTTCTGCTATACGTTGCTGTTCTTTTAATGGTGGAATGCCAATGGGCTGATTATAGAATAGATCTTTATTGAGGTGTGGAATTGCCGCACCTCTTTTTGAATTTCTTAATTCCTCTTTGTAGAACAGAATGAAAGCCAAGATATATGGTTTCCACATAGCCGAAGAAAACCATAGCTGTTTGAATGTGCTTCCCATATATCCATCCTGTGAAACAGAAAAAACTTCACCTGAATTTTCACCATCCACAAGAATGATATTATCTCCAGCATAGACAAATCTGCCTTTTTCTACAATGGTGGCAGATGATTCTCCACGTAGATATTTTGCATCTAGATAAATGCCTTTTCCATTTCTCTTTTCACCGTCTATTAATTGGCATACATTTTTCAAACGCAATACAGTCCAGCTATTGGGATATTCAAAAGGAATCTCAATTTCAAAGACTTGTCCATTTATTCTCTCATAATACTTGTTACAGTTTTAATCTTTTCAACAATACGTTGCTGTTCTCTATATGGTGGAATTGGTACCAAATAGTTTTTAACGGTTGTTGTGGAGAGTTCTTTTTGCTTTGTACTTCCGTCTGATTTATCTTCAATTACAGATTGAACAGTATCGCTTGCAAAGTAATAATACAAGTATTGCGACAATACATAAGTTTTAAGAGGACGAATAACTGTGACATGGCTATCTGCAACTGCAAGTTCGTAAGGATTAAGTACTGAATGATATACTGCAATGCGTCCTAATGTTCCTAAACCAGTGGAGTTCCACATTAAATCTCCGTCTTGTAATAATCGCTCTTCTGCATAAGAAGAAAGAGTGTCAGGATCTATAAATTGAGCTTTCTCTATTGAGAATCCACTCCATTGATTACACTTCTGTGCAACAACAGGATATTTCTTTATCAAAGAATACTTTGGAGACTTTCCTCTTTGGATATAAGAACATATATAATTAAGTCTTACCCAACCCCAGCTATCAGGTATTTCAAATGGAATCTCGTCTGTAATATCCATTTGGGTATTTCCAATCTTCTCGAAGTACTTGTTATCGTCACCTTTATAAATAACAGAATCAGTTAAAGTTGATTTCTTCAGTTTACCATCTTTGACGAGTTTCTGCTTTTCTTTTCGGATCTGTTCAAGTAACTCTTGAGCTGTACCTTCTTCCTCTATTTGTGGGACAAGCTTTCCTTGAATTGCCTCTTGAAGAATTGACTTCATCAGTTTATCAAAAATCAGAGCGTTAAGTTCGTCTAATCCCTTTTGCGATTTTTCGTATTTATCCACAATGGTAAATACCTTTTGGATCTTTTCTATAATCCTATATTGCTCGTTATATGGAGGGATTGGGAAAAGTTTGTTTTGAACATATGATGATAGAACTCTTTGCTGTCCAGCTGTACCTTTATATTTTGCTTCCTTAATAAAATAATCAGATTTTAGGAAGTATAAAACGTACCAAGCATATAATGTTTGCTCATATAGGCGAAGAACATTAAGTTCTGTGGTTGCTGCCGCTACTTTTCCGGGAACATCTGCCAAAATAAATGATTTGCGATTTTGAAAGCAAGGCGTAATCTTGGCAAATGCTATATCACCTACTGCCAGTTTTGTGAAGCCAGTTTTGATTAAACTCCACTTTCTTGTTTCATAAGAATATCCACTACCATAACCAGCGTTTATTAATGCCATAGGCATAAACGCTGCATCTGTATCATCTTCCGCTGATACTGTAGGTGACATATTTATAATTGTAGAGAATCTTGCCCATTCCCACCCTTGTGGAATATCAAACGGAATCTCGTCATCAATGCACTTCACATCCCCAGTAGCGAGCAATTTCTCATAATAGGAATTGTCCTCACCACGGTAAATGATTGATTCGTTTTTGTCTTTCTTGATTTTCTTTTCCTTAATTAGCTTTGCTTTCTCTGCTCTGATACGCTCAAGAAGTACAGATGCAGGTTCGTCATTAGGGTCTTGCGGTACAAGTTTTCCCTGTATCGCCCACTGAAGTATGCTGTTTTTTAATTGCTTTCCATTCATTTTTCCTCTATTGAATCTTTTTCAATATTCCGTTTTCCCTCTTGTAACTCAAAGAATTCTTTTTGTTCACGAATTTCCCGACTTAATTCCTCTTCTGAAGGAAGATAAGTGAGATATTTGGCAGCGTAAAGTTGCTTGCTATCTTTCAGAATAGAGTAGCGGGCAAGGTCTTTGCTGGTATCTGAGCACAACAGCAAACCTATAGTCGGATTGTTTTCCTCTTCCTTTTTAAGTTCATCATACATACGGATATACATATCCATTTGACCAATGTCCTGATGAGTTATTTGAGTCGTTTTAAGGTCTATAATCAGATAAGACTTCAAGATGATATTGTAAAATACGAGGTCAATATAAAAATCGCCCATATCAGTCTTGATGTGCTGTTGTCGTGCCACAAACGCATAACCTTTTCCTAACTCCATAATAAAGGTCTGCAAGTGGTCGATAATGGCAGTTTCCAAGTTCGATTCACTATATACCGGATTTTGAGACAATCCCAAGAACTCGGCAATGACAGGATTCTTCAAGTATGAGAGCTTGTCCCGTTCAAAATCTGCGGTAAGGCGATTCATCTCGTTGCTTACTTCGTGGCGCAACTGTTCCGGCGTTTGAAGCAGACGTTGATAATACTGTGAAGAAATATTGCGTTGTAATGTACGATAGTCCCATTGAGTGCGAGCAGTTTCTTTGAGATACCACATTCGTGCGACTTCATCTTCTACACGCATAAGACGTTCATAATGAAGCCACGACACATTAGGATAGAATGGTATCACAGATTCGTCAGGCAATGGTTGACGAATCGGAAGCTGAGTTATATTGAATTCGTCAAGCAATGCCTGACGAATCTGAAGATTGCGAAACTTGATGTAAAAAGAACGCATATTCTTGACACTTGTCAGCCCAAACCCTTTGCCGTATTCTTCTGTAAGGCTTTGCGAAGCAAGTTCCAATACCCGTTTACCATATCCGGCACGCTCTTTTCCCTTTTGTTCCTGTTCTACGATACGCCAACCGATAAGCCAATTGCGGACGACCAATATACGGTCGGCTGCACGATAGGCTTGACGTCTTGTTTCCCCTGCTATACTCTTCAAGTCAGAGACAAAAACTTTTTCAGGGTCAGTCAGTTTTTTATCTATTTCGTTTGCCATTTTCCCAATAAATCCCATTAATCAGTTACACGATTTTACGTCTATACCGAGAATCTTTTGAATCTCAGAAAGCGTTTTGTCTATTTCATGGTCAAGTGCGGCACGTTTCTCAAAATACTGTTTGAGCAATTCTGCCGGAGGGAGTATTTCTTCTTCCTCTTTCGGGAACTTACATTGGTCAAAATTGCAATCCAAGTCTATCAACTGTTGGGCGGTAAACACACGACTCTTTTCTCCCACTTCATCATTTACGATCTCTTTTCGGTCATTCCACCATTCCTGAATAGGCAGAGTATGCTCTACTTTCATCGGTTTGGTTTTTGAGAAGTGCTTGTAGCCTTCCGGCATATCCAAACGATAGAACCACGTCTCCTTTGTCTTGAATCCTTCTTCGCAGCCTTCGGCTTTTTCATTGTTAAAGAAAAGAATATTGGTGGCAATGGAAGTGTATGGAGAGAATATAGAACCCGGCAAACGGATGATTGTATGCAAATTGAAATTACGCAAAAGATTCTCTTTAAGTGCAAGCTTTGCTCCGTCAGTACCGAATAAAAAGCCGTCAGGAATAATCACTCCACATCTGCCACCTGCTTTAAGACGGTACATAATGAGGGCGATAAACAAATCCGCAGTTTCGCTTGAGCGGTAACGTAATGGGAAATTGCTCTTTACGCTATCGTCCGTACTGCCTCCATACGGAGGGTTCATACCGATAACATCTACTTTATCGGTTTCATTGAAATCCGTGACATTTGTTCCAAGCGAATCACAGTGTGTTATATTGGGAGCTTCAATATCATGAAGCAACAAATTTGTGATACTCAAAAGATAAGGTAACGGTTTCCATTCTTGACCAACAACCGCATTTTGCAACTTCTCACCATCTTCGGCAGATCGTACGCTCTTTGCCATATAATTAAGGGCAGACGTAAGGAATCCTCCTGTACCACTAGTAAAGTCGCCAAAGGTCTCACCCAACTTCGGAGCAAGCATCGTCACAATAAAATCAGTCAGAGCACGAGGCGTATAAAATTCTCCAGCATTACCTGCTGATTGCAAGTCTTTCAAAATACCTTCGTAAATATCTCCGAATGTGTGGCGGTCTTCTGCATCATCAAATTCAATTTCATTTACTATATTGATTACTTGGCGCAAAAGCGTTCCGTTTTTCATATACTGGTTCAAGTCGGCAAATGTTTCTTGAACAATACTTTTGGCTCGTGGAGTGTCGGCATTTACAGGAAGGTTTTTTAATGCAGGGAACAGTCTCTCATTGACAAAAGAAAGCAGAGCTTCACCTGTCAATGCTTCACCGTCTTTTTCGTCTACTGCCCAATTACGCCAACGCAATTCTTCTGGAATGATGGACTTATAATTATCATCTTTGTACTCCCATGTTTCTTCCTGCGTGTCATAGACTTTCAGGAAGAACATCCAAGTCATTTGTTCGATTCTCTGTGCGTCACCATTGATACCTGCATCTTGTCGCATGATATTCTGGATTCGCTTTATGATGTTGTTTACTGCCATTTTTATGCGAATTTATATATTTGATATTCAAGTTCTCTGACAGCTTTCTCAAATTCAAGTTTGCCGCCAAATAATTTCACAATCTTAGTTGGTTTACCAATGCTATTAAATGGTGGTATTTCTAAAATATTCGACTTTTCAAAGTCAAGAATGCCATTTTCTGCATATTTATCAAGAAGAGCCTCCAAGACTTCACGAGCTTTACCTTCATACTTTCCGAAGTAGTTACGCTTTTTCACGTTGTTTGCTCTTTCTTTTCTTGTCAATGGTGGTTGGTCAAAAGCAACGTGGCATATCACATCAAAGATATCTGCATCCTTCAGTGCCGAATTCGCTTCGCGGACTGCGTCTATCAGAATGGCATATTCTTTTAACTCGTCCATCACAGCTTGCTTACGTTCCGCTTCTGTCCATGTATGTATAAAATCATCAAGAGTCTGATAGTGTCGTAATAATTGTTTTCTTGCAAACGACTGAACACTTTCTGTTCTCATGTTTTTGCCATCTTCCCCTAAAACAGATACCATCTCATGGGCTATACGAATATCTTTACCATTGATGAGATATTTCTCACGAGGTTCAGACACAGGTGTTGAAGCAGGGTCAACAGGCTGGTATGGCTTCGGCTTCTTCCCACCTCCTTTGGGCGGTTCCGGATCACCGTCAAATGCTGGGTCTTTGAATTTTGCTGTGGCATTGCGGAAGTCAAGTATTTCCAAATGCCACTTGCCTTTGTCTTTTCTAAGCCGTGTACCACGTCCGATGATTTGTTTAAATTCAGTCATAGAACCAATTTCTTTGTCTATGACAATCAATCCGCAAGTTTTGCAGTCCACTCCCGTAGATAGAAGCTCTGAAGTGGTCACTATCACCGGATAGGGCTCATCTACGCTGATAAAGTTATCTAATTGTTTTTTTCCTTCTTTATCCTCACCGACAATGCGTGTAACATAGTATGGCGACTTTTTACACAAATCACTGTTCATATTGATAAGTAGCGTTCGCATTTCGGCAGCTTCTTCTATATCTGGGCAGAATACAATCGTTTTTGTCATGCGTCCGATGTCGTGTAACATTTGAGTAATTCTGTGTGCTACCACTTTACGCCTTAGCTTGATAGCAAGATCACGACCTATATTTTGTCTCTGATATAATTTCTGCTCGATTTCTTTACCAAACAAATCCATTTCACCTTCTTCTGGAGTCCATCCTTGCAGGTCAACATTGATAAAGTCAGCAGTAACTCGATATGGAGCCAAGAATCCATCTTGTATTCCTTGGAGAAGTGAATAAGTATATACTGGCTCCCCGAAATAATCCAAGTTGTTTGCTCCTTCATCGGCTTTTGGAGTGGCTGTCATACCGATTTGGGTAGCCGAGCTGAAATACTCCAATACTTTACGCCATGCAGAATCGTCTTTCGCGCTTCCCCGATGGCACTCATCAACGATAATCAAATCAAAGAAATTTGGTTGTACCTCCAAGAACGGATCTGGCTTACCTTCTTTTCCAACCAGCTGATGATATAAAGCCATATACACCTCGTATGATGAATCTATCTTTTCTTCACCTTCTCCAACAGAAGTTATCTTGGTCATAAACTTCTTGAATGGCTTAAAATCTTGAGCCATTGTTTGATCTATAAGGATATTTCGGTCTGCAAGATATAGGATTTTTTTCTTTGCTCCGCTTTTATGAAGACGATGAATAATCTGAAAAGCTGTAAATGTCTTACCTGTACCGGTAGCCATTACGACAAGTACACGTTGTTGTCCTCTGGCTATGGCTTCCACAGTACGGTCAACCGCTATACGTTGATAATATCTTGGCTCATGGCTATGTGCATCATAATAAAACGGTGTTTCTATAATGTTGAGTTCCTCCGAAGTATAGTTCTTAGATGCGAGATAACGGTTGTATAGTTCTTCTTCTGTGGGAAAATCCTCTAACTTGATTTCGGTTTCTTTCCCCGTGATAAAGTCATGTTCCAAGAAAGCATCGCCATTACTGGAGTACGCAAATTTCAGGTCAAGGATTTGGGCATAATCTATGGCTTGCTGAATACCACCTCCAACTGCGTGTTTATTGTCTTTGGCTTCAACCACAGCAATGGGCTTGCCATTATGGTATAATAGGTAATCGGCTTTCTTACCCTCTGCTACAGAATGTTGATTGCCAACAACAAGTACTCGACCATCAGTAAAATAGTACTCTTCGCGCATATTTACACTTACTGTCCATCCTTTTTGTTGGAGTGCTGGAGTAATGAACAGAGTGCGTATCTCTTGTTCTTTGAGTTCTTTCTTGTTTACTTCCATAGCAATAACTCATTTATGGTTTTACACTGCTGACAATCAAATCCTTTACATCAATATTAAGAACTTTGGCTATATCATTAAGTGTTTTAAGGTCTGGTTGAACGGAGTTACTACACCATTTACTTACAGTACAATTAGATTTTCCAATTTGTTCTGCAAGCCATTTTCCTGTCTTCTGTTGTTCGACAAGCACAACTTTTAGTCTGTTTAAATTAGCCATGAAGTAAAATGTTTTAATCCAAAAGCAAATTTATATAAATTGGCTGACAATATAAGCAACCTCCGATGATAATTAATAAATACTATTTCACAATCCATAAAAAAATTCCGAGTGCCCGGAATAAAAATCCTGAGCCCTCGGAATTTATCTTGCGAGCGCCTGCAAATTTCAAGATGCAGGCCCGACCGCCTTGTTTCAAAGTTCAGTTTCAGCCACTACGGTACCGTCGAACAGGTTGATGATTCTGTCTGCATATCCGGCATCGTGGCGCGAGTGGGTCACCATGACAATGGTTGTTCCTTCTCGGTGCAGTTCACTGAGCAGTGCCATCACCTCCTTTCCGTTGTGCGAGTCGAGGTTTCCGGTCGGTTCGTCGGCCAGTATGAGCTTAGGGCCCGACACTACGGCTCGCGCTATGGCAACACGCTGCTGTTGTCCTCCGGAGAGTTGCTGCGGGAAATGCTTGGCGCGATGGGCTATGGCCATCCTGTCCATCACTTCCTCCACACGCTTCTTGCGCTCTGATGCGGACACGCCCATGTAAAGCAACGGAAGCTCGATGTTTTCGTAGACATTCAGTTCGTCAATCAGGTTGAAGCTCTGAAAAACGAAGGCTATGACTCCCTTGCGCAGGCGGGTGCGCTGGGTTTCGGTGAACGACGAGACGTCGGTGCCGTCGAGCCAGTAGTGTCCTCCTGTGGGATTGTCGAGCAGGCCGAGGATGTTGAGCAAAGTAGACTTGCCGCATCCCGAAGGGCCCATTATGGCGACGAACTCGCCTTTTCTTATATCTATGTTCACATTGTTCAGCGCCCAGGTTTCCATTTCGTCAGTGCGGAACACTTTCTGCAAATCTTCAGTTCTAATCATAACGGTTGTGTTTATTTTTGTTTTTATTTATTTACGAAAAAAATATTTGTCTCTCACGATGGCAGTTCTATTCGCTTCGTATGATTTCAGCAGGGTTCACGCGCAGAGCCTTGCGCACCTCGACCCAGAGGGTGAGACCTGCGATGAGGAAGACAGCCACGCCTCCGAGCAGGAACATCCACGGCGAAAGACTGACGTGGCGTGCGAAGTATTCGAGGTATCGGGAAAGGCCGATGTAGGCAAGTGCGCTCCCGACAACAAAGGCTGGAATGAAGATGCGCACGTAGCGGCGCAGGAGGAAACGGCAGATGTCCGACGTTTCGGCACCCTGAACCTTGCGCAGGCCTATCTCGCGCCAACGGCGGCGTATGTCGTACATGGAGAAGCCGAGAAGTCCCATGCAGGAGATGATGATGGAAATGACGGCGAAGGAGGTTATCACACGTGCCGTACGCACATCGTCGGCATGCAGGCGTGCAATCTCGTCGGTGAGGTAGGAATATTCGAAGTCGCCTCCTCCGGTCACTTCCTTATGTATTTTCTTCAGATAATCCACGGCTTCCGTTTCACGTCCGGGGGTGATGGAGATGAACCAGAGATCGTCCGCTCCGGAATTGCCGAAGAGGAAGACCGAAGGCACGTCGGCCTGTCCGAGATGTCCACTTCGGAAATCGTGGGTGACTCCCACTATTTCGTATGGCAGATTGCGCGTGTCGCCACCTGAAATCCACAGTCTCGACTCTGGCGTAATCCGGGTACTGCGCCAATCGGAGATGCGGAGCTTCTTCAACAATGATTCGCTTGCGATGAGCTTGTACTGCGTAAGCTGGTCGCCCTCACTCCATCCGCGTCCAAGAGTGGAACAGAAACCGAAAAATTCCATGTAGCGCTTGTCGGCATATACGACGCGCGCCTCTGCACGCTCGCCGTTGTCGGCGGTGAAGGTCTTGAGATAGCCCATGGCATAAGGCGGATCGCCGACGGCATGGCCGGTGAAGAGAGGCGACTCGCTTATGCGCTTCTCCATTATTTCGCTCTCCGAATGCATCTTTTCTTCCAAATCGCGGATATTTTCAGAATAGGAAATTATGGGATTCCAGAAACGGCACTGGATAATGTTGTCGGTTCGGTATTCCACGTCGGAATCAAGCATGAAGTGTATCTGGCGTGTCAGGCAGATGGCGGCCACAACGAAGCAGAAGGTAAGCACATACTGGAAGAAGAGCAGGAGCGTCTGCACAGGCGAGGTGCGGCGACGTCCGCCAGTAACCGAACTGACTGTGCGCACCGACGAGGCTCCAGAAAATTTCAGGAAAGGATAGATGGTCAGCAGAGGCGGCAGGAGGACAAGCAGGAAGGCCGACAGAAGGATGTCGAAGCAAATGTCGGCCACAGCATCCATGTCGAGACTGGAGGCTACGAGCGGACGGGCAACCTCGACAATCAGCCAGGCGACGAAGAGCGAGGCGGCGATGGACAGGAGATTTTCAATATAGAGCTGCAAGAAGATGCTGAATCTGGATGCTCCGAGCACTTTCTTCAGAGCTATCTCGCGTTCGCGCTTGTGCATTACGACCAGATAAAGATTGACGAAATTGAATATGCCTACAAGAAACACCAGCACGGCAGCCACGGCATAGTAGACGACCGTGTCCTTGTTGCCGAGAAGAAAGCTCATGGCATAATTCTTCAGGCTCTTGTCCAAATAAACGTTCTTCACCGACTCGAGCTGGTAGTGTACAGGCTCACCCGAATACATAATCAGCTTCATAGGGCGGGCATTCTTCTTGTTGAGCCGTTCGGCATCGGCGGCACTGCGCAGACGCACCATCTCGTATGTGGCAAATGCCCAATAGTCGTTGAGCTGTCGGGACAGAACGATGTCGAACTTGAAGGACGACTTTGTCGCCGGCTTGCCCACGACGCCGACGATTTTCACCGTCTGCCCCGTAGATGCCGTAAACGACTTGCCTATAGGATCGGTCTTGCCGAAGATGCGGTGTGCGGCGTCGGCGGTAATAAGGGCATCGGTGGGGGCGAGTTCGAGCGTACCGGCAACGAGCGGGTAAGGCACCATGCTGAAGAATAGACTATCGGTCACCAGTGTCTTGACGTTATATCTGTATCCGTCGATTGACAGTGCATCATCGTCCATCGAGATGAATCGGGTCATGCACTCGACGGAGGAATCGTCGAGCGGGTTGCGGTACTCGGGATCGTTGTTCCAGTCGTAGCTGTCGGAGAGCGCACGTTCGTTCTTCGCATCGACAACGACGGTCATGAATTTGCGGTCGATGTCGGGTATGAAATCGTTTACAGTGAGTTCCTGGTGGATGTAGCGCACCAGCACAAATACCGATGCAAGACTCAGCGCCAGCCCTACAATGTTTATTGCAGTATATGTGCGGAAACGCATCAGAATCTTCAATGACAGAAAAATATTTTTCATAATGATTTTAAAAAAGGATACAAACTAATTTTTCTTATATAAAGCCGGGGAATGAACCGCGGCATGCTATCTCTCGTGTGCCTTCCTCTCACTCCTTCCTCAGCACATCGGCAGGGTTAAGACGCATGAGCCTCCATATCTGCCATGCCAGCGAAAGGGCTACCGCAACGGCAAGCGTCAGGAAAACGGCAACGCTCCATCCCCATCCGTACACCGCCTGTGCGGAACTGCCCTCCATGAGGCGGATGAGCAGAAAGCGCGAAAAGATGTGTACCGGCACAAAGGCCGTGAGGAATATCCACAGGTAGGAACGGCCGAAAAGCCGAGCTATCGACCACGGCGAGGCTCCATTGACCTTGCGCAGGGCCACTTCCTTCTGACGGCACGCGGCATCGAGCGAAACGGATGTCCAGATGCTAAGCACGACAAGCAGAAGCGACACAGCCGACACACAGGCAAGCACACGTCCGAGCATGACGGGAACACTGATGTCGGCATCTCTCAGCAGACTCAGACGGATTATGTCAACGTCGAGCGTTGGCGGAACATAGCGGCGCACCACTTTCTCAACCTCACGGCTCACCTCGCCGACATCCTCGCCCTCTGCCACCTTCAGGAGCATCGTGCGGGCATCGCTTGGAGAGACGAAGAAGACGGAACCGCCGTACTTGCCGCTTATAGGGGCATTGTTGTAGAGTCCTTCGAACACACCGGCAATGCGGTACATCTTTCCGTCGAGCTCAATGCGTCCCGACCATTGTCCGTCGTCGCGAAGCATCTTCTCCACATGTCTATCGATGTAGACATCATCGGGCCCTCCGACGTCAACGCCTGTGCTACGCATCGGTATGCCGAAGAAGCTGAAGTAGGTACTGTCGCCCGTGGTAGCCCTGAACACAACTGCAGAGCTGTCGGCACGCACGTGACGCATCACCGCACCGTGCACCGGACTCAACGAAGCATCGCCGACACACAGGGTTTCCTGCACGCCACGGACTCCCTGCACAGCACGGCATATTGTCTGTAGATTTTCAGCCATACGTTCCGAAGAACATTCCACAACCAACGTGCGTTCTTCGTCGGCATCGGACAACGGCATGTAGCGTCCACCGAAAGTCTCATTGAGAGTGAGGTACACCGCAAACACGGCACTGAGAAAGAATACGCTCACGGCCACCTGGAGCCACAGAACGGCATTTCGGAAGAATCCGTGACGCCCGCCTCCGCTCACCTTGGCCGAAAGACGGCCGTCTCTACAAACGTTCTGTACCTGCACATAGGAAAGCACACAGCCTGCAGCCAGCATGACAAGGAGTACAACCGCCTCGACCTCTACACAGCCCCACACATCGAGCCAGCGACTGTCGGGCAAGAGTTCGCCCAACAGTGGAACGGATATCTCCGTAAGCACAAGCGAGAGAAAACAGGAAAAGACGAACATGCAGGCAACCTCGGCCGAAAGAAGACCGAAAAGCCCCTTACGCTCCTCGCCGAGAAAACGGCGCAGAGCCATCTCGCGGCTGCGCATGCGGAACTCCTGAAAAGTGAAGCGCAGAAAACTGAATACGGCAGAAACAAGCACCAGCGACGAGATGAAGGCTATCAGGAAACCGACAAATGTGCTGTCATCGGCCTGACGTACAACACCTGCTCCGTAGAGCCGTCCGCCGGATGTCCAACGAACGGACGACAGTTGTCGGTTGACATCGTCGATTGTCTGCCCACGGCCTATCACAGCCATGCACATCAGTTCCATTTCGGGAGCCATCTCCGGCGGAAACAGACAATCGACCTTTTCGCGGTTGAAGTCGGAGGAATCGTCGGCAACATTCACAATCTCGTAAACACCGTTTCCGTCTGTCAGGCGTACTGTCATTCCTACAGGGTTCACATCCTTGCCGAGGCGTTCGGCAAAACTGCTCGTGATTACAACTTCATCAGGCTTCACCGGCAGGCGCGTACCGTAGAGCATAGGCATGCGAGTGTATGAGAAGTAGGCGCCGCCTACTGTCTTATATACAATTTCGTAAGGCTGTACACTGCCGTCGGAGGAAGAAACCTCTATCTCGGCATTGCGTGTGAACGACGATGCCACGAGTGTGTCGACAATGCCCGAGCAGGCTCTCTGCATATCGCGGAAAATTTCTGCACGCATAAAATAGGAAACGTTGTCCGTGTCTTCTCCGCCGTATTCTTCAACTGACACCCTTACCTCGTTGGAAGCAGGCCTGCCGCTGAACACGAACCTCGACACAAACAGGCAGACAACAGAGAAAACCATGATGCCCAAAGCCAGGCAAAGGGCGGAGATGAAACTGTGCACCCTATGCTTCATGAGATTTCTGAGAGCCACCTTTATGTAATGAACAATCATACAAAATACGTTTTTCAGTGATTTTATGACTTTAAAGTTAAGAACATTTTCGAAAAAGCGTCAGAAAACAAGCTCTTCGGCATCGCCGAAATTCTCATATCCGGCCGTCACCACGCAGTCGCCCGCCTTCAATCCGTCGACAACCTCGTATTGCTGAGGATTCTGACGACCGATGGTAACGGGCACCTTCACCGCCCGAGTCTTGTCGGCATTGAGCTTGTAAACCCAGTTGCCGCCGGTGTACTGATAGAAACCTCCACGGGCAACAACCAAGGTCTTCTCCGGTTGTCCGAGCTCAATCTGCACACGGTAGCTCTTTCCCAGACGCACGTTGTCGGGCATGTCGTCGCCGTCAAAAACAAGGTCAACCTCGAACGTACGTTCCTTCACCTCTGGCACAACCCTGCTGACACGAAGCATGTACTTGCGCCCCTGATAGGTGATGGAGGCAGGGAGGCCCGTAGTGATGCGGTCGACGTAGTACTCATTCATCGTGGTGTGAATCTTGAACTTGTCCATCATCTTTATCTCGGCAATCTGCTGTCCCGCCGCAACCTGCTGTCCGGGTGTAACCTTGACGAAGCTCAGCTGTCCGTCAGCAGGGGCACGTACGACTAGCCCCTCCATGCGTTCGAGACTTCTCTCCAGCTTCTTCTCCTCCCTCATCCTGTCGGCATGGAGCATCTCCTTCCTTATGGCCGTCATAGCCGAGTCGCTCCTAAGACTTTCCAACTTCAGCCTCGTTGCCTTCATTCTGTAGCGGTACTCGTCCTCCGACACATTCAGCTGTGCACGGCTCCTTACTCCCATGGCAAACTCCTCCTTCTCGAGTTCGAAATTCTTGCGAATCTTGTCGAGCTCAAACTGTGCCTCGAGTGTCTGCTGTCTAAGTGTGAGGGTACGCTGTTCCATCTCCAATTCCTGCTCGCGGTATGTCATGCACTGCTTTGCCCATTCGTCGCGGCAGTCGTCGATGTCGCGCATGAGAGCCGTATTCGAGAGCACCAGTATCGTGTCGCCCTTCCTCATGTGCTTGCCGTCCTCTACGGCAATGCGTTCCACGTTTCCCCCCTCACGCGCATTCACAACGAGTGTCATTATCGGCTGCACCACTCCTTCGACGTCGACGTATTCCATGAACTCGTCTTCTGCCACGACAGCCGTCTGAATCTGCTCCATATCGATGCGCATGCGTCGGGGACCAGCCATCTGCACAAGTGCATAAACCATCAATCCCGCAACGACTGCTCCTCCTGCAAGTGCATAACGGAAACGCACGTACCAAGGTTTCTTCTTCAACTGTATATCCATATATTGTCTGTTTTTTCGTTTTCAATAATCACATTTGCGCCTTTCCCACATTTGCGCTTCATTCCACAATCTTCTCAATGTCGAGCTCATGCTCAAGTGAACATCCGCATCGGAAATCATACTGCGTCATGCTCCTCAATCCGTAATAGAGCGTCCAGTAGTTCTGCATGGCACTTATGTATCCTCTCCTCGCAGAGTCTTTCTCGCTCGTGGCGGCATTGAGGTCGAGCACCGTCGACTTGCCAGCCAGATACATTTTCATAGCCACCTCGTATCTTCGGCGTGCCGTGCGGTCGGTCTTTGCCGCCACTTCCACCTGACGCGCCTGCAGATTGAACTGCCTCACCATCTTGCGCACGTTCAGTTCGAAGTCGGTCATCGCCTGCCCCACCTGCGTCTCCACAAGTTCCATCTGCGAGCGTGCCACCCTCACACGTCCGCGCCCTCTTCCCCAATCGAGGATGGGCAGTGCCAGCGATAGGCTCACATACTGGTTGTCGAGAGGGTCTCGGTAGGAATCGCGGAAATTGTCGGCCGTCTGCGACAATCCGAACTGCACATAGAGGTCGGCCTTCAGTCCTCGTGAAGCCTTGGCACTCGCCAGGTTGCTTCGGCTCTCGATGAGCCTTCTCTCGCAGTTGTCGGGATCGGGGCTGTTGGCATAAGCCTGCTTCAGGGCCTCGTCCAACGGCACGGAGAAAGGCACGATGCTGTCCGACGGCACTACTTCAATCTGCACATCGCTCTCGTAGCCGAGAAAGGAGCGCAGCGTGAGCATCGCATCCTCCACCTCAATCTCGGCACTCGTCACGTTCGTCTCCTCGTTCAGCTTGTTCACCTCCAGCTGAAGCATCTCGTTCTCCGTTATGCTTCCGATGTTGTAGCGTCCGCACGCAATCATATAGAGCGTATCGGCATAGGCATAGTTGGAACGTGCGATGTCCAGATTCGTCTGTGCCGAAGCCAATGCGTAGAAATAGCTGCACGTACGCGAAGCTATCAGTTCCATCGTCTCGGCATACGACTTCTTCGCCTCTCTCCATCTCACCGGCTCTATGCGCCTGTCCCACTTCAGGCCGTTGTAGCCGAAGAACGACTGGCTGTAGCCGATGGAGAACGGCTGTGCGTTGTACGAAGATGCACCGTCAACCAAATCGTCGGCACGCCTGAGCGTTGATTGCAAGAACAGGTTTCCGCCTGTGAACCACACATTCTGGCTCACCTGAAGCGTGAGGTCGGTGTTGAGCGTGTTCTGCTGCAGAAACACCTCCTTGCCGTCAGGTTGCGTAATCTTGTTTATCTGGCGGTTGAGGTAAGGCTCCGAAACGAGCGTCACCGAAGGCAGATAGTTTGCCTTGAAGTAGCGGTAGTTCCAGTATGCCGCCCTAAGCGTATGCACGGCCGAACGCGCATCGGGCGACTGCATCTGCGCTGTGCCTATGGCCTCGGCAAGCGTGAGCGACACTTTTTTTGCCTCCTGTGCTCGGACATCACCAGCAACAGCCACTGTAATCATCATTGCGATATAGAAAAAAAGTGTTTTCATGATATTACATTTTTCATCTTATGATACACACCTTTGCATAATCAAAAAACGTGCCACAACCTCAACTTCCTGATTATCAAAACAAACACAAATAAAGAGTCCCAAACTCACCGTGCGGAACCGCACAAAAATCGTGCGAAAAAGCACGCACACCACAAGCATAAAAGCATTATCTTTGCCATATCGATAGAGAAACACACATCAGCAAATGGAAACGAAAGGAAAGATACTCATTGTCGACGACAACCAAGACGTGCTCTTCGCCCTCAACCTTCTTCTCGAACCTTATACAGAGAAGGTAAAGGTGACCACGCAACCCGAGCGCATCATACACTTCATGGATACGTTCAAGCCCGATGTAATCCTGCTCGACATGAATTTCTGCAGCGATGCCGTTGGCGGACAGGAAGGTTTCGACCATCTCCGCGTCATACTCGAGCACGACCCAAAGGCTGTAGTCGTCTTCATGACCGCCTATTCCGACACCGACAAGGCCGTGAGAGCCATAAAGGCGGGTGCCACCGACTTTGTGTCCAAACCGTGGGAGAACGAGAAGATGCTCGCAACCATTTCTTCGGCTGTAGAACTGAGCCGTTCACGCAAGGAGGTCGATCGACTAAAACATCAGGTGCAGTCGCTCAACGCCTCCGACACCATGCCTCAGCTTATCGGCGAGTCGCCGCAGATGCTCCAGCTCAAGGACATGATATGCCGTCTCGGAGCTACCGATGCCAACATACTCATACTCGGCGAGAACGGCACCGGAAAGGACCTCGTGGCGCGAAGCCTCAAGCACCTCTCACCGCGTGCCTCAGCACCTTTCGTCACCATCGACCTCGGCACCATACCCGAACAGCTTTTCGAGAGCGAACTCTTCGGTTACGAGAAGGGTGCCTTCACCGATGCACGCACCTCCAAGCCCGGGCGCATGGAAATGGCGTCAGGAGGAACGCTCTTCCTCGACGAAATAGGCAACCTCACCCCTGCCATGCAGGCAAAACTCCTCACGGCCATTGAGAAAAGGCAGACAATGCGCCTGGGTGCCGTCAACCCTACCGACATCGACGTGCGCCTCATCAGCGCAACCAATGCACCGCTCGCACAGATGGCCGCCGACGGACGTTTCCGTCAAGACCTTCTCTACCGCATCAACACCATCGAACTGCGCATACCACCATTGCACGAACGCGGAACGGACATTCTTCTTCTCGCTTCGCACTTCCTCGACATCTACAGCCACAAGTACCACAAGCAGGCGGCATCAATCAACCGCGAGGCCCAATCGAAACTCATGCGCTACCCGTGGCCGGGCAACGTGCGCGAGCTTCAGCATGTAGTCGAGCGTGCCGTCATACTGAGCGACGGACGTTCGCTGCGTCCCGACGATTTCTTCCTGCCCGAAAGCGGAAAGTCCCGACGATCGAACGACACAGCTTCGCAAGACGACGGCGAACTCAACCTTGAGCGCATCGAACGGCGTGCCATCGAGCGTGCCATACGCGAAAGCGGAGGAAACATGACCTACGCAGCCGAGAAACTGGGCATCACCCGCTTTGCCCTCTACCGCAAGATAGAGAAGTACAAGCTCTGACATAATCATAACAGCACACATATATACATCATCACACCTCACCGCCTATGAACCGCCGCTATCCGCTCATGCTCATCTTCCTCATAGCCTTGCTAGCCGTCTCCTTAACAGCTACTGTACTTGCCGTCAACGCCTCCATGCCGTTCCTCACCGTGGCATCCCTGCTCTTTGCCATCTCGGCATGTATCGGCCTCTACCGTCTCCACCTCCGGCAGACGGAAACAATCCGACGCGCAGCCGACAGCATTGCACAGGGCGACCTGACAATCAACCTGCGCCCTCCATTTGCCGACAGCGAAATAGCACACCAGTGCACACGCCTGGCAGATGCCATTCACGATATGCGCCTGCGCCTGAGCGAAACCGAAGCACGCAGCATCTACTGCTCGCAGCTGCTTGAAGAAGTAGACACAGCCGTGGCAGTGGCCGACACACGTCACAGCATCGAGTGGACAAACCGTGCAGCACGCGCCCTCTTCGGCATTGATGCAGTATCCCTGCCGTCATACGTGGTCAAGGCTCTTGACGACGGCACTCCTCTTGTGCACATCGCCGATGGAGGCGACCTCAACATCTCAGCCGTACGCATGAAACTCGACGGAAGCGAAAAGTTCATCGTCACCATACGCGACATACACACAGCCGTAGAACACACAGAAGCCGAAGCATGGCAGAAGCTCATCAGGGTGCTTACCCACGAAATCATGAACTCCATCACGCCCGTCATCTCCCTCTCCGGCACTCTCTGCGAACGTATGAACTCGGCGCCCGACGATCCTCACACACGCGAGATAATCCATCAGGGGCTCGACGTCATCAACCGCCGTTGCCAAGGCCTCACAACCTTCGTCGGCAACTACCGCAAGCTCACGCGCATGCCACGTCCGAGCCTCGCCACCGTCAGCATCGACAACCTCTTCAACGACCTCGACAAGCTCCTCCATGCCCCCGACATCACCTTCACCGCATCGCCTCTCGGCATGACCATAAGAGCCGACCGCTCACAACTCGAGCAGGTGTTCATCAACATCATACGCAATGCACGCGAAGCACGTGCCACACATATCAGCGTCAGTGCCTCACCCGCACCACGCGCAGGAATGAGCTTCACCATCAGCGACAACGGCACCGGAATACTGCCCGACGTCATCAACCGCATCTTCGTACCTTTCTTCACCACCAAAACCGAAGGTTCAGGAATAGGGCTCGCCCTCTGCCGACAAATCATCGTGATGCACGGAGGAAACATAAGTGCAGAATCAGAATACGGCAAGGGAACAACATTCAGAATTTACCTGCCACAGAAATAATAAGGAAATATGAAAAATAGTTCTGTATCCACAGCACTGAAAAGTAGATTATAGAACTCAAATCAATCATTAGAAACAAAGATAAAAAGCCTCTAATGACCGATTTGAGTTTAAACATCAAATTAGTAAAAGTTCACAACAAACGATATCATTCAATTATTTTATATTTTTGATTCTGGCTATTAGGTTTGTCAGGAATTGTCATTTGCAGTTTTTTTCCAATAAACGGTGCGACATACTTCTTACGCACCCATTTTTTGTCGTTCACCCCAAGCATATCTGCAATTTCAGAAACGCTCCTTGGGGTGCGACAAAACTCAAAAACCTTCTCTTGGGGTGAAATGAACTTCGACTTGGGGTGCAGTTCATTCTGACTTGGGGTGTGACTAGGGGTGACAGCATCAACATCTGAGCTAGACAGTTCTCTGACTCCATCAGTCAATGCTCTTTTAAACCATATTGTAAGACTAACAAATGGTGCAATTACTCTTATCTCAGGAGCAGGAAGGCCCTGTTCTCTACAACTTTCCATAATAAGTCCTATGCCACGTCCCCAGGCCTCCATAGTACCACGACGATAAAAAACATTTGCAATTGTAGGGTTAGCAGGAAGAGAACCTATTTGGTCGTCCACAAAATCATGCCATGTCATACCAAGCGGAAATGCTCCCGGATTCTGAAATACAATACGGTCATCATATATAGCCAAACTAGGAGTTGTATTTTCTGCATTCCAAGAACGATGACAAAGCATATTTAGGGATATTCAGTAAATAGAATAAAATTAGCCAACTAATTCATACACAAA